>Ga0181536_10007109_pt1 | contig 11069 bp, 8 predicted proteins | sample PEATcosm2014_Bin_41_FD_121105 | JGI IMG/M metagenome (GOLD analysis project Ga0181536, IMG submission 121105) | Peatland microbial communities from MTU Mesocosm Facility, Houghton, MI, USA - PEATcosm2014_Bin17_60_metaG | ecosystem: Environmental > Terrestrial > Soil > Wetlands > Peat | place...
ACGCGCAAAGTCGAGCCGTCGGGGAGGCGGATGTCGGCTTGGGCCAGGACCAAGGGGCTGCGGGGCCGGTCTTCAGTTTGGTAGTGCGGGAAGATGGACCAGGAGACGCCCAGCCAGAGGCCCAGAACATTGGGCCCGGCTTTGAGGTAGTGGCCGATGTCGTAAGTGACATAGCGGGCGCGGTGGCGATGATCGGTGGCGCAGGGCGCCAAAACCTGGTCTCCGACTTTGCGTCCGTTCACATAAAGCTCATGGTAGCCGATTGAAGCCACATAGATGAGGGCCCGGGCCGGGGCGGCCCGGAGCAGGAACGTCTTGCGGAACCAAGGGTCGGGCATCGTGTTGTCCGGGGGCGGCGAACCTCGGCCTTTGGTGAAAACGGCGTCTGTCCCGATCCATTTGGCTTGCCAGTCCGCATCGGTCAATGGCCCCAGCGTCCAATGTCCCGGCGGGCTCCACTGCGAGAGGGCGCCACGCTCGTCCTTGACGCGCGCCTTCCAGAAGCACTCCTGGCCGCAAGCCAATGGTTTGCCGGCATAAACAATGTTCACGGATTCGCTGCCCTCGACCATGCCGGAATCCCACAAATCGGGTTTTGCGAGCAGTTCCGGGCTGCTGGCCACAGCCACCTGCCATGCAGTTTGACTCTGGCCCCTGGCCTGCGGGTGGACGGCTTCCAGGCGCCAACTCAGGCGCGGCTCAACTACGTCCAGTCCGAGGGGCTCCGACAGATATTCGCAACGCAGGCCGATGACTTTGACGGAGGCAGCGCCCGGGGCGGCAACGCACGCCAGGTTCAGGCCCGCGAGGGTCCAGAAGGCCAGGCGCCCCCAATGCCAGACAGCACGCCAGTACGTCCGGCAAGAGATTCGGGGTGGCAGTTGGGTGACCGGCAAGAGTTTGATGCGCATCATATTGGGTAGCTTTCTACCGTAGTTTAGGGCCATCCAGTGCAAGGTGTCCAGGGCCCAGTGTCGAGTGCCGAGGGGCGAGGTCTCCCAATCCCAATCCTAATCCTGCTCCGAATCTCCTTCGTGCAATAGGCAGTCAGAATTCGCTTTGATTAAAACCCTTCTGCCTCGACCCTCGCCCCCGTTCAGAGATGGATTGCCCGGCCGGTGGCGGCGAGAGCGGCTTCGCGAAGAGCTTCGCCCAGGGTGGGATGCGCCTGGCAGGTACGGGCCAGGTCTTCGCTGCTGGCGCCGAAGGAAATGGCCATGGCGGCCTCGTTGATCAGGTCGCCCGCATGGGGACCCAGGATGTGGACGCCCAGGATGCGGTCGGTGCGGGCGTCGGCGAGGAGCTTGACCAGGCCCTCGGTCTGGCCCAGGGTGCGAGCGCGGCCGCTGGCGCGGAATGGGAAGATGCCTTTGCGATATTCGATGCCCATTTGCTTGGACTGTTCTTCGGTTTTTCCGACGCCGGTGATTTCCGGCTGAGTATAGACCACGGCGGCAATGGCTTGGTAGTTGACATGGCCGTAACCTGTGACCAGGCGTTCGACGCAGGCAATGCCTTCTTCCTGAGCCTTGTGGGCCAGCATCGGCCCGCCAATGACGTCGCCTATGGCATAAATGCCCTCGGCGTTGGCGGCAAAGTGCTCGTTGACGGGAATGAACCCTTTGCCCTGCAGCTCGACGCCGACGTTCTCGAGGCCAAGGTCCTCGGTATTGGGCACGCGCCCGACAGCCACAAGCACCCGGTCGCAAAGGATGGGTTCCCGCCCTTCGATCTCGACCACGCACTGGCCGTCGCGGACCCGCGCGGCGGTGACCCGGCGCCCGAGGTGGAACTCCAAACCCTGCCGCTCGAGGAGCTTCCGGGCCTCGGCGGCGATTTCGGCGTCCAGCCCGAACAGAATGCGATCCAGGAACTCAAGGACGGTGACCTTGGCCCCAAGCCGCCGCCAGACGGAGCCCAACTCGAGGCCGATGTAGCCTGCGCCAATCACGACCAGGTGTTTGGGCGTCTCGGGATAGGAAAGTGCCTCGGTGCTGGTCCCAATGCGTTGGCCGTCCAAGGCCACGCCGGGCAGAGCGGCGGGTTTGCTGCCGGTAGCAATCAGGATGGATTTGCCCTTGAGTTCGAGGGCGCTCGCAGAATTCACCACCGAGACGCGCCCGGGGCCTTCGATCCTGCCGCGCCCCTGATAGCGGGTAATCCTGTTCTTTTTGAAGAGGGAATCCACGCCGCGGGTCAGGGTTGCGACAACCTCATCCTTGCGGCGGAGCATCGCGGGCAAGTCCAGCGTAAGTTCGGCGGCCCCAATGCCGTGGAGGGCGAAGTGCTCGCGGGCTTCCCGAAAGCGTTCGCTGGATTCGAGCAGGGCCTTGCTCGGGATACAGCCCACGCGCAGGCAGGTGCCGCCCAGGGCCGGTTCCTGCTCGACGCACCCGACATTGAGCCCGAGTTGGGCGGCGCGGATCGCGGCCACGTACCCGCCCGGCCCCGCCCCGATGATAACCAGGTCATGTTCTTGTATCGCCATAGTGTTGCGCGTTCTCGTTGTCTGCGTTGCCAGGTCATCATAGCCGATCCCGGGAGTGATTGCACGCATCCCACGCTGCCGGGTCCGGCTATTTTCCGGGCGGCTTGGAGGCGGGCGTGAGCCACTGCTGGAGGTCGGGCCTTTGGAGGAGGGGGGCCAGGCGCGGGTCTTTTCGGGCCTGCGCCCCCAGGTCGGGTATCGCGGGATTACGCTTTAGGCGCAGGGCGTTGAGCTCGAGGGCGCGGCGGAGGTTGACGGGAGCATCGGTGGAATTGCCGAGGCTGGCTTGCAAGCCGGCCAGATTGTACCATGCCTCCGGAGAATCGGGGTAGAGCTTGACGGCTTTGTCCAGGACGGCCTGGAGCCTGGGCAAATCTTGAATCTGGGCATAAGCCTGAGCCAGGACGTCCAGGGCGGAGTGGTTCATCCGCGGGCTGTTAAAGACGCGGTCCAGGATTTCGACCGCCTGATTGGTTTGCTGAAGCTGCAGGTGAGTCGCGGCAAGGTCAAATGCCGCCTGGAAATTGGTGGGGTCGGCTTGGACGGCTTGCTCGAGACGCCGGAGGGCCTGTTCGGGCGAGGCCGGCGCCGGGGCTTGCGTCGTTGGAGCTTGGCGCTTCCAGGTCTGGATGGTCTTGATGATGCCCGCCACTTGGGCATTGTTGGGGTCCAGTTCCAGACAGGTGTTGGCGATGAGCAGGGCGTCGTCGAATCGGTGGAAATTGGCCAGGAACTGAATGTAATGGCCGACCACCTCGATGTTATAGGGGCAAAACGCGAAGGCTTGGCGCAGCGCAAATTCGGTTTCCTTGAGCAGGCGCTGCTGTTCGGCGGGGGGCTTGGCCATGAAGAAGGCCCGGTAATTGTAAATCCCGGCAATCGCCCCGCGCAGCTTCGAGAAGACCTTCTGGGCCTGGTCATCGCGGACGAACCTGTGGTCCCCTTTGAACCCGGTGAAATCACGGCGCTGATACACACGTTCGGCCCAGGCGACAATGTCCTGGATGCTTGTATCGTACGTAATCCAGTTGCCGATGAGCCGCTCGGAGTAGCGGGTCCAGAATTCGTGATCGCGCCTGACCATGTCCTCGGTTATTTCCGCCGGCGGTTGGCGATTGAGCTTCATAATGACGCCGAAGGGCGTCAGATACGGGTACATCCACTTAATGGGCGCGCTTTCCTCGACGTAAAACTCGTTGCCGGGATTCTGGTCGAAAACGATCTTCGTCAGTTGACCGTTGATGGCCATGACGGAGACCTGGCCGTTAATCTGCACTTTGCCGTCCGGGAGTTCCACGACGTCTTCCCCCGGCTCAAGTTGTTTGAGACGGAGCCTTCGCCGCGCGTCGGCCATATAGTCCAAGGTGCAGCGCAGCGCCTCGGATGGCGGGGGGGTATTGATTTCCCTGTCCGGATAGACCCCGCCGAGGCTCCGGGCCAGTTCTTTGGGATAGGCCGCCTCCAGGAGCAACCGATTGAGCCGGATGCGGGTGTCCCCTTGAGGATTCTCCTTGATGAAATCGGCGAGCGAAGCCGAGAGGGGGACACCCTTGAAACGCTCGGGCTGGTAGAGCGGCCCTGAGGCGGCCAAGCCGCCGGTCTTCTTTTCGGTCTGCTCCCGTTCCAGCAATCGGTTCAGGTCCCGGGCCAAGCCTCGCCGCAGGACCGCGTCGTCAGCTTTGCCGCCAAGGAGCGCTCGGAGGGCAGGGGTGAGGTTCTCGCAAAGATATTTCGAGAGCGCGTCCTGGCGCGGGCCCGGAGCGAGGCGGGCGGCGAAGGCCGGCAGGTCCAGGAAGTCCGTTTCACGGAACCAGGACGTGGAGGTGCGGCGCCGCTTTTCGATGCGCCGGCCCAGGCGGGTAAAAAAGCGGTCCAGCGGTTCCACGCTGCGGGCCAGGAAGTTGGTCTGGGACTCCTTGTCCTGGAGGAGCAGCCGGAAGAGGTCCTGGAAGAAGGGCGGATCAACCTGCTTGCTGTGGTTGTACTGGGCGCGGATGTAGTTGAGGTAGGGAGGGTCGGCCAAGGCATTCTGGGTGATGATATAAACGTCGCGGCGGTCGAAAGTCCGATCCTCCGCCGGCTGGCAATGGTGCGGAATGAAACTCTCGCAGAAGATCATGTAAGTGGGGCAGAAACGGCCCGCATCGGTGCCGCCGAAGAGGATGGCATCCCTGGCCATCGAAGGATAGAGCGGCTGATGATCGGCCCCCTGGAAAGGAGGGCTGAACATGTCGTGGCCATACCAGTACCCGAACCAGTGATTGCGCTGTTCATTGTCCGACCAGTGCGTGAGAATGGAATGCGCCGGCATCAGGGCAAACAGGACCAGGGTGATTCCCAGGGGCGCCCGTTGGCGATAGAACAAGAGAGCGCCCACAAAAACCAGCGTCAACCCCAAGAGGAGCAAGCCGGCATAGACCGGCAAGCCGTATTGATTGGGGTCGGAGAAGACCTTGCCGACAAAGGCCAGCAGCCTCGGGAGGCTCAATTCGGCGTCCTCCCCGAAAAAGGTGTCCCGTGTCATTTCCGTAAAGGAGAGAGCAGCCAGGCCCACCGCTGCCATTCCGCCCCTCAAACCCCAGGGGCGAAAGCGGTCGTAGTGCGCGGCCATGAATGCCGCCGTCAGCGTCAACCCGTAGCCCACCAGCAAGGCGATGCACGTGTGGGAGGCGGTGAAAAAGACCCGGACCAGTTGCTGGGCGTTGCGGTCGGGCGGAGGATTGAGCAGGATGAGCAGCAGAATGCCCAGGCAAAGGTAAATCGCGGCAATGCCGATGAGCCAAGCCCGTTCGCGCCGAAGATACTTGCGGAAGAACAGGAACGGGATCAGCGCCAGAAAGGCATAAACCCAGTTGAACTCCTCGAGGATGCCCCGGCCCAGGCTCAACAACTGAAGCCCAAAAACTTCCGGGTGATGGATGATGTCGGTCGGGTGCGTCTTCTCATATTGGCCGCGCGTCAAGGCATGGATGAAGCCGTCGGCCGTGCGCGGGTAGCTCCATTGCATGGGGGGATTGCTCATGCAGGCCAAGGGCATGTAGAAGTAAAAGGCCGCCCCGGCGACCCAACACAGGCCGCAGAGCAAAATCACCAGCCACTCGCCGCCCAACCCGCGTGACTGCCAGGCCAGGACCAGGAACCCTGCCAGGGCCGCCAGGGCGAGCAGGGCGCCAAAAACGCCCAGGGCCGGCATGCCGGCCAGGAAAACCCAGAACGCGGCATAAACCCCATCCATGACCAGCTCGACCGGGCGTTCCTTGGTCAGGAACGCGAACCACCCGTAAGCAACCAGGGAGCAGACCCCGACGACGTGGAAGATGACAAACACGGCGGGATTGGCTGCCAGGGCAGTCAGGACGTGCTCGGCGCTCAGGAGCCAAACGCCAAGATAGATGATGCTGTTGCCCAGGAAGAGGTTTCGGCCCATGCGGGAATCGGCGGCGGCGATGGCGGCCTCGATGCCCATAGCGGCGACGATGAGGGTCTGGTGGTTGGTGAAGCAGAGGCCGAAGAAAAAGAGCGAGTAGTAAAGATAGCGGCGCTGCTGCGGGGCGTAAATCCAGCGCAGCAGGCAGACCAGGACAATCATCAGCGACAGGACGCTGAAGGAATAGACCTCCACAATCACCGATTGGCTCCACATGAAACCGTTGTAGCCCAGGAGCATGCCTGCCACGAAGCCGGAGACCACGCAAATCGCCCCTTCCCAGCGGCCGGCCATGGCCTTGAGTTCCTCCACACCCTCGATCAGAAGGCTGCTGCCTCGAGAGACCAGCAGGCCCAGTAACCCGGCGGCAACCGCCCCGCTGGTCGCCTCGCCAAGCGCCACCCGCCAGGCGATGTTCTTGAAAGGCGCCAGGACAGTCCACAGCCAGGTGTAGAGAGTCCAGACTGGGTAGCCGGGCGAGTGGGGGATGCCGGCATAAAACGAGCCGGTGGCCAGTTCGCCGGAATCCTCGAGCGTCACCTCGGGCGCCAGAGTCAGGTAGTAACCGAGCCAGACGGCGGCGGCCGTGATAAGGCAGGCAAGCCAGTCAATTCGCCGGAACAGGGGCGCGACAGGGGACGGCACAACAGGATTCCCTGCGGGCGGCGGAGGGGTCTGGCCTGCCGCTCTGGGCTTGTCAGTAGCCATGGAGGGGTCCTATTCGCGCCTTCTTGGATTGAGAACGGCGCTGATGACGGAGGTCGCGTGGCGCCCGACGGTCCATTCGTATGCATCGGCAGGCAGGCGGTTCTCGGCGTGCGGAAAGCTGCCGGACCAGTAGGCGGCGGCGCTTTGGTTGCTTAAAATCATGGCGACCATCGGCACGGGATTCGATGAGCCGGCGGCGGTGTTGCTGTGCCCATAGAGCAAGAGGCCGAGCAGCAGCAGGCCGGCCATTGCGGGGGCCAGCCACTTCAGGCGGAAAGCGGCGGGCGGTTCGGCCGCAGCAGGGCGGCGGGCAAAAAGGCGCTTTTCAAGGCTCGCCGACGGGCGGCGAGGCGCCCACGAGCGCAATCGCGCTTCCAATTCGTTCATCTCGTTCATACTGGACCTCAGTTCGCTTCAGATGTTGCCGCAGTTTCTGAAGGCCGTAGCGGTAGCGACCGGCGGCCGTGTTCGGGGAAATCTCGAGCAACTCTCCGATCTCCTCGAAGGTGTAATCGTGCCAGATCTTCAGGACAATGGCCTCGCGTTGTTCACGGGGCAGGCGAGTCAGGCACTGCATCGCCTCGCGTTCGCCCGGACTTTCGGCGGAACCGGGCTCGAACCAACTCCGGGCCTCCCACTCGCGGGCCAGCCGCCGCCACAGGCTGCGCCGATAGTTCAAGACGCGGTTGCGAAAGCTGCGTACGCAGTAATGCTCCGGCAGGGCAGGGGACTCCGGACGCCGCACGAGCGCAAGAAACGTCTCTTGCAAGACGTCTTCGGCCTCGCTATGGCTGAGCCCCAGCGCCCGCCCGTAAATAATCAATTCGGACGCTTTGGCGTGATAGAGGGCCTCGCACCATCCGGTTTTCTCGCCGCCATTCACAGTTGCAGCATTTACCTTATAGACATCAAAAGCGAGCCATTTGTATAAAGAAAGCATGTTTGACGACACCATAGGGGCAATTGCGACTCCGCTGGGGGAAGGGGGGCTGGCGGTCATTCGGCTTTCGGGGCGCCAGGCCTTGGGCGTGGCAGACCGCTGTTTTGTGCCCAAAGGGCAGGGCGCCCTCAAGCCGTCGGCGGCCCCGACTCACACCCTTCATTTCGGGCATATCGTGCGCGGCGGCCGGACGGTCGACGAGGTCATGGTCGCGGTGATGCGCGCCCCGCGGACTTTCACTCGCGAGGACGTGGTCGAAATCACCTGTCACGGCGGCATCCTCCCGGCCAAGATGGTCCTGGACACGGTCCTGGCCAGCGGCGCGCGCCTGGCCGAGCCCGGGGAATTCACCCGGCGCGCCTTTCTGAACGGCCGCATAGACCTTGCCCAGGCCGAGGCGGTGGCTGACCTCATCCATTCCCGGACCGAACTGGCGCTCCAGGCCGCCAACGAACAGGCTGCCGGCAAGCTCTCCCGCCGCATCGATCAGCTCCGGAACCAGATGCTCAAGACGCTCGCCCACATCGAGGCGCACATCGATTTTCCCGACGATGACATCGGCCCGGATACCCGGGAACAGCTTGTGGACCACCTCCGGCGGGACATAGCGTTCATGGACCAATTGCTCCGCACCGCCCACGAGGGGCAGCTCCTGCGGCGCGGCATCCGCGGCGCCATCATCGGCCGTCCCAACGCCGGCAAATCGAGCCTGCTCAACCAGCTCCTCGGCCGGGACCGGGCCATCGTCTCCCGGATTCCCGGCACCACGCGCGATACCATCGAGGAAACCGCCGACATCCGAGGCGTGCCGGTGCTTCTCGTTGACACCGCCGGCCTGCGTGAGGCGGGGGACGAACTCGAGTTGGAGGGCATTCGCCGCAGCCGCCAGTCGCTGCTCCAGGCCGAGTTCATCCTCCACGTGTTTGACGTTTCGCAGCCCCTGACAGACGCAGACGCCCGCTATCTCGCCGAGTTCGCCGCAAAGAAGCGCATTTTGGTCCGGAACAAGATCGACCTCCCCTCCCGCCTTGTGTTTCCGCCCGGCCTGGCCGGGCCGGTGGCGGACGTTTGCTGCTTGACAGGGCAGGGGATCGAGGCCCTCAAAGACGCCATCAAAGAACTGGCCTGGTCGGGCGAGATCAAAACCGGGATGTTCGAGGTCATGATCAACTCCCGCCACCAGGACGCCCTGAACCGCGCCCGCGCCGCCACCCTCCGCGCCACGGATGCCTTGGCCTCGGACCGGACCCTCGAACTGGCGGCCATCGACCTCCGCATCGCCGTCAATGCCATCGGCGAGATCGTCGGCAAAACCACCACCGAAGACCTCCTCGACATGATCTTCAGCCAATTCTGCATCGGCAAATGAAACGCCGACCCAACCGACGAGCGCAGCGATGCGCCAACTGCCTGTCGAAGTGACCGACGGAATGATCCGCCAGAACCTCCTGACACTCACTCGAAAAAGATGAACCACGGATGCCACGGATCAACACGGATTTCTTCTATCCGTGCCATCCGCGACATCCGTGGTTGAAAAATCTTCGCAGTCTGCGAGCAATCTCGGCTATTGCAGTCTATGGCGTTTCGCGAACGTTCCAGAACTTCTGATTAGAGGCCAGGAAAGTCATTCCGCCAGCAAGGCTGCCGACCAGGACTCCGACCGGCATTCGGGCGCCGCGAATCACTGGCTTTCCATGGCAGACAGCCGGGTCAATAGTAATACGCTCGTGGTCATCCGCGCACTCAACCTCAGAATCAGGACGGGTGCGCTCCTGGAAGCCGCGAGCGATTGATTCTCGCGCTACGGCGGGGGAACGGGGGCTTTATTGAATTGAATATAACAAACATTGTGCGAAATAGTGTCCCCCAGCATGGCCCATCGCGATCCAACTGACCTACCCCGACCTCGGCGGATCAGTTGATGGACGGGTCAGTCCGAAACTGGAGTTCCCTCTCGTCGCAGCCGTTTGGTCCATTGGCGATCATGGCGGGCAGCGTGAATGACGGCGAAGACATGCATGGTCTGCGACAGTGGCGTCCGGCAGAATATCCAGGCTGAACCTCATTTCTTGAGGTTGGCCAGGATCTGAGACTTGCCTTCCGCCCATGGAACGAAAGCGGACGGGTTGCGGTCACACTGGTCGAGTCGCGATTCGATAAGGCGCTTCTCATCATCCGTCAACTCGCCCGCGTCGAGCCAGCCATCGCCGGCGAGTTCGTTGAGCTTGGTTTGGATCTCCGCGCGGTCTTCCGCGCTCAGCTTGGGCAGCTCTGCAAGGATATCCGCTTTGCTCATGAGCAAAATCTACCAGTCGGGGGACACGTCGGCAAGCAGGAGTCTGCCTGGCGCCATGTCAATCGTGGCCAAGTCCAAGGGAACTATGGGACCCCCTCGTGGTTTGCTGCGAGGAATGGCCGGATGGGCGACTTGTGCGCTTTAGCAGCGCGCGGGGACATGGCGAGTTGGTGGAGCGTTGGGTTCCGGTGCTTGTGCCTTTCTGATCGTCGGGCTGTGACCCCTCGGTGACGGCCATAAACGGGCTTGCGCCCCTTCGTCGCGAAGCGTTCTGGCCCGCCAAGCCTGAGGGCTATAGGTGGCTGGAACGCGGATGTCGGGCGTTTCTTCGAGGGCGAAGCCTGGCCATTCGGGCGGGCTTTCAAACTTGGCACTCTCTCGAAGCTTCTCAATTTGCCTGGCCGTTGGGTCGCGAGTCCCCTGCCCTGTTCGCGCTACTCTGTGAGAAGTTGCCTGATTTTAGCAAGCGTACGGGCGGCCTGGTCGGTTGGCTGCTGGCTGAACTGGTCTCTTAGCTGCGTATCATTGGGCTCTCCAACCATCAGGACCAGGTCAATCAACTCTCCGACAGGCTTGCCTTTTTGGTAGAGCCGCACCGGTTGGGATTGTTCGGTTGTCAAGTCCTGAGGCACATGCCCGAGTCCTAACTGGGCGAGCGTGTTGCGAATTTCGGTGACGACACCGCTGCCAAGCTTTCCGCTGCCCGTGGCGTCTCGGAGGTCCCCCATGGTGAGCGTCAGGACATTTCCATGGTCGTTAACTGATTTTTTGATTTCGTTCCAGGTTGCCATAGCAAGTTGCGTCCAGTTGTAAAGATTTACGATTGCACCGTATTACCCACATATTGGGTCATGGAAGTTGAGGGCGCAAGACATTTGTGCGCGGGCGCTCGGCGTCGAGCGCGCTGCCGTGCCTGGCCGGTCGTGGCCGATTCCCGTGGCAAGAACGCGACGGAGAGAAAGCGTTTGACAACAAACGACGTCCGAAGCATTAGGGTAACCACTCTGAAGGCGGTTTTTTGGCCGCTCGGTCGCGAGTCCGGTGGGCTGCTTGGCTGCTCGGTGCTGAGTTCCCTGGCGTGTTGGGCTCAGGGCGCCTTCATCGCCGCCCCTAAATCCTTGAACCACAATGAGGAGTGATTTTGTACGGGACATCCCTGCCGAAACTTTTTAGGCTGGCGGCATGCCTGATACCAAAATCTTCACGA
>Ga0181536_10007113_pt1 | contig 11064 bp, 13 predicted proteins | sample PEATcosm2014_Bin_41_FD_121105 | JGI IMG/M metagenome (GOLD analysis project Ga0181536, IMG submission 121105) | Peatland microbial communities from MTU Mesocosm Facility, Houghton, MI, USA - PEATcosm2014_Bin17_60_metaG | ecosystem: Environmental > Terrestrial > Soil > Wetlands > Peat | place...
CGATCGTTTCGACGTGCAGGTGATGATCCACACCGACACGCTGAATGAATCCGGCTTCGTCGAGGACACGATCGCCGCGTTCAAGGGCCGCACCATCCACGCGTTCCACACCGAGGGCGCCGGCGGCGGCCACGCCCCCGACATCATCAAGGTCGCCGGCCTCGCCAACGTGTTGCCGAGCAGCACCAATCCGACGCGGCCGTACACCGCCAACACGCTCGACGAGCATCTCGACATGCTGATGGTCTGTCATCATCTGGACAGCACCATTCCAGAGGATGTCGCGTTCGCGGAAAGCCGGATCCGCAAGGAAACCATCGCCGCCGAGGACATTTTGCACGATCTGGGCGCGCTCTCGATGATGTCGTCGGACAGCCAGGCGATGGGCCGCGTCGGCGAGGTGATCATCCGCACCTGGCAGACCGCGCATAAGATGAAGCTGCAGCGCGGGTCTTTGCCGGGCGACAGCGCGCGTAACGACAACGCGCGGGTGAAGCGCTACGTCGCGAAATACACCATCAATCCGGCGATCGCGCAGGGGTTCGCGCATGAGGTCGGCTCGGTCGAGGAAGGCAAGCTCGCCGATCTGGTGCTGTGGTCGCCGGCATTCTTTGGCGTCAAGCCGAGTCTGGTGATCAAGGGCGGCATGATCGCCTGTGCGCCGATGGGCGATCCCAACGCCTCGATCCCAACGCCGCAGCCGGTGCATTACCGGCCGATGTTCGGCGCGTACGGTGGCGCGCTGGCGGAGACCTGTCTGACGTTTGTTTCCGGTGCCGCGCTGGACGCGGGCCTGGGTAAAGCCTTGCGGCTGAACCGGCGGCTCGTTGCCGTGTCGAACACGCGCGGCGGCATCGGCAAAGCGGCGATGATCCATAACAACGCCACACCGGTGATCGAGGTTGACCCGGAAACTTACGAAGTCCGCGCCGACGGTGTGCTGCTGACCTGCGAACCGGCCACGGTGTTGCCGATGGCGCAACGGTATTTTCTTTACTGATGCGCGCGACTTCCGTCCTGCCGGCCGGCTCCTGGTCCAATCCGATCGATGAGGTGCTGATCGACTTCGATCGCCGCCACCGCCGCCGGATCGTGCTGACCACGCAAGCTGGGCGGGAGTTGCTGATCGACTTCCCCCAGGCGGTGCGGCTGCGCGACGGCGATGGACTGGCGCTAGAGGATGGCGGCATTGTGCGGGTCCGCGCGCGGCCGGAGCCGCTGCTGGAAATTCACGCGCATGACGACGGCGAACTGGTGCGAATCGCGTGGCATCTGGGCAACCGGCATTTGCCGGTGCAGTTGCTCGGCGACCGCATCCGTATCCGGGAGGACCATGTCATTCAGGACATGGTCGAAGGCCTCGGCGGCCACGTGGAAGCGATCGAGGCGCCGTTCGATCCCGAAGCCGGCGCTTATGCCCCCGGCGCCGGGCATCACCACCACGATCATGACCATGACTGACGGCGATCCTTCGCCCAGTCGTGGTCCGGCTCATCACGTGGGTGCGGATGGCCGGGTCAAGCCCGGCCATGACGGGGGGATTGGAACCAAGGGCCATTACGAGGGGGCAACTGACGCCGCCGGCATCATGCGCCTGCTGACCTGGCTGTCGCCGGCGTTTCCGACCGGGGCGTACGCGTATTCGCACGGGCTGGAGTGGGCGGTCGAAACGCACGACATCCGCGACGGCGAGACGTTGCTCGCGTGGCTGTCAGCCGTGATCGCGCACGGGTCGGCGCGGACCGATACGATCCTGCTGCGTCACGCGCACCGCGCGGCGAACGATCCGGCCGCGTTACGGGACATCGCCGCCCTGGCGCTCGCCACCGCCGCCAGCCGGGAACGTTACGACGAGGCGTTGGCGCAGGGCAGAGCGTTCCTGAGGGCGGCGGCCGGTTGGGACGTGCCGGATTTGTCCGCGGACACACCCTACGCCGTCGCGGTCGGCGCCATGGCCGGTGCGCACGGCATCGATGAAGACACGACCGCCAGCGCTTACTTGCAAACGTTCACCAGCAACCTCATTTCCGCCGCGGTGCGGCTGGTGCCACTGGGTCAGACCACCGGGTTGCGAACCCTCGCCGCGCTCGAACCCGTGATCCTGCGGACGGCGGCGACAACGGCGGAAACAACACTGGACGATCTCGGCGGTTGCGCGTTCCGTTCCGACCTCGCCGCGATGCGGCATGAAACCCAGTACACGAGGTTGTTCCGCTCATGAGTCTCTCTCCCAACGGCCCGTTGCGGGTGGGTATCGGCGGCCCGGTCGGCACCGGCAAAACCGCGCTGATGGACGCGCTGTGCAAACATTTCCGGGCTCGATACGACATCGCGGCGATCACCAACGACATCTACACCAAGGAAGACGCCGAGTTCCTGACCCGCGCCGGCTCGCTGCCGCCGGAACGGATCCTGGGCATCGAAACCGGCGGTTGCCCGCACACGGCGATCCGCGAGGACGCCAGCATCAACCTCGCCGGTGTCGCCGAGTTGCGGCGAAAATTCCCCGGCCTCGATCTGATCCTGATCGAAAGCGGCGGCGACAATCTGGCCGCCACCTTCAGTCCGGAACTCGCCGACCTGACGATTTACGTGATCGACGTTTCGGCGGGCGACAAAATCCCGCGCAAGGGCGGGCCCGGCATTACCCGCAGCGACATGCTGGTGATCAATAAGATCGACCTCGCCCCATTCGTCGGCGCCAGCCTGGAGGTGATGGACCGCGACGCCAGGAAAATGCGCGGCGAGCGGCCGTTCGTGTTCGCCAATATCCGCGCCGGCATAGGCGTGGAAGCGATCGCCGCGTTCATCGAGAAACAGGGCGGGCTGTCGCGCGGCCCTTGAACCCGCGCGGCAAATCCAACATCTCCCCGCGATGACCATCCTCCCGAGCCCGCAGCAACTCCGCTACCTCGTCACGCTCGCCGAATCCCGTCATTTCGGGCGGGCGGCGCTGGCTTGCTCGGTCACCCAGTCGACGCTGTCGGCTGGCATTCTGACACTGGAACGCCAACTCGACGCGCAAATCCTGGATCGCGCCGCCGGTCGCCATGTCGTTTTCACGCCGCTCGGCCTGGACCTGATCGAACGCGCGCGGGCCGCGCTCGCGGCGCTGGAGGCGGTGACCGAAACCGCCAACACCGCCCGCGCGCCCATGAGTGGACCGTTGCGGCTCGGTATCATCCCGACGATCGGCCCGTTCCTGCTGCCCAGACTCATGCCGCTCCTGCGCGCGGCGTTTCCCAACCTGCGGCTGTTCCTGCGGGAGGATACCACGGCCCGCCTGGTGGATCGGCTTAACGCCAATCGTCTGGACGTGCTGCTGTTGGCGCTGCCCTGCGACTGCGGCGGCGCCGAAGTGCTGCCGGTGGCACGCGACGAATTTCTGGTCGCCTTGCCGCCCAATCATCGCCTCGCCAACCAGGCGGCGATCCCGGTCGCCGCGCTCGCCACGGAACGCCTGTTATTGCTCGAGGAAGGGCATTGCCTGCGCGAACAGGCGTTGGCCGTCTGCGGTTTGCTGGCGGGCGACAAGGGCGAGGCGCAGGATGGTTATGCCGCCACGAGCCTGCATACGCTGGTCCACATGGTCGCCGGCGGACTGGGTGTGACGTTGCTACCTCGACTCGCGGTGGCGGCGGGCGTGACCGCGGGCACCTCCCTCATCACGCGGCCGCTCGCCGCCGCCGGCGCCTGGCGGACGTTGGGCCTCGCCTGGCGGCCGAACGCGCCGCGGGCGGCGGATTACCGGGCGTTGGCGCCGCATTTGGCGGAGACGTGCCGGGAGCAAGGGGGCCGGGACCAGGGGGGACGTGAGCAAGCCTGCTGACCGGTCACAATTCCGCGGCGTCCACCGCCGCGACGTCGAGCAGCCGTTCGATCACTTCGGGTTCCTGCGCCCCGGCGATCGCGTGCCGCCCACCGATCACGAAGCATGGCACGCCGTTGATGCCCAGACGATGGGCGCGCAGGTTGTCGGCGTGCACGCTATCGGCTTCCTCGTCGGACGCCAAGAAGGCCTTCGTTTTCGCGAGGTCCAGGCCGCAGGCGCCGGCGATCGCGAGCAGCACGGCGTGGTCGCCGATGTCGTAGCCCTCGGTAAAATGCACCGAGAACAGCGCCTCCACCATGGCGTCGGCGCGCCCGTAGCGTGCCGCGAACCGCACCAGCCGGTGCGCGTCGACCGAGGACGGGGTGCGGCGGATCCGCTCGAACGCGAACGCCACGCCCTCCCGCCGGCCAAGCTCGGTGATCGAGGCGTACAGCCGCTTCGCCCGCTCCTCGCCGCCGAATTTGCGGATCACGTAATCGGGCCGGGACATCCCGGCGCGCGGCATGTCGGGGTTCAGCAGGAAGGGCCGCCAGCTGAGGTCGAACAGCAGATCGGGGCGACGGCGGAACGTGCGCAACAGCCGCCGCACGCCCAAATAGCACCAGGGGCAGATGAGATCGTAGACGATCTCAACCGAAAGGCGGGCTTTTGCTGGTGCGAGGACGTTCACGGCATGATCCTGGTCTGGAATCCGTCCGATGTCACGTGAACATCATCGCCGTGTCATGTGGCGGCAAGCTTCCGGTAGGGATATCGCCGCGCCGGGCGATGGCTGAGCCGTTGTCTCCGTCCTGCCCAGGCGCGTCCGGGCCGGCTTTCGCGGCACGGCGACGGTTTATCGGGGCCGGACGATGGCGGGCCGCGAGCCGATGGTCCCGGAAACTGACCTCAGGCCAGCAGATCGGGCCAGTACCGGATCAGCGGCGAACCGCGCACCACCGCGCGGACGGCATCCTGGTCCTCTCGCGCCATCGACGTCCGCCACCGTTCCGCCGCCGCGATCGAGTTGCGGATCACGGCGTAATACCCCGCCGGCCCGTCGTAGCTCGTGCTGTGCGCCAGAAACGTCTCGGTCTGGCTGTGCCAGGGCAGGCCGGCGAATGCCAGGATCGCCCGCGCTTCCGCCGCCGGCCCGTGGCACAGGTCCTCATAGACCACCACACGCGCATTGCTCTGGCCGGCGATCGCCTCGTGCGCGGTTTCGTTGAACGCCCGCCAGCTCCAGGCGTATTTCGCCGCGTCGGGCAGACGCTGGAATTCGGGTTCGTCCACGCCGTGGCGCGCGGCGAACTCGATCGCGCGCGTTTCGTCGAACGGCATGTCGGTGCCGGGTTCGGCCAGGTCGAACCGGCCGTCGCTCGTGCCCCGCATGACCGAGGCGACCTGACCGCACGGATGGCGCAGGATCAGCAATGCCCGCCCCTCGGGATAAGCCCGGACGAAGTCGCCAATGCCGGCGCACAGCCGCACCGATTTGATCACCACCCGGGCACGGCGGACGGCACCCAGATCGGGAATCGGCCAGGCGGGCAGCCCGAACCGGTGCGCCGCCGCTCCGGCATAGGCCAGGGCGGTGCGCAGCAGGCGCGCTGGCGCCGACTGCCAGAATTTCGGGAAGAACGGCCGTTTCCCGGCGGTGCGTGGATCGCGCCGCCGAACCCAGAGCGCCATGCTCGCCCGGATCGAGTCGCGCGCCGGCACCATCTCATCCGGCTCATGCCGGTAGATCACGTCCGGATGGCTGTCGAAAATCTTGGCGAGCCAGGTCGTTCCGGAGCGCGGGGCGCCCACGATCAGGATGGCGGTGGCCGCGAGTGTGTCGACGTGCGTATCGGCTGACATGTCCCCGCGGGCGTAAGGCATTGGCGGCCCGGTGTCATCCCGGACCGCTCACGCCCGCATGGAGGCGCCGGGGCTTTCGCCCCCCGACCAAGGGGCTCCGCCCCTTGGATCCCCGCCAAGGGCAGTGGCCCTTGGAACCATTCATTTTGGTTGGGGAATGGGAGTGGGCCGACCGTGACCGATCAAGGCCCGTGTCGGCCCACTCCCATTCCCCAACCAATGGACAGATTGCAAAGGGCTTCGCCCGGCGCCTGCCCTCGGGCTTGACCCGTGGGCCGGAGGTCCAGGAGGCAGCGCCTCCTGGCGGGTCCAGGGCAGCGCCCTGGCGCCTTTTCAGTCCGAGCGCTTGCGCCATGGGGCGCGATTGACGCCTCTCCCCGTGCGTGGGACGCTGGTCCCAAAGCCGCGCAACGGCATTTGGGGGAGGAAAACACCGCATGGCGCAAACCATCGAGGGCTTTGTCGGCACGTCCATGGACAATGCCCGGATGAGCCCGATTCACTACCGTGTCTTCGCGCTGATCGCCGCCGGCTATTTCTTCGACGTGGCCGACTACGTCATCCTGGGCTCGCTGATCCCGGACATGACGCACAGCGGCTTCGCCACCGCGGCGCAGATCGCCCTGGTGGGCAGCGCCACCTTGTTCGGCCTGTTCCTCGGCACCCTGGCGCAGGGCGAGTTCACCGACCGATTCGGCCGCAAGACCGTCTACCAGTTCAACCTGCTGCTGTACGGCGTCGCGACCATCGCCGCGGCGTTCTCGCCCGACTATATCTGGCTCGCGGCGCTGCGATTTATCGCCGGGATCGGTTTGGGCGCGGAACAGCCGCTATGTTTCGCCTATGCCGGCGAATACGCGCCGAAGGCCATCCGCGGCCGCTTCATCGCCGGCGTGCAACTGATCGGCGGGGCGTTTGTCTGGCCGATCACCACATTGTTCGCGCTGACCTTCCGGGATTCGCTCGGCTGGCGTGGCTGCTGGATCGTCATCGGCATCTGCGCGCTGATCGTCTTCGTGTTCCGCTTCACGCTGCCGGAATCGCCGCGCTGGCTGGCGACCCACGGTCAGGGCGATCGCGCGCTCGATCTGCTGGAGCGCATGGGTCTGGGCCGTCCGCCGGCGGGCGAGACGCTGATCGCCGATGCCGCCAGCGACACGCACAGCGATCCGATCGCCGTGGTGTTTCGGCACTACCGCCGTCAGGTGTTCGCGGGGATGGTCTGTTTCATCGCCTTCTTCGGCGTGGCACTCGGCCTCGGCGCCTGGCTGCCGAGCATGATCGCCGACCGCGGCATGACCATCACCAAATCCCTCACCTACACCCTGGGCATGCAATGTGCGTTCCCGTGCGCCAGCCTCTTCATGATGTTCGCGCTGGAGCGGTTCGGCCGGAAGATCACGGCGACCACGGCGTTCGTGTTGGCCGGCGTGTTCGCGGTGGGTTTCGTCAACGCCGGGAGCAATACCGCCCTGCTGGTGGTCGGCTTCTGCATGATCTTTTTCATCCAGTTGGCCGGCAACTCGATGCAGATCTTTTGCTCCGAGGTGTTTCCGACCAACGCGCGCGCCTCCGGGTTCGGCGTGGCGCAGAGCGCCGGCCGGCTCGCCACCGCTTTCATCATCCCGGCCATTCTGTGGGTGCAGACCGGCTACGGCATCGGCATGGTGTTCGTATGCGTCGCCATCGCCCTGGTGATCGCCGCCGGGACGGTGAACCTGATCGCCCCCGAGACGCGCGGCCGGGCACTGGACGAGATCGCGCCGCCCGAGGGATAGTCCCCGGCGGCCCGAATACCCGGCCGGTGCCTCTGAACACCGTCATGCTCCGGCTTGTTCGGGCCACCCGTCGCGGCAGGGTGCTGGTGCGGATGGCCCGGACGATCCCCCGCCAGGCCGGGGCGGGCGGCGACAGCCGGCGGGCGAAGCGCCGGCGTCCAGGGCTGGTGGTCTGAACCGATTAGCCTGGGCAGGAGAGCGACATGAACAACGCGCACCGGATCCGGTTTTTGGGCCATACCGACCAGGGCGGGCGTCCGGACGGCGTACAAGTGATGGTGGCGGCCAAGGGAGGGGGGCGGCATGCCTATGTCGGGCACATGTTCTCGGACGGCATCACCGTCATCGACGTGGCCGATCCACGGGCGCCGAAGCCGGTGCAATTCATCGCCTGCCCGCCCAACACGCGCGCGAGCCACATCCAGCTGCATGACGGGCTGCTGCTGGCGGTGAACGCGGCGAACGTCTGGGCTCTGCAGCAATACGAGAAGGAGGGGGACTATTTCGGCAAATCGCTCGCCGATAGTTTCAGCAAGCGCGAGCGTTCGTTCGCCGCCGGCATGCGGGTGTTCGATCTGGCCAATCCGGCGGCGCCTCGGGAAATCGGCTTCATGCCGATCGAGGGCATCGGACTGCATCGCATCTGGTGGGTGGGCGGACGTTACGCGTACGCCTCGGCGCACCTGGACGGGTTCATCGATCACATTCTCGCGGTGATCGATATGAAGGACCCGACGAAGCCGGAAATCGTCGGGCGCTGGTGGTTCCCCGGCATGCATCGCGCCGGTGGCGAAACCCCGGCCTGGGGCGAGGGCAAGCGTTGGGCGTTGCACCACATGATCACGGCCGGCGACCTCGGTTACGCCGCCTGGCGCGACGGCGGGATGACGATCATGGACCTGAAGGACCCGGCCGCGCCGAAGCTGCTGGCGCACCGCAACTGGTCGCCCCCCTTCGCCGGCGGCACCCACACCCCGCTGCCGCTTCCTGGGCGGGGCCTCGCCGTGGTGGCCGACGAGGCGACCAGCAATCGTTGCGCCAAGGGGCTGGCGTACACCTGGGTTTTGGATGTGCGGGCGCCGGAGAACCCGGTGACGATCGCCACGCTGCCGACGCCGAAAGGGGAGGACTTTTGCAACAAGGGCGGCAAGTTTGGGCCGCATAATTTGCACGAGAACCGGCCGGGGTCGTTCCAGAGCGAGGAGTTGATCTTCGCCACCTACCACAACGCCGGCGTGCGGGCGTTCGATATCAGCAACGCGCACGAGCCGAAGGAGGTCGGGTATTACGTGCCTGACGCGCCGGAACGCATCGTGGATATCCGCCCAGGAGCGGAGCGCGTGGTACAGTCGACCGATGTGTTCGCGGCGGCGGACGGGACGCTGTATGTCACGGATACCAACGGAGGGTTGAGTGTCCTGGCGTATGAGGGGTGAGGGAGCCGGTTTGGTGTGTCTATGGCACCCGAACTTTGACGGCCCCCAGCCTGTTGGCGGCCCTGGCAAACCGCCGATCGAACGAAATCAAGGCTTCGCACTCCGCGGCTTTCCCCAGATGCAGAGCATCCGCGAAATCCATCCCAATTTCTGCCCGGTCCAGAGCCTGGGCTGTCAGTCCCGGCGCTTCGATCGTGACATGCGGAAGCCCGGCGAAGGCGCGCAACGCCGTGACGATCTGGCCGCCCGCGGCTTACATCCCGTTGGCTCCCAGCGTGCGGGCGCGCGCGACTCGGGCTCCTCGCGAAGCGGCGCGAATTCGACGCCTGGAACCATTTTGGCCAATAGGTATTTTCCGGCCCTGCCATGACAAAGACCTGGCGGCTATGTTGGTAACGTTAAACGAACACGCGCGGAAATCCGAACGTGTCGGACGTCGCCGCGAAACTCAGGAGAACATTGTCATGGATAAGAACCGGATCATCGGCGCCGCGAAAGAAGCTAAAGGCGCGGTGAAGCAAGCGATCGGCAAGGCGACCGGCGACGCGAAGTTGCAGGCCGACGGCAAGGCGGACAAAGCCGAAGGCAAGGTCCAGAACGCCATCGGCGGCCTGAACGACGCCGTGCGGGATGCACTGAAGAACTAAATCTCTGACGCCGGCTCCACCGGAGCGATAGACATCTGCCAGGGAGATTGGTCATGGGCCTGATTTTGCTGATCGTGGTGTTGATCCTGATTTTTGGCGGCGGTGGTGGGTACTACGCCCACAGCCGCTACGGCGGAGCTGGACTCGGCGGCGTGCTCGGCACCGTGCTGATTGTCCTCCTCATCCTATGGCTGCTCGGCGGCGTGGGGTACTACCGCTGACCGCGAATGCGGGATGCGCGTCGATTCCCCCGCATGATCACGGGAATGCTCGTGATCGTGCCGGCGATCACCTGGTAGGATGGAGGTTCTGATGGGGCGCTCCGCGATGAGTGGGCTCATGATTACCGGGGCCGTTTTGGTGCTGCTCGGGTTGCTTGCCTTCGCGATCCCGGTTTTCACGACTCAGCAAACCAAGGACGTCGCCCGGATCGGCGACCTGAAGCTGCAGACGACGGAAAGCACGTCGTATGTCATTCCGCCCTTCCTGAGCGGCGGTGCCTTGATCCTTGGTGTCGTATTGATCGGAGCGGGCTTCTATCAGAAACGTTGACCGGCCGGGGAGTTCTCCGGCGCCGTGGCGAGGCGTGACGAGGGGGAGGACCATGCGTCATTCTTTTCGGCGGATGGAACGATAACCGCATCCGCGCCAGCGGCCGTGTTTCAACGCCTGCGATTTCGCTGAAGTTTTGTCTCGATGTCCGCGGTTTCGCGCAAATCATGGGTCGCGGCCAAAACGTTGGGAGGCCCGCACGGAAATCGGCATCGTCGCCTGATGCGAGAGCGGTTACCCGCATCTCCGTCGTGCCGCGACGGCCGCACGACGAAATGCCCGCGGACCACTTCACCCTGGGCTGGCTCATGGGCAGCCCGCGCAAGCGCTCTTGCGGCATCATCATGCTCCTGCTCGCCCTGGCCGCGATCGCACCTGGAGTCTCAGTCGCCGCCGGGCTGCTGCTCATGATCCCCGCGGTCCAGATGATTCTCGGCCACGCCGCCCCGGTCTTTCCGCGCCGTATCGCCGCCCGTCCGTTTCCGGCGCGGCACCTCGCCGCTTTGCCGCGGCGTGCCGTCCCGGTGCAGAGATATCTTGAGAAGATGAGCCATCCCCGCTGGCACACCGCACTCGATGCGACCGGCCGCCTTGTCGGCGTGGTCGTCGTGATACTGAGCGCCGCCCTGGTATTCATTCCGATCCCCATGAGCAGCGTTGTCCCCGCGCTGGCGATCGCCCTCATCTCGCTGGCCTGGCTTGAGGAGCACGGGTCTTTGAACGGGTTTTAGCCCCGGCAAATCTCATTCCCGCCCCGGCGCGGGAGCACCGCCGGTACCGCGCGCAACGCCTTCCCCGTCCTGCCTGATCGGCTAATACATCGGGAGTTCCCCCGGCTCTGCCGGGGAGGCAGCAGAAGTTTGACATTTCCGGGGGTGGTCCCCGGCTATCCATTGATGAAACTCCGTGTCGTGAGCCGCCAAAGCACACGCATATGGAGTTCCATCAATGGACGAGCACGAAAGCCTGAACCACAG
>Ga0181536_10007115_pt1 | contig 11060 bp, 9 predicted proteins | sample PEATcosm2014_Bin_41_FD_121105 | JGI IMG/M metagenome (GOLD analysis project Ga0181536, IMG submission 121105) | Peatland microbial communities from MTU Mesocosm Facility, Houghton, MI, USA - PEATcosm2014_Bin17_60_metaG | ecosystem: Environmental > Terrestrial > Soil > Wetlands > Peat | place...
AGACAAAACAAAGAACGAGCCGCACGAACGCGTGTTCGACATCGAACTGCATGCCGATTGACGCGGAGAAGTAACCCACCAGTGTTTTGCAGATACCGTACATCCCAATCTGATGCGGGAGGAACGAATCCTGCGCCAGACCGAGCGTCATGCCGATCGCCAGACCCCGCAGCTGCGAGCGCCGCATCAACGCGAAGTAAATCGTGACCAGCAGCGGCAACTCGATTCGCGAAATGAAACGCAGCGTCTGAAACAGAGGCAGGTACACCTGGATCAGAAGCGCAACCAGCGGAACCGCGAAGTAGACCCAGACCGGATACGAAGCGGAGCGCACCTGGCGCGCGCTGTCCACCATGATGCGGCTGCTGGCCATCAGGGTTGGGGCTCTTTCGGTGGCGCCGGCGATTTTGTCGCCGCCGATTTTGCCGGCGGTGGGGCAGCGCTCGCCGGGGCCCCGGGAGCGGATGGCTTCGCGCCGGCTTCGGTTTTCTTGTCCTGCACCGGCGATGGCGACGACGCCGAAGGCGCCTGCGCGGCCGGCTCGGCTGGAGCGTTCACTCCCGGTACTTTCAAATTGAAATTCGGCGGCAGGGTGCCCGGCGCGCCTACTCCAAACACGTGCTTCTGCGCATCGCCGATTTTCTTGTACTGGTCGCGCAACTTATCGGCGGTTGTAAGCCCCGTTCCCCCCAGTTGCTGCGCCCCGTCATCGGGGTTTACGTCCGGCGCAAGAAAGACGGGAGCATCGCCAGGCAACGCTTCCGGGATTGCCTGATGCACCGGATCGATTATCACCAGCACTTCCTCCGGAGCGGACTCCGTTCCGGAAGGCTCCACCGTAATGTCCTGGAAATTCGTTCCTTCCCGAACGCTGGTTACTTTTCCCACCGGCAATCCTTTCGGGAAGACCCGGTCTTCGCCGGACGTGAAGAACATTTCCCCGTCCTCGACCTTCTGTCCGGTGGGAACGAAATCGACCCGCGCGTTGCTGGTTCCGAGGCCTTTCAACACGCCGTGCACGTGATTCTTCTGCGACTCGACCCCCGCCGCGAACCCCGGGTCCGTTACCGATCGAACCTGGCTGGCGAACGGAAAGACAGCGATCACGGTACCCACAATTCCGTCCGGCGTAACCACTGCCATTCCGCGGCGGACTCCCGACTGCGTCCCGCGATCGATCAGCACGGACCTGGTCCCCATCCCGGGGGTTGCCGCGATCACGCGCGCGCCGATCATCTTCGAAGGATTGCGCGCCTGGAATCCGGCCAATGACTCGGCGCGCTGGGCCGAGCCCAACTCGTTCCTCAGTAATTGGTTTTCCACCCTGAGCCGTTCCAGGTCGGTTCTTAATTGGCGGCTCTGCTCGCGGGCGTTTCGCAGTTCGAAGTAGTTGCTGAAGAAGCCCGTGGTTCCGTTCCGGAAACCCTCGATTGCGCTCGCAACCGGGGCCACCGCGGTCACTGCCCAGACTCGCACCATCGGCACGTCGCTGTCGCTTTTTACCTGCCATGCCAGCAGAATCAGCTGAGCGAAGATTACGATCAGGAGGACGATGATGTTGCGGTAACGGTGGAAGATGGATTCCATGACAATACGCGCACGCGGGCGCTACACATTTATCTTCTCCTGGTTCGGCGCCCGATTCGGACTGGGCGGCCTTCCGCTAATCGATTGAGATCTTGCGCAGGAGTTTGAAATCGCTCAGCATCCTGCCCGTACCCAGCACGACCGATGCCAGCGGATCGTCGGCGATCGACACTGGCAGGCCGGTTTCCTCGCGGATGCGCTTATCGAGATTCTTGATCAGCGCCCCACCGCCGGTGAGCACAATTCCCCGATCGCTGATATCGGCGCTGAGTTCGGGCGGAGTCCGTTCGAGCGCGACGCGGATGCCGTTGATGATCGTCGCGATGCATTCGGAAAGGGCCTCGCGAATTTCCGCGTCCCCCACAGTGATGGTCTTGGGCACGCCTTCGATGAGGTTGCGGCCTTTGATCTCCATGGTCTGCGGCTTGTCCAGTGGAAACGCCGAACCGATCTCCATTTTGATGGTCTCCGCCGTGCGCTCGCCGATCAGCAGGTTGTATTTACGCTTCAGATACAGCATTACGGCGTCATCCATCGCATTGCCGGCCACCCGCACCGAACGGGAATACACGATGCCGGAGAGAGATATCACCGCAATATCGGTGGTGCCGCCGCCGATATCGACCACCATATTGCCCGATGGTTCGGTGATCGGCAGACCGGCCCCAATGGCCGCCACCATGGCCTGTTCCACCAGATGAACTTCGCTGGCCTTGGCGCGGTATGCCGAATCCATCACGGCGCGCTTTTCCACCTGCGTGATCTCGCTGGGAACGCCGATCACGATCCTTGGGTGCACCAGCATCTTCCGGTTGTGCGCCTTCTGGATGAAGTAGTTCAGCATCTTCTCCGTGACCTTGAAGTCGGCGATCACGCCATCCTTCATGGGCTTGATGGCCACGATGTTTCCCGGCGTGCGGCCGAGCATCTCCTTGGCTTCCTTACCCACCGCTTCCACTTCACCCGTAGTTTTGTTAAGAGCGACTATGGATGGCTCGTTCACTACGATGCCTTTTCCTTTCGCGTAAACGAGGGTGTTGGCGGTGCCGAGGTCGATGGCGAGGTCCGACGAGAACAGGCTAAAAAGAGAGCGAAGATTCATCTAAGTTATTCAAAATACAAGGCGGGATGCGTAATGTTCATCGTAACACGTCAATCATTTCGGTATGGAATGGCCGACGCTTGATGACGCTTGATTCGAACGCGCGACAGTTGCATCCTGAAGACCGATGAGGTGGACACCGAACCGATTCATTATCTTTGGCTTGCTCATGTGCCCGATGCTGGCGGGCGCGCAGGTCGCTCACCGTCAACCCGATACAGCTCGCGATGAGCGGGAGCGCCCCGAAGTACTGTTCGTATCGTTCGTGTTGGACGATGTGCAGAAAAACTGGGATCGGATACTTCCGGCGCAGGAGCGAATACCGTATCGCCACGCGAAGCTGGTGCTCTACCGGAACTCCTTTCCATCGGCCTGCGGGAGGGCGAGCATGTCGACCGGCCCGTTTTACTGTCCCGGCGATGAGAAGGTTTATTTGGATCTCGGATTCTTCAACGAACTGAAGCGGCGCTTCGGCGCGCCCGGAGAATTCGCGCAGGCGTATGTGATCGCGCATGAAATTGGCCATCACGTGCAGAAGCTGCTGGGCATCGAGACGAAGGTGCGCCGTCTTCAGCAGCGCGAGCCGGGCGAGGCGAATCCGCTGTCTGTGCGGCTGGAGTTGCAGGCCGACTGCTTCGCGGGCATCTGGGCCAATTCGACGGAGCAGCGGAAGATCGTCAATCAAAGCGACGTGAGCGCCGCCATGCGGGCCGCGGCAGCGGTTGGCGACGACCGGTTGCAGCGCATGGGGCAGGGTTACGTGAACCCCGAATCGTTCACTCACGGAACGTCGGCGCAGCGTGTTCAATGGTTCCGGCGGGGTCTGGATACCGGGCAGATTTCGGCCTGCGACACGTTTAAATGATCAGTTTCTCGACCGCGACATTGTCAAAGTCGTCGGTGGCCCGTACGGCGATTGTGTGCTCACCCGGCCTGAGATCTTTCAGCGTGAGTGAGTAATCGAGCGTCTGCGAATCGGAAAGCTTTGTCACCGGATCCACGACCGTCCACTCGCCGCCATCCAGAGAATATTCCGCTTTTCGGATCAGGCTCAGCGCATCCGCGACATGCCACTGGATCACGTTACCCTTTGCCGCCAACGCGGAAATTTGCGGCGGCGTATTGTCGATCGTGAACGGATCGCTTTCTTCCTGCGTCGTGAGAGCGTTCTCCGGTGTGTTCGACGGCGCGTCGGACGCAGTAATCCGAATGCGGTATTCTCCGTCGGGAAAGGCGGCCGAATCGAAGGACAAATACTTCTCCCGCACTTTATTCCGGAGCAGCTTCCAGGTTTGTTCCTTCTCGCCGCGGATCTCAACTTTGTAAATCAGCGTGTCCCCGTTGTCGTCCGATGCCGCCCAGCGGACGCCAAGCGCGCCTTTCGACCAGCTCATCGCCGGCGTGGTCGTCGGGCCTCCGGTAATCGGATTTGATCTTGGAGCCGGTGCGGAACCGAGGGGAGGGAGACTGAGGGTGGGATTCGAAACCGTCAGAGGGGCCACCGGATCGGGGAATTTGTAATTCGCCGGCGTGATCTCGATCTGATCGATGGATGGCGTCACATTCTGCCGCAGATACGCGGTTTCAACCGAGTCCAGCGCGGGAGAGCTGTTGTTCGGGCCGGCATTCAAAGTCGCCTTCCACTGAACGAAGCGCGCGGAAGGCGCGGTAATCTGCCCACCTTCCGGGCCATTCGCCGGCGTGGACCACGGGCTCCAGTTCTGCTGCGGCCGGTCGAGATTCCCGGAACGGGCTGACAGCGCGATTTTTCCACCGCGAAGATCGGCCGCCGCGGTGAGGCGTCCCCATGTGGAGAACCCGCCGGTATCGAACACGTCGCTTTCGATAGTTCCTTCCGGCTCGATGCCGGGGCCGACTCGAAAAACCTGTCCGACATTGCCTGTCGCCGCGTAGAGCGTTCCGTCTTTGCTCGCCAGCAACGCCGTGACTTGGGCGACTGGGAAACTTACCAGCGTCGAGTAGAGCGATCGGGTTTCGACGCGGTAGAGATTGCCCTTGTTGCCGGAGCCGATCAGCACGCGATCGTTCGCGTCGAGCGCGAGCGCGTATACCAGATCCTGCGCGCCGGTCCACAACTTTTCGGGAGCTTGCCGGGCTGACAAGCGGTAGACATCCGAGCCTCCCGGGATTGTAACTGGTGTGATGGGTTGCGCCGCGGCTTGTCCGGCAGGACGAGGTGCGCCAGGCATAGCGGGGGCCGGAGGAGGTGGTGAATTGACCACGGGACCCGCAGTCTTGCTGCCGAGGGCCGCCGCGTAGATCTCATTCTTCGGACCGATGGCCAGCGCCGTCACCTCGCGCTTCGACATCTGATAGAGGACAAAACCTTCCCCTTTGGGAGATACACGAATTACCAGGCCGCCAGGCTCGGTTCCGACGATCAGATTCCCATCGTGATCGAATGCCATCGAGCGCGCGTGAGTCTCGTCGGTTTTGAAAAAGACCGCGCCTTTGCCGTCCGGCGTGATTTTATGAACCTCTCCCTGCTCACCGGTCGCGACATACAGGTTACCTGCCGGATCGCAGAGCATGGACCAGATGTACTTCTGTTTCGGATCGTAAAACTCCTCCGTCCGGCCGTCGGGGCCGACCCGGTAGATCTTCCCGTCGGGCGCTGTCGCCACGTAGACGCGGTCCGTCGAATCGATCGCGATGGCGTGGATTTCGAGCGCATCGAACTCCGCGATCTTTTCACCCTTGCCGTTGGGCGGTATGCGAAAGAGCTTCGCGCCGGGTCCGCCCGCGGTGTAGAGGTTGCCTCGCGAATCCCGCGCGAGCGCCCACAGATAGGCGGTGGAGGAATCGTAGACCTCCGTCGTGCGCGGGGCGAGCGAGAGCCGGCCGTCGCTGCGAATCGACAGATTTTTCAGATTGCCCTTTTGAAAGTCCGAATAGTCGGATTGTGTCCACGAGCGGGTTTCGCCCGCGAAGCAGAGGGTGGCTCCCGCGACGAGGAGCGTGATGGTCTTCATTCGTTATTACTTGATTACGCCTACTTTACGGTGACGCGAAGCGTGTAACTCCCATTGACTACATAATCGAAAGGCAACGACATCTGTTCACTCGCGCTCTCGGGTGAAGTGATCATCGTCTGCGTCGTGGTGCGCCCCGCCTGCATCACGTTCAGTACGGACGACGGCAAGCTCGGCAGCGTCTTGTCTTCGTAGTAAGCCGTCGGATTGGAAGCCACCAGCGACACATACAACTTGTTGTTGCTGCGCTCCTGGTTAAGAAGCGAGACCAGCTGAGGCACATCCATGTAACGATTCGTCGACGTCGCCTGAGCCTGAGTGCGGTTCGCGACATCGGCATCGCTCAGCAGAATGCGATGCTCGCCTTTCGAGATTCCCGGAGGCAGTTTCAGCGTGAAATCGCGTTCCAGACGCTCGCCACGATACGGACGCAGAAAAACCTTGATCGGGATTTCATCGCCCGGCCGCACGTTATCGTTCGGCGTCCAGGCGTTCTCAATGGTCACCACACGGCGCTCCGGCAGCAGATCCACGGTGACCGTCGCGTCTTTCAAATCCGGAATCTTCACCGCATTGCCGTAGAGCCGGTTAAATTTGTCGCCCCACCAGTTGGCCAGCAGCGCGGATACGGGCAGCGGCAGATCGCCGGCGCTCTGCATCGTGTTGAGACTGAGGGAATCCTTCCCGCCGGCAAAATGGACAGTGGCGCTCAGCCGGTAAGTGGCCTCGTCGACCGTTTCGTTAATCCCGCCAATTGCGTTCTGCAGCGTCATCGCCATCAGTTGCGGCGTCCATTTCTGCTGCTGGAATACATTGAAGCGATAAGTCTTCTCGGCGAGGACCGCATTCGCGTTGTCCATGGAACGAACATTCACAGTCACCGGGATCATCGGCGCTTCATCGCCCAGCACGCCCATGATTCCGCTGTGCCGGTCCTGATGGAGCGCTCCCACGATTTCGGTCGCGTTCGCAAGCTTGTTCGGTTGGTAAGACGAAGTCAGGATGGTCAGCACTTCGCCTTTGCTCATCGGCATATCGAGCGGCCCGATGTTGAAAAACGGGTGCCCGAACGCGAGGATGTTCTTGCCGTCGTTGTAAGTGACCGTGCCGAGTCCCGTAACGCTCATATCGCCGGAAACGAGGACACCGGCGATGGTCTGGCCCGGTTGCAGCGCGGTCTTCCAATCCGCGGCCGGCTTGGTGGACGTCAGTGCGTTACCCGCGCCGCCTTGAACTGCGGTAACTCCGAGGTCGCTGAAGGCCGGCGCATAGTCGCGCAGGACGTTCTCGTTGAAACCGGCAAACATCAGCGGAGTGGCGATGGGGATGAGGCTGAGTCCCTGAAATGCCGCAGCCTCCTTGTGCTGGCCGCCGGGTTCCGGCGTCCGGGCGGCGACGGGCCGCGTCTGATCGAACTGGTTGATCTCGAGCATCAACTCGATCGGCGTGATGCCGCAGATCGCATCGGCGGAGAACGAGGTCATGCGCAATGCGACGGCGCCGATCAATTTGCCGTCGATATAAACCGGGCTGCCGCTCATGCCGCCGGCGACGTTGGTGCGTTCGGCTTTGCCGCCCATCTTGCCGACGATGATGTCCTGGCCCGGCCCCCACATGTTCTTGTACAGGCCGATGATTTCGACAGGTACGGCCTCGGGGGTGTCCCCCTGAAACACCGTCCACGCGGTTGCGTGCATACCGGGCTTGATTTCGCTGGATTTGAGGATCTCGACTTTGCCTGCGTGAGGAGGTTGCAGGGCTTCGCCAAAGGCAAGGAACGGCGTAAAGGCCGCGAAGACGGTTAGGACTGCGGCGGCTCGCAAGAGCATGTTTGGTTGGGGCTCCGTTGATTCCAGTGTAGCGCGGGAGGCGGGGAGCCGTTTCGTCGGTTTGAATTCGCCGTGCGACTCTAATATATTCGCTCGTCGCAGGTTGTCGCATCGCTCTCGCCATCCGGTTTCCAGAGGCTTGAGCAACTCACGCAGAACCGTGAGATGTCGCGGACCGGGATTCACCATGGTCGCGGAGGGCTGATCCAGCCAGGATGCCAGCAGACCAAACGCCGTGGGCATGGGCAGGGGGTGCCGGAACAAGCCGGGCCGGGTGGTCAGCCGGAGGAACGCGAGAAGCACGTACCATGGAAATCCGACGGCTTCCTTTCCGGATAAGGCCGATTCCAGCCAGAACTTCGCCTTCGAGTGTAACGGGGAATCCGCGTTGACCGCGTAGATCAGAAGATTCGCGTCGAGAATTATCACTTACGCAGTACGAGCTTTCGGCTGAGTTCTTCGCCCTCGATTGCGTCGGCCACAGCCAGCGCTTTGTCCCAACGGAACTCCTGTGCCGCTCCCATGCGAAACGATTTCTGAACGAACTTCCTGGCGCGTTTGAGCCCTCTGCCGCCAAGCCCGATTCGCGCGGCGTCATTCAGAGCTTCTTTGAAAGAGATTCCGCGATTCCGCATCGCGTCCCGAATCAACCTCTCCACGTCGGGATCGAGAGTGACCCTTGTCCTCACGCTGCTAACGCAGCATCATGATCGCTCTCATGATGTACCGCAACGGGTTCCCCCGGAAGGTTATTCTCAGCTATGTTCGGTCCGTGCGTACTCACCGGCTTCCTGAGCTGTTTGGCCCATTTCAGGCGGCGGTTTTGTCGCGGATGAACGGCATATACTTGCGGTCCGAGCCCTGGATATGGCCGATGAGCCAGTTTTTCAGGAAGTCGAGCAGGTCCATCGACAGCGCGGCACGGTCGGCCATAAATTCGGTCTGAAACTGCGCTACTTGTACAGTGAGCGCATCGTGCTGGGCCTTGTGAGATGCAAAGTCCGGATACCGGTTTGCCTGCATCAGGCTCTCCTCGTGCTTGAAGTGAATGACGGTGTATTTAATCAGTCTATCGAGAATTTTGCCGGTTGCGGCTTTACCCTGACCCTTTTGCATGGCATCGAACAGTTCGGCGCCAAGCGCCAGGAGGCCTTTATGCTGAGCGTCGATACTTGCCACGTTTACGCTGTATTCGGGCTCCCATTTGAACATGATCTACATATCGGCTGCGGCGGAAGATTTTTGAGCGGGGAGCTGTGTTGGCCGATCATAATTCCATTTGGCTTTGGAGAAGAAGCCTGCCTTCCGGTGGCAGACCGAAAAGAAAAGAAATGGGAGCCACGCACTTGCGGAACTCTCCACGACCGCGCGAGAGACCTGAAGGCGAGCGGCGCTACCAGATTATCGGGATAACGCGGAGGCGCTCCCCGGCGTTCTATTGCTTGCTCTTCGCGTCTTCCGAGTATTGAGGCTGCGGGGCATTCAACTTGATCGCGATGGTTTGCTCGGGCATCGTGAGCTCAAAGACATCGCCGAAGGTCTGGTAGTGGTCCGCGATGACCTGGATTGTCACTTCGCCCATCGGGATCTCAGGGATCGTGACGGTGCCCTGCTGGCTGGTCTTGGTCTCCCAGTTCGTGATCATCTTTCTCATTTTCACGGGATTCAATCCGTGACGAAACTTCACAATCACACTGGCCCGGTCGATTGGCTTTCCCGAGTCGGCCGAATTTATCTGTACCGTCAGTCTTGTCCCGGATCCGCCGTACAATGTCGCGGAACACAGAAGCAGAGCAGTCACCCACAGCGTACGCATGGCTCCATTATGCGACATCGGGAAGGAGAAAACGCAGCGGCATCCCGGCTGCTTCCGCCACCGATTCCGCCGCCAGGTAGCCGCTGCGGACCGCGCCTTCCATCGTGGCGGGCCATCCCGAGCGCGTCCAGTCTCCCGCCAGGAAGAAGTTTTTCAAATGTGTTCGCGACGAAGGGCGGAGCCCTTCGAGCCCCGGTTTGGCCGAGAAAGTCGCCCGTACCTCTTTGATGACCTGTGCTTTTTCGAGGCGCGCTTCCTTCACGGCGGGAAAGAATTCGGCCAGCTCGCGCACCGCAAGGCCGATGATCTCGTTGCGCGGCGTTTCGAGCAGACTGCGCGATGCGCTGACAACGGCCTGAATATACCGGCCTTCGCTTTTGTTGAACATCCACTGGATGGTGCGGTCGAGCAGCGCGGCGTGGGGCAGGCTGGTGACCGGCCGATCGAACCACAGGTGTATCCCGGTAATCGGCGAGTGTTCGAACGCTCCCCACTCGATGGGCAAGCCGGGCAGCAGCGGCTGGAGTCGTTCGAATGGCAATGCGGAGACGTAAAAGTCCGCCTCAATGCGGCTGGCAGCGGTGTGGATCCCGGTTACGCTGCCGGATCCGTTCTCAATCGCCGTCACGGGGGATCGATGCTGAATCCGGACCGCTCCCGCGCGGGCGAGAGAATGCTCGTCGTAAAGCTCACGGAGCGGAACATCCGGGATGCCCATCTCGTAGGAATCCGCACGCGCGATCATACCCAGCCAGAAGACCTGAAACCCGTGCGCCGCGGCCATGCGATCCAGTTCCTCATTGATCGCGCTCACCAGCACCTGCCGCCAGTAGCGCTCGATCGCGGCATCCGTCTGACGCTTTTCGCGCAGCCAGTCGAGCATGGTGATGCGGTCGAGATCGGTGCGCGAACGGCGCTCGCGCGGGATGGCGTTGACGGCGCGGGCGATCGCAATCTTGTCCGCGAGACTGAGGAATTTGAGCTTCAGGAACGAGCCGAAAAAATGCGCCGGCGCGGGAAGCATGCCGCGTTTGAGGATGGAAACGCGCCCGCCGGGTTCGATGAAGCGGAACTCGCGATGGAACCGGATCTTGTTCTCGACACCCAGCCTCCGGTAGAGATCCAGCAGATTGACGCAACAGCGCAGCAGGACGTGCTGGCAGTTGTCGATCATTTCCCCATCGCTACCGTCAGAAGGAGGGCCAACAGGCCACGATGTGGCACGGCCGCCGAGGAAATTTCGCGCTTCGTAAATATCGACTTCGAATCCCGCGCTGCCCAGAGCGACGGCTGAGGCGAGGCCCGCGAGGCCGCCTCCGATCACAGCGACGCGCGGCATTAAGAGGTGGACAGCTCCTGAAGCAAGCCTTAATTATCCACCTGGAAGGACTGCATATACTCGATTGGGCGCGCTCATGGGATCGGTTCTGGTCGAGAACTTCTTTCTGGGCTGCCTCGCGCACGCTTCCTACCTGGTCGGTTCGGAGGGAATCGCGGCCGTGATTGACCCGCAGCGTGACGTGGACATCTATCTGGATGCCGCAGCGCAAAAGGGTCTGAAGATCGCGCACATCATCGAAACGCACCTGCACGCCGATTTCGTTTCCGGTCATCGCGAACTCGCGGAGCGCACTGGCGCGCAAATTTATCTGGGCGCCGAAGCGGGCGCGGCGTTTCCGCACACGCCCGTCCGGGATGGCGACACGCTCCAGTTCGGTAAGTGCCGGTTCGAT
>Ga0181536_10007119_pt1 | contig 11054 bp, 6 predicted proteins | sample PEATcosm2014_Bin_41_FD_121105 | JGI IMG/M metagenome (GOLD analysis project Ga0181536, IMG submission 121105) | Peatland microbial communities from MTU Mesocosm Facility, Houghton, MI, USA - PEATcosm2014_Bin17_60_metaG | ecosystem: Environmental > Terrestrial > Soil > Wetlands > Peat | place...
TTCTACTTTGCCCAAATACGACATTCTCATTTTGCTGCCACAGGCTCCGCCGTCAGCGAATGAGTTCAATTCGACAGATGCCGGCTGCAAGGAGAGGCTCGAGCTCGTGCCGATCAGCGGAAACGAGGCTGGCACCGAGTCTGCTGGCTAATGCCAACGCACAGCAGTCAGCCAGCGACACTCTGCGGTAGACGGCTTTGAGGCGTCCGACCTCACGCCAGAACTTGGAGTCCATGTCGTTTCGCTCCTCGATGCCGAGGCCGATCAAGTCGGTGACGGCTGATTCGGCCGCTTCCTGAGTCGAGGCCCTCCAGAAATCGTAATAGACTTCGCAGAAATTCAAGGCGTGGACGTAGCACGTTTGCGGAAGATTGAGAAGATTCTGGACGGCCTCGGCGCCCGGTTCGTCGCGGAGAAATGCAATCAGAGCGGAAGCGTCAATGACCGTGCTCATTGTCTTCCAGCCGCAGCTCATCCGCCTTTCTGCGGATAAATTCGGCGGTGCTTGTGGGCACGAACTGGTATTTTCCCCGCACCTGCCGAGCCGCTTCGGCTGGCGTCTTCGGTAAGCCAAGGCGCGGGGCAGACTGCGTCTCCCGCGTCAAGGATCTACGGACTTCTTCCACCATTTCTTTCGCTTGGTCCAAAGTTACGGTGGGCGCAGTGGCGTGAGCGACACCATTGCGCAACGCAAGCCATTTTTCCATTCGCTCGCGGTCCTCGGATGCTCCTTGTTCCCGGAGACCGGCAAGGATCGACTCCAGGACAACGCCAGTGACCAGTACGGCAGCCGTCGGGTCATTGAGCGCCAGGAGCACGTCCGCTTCCTCCAGGAAACGTAAGTGTACGCGCGTGTTGGAAAGTTGGATCGCGGCCTCCAGATGCTCGGTAACGTCTTGCGGCAGAATGCGTGCCATCGCGATCGCCTTTTCTCCAGTATGGACTATTCCGGAATGAGCGTCATCTTATCTCAAAGGCTGACGAAGATTTTTCCAGCCCGACCGAGTAGTAGCGACAACCGGCTCTGGATGAGATCAAATGTATGCAGGAGTTATTTAGAATGTCGCGTATTGCTTGGAAAATTATCCTTCTTCTTCCTCTGCCTCTTGTGTTAACTGCCGCGGGTTCGCAGGCGGCGCGTGTTTGGGAGGCGCCGCTGGTAATCCCGACGTATGCGTTGGGCGCGCCGGACCCGAATCCGGCGTTGCTGGATAGCACGGGCCAGCGTCCGATCTACCCGTACCCGATGCTGGACTCGCTCACCGGCCAGCGCGCAGAGAAAACGTACCGCGCCGTTTATCTCGAGAACGAATACCTCAAGGTGACCGTGCTGCCGGAGATTGGCGGCCACTTGTACGCCATCTTCGATAAGACGGCGAACCGTGACGTGCTCTACACCAATCACGTCGTGAAGTATGGACTCGTCGGCATCCGGGGCGCGTGGGTCTCGGGCGGCATCGAGTGGAATTTCCCGGACGGCCACACCGTGACCACCGTCGCGCCCGTGGATTATGCGATGCGGACGGAAGAGGATGGGTCGGCGTCGGTAACCGTGGGTGACACCGAGCGCGTGCAGCGCATGCAGTGGGCCGTGACCATCCGGCTGCGGCCGGGGCGGAAGGTTGTCGAGAGCGAAGTGACGCTGAACAATCGCCGGAATGTGCCGGGCCGCTATTGGTTCTGGGCCACTGCCGCGGCGCATGCCACTGACGATCTGCGTTTCATTTACCCCATGCGCGAAGCCTACCCGCACGCGTACTGGCCCATCTTTTCTTTTCCCATCGAAAATGGCGTCGATGTTGGCACGTATCGCGGGGTGAAGAATGCGCTGTCGCTTTTCGCGCGAAACTCGAAGCGCGATTTCATGTCGGTGTATTACGAGAAGTCGGACTGGGGCGTGGTGCATGTGGCGGACCATCGCGAGGTGCCGGGCAAGAAAACGTGGACGTGGGGCAACGATGATGCCGGTTCGATCTGGATCGACAAGCTCACCGATCACGATGGCCAGTACGTGGAATTTCAAGCGGGGCGGTATGAGACGCAGATGGAGCACGAGTTCCTGGCGCCACACCGCGTGGAGCATTTTGTCGAACACTGGTATCCGGTGAACGGCCTGGGAGGCGGCTTTAACGAGGCCACGGCGGATGCCGCGCTCAAGGTGAAGCGTGAGGGGAGCACGTTACAAGTTGCGGCGAACGTCAACGGGGTTTTCGAAAACGCGGAACTGACGGTGGAATCGGCAGGGCAGACGATCGCAACCAAACGCGTGAATCTGAACCCCGCGGATGCATTCCGTGCGTCGTTCGATCTACCGGCGAGTGTGGACGGACAGGTGATCACGGTCCGGTTGGCGGACAAGACGGGCAGGGAACTGGTTCACTACCGGACGGATACTCCGCTGGATGGGAACCCGGAGTTTCGCGCGGCGACGCGTCCGGTGCCGGATCCTACCGCGCAGGGGAGTGCGGAACAAGCTTACGTGCAGGGTTTGGCGGCGGACAAGAAGAGCAACGAAGCCGCATCGCGCGCTGCATACACGGAAGCGTTACGGCGCGACCCTGGATTTGCGCCGGCGCACGTCGCGCTGGGGCTCTCGTTTTACCGCAGCGGTGAGTTCGACAAAGCGGCCGACCACTTGACCGCAGCAGTGCACCGCAACCGCGACGATGGCGATGCGCACTACTATCTGGGCCTCGTGCGGCGCGCGCAGCACCAATATCAGGCTGCGCAGGACGAACTGCTCTGGGCCGTGCGCGCGGGGTACAGGGAATCGGCAGCGCGCTACGTGCTAGGCGAGATGGCGCTCGAACTTGGGAAGACGCGAGAGGCGCTGGAGCATCTTTCGCAGGCGGTGCTGCTTGATCCGCGCGATTTGAAGGCGCGTGCCGTGCTGGCAATAGCGGAACGAGTGGATGGAAAACTGGACGATGCACAGAAGAACATCGACACGGTGGTGCGCGCGATTCCGATCGACTACCTGGCGCTGAGCGAACAGCAGCTCATCGACAAGGGGCGGGGTAAGGACGTGGAAGCAGGTCGCGCTCATCAGGAGCTATGGCGATTGCTGGACCGCGAACCGGATTCGGTGCTCGAACTGGCATTCGATTATGCGGCGGCTGGACGAATCGGCGAAACCATCGACGTACTGAACGAGGCGGTGGAGCGCACAGGGACTTACCCCATGCTGCATTACGCGCTCGGCTATTTCTGCGGGACGCGCAAGGATGACGTGCGGGCCGCGAATGAGTATAAGTTGGCGGCGCAGGAAGATCCAGCGTTTGTGTTCCCGCATCGCGTGGAGGAGATTGCCGTACTGCGCGCGGTGGTGGAGAAGAATCCGCAGGACGGGCGCGCCTTCTACTATTTGGGTAATGCGCTGGCTTCGAAAGAGCGCGCGCAGGAAGCGAAGGAAGCATGGCGGGCGGCGGTACGGCTTGACCCTGGAAATGGAGTGGCGCATCGCAACCTGGCGCTCGCACTTCAGAAAGATGGCAACAAAGAGCAGGCGGTGGCCGAGTATGAGCGGGCCATCCAGGCGGCGCCGGAGGATTTGCACTTGTACCTCGAGTTGAGTGAAGTGCTGCCTGCTGCACGCGCAATTACGCTACTCGAAGGAGCGCCGTCGCAGGTGCGATCTCGCCCAGCGGTGATTCAGACTCTGGCGGCGGCGCTGGTGGATGCGGGGCGCTATGCGGATGGCGCCCGGCTGCTGGAGAAGACGGAGTTTGTTTCCGGTGAAGGTGAGCGAGGCGCTCTGGAAACGTTTCGTGCGGCGCACCTCGGGCTCGCACAGCAGTACCAGAAAGCCGGCCAGCATGCGCAGGCGGCGGCCGAGTTCCTGCGGGTGACGGAATATCCACGCAATCTGGGTGTGGGACGGCCGGCCATGGAATCGCAAGCGCGGGAATTTGTGGCGGCGGCGCGTGAGTTGACGGCCGCGGGTGAGACGCAGAAGGCGGAGCCGCTGTGGCAGCGTGCCGCCGAAGACCCGCTCAAGTCACCAACCGACCCCGGCGAACCCTGGTCGGATAACTATTACTACAAAGCTCTGGCGCTCGAGCATGTGCACCGCGAAGCGGATGCGCACGCGCTATACACGCGTCTGGCTGCGTTGGATGACGACCAGCGAATGCTGGCCGCGGAGTCCGCTCCGCCTCAGGGGGCCATCCGCTACGTACTGGCCGGCCTTGGCTTGAAGGCGTTGGGACAAGCCGAGCAGTCTCGTGCCGCGCTCGAACGCGCCCTGCAAATGGATCCCGGGAACGAACTGGCGAAAACGGCTCTCCAGGATTCACGTAAACAGTGACTCCCGGCGTTCCTCACCGGGATTCGTGCTGCTTGATTTCGTTCCAGCCGATCAGCGTCACCTGATCGTCCTTGAGCAACTGCCGGAACTCCGGACTGGTGATCACATTGAAGTCTCTCTGGCGCCACGCGCTGCCGTAGGCAGGGTGGTCTTCCGTGACGGCCTGCATCTCCGCATCGTCATACGCCAAGTGAACGATCAGCTCCGTCAGACCGGGCTTCAGCGATCGGATGACGCCTGCGTAATACGCTGACCAGTTCTCGGGCTTCACGTCGGTAGCCATCACGATCGCGTTGGGCAGGATGTCGGTATCTTTCACCAACGCCAGCATGGCGGCGGGAGCGTTATCGGCGCGCATCGCAAGAAATGGCAGTCCGTACGCGCGCGCGACCTTTACGTACACCGCAAAGAACTCCGGCGTGAACAGTGTTCCCATGTGACTGTCGACGTGCGTCGGGCGAATTCCTACTTTCATCGCTCGCTCGATCTGCGCCCGGATTTCCGCTTCGACCTCCGCGGGCTTGGCGTTTTTCGTGACAGGCGGCACCTCCGGCCAGAGATTGCCGTCGGGACCCAGCAATCCCGGAACCACGTTGCGCGAAGCCACCGGCCCCCAGCGATAGTTCTTCCATTCGCTAGTGAGTGTCAGGTGCAAGCCCAGATCCGCGTCGGGATGAGCTTTGGCATACTCGGCCACTTCCGTCAGCCATGGGCACGGCACCATGATGCTGGCAGAGCTGGCCGCGTGCTGATCAAGCGCGGCAAAGCTCGCGCGGTCTTGGGAATGGCTCACTGCCAGGTCATCCGCGTGAATGATGAGCAGCTTCGCGTTCGCCGGATAGCCAAGCTGCTCGGCGCCATTCTTCGTTTGCGCCAGCGCGGGCGTCAGTGCGAGGGACGAGAGCAGTGCTACTCCGAGGAATCGTGGTGTCATGGGCTCTCCCGAACACCAAATCTTAGCAGGCACGAGCATGCCCTGTTTGGGGGGGCGTCTAACCCATTGAGGGGGTGTATCGGCCCGCTGTTTTATCTAGACGGGACCATTTCTTCGTCGTACAATTGAGCCGCCTTGGAGAGACTCGTTTGGGATATGCGCCCCGTATCCTCGTAGTAGATGATGAACTGAGCGTTCAGCTCTTCCTTAAACAGGTGCTTTCCTCGGTTGGGTACTACGTCACAGTTGCTGGAAGATCGCGCCAAGCACTGGCGCAGGTTCGTAGCCGGGAATTTGACGTGGCGGTGGTGGACCTAAGCCTTCCCGATGACGACGGCATCGAAGTCATCCGTCAGATGCGGTTGGCGTCTCCCCATTTGAAAATTTTGGCGATTTCGGGTTTCATGGTGGGAGACTTGCCGCGGCAAGTTTTGGCCGCCGGAGCGACAGAGACTCTGCCGAAGCCAACTACACCTGAGACGTTGCTTCACGCGATATACAGGTTAATCGAGCCGCGCGGTGCTTGGGCTGGAAGATGACCAGCCGCTCTAGGCGCGAGCTCATGGTGCGCGGCCGCCGATCGGATCGAGAATCGGCGCGGATCTCCCCGAGATGTTCCTGCTAGGAACTCCCACCGACGACCGAATTCGCCGCGTCTTGGAAACCCAAAGACGTTCCCCATTCTCCTACAGCAGTAGGGGAGCGACCCGGACGCTACTGCCGGCAGGGTACGAGGTGCAGCGCGCCCAGTTCCTGCTGGGCGAGGGATCGCTGGTGTTCTACAAGGCGAAGCAAGCGGTGCAGAGATGGCGCATGTTCGACATCGCTTGGGTGCGGCTCTATTGGCCCAGTACTCCGATCGCCGCCCGCAACATAATGGCGATCCTCGTCGGCGGGTTTGGTGTCTGGATGGTCAATGTCTGCCGGATCGTTTATGTAATCGATGAACCGCGGCGCTATGGCTTTGCCTACGGCACTTTGAGTGAACACGCGGAAGCCGGCGAAGAGCGCTTTCTGGTGGAGTGGCGGGATGACAATTCGGTTTGGTACGAGGTGCTCGCAATTTCCCGCGAGAAGCATCCGCTGGCGAAGATCGCGTATCCCATTGCGCGAAGGTTGCAAAAGAAATTCCGGCGCGACTCCCGCCTCGCCATGCAGAGAGCTTCCGAGGTGGGAAACACCGGAGCGCTGCAGCGTTCTTAGCCAGCGCGTTTACCAGCGCATCCCTCCGGAGTTGCCGCAAGGCTCAACTTTTCTGGGATTAACGCGCGCTGCCTTCTTACAAAAACCACCCATCAGCCATAGTGCGGATGGCCCGGTGAATGTTACTCAGAAGTTCGCCACATCTCTAAACGTGCAGAAATGACGTAACCTTTCGGGGGGTTCCACAGTATAAAGACCATGCTGCAGGATCTTCGGTTCGCGTTCCGCGAGTTGCGCAAGAAACCCGGCCTGGCCCTGACTGCCATCTTGTCGCTGACACTGGGAATCGGGGCAACGACGTCCGTTTTCAGTGTCATCTATGGTTTGCTGGCCAACCCGTACCCCTACAAAGGCGCCGGCCGCATGATCCACCTGGTTGTGGTGAACGAGAGCGGTGAGGACTGGTGGATCAGCATCACCGGGCCGCAGCTCAAACTTCTTCGTCAGGTCAAGTGTCTGGAGAGTGTGGCCGCGAGTTGGGGGACCTGGAATCTCACGACGACGGATGAGGATCTCCCGCAAGATGTTCCGTCGACCCAGCTCACAGGCAACGCTGGGATTCACTTCGGTGTTCCCGCCTTGCTGGGCCGCACTCTGATTCCTTCTGACGCGCCCGATGGCCAGGACCCGCAGCCGGTAGTTGTGCTGAGCTACCTGTTCTGGCAGCGGCACTTCAATTCAGATCCAACGGTTGTGGGTCGCAACCTGCAACTCGTCCACAAGAACTATACCATCGTGGGCGTTCTGCCGCCACGTTTCACCTGGGACGATGCCGACGTGTATCTCCCGCTGAAGATCACCAACGATGCCAACATTCGCTTCGGCCCGCTCGTCAGGCTCAAACCGGGAATCACTTTCGCCGCGGCCAACGCCGAATTGCAGCCCCTGCTCGAGCAATTCGCCAAGGAGAACCCCAGCCACTTCCCCAAGAAGTTTCGTGTACACGTCAAAGGTCTCAACGAACAGTTTGAAGAACATCTGGGCCGCTCCCTGTACCTGCTGTTCGCGGCGGTGGCGCTTCTTCTGCTCATCGGGTGCGCCAATGTTGCCATTCTGCTGCTGGCCCGCGGCACGGCCCGTCAGCATGAGCTCGCCGTTCGTAGCGCGATCGGAGCCACAAGCTGGCGCATTCAGCGGCAGTTGCTTACCGAAGCCCTGGCGTTGTCCCTTTTCGGCGCGCTTGGCGGCGTCCTGCTGGCGTATCGCTTGCTCCCAATCCTGATTGCCTGGCTACCGGAATATTCGTTTCCGCACGAAGCGGCCATCCAAATCAATCTTCCCGTGCTCGCCTTTAGTGTCACGCTCGCCATCATCACCGGCGTCCTGTCAGGTCTCGCGCCGGCATTCCACTTCTCTCGTCCACAGATTGCGCACCTCATGCATTCGAGTTCCCGGCGTACCACCGGCAGTGCGCGGGGAAAACGAACGCATGATCTGCTGGTGGCCGGCCAGATCGCCCTGAGCCTGTTGCTTCTCACCTCGGCCGCAGCCGCCATCAACGGGTTCGTCCGCCTCCTCCAAACCAATCTTGGTTATGACCCGCATAACACAATGTCTGTCGGCATCCCGGTGCATCAGAACTCACACGTCAGTTGGGAAGACCGGTCCGCTTACTTCAGCCAGCTCCTGGCGCGTGTTCAGGCAATGCCGGAAGTGGCCGCAGCCGGCATCTCCACAAATGCCACGCCACCTTCCAACGGCTGGGATCAGTCGGTCGAAATCTTCGGACATCCCGCCAGCCAGCAGCAACAAGTGCGACTGAACTTCGTCAGTCCGGAATACTTTTCCGTGCTGCACATTCCGCTCTCGCAGGGACGCCTCTGGGATCACCCTGAAATCGTGCGTGGTGCGCGCATGGCCGTCATTAATCAAACCATGGCGCGTCAGTTTTGGCCTCACGGTGATGCCCTTGGAAAGGTGTTGCGGCTCCCCGATCTGAAGGGCGAACCTCCCTTCTCGCAGACCATGCTCGACAGCAACAGTTGGCTGCAGATCATCGGCGTGGTTGGCGACGCGCGTGACGACGGCCTGCGCAAGCCCATCAAACCGGCTGTGTTCGTGCCATACACAATGTATATGCGCATGTGGACCCAGATCCTGGTCCGGACTCAAGTGCCACCGCTCGCCATCTTGAATCGCGTTCGCGCCGAAGTGAAGGCCGTGGACCCGGATCAACAGGTGTTTGGACAGACTCGTGACCTCGAGCAATGGATTCAGCGCGAGAACGAATACGCCTACGGACGTCTGGTGGCGGCCCTGTTCAGTGGCTTCTCGCTCCTGGGGCTTGCGCTCGCCGCCATCGGACTCTTCAGCGTCGTCTCCTACGGCGTGGCTCAGCGCACGAACGAGTTTGGCATTCGCATGGCGTTGGGTGCCACGCGCGGGCAAGTGCTGCTCCTGGTGCTCCGCTCCATCGCACCGAGCGTGCTCGGCGGACTCGCGTGCGGCCTCCTGCTGACTCTCCTGTCCAAAGATATTCTGTCCAAGTGGGCCGAGGGCAGCGTGGCCAATCCTCTGGCCTTCGCGGCTGTTACCGTGCTGTTGGTCCTGACGTCCGCCGCGGCCGCAATGCTCCCGGCGCGCCGCGCGTCTTCCGTCGATCCGATGGAAGCGTTGCGCTATGAATGATTGCGGCCACCCGTGCCATCCCGTTGAAGTTTTCCCGGCCCTGAACAGGCCCGTCCCGAATTCGGACAATAAAGACTCATAAGTCTCATTCTTTGCCCCGGCTCCCCTGGCACTGTGATTGCTACATTGCAGAACATGAAGACCGCACAGTCTTTGTGGCAGGACTTGCGTGTATCCCTGCGCGTCTTGAACAGAAGCCGCGGGACAACGCTTTTGTGCATTGTTTCCATTGCCTTGGGCATCGGCCTAACCACCGGAATCTTCAGCCTCGCGGACGCTATGTTCCTCCGCCCGTTCGCCTTCGAGAAGCCGGACCAGGTCTACTGGCTGTCCTCGCGTGGAGACGACGGCAACCACATTGCCTACTGCTGGCCGGATTATCAGGATATGCTCCACTCCGCCGGCAATCTCGCCGATCTCGTGACCTATGAACGTGTAGGCGGGATGCTGGGTACGGGGGATGACCGGCAGTCCGTCCTCGTTTACCCATCAACGCCCAACTTTTTCCAGTTTCTGGGTGTGAAGGCGCAGCTCGGACGTGCGTCGTTTGAACCACTTGGCGGGCAGCCGGCCGTGGTGATCGGACACCGCCTATGGCAGCAGAAGTTCGGGGGCGATCCGCAGATCGTCGGCAAGAGAATCGTTCTGAGCGGCCAGTTCTTTGTCGTCGCCGGAGTGGTGCCTGCCGAGTTCACAGGGTTGATGCGCGGAGTGGTGAACGATGTCTGGGTCAGCATGGAAGACTCATTCAATCTTCTGGGACGTGCCAATGAAAGATATGAGCGGGACGCTGGGGATTTCGAGATCATCGCGCGGCTAAAGCCCGGGGTGAGCCCGCAGCGGGCGGCGGCGCAGTTCGATGCTGCGATTCGCGGCCCTGAGAAGCGTAAACCCGCCCCGGCGGGTCAAACCGGTACAGTCCTCCAGCTCAATTTTGCGGCGGGATGGGAAGACACGCTGATCTACGGTGGCGGGTTGCTGCTGGTGCTCGGCCTGGTACTGTTTGTGGCCTGCGCCAACGTGGCACAGTTGCGCCTCGCGCAAGCGGAAATGCGCAAGAGGGAACTCGGTATCCGAATGGCTCTAGGCGCTGGCTCCTGGCGTGTTGCGCGGCAGTTGCTGGTCGAAACAGCGCTGGTGTGCCTCACAGGTGCGGGCATAGGCACGCTGCTGGCATCGTTCCTCACGCAAAAGGTATCCGCATTCATCACGGCGGTCGTGCCAGTTTTCGACTATGGAATCCGGCTGGATTACCGCGTGCTGACTTTCGCCGTGGTTTCAGCCGTTTGCACCGTATTGTTTTCCGGGCTCGCGCCGGCGCGGCAAGCCGTGAAGGCGAATGTTGCCGAGGTACTGAAATCCGAACAGGGGACAACCGGCGCAGGCCGCACGTGGCAGAAGAAAGCGTTTGTCGTCGGCCAAATCGCCGTGAGCGTGATGCTGTTCGGCATGGCCGTGCTCTTTTTCGAGAGCTTTCGCAACACCGCGGCGCTTCGGCCCGGATTCGATCCCAACAAGAGAATGCTCATTGTGGACTTGGAGTCGTGGCCCCGAATGTCAGCGCTCATGTGGTGTGAGCAGGTCTCGGAGCGGCTGGCTGCGTTGCCGGGGGTTCGCGGAGCAACCTTCGCGCGGCGCCTCCCCTTGAGCGGCTCCGGTGGCGGCGTGACGGTGCGGCTCGAGATTCCAGGTCAAGCCTCACGCGGCGTTCCCGTGTACAACGTCGGCGGGAATTACTTCTCTGTGATGGGCACCCGGGTCCTCGCGGGGCGCGGCATTGACACCAATGATCGCGAGAAGAGCCCGTTAGTGACTGTCCTCTCGCAGCGCCTGGCTCACCAGGCGTTCCCCGATCGGAATCCGATCGGCCAGTGGGTTTCGGTGGATGGAAAAATGCGGCAAATCGTCGGCATCGCGGAGGATGGCCCCGTCGAGGACCTGCATGAACCTCCCGCGCCTTCCCTCTATTTACCGTTTTCGCAA
>Ga0181536_10007120_pt1 | contig 11053 bp, 9 predicted proteins | sample PEATcosm2014_Bin_41_FD_121105 | JGI IMG/M metagenome (GOLD analysis project Ga0181536, IMG submission 121105) | Peatland microbial communities from MTU Mesocosm Facility, Houghton, MI, USA - PEATcosm2014_Bin17_60_metaG | ecosystem: Environmental > Terrestrial > Soil > Wetlands > Peat | place...
CGGGGTCGGGGTCGGGATCGTCACCGACGTGGAGGTGGTGGTCGAGTCGGCAAACGCCGGCGTGGACAGGACCACCGCCACGCCAAGGCCCCCGAGGGCCGCGAGCACCCTCCTCGAATTGCGGGCGGGGTGAGGCGAACGACGCGACGTCACGGGGAGACGACCTCCTTGGAAAGGCGCCGGGGCAACCTGATACGCCGACGGCCTGGCTTTGCCGACCCGATGACACGGGCGACGACGAACAGGGACAAGACGATGAAGACGAGCACGAAGGCGGCGCCGTATCCCTCCTTGACGAACTGCGGCGAGAAGCTCTCGATGTTCGAGAATATCTGCAGCGGAAGATTGGCCTGGGGCCCGTGGAACGGGTTGAAATTGAATTGGGAAGAGCCGTGAGCGGTGAAGAGGGTCGGGGCGGTCTCGCCCACGGCGAGGGCGACGCCCAGGATCATGGCCGTGATGAGGCCCGTGCGAACGGTGGGCAGCACAATGCGCAGGCTCACTCGCCAGTTCGGTGAGCCGACGGCATAGCCGGCCTCGCGCAGTGATCCGGGCACGACCCGGATGACTTCCTCGGCGGTGCGGATCATGAGCGGGAGCATCAAGATGGCCAGCGCGATAGCCGCCGCGAACCCCGAGTACCCGGACACGCCACGCGGCTGCACCCAGAAGAGGTACACGAAGAGCCCGGCGATGATCGACGGGGTTCCCATCATGGCGTCCACGATCGTACGGACGATGCGGGACAAACGGCTATCGGCCTCGCTCAGGTAAATGGCCGTGAGCGCCGAGATGGGAACGGTGAACGCGGTGGCGATGCCGACCTGCTCGAACGTGCCGACAATGGCGTGCCCGACACCGGACTGCCACGTGGGGGCAAGCGGGCCGGCGTTGGCCGAATCATGCACCAAGAAGGCGGGGAAGTGGTCAAGGACGACCGGCAAGCCCTTGAGCGTCACCGTCCAGATGATCTGCAGGAGCGGGAAGAGGGCCAGCGCGCCTCCGACCCAGACGTAGACGGCGGCCAAACGGTCCTTCATCACGAAGGGTCCGTGCAAGACGCGTGACACGATGCCGTAGATCACCAAGAAGACGAGCAGCCCGACCACGAACATGCCGATCGGCGGGGACGTCCCGAGAACCGAGAAGCCCACGACGTCGACGGCGATCGCCGCGCCGAGGGATCCGCCGAACTCCCACGCCCATCCCGGTGCGGTGCGGGGCGGCCGGACGGGCCGCTCGGTATCGGGCGGCCCGGCACCGGGTGGCGGCGCACCGAAACTGCCAGGGGCCCGGGTCTCGAGCGTCGTCATGAGAACACCGCCTGCGGCCGACCCATGACGACCTGCCGGGCGAGGATGTTGAGAACCAGGATGGTCGTGAACAACAGGAGGCCGGCCAACGTGAGCGCGCTTTGGCCGAGCGGTGGCAGCGAGGTGAAGTCCTGGGCGATGAGCGCCGGGATCTGCCCGCCGCCCGGTGTCAGGATCTGCCAGTGGACCACGTTCGACTGGGAGAGGATCAGCAAGACGGCGACCGTCTCACCGAGCGCCCGCCCGAGCCCGAGCAGGGCGCCGCCCATGATCCCGTTACGGGCGAAGGGCAGGATCACGTCGGTGATGGTTCCCCATTTCGTCCCACCGAGGGCCAGTGCGGCCTCGCACACGTCACGCGGCGCCTGGGACATCACTTCGCGGCTCACCGACGTGCAGATCGGAATGACCATGATCCCGACCACGATGCCGCACACGAAGATCGAGTTTCCGATCGGATCGCCCGGCCCCACCCGGAAGAGCGGGATGAAGCTGAGGTGACTGGCGATCCAGCGGGTCGGTCCGTCGATCTCGGGGCTGAGGGTCTTGAGCCCCCACAAGCCGTAAAGGATGCTCGGGAGCACCGCCAGGAGATCGATGATGCTGGTCAGGGTACGTCGGGTGCGGCGGGGAGCGTACTCGTTGATCATGAGGGCCAACGCGATAGAAACCGGCAGGGCAATGAGGAGCGCAACGGCGGCGATGGTGATCGTCCCCTGCAGGATCCCGACCATCCCGAACGACGGGTGACCGCCGGTCGGGGCGAAGTGATCGCTCGTGACGATCTTGGTCCCCGCGTGCTTGATGGCGGGGATGCTGTGCGTCAAGAGGAACGTGGCAATGGCCCCGATCGCCAACAGCACGATCAGGCTGGCCCCGGTCAGGCAAGCAAAGAAGACTCTGTCCGCCCTGGTCCGGGCGGGCTTGAAGTGGATCGGGATTTCCTCACCGGCCGACGCAGGCACGGTCGGCGGCGGGGCCAGGGTGGTCATGCCCGCACCGGCGCGAGGCGGCGGCGGGCGAAACTGCCTCCGGCCACCATCAGCAACCCGATGCCGAGGAGCCACGGCAGCAGGCTGGGGGGCCCGGTGAAGGCGAGCGAGGAGTCCGAGCTGGTGCCGGTCAAGGTGTCCGTGGACGAGCCCGACACTTCGCCCGCCGTAGCGGCGCTCGAGCCTTCGGTGCCCGAGGTCGAACCCGTCGCTGGGCCTGCGGTCGTCGTCGTGGCGACCGAAGTCGCAGTGCCGCCGACGGCGGGGGGACCTCCGCCGGTTGTCTGGCCGGAGTCGGTGGTAGTGGTGGAACCGCCTCCGGCACCGGCGGGGTTGACCAGGAACGGCGGTGAGAAGGCCACCGGTTGGTCGGTGGTGCCGGTGAAGTTGTTCACTTCGTCCTCGCCGATCCACAGCACGCAGTAGTTGGTGGCGTTGCAGTCGATGTTGCTCTCATAGCCGCCGCCGGAGACGGCGGTGTTCAACGCCGTGATCGGGTACTGGTCGGTGAAAGAGCCGTCGGTGGCCGGAACGATCGAGTTCGAGTTCTCCGTGGTCACGTCACAGCTCGAGTTGTCCTGGGGAAGGTTGGCCGCCGTCCCATCCGGGTCCGCACACTCGATGATCTGCATGGTGTTGCCCGAGGCTCGGGTGGAGAACCCGGTCCCCGAGACCGTGATGGTCTGTCCGTCGGTGTAGGGGCCGGCCGGAGCGGTGGGCGCCGTGACGGTGCCGGTCGAGCCGGCCCCGTACGCCCTGCCGGGGACGGCCATGAGGCCGGCGGCCGCGCACAAGACCAGCGCGCCCACCACCTGAACCGTCGCCCAGGTCTTCTTCCGTTTGCCTGATCGCTCGGCGATTGTGTGCACGGCTCTCGGATTTCCCTCGACTTGGATTGCCCTCTTGACGCCCGAATGCCCGAGGATACCGGCGATTGTCTCGCCGGCACCCTCGGGCCCCGGGGTACTGCTATCGGGGTCAGCGGCGTGGCTGACCCGGGTGACTCAGTTGTTCGGGCTGTGGATGTTGAAGGTGAAGGTCACGCCGGTCGCCCCGACCGTGGCGTTGTTGGTGAGCACCAGGTCGTTGGCGTCCGTGACCTGGGACACGTAGGTGTTCGCCGGGATACCGGCTCCGGTGACCAGGTCTCCCACGACTACCGGGGTCTGGCCGGCCTGCTCGAATCCGGTGGCACTCGACACGTCGGGCGAGTTCAAGGTCGTGACTCCGTCACTGACCGACGGTGCCACGGTGATCATCTGGCACGAGTTGTTCGGGGCTGCCGTCTGGTCGTTCAGGCGGATGAACCCGTACGTGTTCTGGATCGTGGTCGTGATCTCAGCGTCGTAGTTCTTGCCGGTACTGAGGTCGAGGCCCTTGGTGAAGAGGTGGTTCGAGTCGCACTGCCAGTCCAGGTAGCTGGCCGTCGAGGCTCGCACCGTGTCCGTCCGGTAGATGTTGTACAACGTCCGCGCCGTCGGGTAGCTGTTGTTCAACAGCTGGGTCGAGCCGGCCCCGATCCCGTTCTCGGTCATCTTGATCTCGGGCCAGGAGAAGCCGTTGACCGTCACCGTCTTGGAGTAGGGGCTGGTCTGGTACACGCCGTTGGCCATGTAGTACAGCGACGCCTGGGCGAACGCATCCTGGTCGGCGGTCAGCGTGGCACCGGAGTCACCTCCGTAGCTGGGGGCGACGGCGAAGTCATGGATCTGGGCGGCGTTGTTCTCCAGGGCCACGTAGGTCTGCAGTGGCGTCTGGTTGGTGTTGGTCGTCGTGCAGATGTCGCTGCCGCCCGAGGTCTGGCCGCTGTCCACGTAGTGGGCGAAGGTGAACTCGGTGCCGGAACCCGTGTTCACCCCGATGATCTCGACGGGGACGTTGATCGGTGTCCCGTCGCCGACCGCCACCGTGCCGTTCGGAGAGGCGGCGGTCGGGTGCAGGTTGGTCAGCATTCCCCAGTCGGTGATCTTCTGGTCCGGTGCACCCGAGGTGGTGTCCGTCGAGCAGTACAGACGCCACGCCACCGACGCCGTGCCGGCGGTGTTGTCGATGTTGGTGAACGGCACGCCGCTGCAACCGTTCTGGCCATTGTTGCCGTTGAGACCGGGGGGGTTGTTCTGGTCGCAGGTGATCGGGTCACCGGGCTCCCAGCCTGCGGCCACCGGACCGACGACCTGGCTGCCGAAGGTGGCACCGGCGGCCGTCCCCGGGCCCTCGGCCGTCTGGAGGTCGACCATGGGCACGCCGTCCTTGGCGTAGCCGAGACCGATCATCGTGTTGCAGCCGTTGGCCGAGCTGGCCGGCTTCGAGGACCGGGCGAAGTCCACCGGGAACGCCGCCGACTCGACGCCGCACAGGATCTTCTGCCCGTCACCCGAACCGATCTTGCCGAGGCCGGTCATGACCTCGATGTGGTCGTAGTTGTCCACCGTGTCGGTCGTCGGGGCGTCGGAGCCCGGAAGGCAGGTGGAGTAGTTCGGCACGGCGGCACCGTTCTGCGTGCAACCGTACAGGCCGGACTGCATGAACAGGTCGGCCAGCTTCTGCTGCATGAAGAACGTGGTGTCGGACCCGCCACTGCGGATCGTCTCCTCGTTGCCCGTGAACCAGCGGGGCGAGTTGGTCGGCACGGTCAGTGCCGAGGCCGCGCTCATCCCGATCACCAACGTCGCGGCCAGAGCGCATGCCCCGAGCGACGCGGACCGGAAGAGCCGGGCCCGCCAAGAGTGCTTCGTCATGTTCGTGTGCTCCTTCAAGGTTTCGGTTAGAGAGATTTCGATGTCTTGACGTCTGCGTCAGCCTGTCGGCTACGCGGCGTGCGAGTGGTAACGGCGACGGCGGAAGATCAGGAATCCGGTTCCACCGGCCACACCGGCGGCCGCGATCGGCAGGGCGATCGTCGCCGGGGACTCGGGCGTCGGCGGCGTCCCGTTGATCAGGAAGGGCTGCGAGAACGCGATGGGCTGCGCTGTCGTACCGCTGAAGTTGTTCACCGGGTCGGCACCGGCCCACAGGACGCAGTAATGGGTGGCGTCACAGTCGATGTTGCTCTTCTGCTCGCCCGGTGCACCGATGCTGGTCAGCTGCTGGGGCGAGTACTCGTCGGAGAAGGTCCCAGCCGCCTTCAGAATGATCGTGTTCGGGTTTTCGGTGGTCCCGTCGCACTGGTCGAACGTGGTGGGCAACGTCCCTGAGGCGTTCGACTCGCACTCCACGAGCGTGATCGTGTCGCCCGTCGTGACGCCGTTCTCGAAGCCGGAGCCCGTCACCAAGACGGGGGTGGATTCGACCCACGGACCCGGAGGCGTGCTGAGCATCGCAGTGGCGCCGGCAACACCGGAGAGCGGCATCAGCACGGCCATCGCTGCAGCCGTACCGCAAGCTCCGGCAGTGGCGGCGAACTTCTTCGCCTTGCCTCGAATCAGCATACTTTGGCTTCCTTTCATAGGTTCGGGTATTGGCCGAGCCACTCCTGCCAGTCGTACCGGGTGTCTTGCACCAGGTGCGACCTTGGCAGCCGCTCCTACCCGGAACAAGGCCAAATCCGACCTGTCGCAAAGAGTTCATCCCTGGATGACAGAACTGTGTCGCCGTTGTCACCAAGAGGACACCAAGTCACTCGTGGTGCAGCGCTGTCCGCCCATCGTGGTCGGATCAGGCGCCCTGACGCGGTGAACGATGTGTGAACGTTCTGTGCACGATTGGTGAACTCGAGCGCTCCGACCGCGAATGGTTCGGCTGCCCCGCCTGTGTTGGCGCCGACCATCGAGTCAGCCAAATACCGAATGGGAGGTTGACCCTCCTGCCAAACGATGACGGGCTGACAAGGGAAGATCTGCAAGTCTGGTCGTCGAGCGGCCACTGTCCTCTGTTCTGGGCCTTTCGGCCGCGCCGGACCCCGAGATGGAGTAGGGCCGACCTACTCAGAATGTCAGGCGGCCTTGCCCGACTTTCGGCGTCGGCGCCACACGACGACGCAGGCGCCGATGCCGACCGCGAACGCCGTCGCCGGAAGCAACAAGGGTGAGGGGGCCTCGGGGAGAATCGGATCGGGCCCGCACTGGTCGTCGCCGGTCGTCACGCCGCGGATCGTCTGACCTCCGACGCATGGACAGCGCTGCCAGTCGCTGGCATTCGTGTGGGAGGTGCCCCAACACGGCTCGGGGCAGTTCTCATCGCGTCCACTGGCGAACGCCTGTTGATCGCAACGAGGAGGGCAGAGCGTCAGCGGTCGGCCATGGGACGGGCACGGTGTGCCGCAGGAATGGAGCGAAACCGCCGCCGAGCGAGAGTCGCCTTGAATCGGCGCGCACGGTGACGAGGTGCCCGCTGTGGCGGCACCTGAGTTTCCACCGAGCGCCATCAGCGCGCCGGCCGTGATGAGGACCGCCGCGAAGCGCGCGAGCCATGTCCGGATCATGACCTGGAACTCTCCCCTCCCCCAGGCAAAATCTAGAACACTTCACACATTTGGCACCAAACGGTGACCCGATCCTCGCGTGGAGTTCGCTACACGTTCACGATTCGATTACCTGCCGGTTGCCGAGTTGTCACATAGGGCTGATGCGGAACGTGGCGCCTTGACTTCGCGCGATGAGACCGGTACAGCTGGTCTGCGTGGACCCGAACACATCTCCGTGGGGCGTCGCGACGGTGGAGCCTCGTGTCGAGTGGTCGAATCCCCAAACCGCCGGTCCCGGATTCGGACTGCCTCCGCCGCCGAATAAGGAGACATCGGACTGGCGGCCTTCCCCGGAGACGCCGGGTCTTGTGGAATCCGCAGCGTCGCCGGCCCCGGGATCTCTTCACATCAAGGAGCGCAGATCATGGAAGACGTGGCAGCTCGTCACGGCCATGATCGCTTCACTTCTGTTCGGGATGTTCGTGAGCTACGGGGGTTCGAGTGGCAGCAACTCGGCCTCGACGAGCAAGACCTACACGCCTCCTCCACCCTCGGGGTCTTCCGGAACGGCCACGACGACGGCTCAGGCATCGACGACGACGAGTGCGGCCTCAACGGCAACGACCGCGCCGACGGCAACGACCCAGACGCCTACGGGAGCTACCAGTCAGGTACAAACCCTGGTCCCAAGAACCCAGCAAACTGGCAACTGGACCAGTCCGACATTCACCATCACGAGCGGGAACTGGTTCATCGGCTGGGCCTACCAGTGCTCGCCGGCACCCTCGAACGGTCCCGCCTTCCAGGTCTTCGCGGTACCGACTGGGTCCAGTCCTTCCGGTGCTGGCGCTGTAACCAGCGCGGGGTCGAGTAATCAGGCCATTACGACCATGAGCAGCACGGGAGCCCAGCAGATCATCATCGAGGCCCAAGCGGGATGCACCTGGGTCGTCAAGGTTACCGGCGTCGGCACCCCTTGAGAGCTGACGCAACCCGATCGTCAGTCTGTGGGGCCTTCTTCTGCCTTCCCCCGAATTCGCGCCAGCTGCTCCTAGGGACTGTCGAAATAGTGGTCATCCCGTTTTGTAGCCCGGAGCTTCGGCGTTTTGGACGCGAGGACAGCGATGGGTGGCGGGGCGGCGAAGTCGGAGAAGATCTTCACGTACCTGGGATCGGTCGCCTGATGGATCTCGAGCAGAGACACAAGGGACTTGGCCTGCCGCTCGATGAGCGACCGGGTGAACTCATCGATGACCAAGCTCTGGGCAGTCCTGGGTCTCAGTTCACCTAGCTCCATACTGTCCGCACCGTCCATGTGCTCGGACATCCGATGCCATGGCGGATCCAACCAAGGCCAATGCCGGGAGGAGAAGCCGCGCCGATGCCCGGCATGCACGCGGGCAGCGCTCTCGATTACGTTTCCAGCGCGCACTAGCGGAGGTGACCGATGACAGGACTCAAGAGACGCCCCTCGGCCGGCGTGATTATCGCCGGTATGGCGTTGATCGTGACCATATGGTCCGGAGTGTCCACCGCGCCCGCAGACGCGGCCGCGTCGGTTACGACCCCCTCGGGCCCGTTCGCCAACAACCAGTCCATCACGGTCAGCGGGAGCGGATTCGCCAAGAGGGCGACCGGCTCGACCATCCAGATCCTCATGTGCTCCGACCCTGGCGGCCAGACCGCCAACCTCCCCCACGACATCACCTCTTGCGACGGGACGACCCAGAATCCCAACACGATCGTCCCCACGGCCGAGGGTAACTTCAACGACAAATACACGATCGTGAAGCTGTCGACGAAACCCACCAGTGGTATCGAAAGCACAATCAATTGCGACGCGACGCACTACTGCGTGCTCTGGGTGGGCGAGGACCAGGTCGACAACTTTTTCGGCACCTCGAAGCAACCGGTAGCGTATTCACAACCGTTCCTCGTAGGCGCTACGGGCAGCACGAACTCCTCCGCTGGCAGCGGCAGCTCGTCGGGTGCCGTAGTGGCCATCGTGATCGCAGTGGTCGTGGTGGTCGGTGGCGGCGGTGCCTTCCTCTGGTTTCGCCGGCGACGCACGGCGTGACCTTCCCGGGCAGCCTCGACTACCGAATCCCCTGACCGCCAGGGAGGTTCAGCGGCCGGGCCTCAGGTCCCTTCGGTGGGTCGCGTAGTTGGCGCACACCGCCCACAAGATCTATTCGGCGATGCGGGGCGACGGTCAGTTGTCTTCGAGGACCACCATGTCGCTGGCATGGGAGGCACCGCGGCCACCTGCTCTAGATACGAATTGGCCCCCACGGCCAGATTCATCCCCTGGTCCCGGGCGGCACTTCGGACGTCGATGCAGGAAGTTCAGGCGCGCGGCATCGGCGCGCACCTGGCCGGGTGCGAGACTGGCCATGCCCGCTAGTGCCCACAGGCCCTGGCGGGCTCTTCGCCCTCGAACACCATCACGGAGAGGTCGCACATCTCGATGAGTCCTGCTACTTGGACGGTTTGGGGGACTCCTCAAGGTCGGCGGGAGCCATGCCTGGGGGGCGAAAGACCATCCTCGCACGTCTCGGCGAACTCAGTTACGCCGGTCGGCGGGCACCTCGGCCAAGTCAACGAGGCGGAGCCCACAGGCCCGAGCCGAATGGAGCACGTGCTCCATTCGCAACACCCCGTCTGGCGTGACCTTGAGCTGGTAGTTGACCCAGTCCCCGCGGTTTCGGATCGATTCACATCCCCTCGACCGCCAAGGGCCATGAAAACTTGGAGACGGTGGTCAGCTGATGCCCCGCCCAACGCGTACCCGTCAGACGCCGACGGGTGAAGGCTCGTGGTGGCCATAACGGGTCGCTGCGCAGTCACTACCGCTGCCATGTCTGAGCGTGACCGACTGATTCGCCGAGCCACTGAGCGATTTCGAGTCGACCGCGCCTGGCTATCGTGATCGACGTTGCCCACACGAAGTCATCGGCTGTGCGAGCGATCGAGAAGGAGCACCAGCAACGCCATGAGAAGATCCATGCTGATCGCGGGCCTCGTCGGCCTTTCAGCCTTAGCGGGTTGTTCCAGCCAGTCGACCACAACGGATGCCGCTGGTCCACCTGCACCGGCAAAGCCCCAATCGAGCGTTGCCCAAGGCTATTCGGCGGCCAGCAACTCCCTCAGTGCTGTCGTGACCCAACTCCGGACAGCACTCAACAGCGTGACCTCGGTCAGCCAAATCGTCGGCCCGATAGCGAGCTATGCCACGGCGCTCAACGCCTTCGACACCACGGTGCTCAACCTTGGTGCCTCGGGACGGGCAGCGACCGATATCCGCACGCTCGTGGGCTACGACGGGGCGATCATCGGTGAGCTCAACGTGATCGGCACCCAGACCCCGGCCACACTGCCAGCCTGGGAGTCCGCCATCTCTGTCGACCAGGGCAAGGCCGCTCAGGCGTCCAACGCAGTGCGGGCCGACCTAGGTCTGCCACCCCCGGCGAGTTGACCTCGATTCCCGGCGGCGGATTCAAGGACTTCGGGCGACCGACGTTCTGGTCGACCGCCGAAGGCAGTGGGACCGTCCGGTCACTGGTCTCAGCCCCCAAGCCTTTGCAGAGGCGCGCCGAGGGCGCGATGGCCTTAGTCGTGGCAACTGTCGCGAAGTTGTCGCGTTCCGTTCACCTCGACTTTCGTCTTGCTGTCTTTTGTCCCAACTCGGGTCTACGGTTATTGCGTGGTGCAGCGGCGGACGAGGAGCTTGACGATCCGACAACTGCGGTCATGGGTACTCGTCGGATTCATCGTGACCGGCCTCGGCCTGATCCTGGCTGTCACTAGCCTCGTCGTAAGCGGTAAGTCGTACGCCAGCGGTTCGACCGGCACCGTCACCGCTCCGACCGCTCCGGCCGGCCCCTACGCCGACGGACAGACCATCACGGTCTCGGGGACGGGGTTCGCCACTCGCGCCTCGGGCAACACCATCGAGATCATCGAGTGTGCGGACCCCGATGGGACGCCGACCAACCTCCCGCAGGACAACTCGAGCTGTGACGGGACCACGGAGAACTCGAACACGATCGTTCCGGCCACCGACGGCTCCTTTACCGATCAGTACCCGATCACGGAGCTGGACACCGTCGTCTCCGGTGGGGGCTATGAGAGCAACATCAACTGCAACGCCACCAACTATTGCGTGCTGTGGATCGGCGAGGACGACGTGAACAACTTCACCGGCACCACCGACCAGCCGGTGGCTTTCTCACCCCCGTTCCTCATCAACCCCGCCAGCGGCGGCGGCACCACGACGACGACCGAGCCCACGACCACGACGACCGAGCCCACGACCACGACGACCGAGCCCACGACCACGACGACCG
>Ga0181536_10007125_pt1 | contig 11051 bp, 10 predicted proteins | sample PEATcosm2014_Bin_41_FD_121105 | JGI IMG/M metagenome (GOLD analysis project Ga0181536, IMG submission 121105) | Peatland microbial communities from MTU Mesocosm Facility, Houghton, MI, USA - PEATcosm2014_Bin17_60_metaG | ecosystem: Environmental > Terrestrial > Soil > Wetlands > Peat | place...
AACCGCCCGGCAGCAGAACCCGCACAAGCCAGGCAGCCTGGCCCGGGCCTGCTGGGTCGTCGCCCGGCTGGGCGGATGGAACTGTTACGGACACCCACCGGGACCGATCACCTTCCATCGCGGGATGGAACGGTTCAAGGCGATCCACCAGGGACGCATGCTCGGTCCGAAGGTGTTACGAGATGTGAGAATCGACTAGGGCTTGACCGGGCCATGACGAGGTAGCGACTGCGCCGTGTGTCAACCTTTCAGCGTACCGGTATTACTTGCGCGCGTCGGTATAAGGATATCGCAGCTCGCCGGTCTTCAATGCCGGCGGAAACAGCACCGTTTGCGTATTCAGGGTGCGGAACTGTTCGAGGTCATGCTCCTTGATGTCGTGAAACTGGACCTCCAGGACGCGCGGTTCGGTCCATTCCCCGTTCGGGCCGAATTTGATGTCGCCGACCAGCGTGTGGAACGTGTGGGAACGGAGGTAGTCGGCCAGTTTCGCCTGGTCGGTTCCGCCCGTCTCCCGAATGGCCTCGCCGACGACCTGAAGATCGGCGTACGCGAAGGGCGGCAGATAGTAGCCCAGGGTATCGGCGCCGCTATCGCCAACGCGAGCCTGATATTTCGCCACGAATGCCTTGGCCTCCGGCGTCGCGTAGGCGCCAACCGGGAGCCAGAAGTCGTAGTTGACGATGCCGTTCAGCATCGGACCGAGCTGGCTTTTGATCGAGCCGATCTGCGGTCCGACCATACCGCCGCCAAACATCTTCACGTTCAACCCGACCTCATTGACCGCCCGCACCATGCCGACCGTATCGGGCGGATAGGAGCCGACAAACACCAGATCCGGGTTGGTCGCCTGGATCGCCCGAACGATCGGCGAGTAATCCGACGTCGCCGGCGGGTAAGTCTTATCGTAAACAATCTTATATCCGGCCCGTGTCGCCTGCGCGCGCGCGCCGTCGACGGCATTGCGGGCGAATTCGGCGTCCGCGCCGACCAACGCGATCGTCTCGGGTTTGGGCGTCATGGAAGCGGCCACGGCGAAGAACGGGGCCGAGAACGCTTCCTTCGGATGCTCGCCGCCGGCGGGAATGATGGAAAAATAATTTGGGTAGTGGAACTCGCTGTTCACATCCAGGCCGAACAGCCCGACCACGGTCAGATGGCGCATCATCGCCGCGGGCAAGGCCGGCGCGATCAGGTTGGTACCATTGCCGCCAAGCAGGAAATCGACCTTGTCCACGTCCAGCAGCTTGGAGATGATGCCGGGTACCAGCGCCGGATTCGACTGGTCGTCATACGTGATCAGCTTTACCGGCCGATTGAGCAGGCCGCCCGTGGCGTTGGTGTCCTCGATCCAGATCTGCATGGCGTCGAGGATGGCCTTGCCGTTCGGCGCCAGCCCGCCGGTTTGGCTGATGCTCATCCCAATGGTGAACGGTTCGGCGGCCTGGGCGGCGCCAGCGGCCAGAACGGCGACGGGAAGCAGGCGGCAGGCGAGGCGGGCGATCCAGGACATGCGTTTTCCCTAAGCCGTTTCGATTTCCCGGCAAGGTAGCGCCATACGGACTCGTGGGGAAAGGGCCCCGGCGGGGCGGGCAGCGGACGCCCAGGGAATTGGGCCGGACGCGTATCGGCGCCGTCTCATACCAACCGGCGAAAACAATGACACACCGGTTTTCCTCGATTTCGTCATGCTCGGACCTGAATTTCGTCATGCTCGGGCCTGACCCGAGCATCGCGTGCCGCAACGCACTTGCCCGTGAACATTGATACGGACTCTGGGCCGGCAGATCCTCGGGTCGAGCCCGAGGATGACGGCGGGGGGAGACGTGACGACGGAGAGTCAATCATTCCGCCGGCTGGTATCAGTTACCACCTGCATGACCGACCCGCCATGAATGAAAGGAATTCGCGACTTTCCTCAGATTCGGGGTAAACCTTTTCCACTTTCTGTTTAGACGTGGCGGTCGATGAATGTCAGCACGTCATCTTCGGCCGGCGGCTTCTCCAGCATCGCGATGCCAAGCTGATTGGCGCGCGCGACGATGGCCGGCGACGGCGAACCCGTGATCAGCAGGACCGGAACGGCAGCGGCCTCGTCGCGCAGGCGCGCGGCGAGCTCCAGCCCGGTCATCATGGGCATATGCTGATCGACGATCAGGCAGGCGGGACGCGACGACCCGTCGGCGAGGAACGCGGTCGCCGAATTGTAGGCGGCAACGGCATAGCCAGCCGTTTCGAGCAGGAACTTCAGCGAGTCCAGGACCGCGAGGTCATCATCAACCACCGCCACGACACGACTGCCCGACATCTGCCCCTGCCCTTACGACCAATCCAGTTCCACGCGGAAGCCTTCCCGGCGCGGCCTTCGTGACCATATGCAACACGGCGGCGATCCCGTCATTGACGCAGATCAGCTTTCGGTCACGCTTCGTGGCCGCCGGCGGTCCGGGCCTTTCCCCTCACCCCGCCAGCAGCGCCGCCGCCGCGTCGACGAACACCTGGCATCCCAACACGAGATCACCGTCACTGGTGTCTTCCGCGTAATGATGGCTGATGCCGCCGATGCTCGGCACGAACAGCATCCCCGCGGGCATGATCCCGGCGAGAATTTGCGCGTCGTGGCCCGCCCCGCTGGGCAGGCGCTGGAACTGTCCCGGCGCATGCCTGGCCGCCGCCGTTTCGAACGCATCCTGAAACCGCGCGTCCATCGTGCTCGGCGCCGTGGTGCTGGTGCTGATCAGGGTCACCCCGCACGGACCGCGCCTCGCCTCGTCGACCAGAGCCGCCAACTCCTGATCCAATCGCGCCAGCATCGCCGGTTCGGTATCCCGGAACTGGAACACCATCTCCGCCCTCCCCGGCACGATACTGGGCGAGCCGGGGTCGAGCGTGATCTGACCGGTGGTCCAGACCGTCCGCTCATTCGCGATCGCGGGGAACCGGTCGTTGATCGCGGTGGCGAGCCGGACCAGCGCCACGCCGGCATCCTTGCGCCGCGCCATCCGCGTGGTGCCGGCGTGATTTTGCTCGCCCTCGAACACGATGCGAAACCGGTGACTGCCGACGATCGCCGTCACGATGCCGATCCGGTCGCCGCTAAGTTCCAGTTCGGCGCCTTGCTCGATGTGCGCTTCCAGATAGCCCAGATAGCGCGACGGATCGGCCTGAACGCGCGTCCGCCCACGAAGACCCGCCTGATCGAGCGCGGCGCGCAGCGGGACGTCGTCCCCTCGCCGCTTCATGCCGTCGATCTCCGCGTCCGGCAGCAGGCCGCGAAACGATCGGCTGCCCGGGAAGGAGCCGAACCAACCCTCCTCATCGAACCAGGCGGCGACATCGATGCCGCCACCCAGAGTCCGCGCCGCCTCCAGCCCGAAGATCACGCCCATCGCGCCATCCAGCCAACCGGCATGCGGCTGCGTCTCGATATGACTGCCCGTCAACAGCTTGCGGCCCGGCGCGCGATCCCAGCCGAAGACATTGGCGATCCCGTCGATCTCGGCGGTCAGGCCGGCCTCGGTCAGCTTCTCAGCCAGCCAGTGGCGCGACCGGATATCCTCGGGCGACAGCGCCGGCCGGTGCACGCCGGTCTTGTACTCGCCAATCCGCCGCAGCGTGTTCAGATCGCCCAGAAGTCTGTCGGCGTTAATCTGGGGCATGGTCGGGGTTCCTCGTTCTCGCCGCGGCGCGACATGAGCAACCCTATGGCCCAACCGCGACGCCGCGCAACCGGATCAGCCCATCCGGCGTGGGCACGAATCCGGTCACCTTGTCGCTGAGACCCCACAGCCATTTCAGGTGATACAGCACGATGTGCGGCCGGTCGGTGAGATACACATCGGTCAGGTCCCGGTATAGCGCCTGACGCGCCGGGACATCGGTCACCGCCCGCGCGCGCCGCAGGATGTCGTCGAATTTCGGGTTGTCGTACTTGCCCCAGTTCAGGAACCCATCGCTGGCGAGCCAGATCGCCACATTACCATCGGGATCGACCCGCCCGCTCCAAAGCACCAGCAGCGCGTGAAAATCCCCGGCCTTGCCAGCGGCGATCAGCGTATTCGCCTCGACGGCGCGCAGCTTCACGTCGAACCCGGCCTCATTCGCCATCGACTGGATCACCTGGGCCGCCTGCATCTCCACCGGCTGGTTGTCGGCGGTGAGCGTGAACGCCGGATGCGGCGTCCCCGCTTGCGCCAGCAGCGCCCGCGCCCGCGGCAGATCGCGCGGCGGCACCGGCCGGGCCGGGTTATAGTACAGGCTGCCCGGCGCCTCGAACTGGTTCGACGGCAGGAACTGCCCGTCCATCACCACCTGATTGAGCGCGCCGCGATCGATCGAGGCCTCCAGCGCCTCCCGCACCAGCGGATCGCGCAACGGGCTGCCCTCGGCGAGGTTCAGTGCCAGCGTGTAATACGCCAGCGCGGGCTGCGTGATCAGCCGGAGCCTGGGGTCGGCTTTCACCGCCGCCGCGTCGGTCGGACCCAGCCGCTCGATCATGTCCAGTTGCCCGGCCTTCAGGTTGATCAGCCGGATGGAGGTGTCCGGAATCGGTTGGTAGATCACCCGGTCGAGTTTGATCGACGCCGCGTCCCAGTAACCCGGGAAGCGATCGACGACGATCCGGTCCTGCGCCACCCGCTCGGTCAGTTTGAACGGCCCGGAGCAGGGCAGTTCATCGGCGAGATGGGCGCCCAGACGGGCGATCGCCTTGGGCGAGACCATCATGCCGGCGCGATCGGACAGCGCCGCGACCAGGGGCGCGTAGGGTTGGCCCAGTCGCAGGCGGATCGTTTTTGGATCGATGACCTCCACCGCCGTGACCGGCTTCAGTTCGCCCTTGCGCAGGCTCTCCGGCGCGTTCCGGTAGCGTTCCAGATTGACCCGAGCCGCCTCCGCGTCGAAATGCTCGCCGTCCTGGAACAGCACGCCGTCGCGCAGCGTCAGGGTCAGCGCCAAATTATCCGGCGACCACGACCACGCCGTGGCGAGTCCCGGCACGAACGCGTTGGTCCGGTCGGTGTCGACCAGCTTGTCGCAAACAGCTGCAAACACCAGCCGGCCGACGAAACTGGCGCTCCGGGCGGGATCCAGCGCGTCCGGGTCCTCATTCAGGCCGATCCGCAACGTGCCGCCGGCCCGCGCGGAGAACGGTGCCAGCATCGCAACGAACAGCAGCGGCAACGCCAGATATATTTGACGCATGACAAAAGAACTCCAATGATGGCGGAAAGCTGCCGGATTCCGCTCGCGGTGGCCAGTGCGCGGGTCTGTGTCATCGAACTGTCACAAAACTGCAATCTTACTGTCTTGGCTCGGTCCTACACCCTGCGCGGTCTGTTACAGGGGGACATCATGAGACTCGCAGCCGCCGTCCTGGCCATTGGTCTGGGCGCCACCACCGTTGCCGCGCACGCGCAACAGATCACCGGCGCCGGATCCAGCTTCGCGGCGCCGATCTACGGCAAGTGGGGCGATGCCGCGAGCGGCGCGACCGGCATCAAACTCAACTACCAGGCCGTCGGATCGGGCGCCGGCATCAACCAGATCAACAACCGCACGGTCGATTTCGGCGCCTCCGACATGCCGGTCGCCGCCGACCAATTGGCCGCGCACAAGCTGATGCAGTTTCCCACCGTGATCGGCGGCGTCGATATCATCGTCAACATCCCCGGGGTGAAGCCGAACGAGTTGAAGCTCACCGGCCCAGTACTGGCCGACATCTACCTTGGCAAGCTGACGAAATGGAACGCCAAGGAGATCGCCGACCTCAATCCGGACCTGAAACTGCCGGGGACGGCGATCGCGACGGTGCATCGCGCTGACGGGTCCGGCACGACCTTCGTGTTCACCGACTACCTCGGCATGCAAAGCGCCGAGTGGAAGAGCAAGATCGGCTCCTCGACCAGCGTGAGCTGGCCAGGCGGCGCCGGCGCCAAGGGCAGCGATGGCGTCGCCGGCACGGTGCGCCAGATCCAGGGCGGCATCGGCTATGTCGAGAGTGCGTATGCCGACCAAAACCACCTGACCACAGCGCTGATGCGGAACAAGGCGGGCAAGTTCGTCGCCCCGACGATGGACGCGTTCGCGGCCGCGGCGGCGAGCGCGGACTGGTCTTCGGTGCAGAATTTCGCCATCGACCTGAACGACCAGCCGGGCGACGCCAGTTGGCCGATCGAGTCGGCCACCTTCGTGCTGTTGCCGACCGACCCGAAAGATGTCGCCCAGAGTACCGCGGTGAAGAAATTCTTCGACTGGGGCTTCAGCCACGGCAGCGACATCGCCACGCAGTTGCTGTACATTCCGTTGCCCGCCAGCGTTCACGCCGCGATCCGCGCCGCCTGGCAGAAAGACGTCCCGGGCAACATGTAACGAACGCCGCGCGACGCGGCCTGACCTGACACGGCGTGCCGGACCGTCCCGGCACGCCCCTTCATGAACAGGGATATTTCTGCCCGTGCAGCAAGCGGTCGCTCTTTCGCCCCCCCAGGCCACCAGCCGCCCAAGACGCCTCGGTGATCCGATCTTCGCGGCCGTCGCCACCACATCGGGTGTCTTCGTCCTGCTGCTTCTGGGCAGCCTGATCCTGTCGCTGTTCATCGGCGGCCTGCCGGCGTTCCGCCGTTTCGGCATCGGCTTTCTGACCTCCACCAGCTGGGACCCGGTGCATGAGGTGTTCGGCGCCGCGGTTTCGGTCTACGGCACGCTGCTCACCTCGGTACTGGCATTGGCCTTCGCCGTGCCCATCTCGTTCGGCGTCGCGTTCTACCTCACCGAGCTGGCACCGGCATGGCTGCGCCGTCCGGTCGGCACCGCGATCGAACTGCTCGCCGCCGTGCCCTCGATCATCTACGGCATGTGGGGCTTCTTCATCATCGTGCCGATCATGTCGCAATACGTCGAGCCGACGTTGATCGACACCTTCGACGGCGTCCCGGTGCTGGAAGATCTGTTCGCCGGCCCACCCTTCGGTACCGGCCTGTTCACCGCCGCGATGGTCCTGGCGGTCATGGTCATCCCCTTCATCGCCGCCACGATGCGCGATGTGTTTGAGACGGTACCGCCCGTGTTCAAGGAGTCCGCCTACGGCGTCGGCTGCACCACCTGGGAGGTCATGCGCTCGATCGTGCTGCCCTACACAAGGGTCTCCGTGGTCGGCGGCATCATGTTGGGCCTTGGCCGCGCTTTGGGCGAAACCATGGCGGTCACCTTCGTCATCGGCAACGCCGACCGCATCTCCGGCAGTTTGTTCGGATCGGGCAACACCATCGCCTCGATCGTCGCGCTGGAATTCCCGGAAAGCCCGGCCGGCAGCCTGAAACTGGCCTCGTTGCTGGCACTGGGCTTCATCCTGTTCGTCATCTCGTTCATCGTACTGGCGATCTCCCGCACGCTGCTGCGGCCGAAGTTGAAGGTGTGAGATGAGCGCGAGCACTTCCACATCCGGCGCGATTCCCGGCCCGGCGAAGGATCAGACGGTCGCTCGCGCGCTTGGCCGTCGGCGGCATCGCACCAACCTGATTGTCAAGACACTCTGCGTCATCGCCACCGCGATCGGGCTGCTGCTGCTGGCCTCGATTTTGCTCACGTTGCTTTGGAACGGCGCCGCCGGGCTGTCGCTCACGGTGTTCACCAACACCACCAGGCCGCCCGGATCGAACGGCGGATTGCTCAACGCCATCGTCGGTACCTTGATCCAGACCGGGATCGGCACGCTGATCGGGACACCGATCGGCCTGATGGTCGGCACCTACCTCGCCGAATACGGCGGTCATTCGCCGTTGGCCAACGCGGTCCGCTTCGTCTCCGACGTGCTGCTGTCGGCACCGTCGATCCTCATCGGCCTGTTCATCTACCAGCTCGCGGTGGAGCCGTTTGGCGGCTTTTCCGGGATCGCCGGCTGCCTCGCGCTGGCCGTGCTTGTCATCCCGATCGTCGTGCGCACCACCGAGGACATGCTGCGGCTGATTTCGCCGTCATTGCGGGAAGCGGCGGTGGGGCTCGGCGCGCCGAAATGGAAAGTGATCGTGCTGATCTGCTATCGCGCGGCGAAAGACGGCATCATGACGGGCATCCTGCTCGCCATCGCCCGCATCGCCGGCGAGACCGCCCCGCTGCTCTTCACCAGCCTGGGCAATCTCAACTGGTCCGTGAGCCTGGGGGCGCCGATGGCCAGCCTGCCGGTGACGATCTATCAATACGCCGGCTCCGCGTTCGAAGACTGGGTGCAGCTCGCGTGGGTCGGCGCGCTATTGATCACGGTCGGAGTATTGGCCCTCAACGTCGCCGCGCGATTCGCGCTGCGTGGCAGGAGCTGAACGGGATGAGCACAACGATGAGCAGCGGTCAGCAGGAACAGCGGAGCGGCTTCGCCGGCGGCGTCCAGGTCCGTGCCGCCACGGGCATCAATGAGCCAAAGATTTCGATTGAGGAGGTGGATTTCTTCTATGGCGATCACCGCGCGCTGAAAAGCATCAACCTGGAGCTGCCGGATCGCCAGGTCACCGGCATGATCGGTCCATCCGGTTGCGGCAAGTCCACGCTGCTGCGCGTGCTGAACCGGATGTACGACCTGTACCCGGGCCAGAGGGCCACCGGCCGGGCGATGATGGATGGCCACAACATCATCGCGCCGGACATGGACCTGAACGCGCTGCGCGCCCGTGTCGGCATGGTGTTCCAGAAGCCGACACCGTTCCCGATGACAATTTACGAAAACATCGCCTTCGGTGTGAAACTGCACGAGAAACTGTCGAAGTCACAAATGGATGAGCGGGTCGAATGGTCGCTGACCCGCGGCGCGCTGTGGACCGAGGTCAAGGACCGGATCCACACCTCGGCGATGGGCCTGTCGGGCGGCCAGCAGCAACGGCTGTGCATCGCCCGCACCATCGCGGTGCGGCCGGAGGTGATCCTGCTCGATGAGCCGACCAGCGCACTCGATCCGATCAGCACGCTGAAGATCGAGGAACTGATCGACGAACTGAAGCACGATTTCACCATCGCGATCGTCACCCACAACATGCAGCAGGCCGCCCGTTGCGCCGATCAGGTGGCGTTCTTCTACCTTGGCGAAATGGTGGAGGTCGCGCCGGCGGCCCAGTTGTTCACCGCGCCAAAGGAAAAGCGGACGCAGGATTACGTCACCGGCCGGTTCGGCTGAGCCAGGAAGGACACGCAACCATGCCGGAACAGTCGGAACACCTTGTTAAAAGTTTCGATCAGGACCTGAAGCGGCTAACCGACATGCTCATCCGCATGGGCGGGATCGTCGAGAACCAGGTCGCGCTCGCCACGGAAGCGATCATGGACCGCAATGCCGAGGCGGCGACAAGAACGGTCGAAGAAGACGTGAAAGTCGACGCGCTGGAACGCGAGATCGATCAGTACGTCATCAACATGCTGGCCTTGCGCCAACCGATGGCCGCCGATTTGCGCCTTGTGGTCGCCGCCCTGAAGGCTACCGGCGATCTGGAGCGGATCGGCGATTACGCGGCCAACGTCGCCAAACGCAGTATCGTTCTGGCGCAGTTCCCGGCGCCCTACTCGCTTGGTGGGCTGGCGCACATGGCGACCCTCGTGCAGGCCCAACTCAAATCCATCATCGACGCCCTGGGCTCGGCCGACGCCGACGAGGCGATCGAGGTCTGGCGCTCCGACCGCGCCGTCGACGACATCTACAACACGATCTTCCGTGAACTGATCACGTATATGATGGAAGATCCACGCAACATCACACCCTGCACCCACCTGCTGTTCATCGCCAAGAATCTGGAACGGATCGGCGATCACTGCACCAACATCGCCGAAACGATCTACTACGCGGTGAAGGGCGAGGTGATCCCCGATGTGCGGCCGAAGGGCGATACCTCGGCCTATGCCGTGATCCGACCGAAAGAATGAAGGGAATGAATGGCCATGCCTGATGGTCTCTCCAGTTTGCCGAGACCGCTCGTCCTCGTGGTTGAAGATGAGGCGGCGATCGCGACCATGTTGCGCTACAACCTGGAAAAGCAGGGCTATCGGGTCGCGGAGGCATCCGATGGCCAGGAAGCGCTGACCCGTATTCAGGAACAGCAGCCCGACATCGTCTTGCTGGACTGGATGCTGCCGCTGATGTCCGGGATCGAGGTCTGCCGCCAGATCCGCAGGAAACCGGCGACGCGCGATCTGCCGGTGATCATGGTCACCGCCCGGACCGAGGATCAGGACGCGGTGCGCGGCCTGAATACCGGGGCCGACGATTACATCACCAAACCGTTCAACATCGACTCGCTGCTGGCCCGGATGCGCGCCTTGCTGCGGCGGTCGAATGCCGTACCCGACAAGGGGCAACTGGTGTTTCACGACATCGAAATGGACCTGTCATCGCACCGGGTGAGCCGTAACGGCCGCAAGGTGCACCTGGGTCCGACCGAGTTCCGGCTGCTGGAATTCTTCATGCAGCATCCGCGCCGCGTGTTCTCCCGCGAGGAGTTGCTGGACGCGGTCTGGGGGCACGATATTCATGTCGAACCGAGAACGGTCGACGTGCATATTCGCCGGCTGCGGAAATCGATGAATCTCGACAACGAGTTGGACGTGGTGCGCACCGTCCGCGCCGCCGGCTACGCGCTGGACACCGAGCCGGTCTGATCCACCCTCGCCTCTGGGCAATGCGGCCGGGCGTGGGTAGAATCCCGGCCAGTGCATAACCCCCGGAGGAACCACGATGGACGCCGACGCCAAGAAAACCGCGCTACGCATGATCCCGTATGGGATCTACGTGCTGACCGCCGACGACGGAAAAGGCAATGTCGGCGCCGCCACGGTGAACTGGGTCACCCAGGGCTCCTTCGCGCCGCCGCTGGTCGTGGTCGGGGTCAAGGGCGATTCCGGGGCCCACACCGTCGTCAAGGGCACCGGCAAATTCGTGCTGAACATGCTCGGCAAGGATCAGAAGGGCGCGGCGTTCGCCTTCTTCAAACCCGCCAAGGTCGAGGGCGGCAAACTGTCCGGGATGGACTTCCATGCCGGTCATAATGGCGCGCCGGTGCTGAACGACGCGATCGCGG
>Ga0181536_10007126_pt1 | contig 11050 bp, 9 predicted proteins | sample PEATcosm2014_Bin_41_FD_121105 | JGI IMG/M metagenome (GOLD analysis project Ga0181536, IMG submission 121105) | Peatland microbial communities from MTU Mesocosm Facility, Houghton, MI, USA - PEATcosm2014_Bin17_60_metaG | ecosystem: Environmental > Terrestrial > Soil > Wetlands > Peat | place...
GACGGCATGACACCCGATAAAGCCTACTTCACGCCGCTGCCTCTCCGCTTGGCAGCCTAACCTCGGCAGACGCTCCACTTATCGACGCGGAGAATCTGTTCAGACAACCGGGACCAGCTCTCAACGACGAACATCCAATTTTGGATTGCGACCCAATCAATTAAGGACTGACCTACCAAGAACTTTGAGAGATGGCTCATCGCGCGAAAATATAAATGCCGTGTCGACCCGTCCCTGCATCTTACGCCGCAAAACGATCAACTAATGTCGTTGAACCGCATTTTCTGCCTCAAGTCGGCTGTTCGACTTGAATGGTGAGGCTAAGACGGCCATTACGAAACATAGCAGCGCGATCATAGCGGGGTGACGTTAGGTGATTCCGTCAGCTAATCAATGTGGATGAGGTTTTCGGTACACACATTATCGTGACGGCAATCTTGAGGCCGCTCTCATTCGCTCCAATCACATGAACGCGCTCGCGGCGCCGGAGAAATATTTGCCCTGCGAGCGGTCCGGTAGTGTCGAACGCGGCGATGCTCCGGCGCAGAGTCTAGATCGAGCGGTTGATGCCGCCGTCGACGACGATTGTCTGGCCCGTGAGGTAGCCGGCTTGCGGCGAACAGAGATAGGCGCAGAGATCGCCGATTTCGTTCGGCTGTCCCATTCGGCGCACCGGAATGGTCTCGGAGAAGCGCTTGACTTGTTCGTCGACCGTTATGCCCAGACTCTTCGCCCGAGCGGAAAGTATCTCGGTGAGACGATCGGTCATGATGGGACCGGGCGCGATATTGTTGACGGTGATGCGGTACGGCGCGAGATCCGAGGCAATGGTTTTGGCCAACACCGTGACGCCGGCGCGAACCGAATCCGACACGACAAGATCGGTCATCGGCTCTTTCACGCCGTATCCGGTCAGGTTGACGATACGGCCGCGCCCCGAAGCCTTCAGAGCCGGCAACGCCTCGCGTATGAGGCGAACGGCGCTCATCAAATTGAGCTGGTAGGCGATATCCCAGTCGCCGTCGCCGGCCTTTTCGAAGGGAGCGATCGGCGGACCGCCGGCATTGGTGACGAGGCAATCCAGGCCACCCAATGCGGCAATGGCCTCCGCTACAACGCGCTTCACCTCGGCAGGCCGCGAAACGTCGGCTGCGGAATAACCGGCGGTGCTGAATTCCGCCGCCGCTCGCTGCAGCTCTGCCGCATTGCGGGAACAGACGAAGACGCGGGCACCTTCGTCGGCCAGTGCTTTGGCGCAGGCCTTGCCAAGTCCTTTGCTGGCGCCGACGATAAAGGCCTTGCAGTCTTTCAAACCGAGATCCATTGGGAAGCCTTTCGACCGCCGATTTCACGAGACGAGGTGCAAAAAATCAACCGGACTGAGAAGTGCGCCTAGCGCAGTTTGTAGAGCGCATGCCGCCGGTTGCGGGTGAACGGCCTCACCTCGCTTGGCCAGCGGCCAACTTCGCTAGCCTTCGCCCATTCGCGGCTCACCAAGACATGAGGGCCGTCGATCTCATAGACAGCGCTATAGCGCGGGCTGGCCTGCTCTATCCGCTTTTCCTCGCCGCCAATGCTGATGACGAACGGCTCGCCCTCGATGCGGGTGACGGCGTGCACGCCCGGAACTTTTAGCAGATTGGGCACATGCTCAACGTCGTAAACCTCGTTAAAAAGCGTCTCCTTGTCGGGGTCCACATCCATGCTGGCGACGAACAGGTATTTGGAGTTGATCGGCATCGAACCCTCTCCTTTGCTACGGCTCCCACCCTTTAGAATTGGCCGGGCGCGCATGCCCGAATATACAGCGGTTGGCGATCAGGTACGCCGGCACTCAAGGCGCATTGGAAGAACTTCCGTCGGCCTGCCGACAGTGCTTTGCCGGCCATGTCACGTGTGACGACCGGTGGTTGCCAAATAGGCATGCTCAAGCCGGTGCGGCAGATCGGCCTCGCCGGTTCTGGCTTCCAGCACGATCGATCCGCGCGCGAGCGCATAGACGCGATCGGCGAGCGCCAGCGCTTTTTCGATCAACTGCTCGACCAGAAGCACCGCGGTCCCGGCCTCGCGCAGCCGCTGCACCACCACGAGCACGCGATCCACCAGCACCGGCGACAGGCCGGCGGACGGCTCGTCCAGCATGAGCAGTCGCGGCCGTCGAACCAAACCCTGCGCCACCGCCAGGATCTGCTGCTGGCCACCAGAGAGCGCAGCCGCGCGTTCGTGGCGCTTGACGGCGATTTCAGGGAACAGCCCAAGGACCTCCTCGACGCGCGCAGCGCGTTCACCGCGTGGCAGGTCGTAGGCCGCTAGCAACAGATTGTCGAGCACCGCAAGCTGCGTAAACACGCGGTGTCCCTCGATCACATGCGCGAGCCCGGCCTTCACGGTATCGCGCGGACTGGCGCCGGCGAGATCACGACCGGCGAAGCGCACGCGTCCCGACCATGGCAGCAGTCCCGACACCGCGCGCAACAGTGTGGTTTTTCCGGCGCCGTTCGGGCCAAGCAGCGCCACCACCTCGCCCACGCCCACCGTCAGGTCGATGCCACGCAGTACACCAACCTTGCCGTAGCCGGTCGAGAGGCCGGCGATGTCCAAAAGCGGATCAGCCGCCGAGATAGGCATTGACCACCTCGCGATGCGAGCGGATTTCGGCGGGGGTCCCGGCCGCCAGCATCCTGCCGAGATTGAGCACGGTGACGCGGTGGCAGGTGTCGAAGATCAGATCGGCATGATGCTCCACCAATAACACGCCGGTGCCGGCCCGGGCGATCGCCAGAAGCAGCCCGCCGAGCCGCCCGATCTCGTCGGCTGAGAGTCCGGCCGCCGGCTCGTCGAGCAGCAGGAAAGCCGGGCGCAGCATCAACGCGCGAGCGATCTCCGTGAAGCGCAACTCGCTGTGTTGCAGCCGATCGGCTCGCACAGCGGCGAGCCGCTCCAGCCCGACCGCCGCCAAGGCCAGCATGGCGGTATCGCGCAACATGACTTCGTCGCGTCGATGGCGTGGCAGCGACAGCAATGATTCGACGAATGTGCCCTCGCCGTCGATGGTGCCGCCGATCATGACGTTCTCCAGCACCGACGCGGAGCCGACAATGCGGGGGGTCTGGAACGTTCGCGCAATCCGCATGTGCGCGCGCCGGTGGCGCGTAAACACCGGCAGCGCAGCGCCGTTCAGACTAACCGCGCCGCGGTGCGGCGCGTAGTAACCGGAGATGACGTTCAGTGTCGTGGTCTTGCCGCTGCCGTTGGGGCCGATCAGTCCATGCACTTGACCCGACCGGATCTCGAGGTCGAGACCGTCGATCGCACGCACTCCGCCGAAGCTCAGCACCACCTGTTCCAGCCTCAAGGCGCCGGCATCGGGCGGTGCGCCGAGCAGCCGCTCGATCAGGTCGGGCCGCGGGATGATCGCGCGCTCGCTCTCGAGAGGTCGGCGGTTCTTGAAATCCAAGATCTCGGCAATTCCGCCTGGAATCGCAAGTACGATGACGAGCAGCAACACCGCATAGAGAAACGTGGACCACGCGACCAATGGCGCAGCGAATTCCGGCAGCGTCGTCAAGAGAATAGTGCCGAGGAGCGGCCCGAGAATGGAGCCGCGCCCGCCGATCAGGATGGCGATGAAGAACAGGATCGACAGGTCAAGCGTGAACGCGTCCGGCGTGATGTAGGATTGCAATGCGGCGAAGAGCCCGCCGGCAACTGCAGCGACGGCGCCGCTGAACATAAATACTGCGCCCAACAGGGCGGGTTTTGAGATGCCGCTAGCTTCTGCCGCGACCTCCGCATCGCGGATCGCGGTGAGCGCGCGGCCGAAGCGGCTTGCCGCGACATTCGCCGTCATCCAGGTGCAGATCGCTGCCAGGCCGAAGCAGAAATAATAGAAGCCCCACGGGGAGGCGAAGGGTTCCGGGAAGATGGGTCCGGCAACGCCCACACCCCCGCCGGTCACGCTTTGCCAGGCCAACGCCACCTGCGTGACGATGGTGGCGAAGCCAAGCGTCGTGATGGCGAAATAGAAGGTGCGGAGCCGCAGCGCCGGCAGGCCGATGATCAAGCCGAAGATGGCGCCGACCAGGGCCGCAATCGCCAGCGCCAGATAGGGCGGCAACGCCGGCATGACATTGCCGGCCGCAAGCACGCTTGTGGTGTAGGCTCCGAGCGTGAGCAGCGCCACCCAGCCGATTGCGATCTGACCGGCGAAGCCGACGACCAGATTGAGGCCGGACACCAGCACCCAATAGACGCAGGCTCGGGTTACGATCACGCCCCAATAGCCGCCGCCGAACAATGGGAATGCAATGCCGAGAACGAGCAGCGCCAGGAAGGGGAGCGCCGCACCGAGCGGGCTCGCGGAGCCGAGCACGCTGGTGCGGCTCGGGCGCAATTGTGCTGCCGTGTCCATCAAACGCGACGCTGGAGGGCAGTGCCGACGAGCCCCTCGGGACGCGCCAGCAGGACAAGGATGAACACCGTGAAGACCGCCACCGACGCGAAGATGCCGCCGACAAGAAAGTTCGCGGCTTGCTGAAACAGCCCGAGCAAGAGCCCGGCGACCACGGCGCCGCGGTTGTTGCCCATGCCGCCCAGTGCGACTGGAACGAAGCCGTAAAAAGTCAGCATCGGAGCGTTGCCAAAGAAAGCCAGCAGCATCTCGCCGCCGGCAAAGCCGGCAAGCGCGCCGATCACGCCGGCGAGCGCATAGCTCGTCATGCGCAGCCTGCGTTCCGGCAGGCCGAGCGCACGCGCCGCATAATTGTCCTCGGAGATCGCCAGAAAGGCGCGGCCGATCAGCGTGTGGCGATAGAGCAGTTCCAGGCCGACGATCACCGCCGCGCAGGCGAGCATCGGCAGCCAGAACTGCTGATCGAAGCCGCCGCGGGGAATGTCGAAGAGCCGCGGAAACGGCCGCGCCTCCGTGCCCCATTCGATCGCGGTAAACTGCTGGATAATCAGCGCCAGCGCGAGCGTGGAGAGCACGTAGAGATGCTGATCCAGGCTCTTGAGCACCGGCCGCACGGCGACGATCTCCGTGATGATGCCGAAAAGCGCGCCGGCGGCAAGCACGAGCGGAAAACCCGCCGCCAGCGGCATGCCCATGCGGGCGATGAAGAGCGAGCCCAGCACCCCGCCCAGCATCCCGAGCGTGCCAGCGGTGAAGCTGAACACGCGCGAGGCTGAGAACATCACATTATAAGTGATGCCGATCAGTGCGTAGATGCAACCGATCGCCACCCCTGTCGAGACGATCGATTCGACCATCGGCTCAGGCGCTGTAGCCAGGAGCCAGGTTGAACGCGCCGTCCTTGAGCGAATTGGCCTCGACCATCACCACTTCGTCGTCGGGATAGCCGTTGTGCTGATCGGGGGCAAAGGAGATGTCGCCGTAGACGCCGGGGAATCCTTTGAGCTTGTTGAGATAGCCGACGATCTGCTCCGGCTCGGTGCCGACGGTCTTCATTGCCTCGGCGATCATCCGTGGACTGTCATAGCCGAGCGCGATCCACCACAGCAGCGTGTCGCCCATGTCGATCTTGGCGGCCTTCAAACGGTTGAGGAACGCGCCGGTCCGATCCGAAAGCTTCCCGCCCGAAGCGTAGCAAACCGGGCGGAAATTGTTCGGATAGACCTTCGCCCAGTATTCGGGCTTTTCCAGCAACGCCTTGGTCTGACCCGAGCCGAGCGTGGTCTGGCCGACAATCGGCACGTCCCAACCCATGTCGCCGCGCGTATTGATGATGCGGGAGAGGAAACCGGCATTCACGCTCCAGGGCATGATCGCTTCCGCTCCTGCGGATTGCATGCGCAAAAGCTCGGGCTTGAGGTCCGGATTGGCGGCGTCGACATTGCCCTGATAGACGACTTCGGCGCCTTTGGCCTTGAGCATCGGCGCATAGGCGTTGACCGATGCGGTGCCGTAGCCGGTGGTATCGCTGATCACCGCGACCTTTTTGCGCTTGAGCACTTCCACTACATAGCGGTTCGCGGCGCCGCCGATCTGCTGGTTGGTGGGCGCGTTGCGGAAGCACATCGGATATTTCTGCGGGTCGGTCAGGGTGTCGACCCAGCAGGGATGGATCTGCGGCGTTTTTGTGCGGGCGAGCAACGGCACGACAGCGAGCGACTCGCCAGAATTGACCGGGCCGAAGACGACGCTCACTTTTTGCCCACGCGTCAGCTCCGCAGCTCCGTTCACGGCCTTCGTCGGATCGCTTTGGGTATCGCGGGTAATCAGTTCGATATGCCGGCCGTCGATTCCGCCGGCCGCGTTGATCTCCTGCACTGCTAATTGGATTCCGCGATTGATCCCGACCCCGGTGGACGATGAGGGGCCCGTAAGCGCCGGTAGATAGCCGACCAGAATCGGCTCTTTTGCGGCTATCGCGGGCTTGGCTAAGGCGCCTGCAATGGCTGCGGCGCCGGCGGACGCCAGTGCTTGACGACGAGTCATCGGCATTTTGATTCCCTCCCTGAGCTTGTCTTGGTTTACTCCCAATCGTTATTGAGTTTCTTGGACTTTGACGGCGTACTATAGCCTCGGCTTAATGGTCCGAATAGCTCCCTTTCGTGGGCGATTTCGAGGTCTAGGACGAGGAGTTTTTTGAGGGAGGCAGGACAATGGAACTCGGTCTTGCAGGCAAGACGGCGCTCGTCACCGGCGGGAGCAAGGGAATAGGCCTTGAGACGGCACGCGCGCTCGCGCGGGAGGGCGTGAAAGTTCTTATCTGCGCGCGCCGGGAGTCGGCGCTCACCGAAGCGGCGCGCGACATTATGCGGACCACCCAAGCGAGGGTCGAGACGCACCAGCTGGACGTGACCAAAGTCGAACAGATTGAAATGATTCCGCGTATCGTCAACGACATGCTCGGCCGCATCGACATCCTCGTCAACAATGCCGGCACGGGCACCTATAAGCCTTTTCTCGAAGTCACCGACGAGGAACTCGTCGACGGCATGGCGATCAACTTCTTCGCGCAATTCCGCATCTGTCAGCGGATAGTACCAATGATGATCGCGCAAGGCGCGGGCCGGATCGTCAATGTGAGCGGCCAGACCGGGATCATGACGCTGAACCCGCCGTTCCTGTCCTCCTGCACTGGACCGGCGAAAGCGGCCGAGATCCGGTTCTCCAAGGTGCTCGCCAACGAGCTTGCGCCGCATAACATCCGCGTGAACTGCGTGATACCGGGCTTTATCAATACGCCGGAGCGCTTTGCCAAATGGGAACGAGAACTTGCCAAGCGAAAGCTCAGTCCCGAGGATGCGGCGCGCGAGCGATCGCTTTGGTCGAGCAATCAGGGCATGCGTGATTCCCGCTGGGGCACGCCTGAGGAGATCGCTAATCTCATCGTCTTTGCCGTCTCGGATGCGGCGAGTTATATCAACGGCGCGGAGCTCGTCGCCGACAATGCAATGGACAAATCCTGAAGGGCGATCAGGCGCGGCCTAGGAGGATAGGCGAGAAGAATAAGCAAATTCTGACTTACTCGTTCCCGACATTTGTCCGCTCGCCCGTTGACGCGGCGGTCGAACGCCTGCACACCATTAGCGTGTGCAAGTGAGACGCTGACAAACCGCGGGTCGGCAAAAGGCAAGACCTGCAGGCTCGAACTGATCTAAGCGTCGACGAAGTCGAACGCATCCCGATGGCGGACCACGCGGCCGGTGGACGGCGAAGGGAAATGCGCCGTGCACATGAGCGTAGGCGTATCGCAGAAGCGGCCGAACAATTCTCGCCTCGACTCTCCCGCTTGCTTGGAGTCGTAATCCGACATCATGCCCAGCTCAGGATATCGGGCTTGCAGCGGTGAGTGGATCATGTCGCCGGTAATGATGGCGTCGGCGCCGGGCTTACCGACCTGCACCGAATAGTGATCGATGGTGTGGCCGGGCGTCGGGATGAGCGTAACGAGTTCGTTGAACGCGTGCGCGCTCTTGACGACGTCGACGCGATTGGCGGCCACAATCGGGAGCACGGAATCGGTGACCCATGGGCACGCTGCCGGGTCGTCCTTCTGGCGTTTGGTCCAGTAAGCAAGTTCGCGGTCAGCAAACACGTAGTGCGCCTTCGGGAAGGTTGGCACCCACTGGCCATTCTCGAGCTGCGTGTTCCACCCGACGTGGTCGGTGTGCAAATGCGTGCACATGACGAAATCGATATCGTTCACACTGAATCCGCTTGCCGTGAGGTTCTTCTGGTAGCGATCGGAATTCATCATGTGCCAGAAGCTCCGTGTCGGTCGCGGCTTATGGTTGCCAACGCACGAGTCAATCATGATCGTGTGGTGAGGTGTCCGCACGATGTAGCTCTGGATGCAGAGCATCAGCTTGTCCCCGGCATCGAGGAATCTGGGCTGTAGCCATCCCCGGTTCTCGTCGAGAAGCTCCCTCGTCATGGTCGGGAAAAATTGCATCGCGTCGAAGAATGGACCCTCCTGCTCGATGATACGGTGGATCGTGACGCTGCCAATTTCGATTGTGGCGGGCAAGATCGGCCTCCGTCTCTAAACAACTCGCGCGTACAAGAAGCATCTACAGAAGGCGCGGACAGTGCAATGTCCGAACGTCTCATTTCACGACAAAAACACGTATCTGCCTGCACCTCAAGGATCGGAACAGTCGACGCTTTCGTTTATTGCCGGCCATGAACGTGATCGGGGGTCGACGCTCCGGCATTCGCGTCCTCAAGTATCATGTCCGCACCCTTTTCGCCGATCATGATCGTTGCCGCGTTGGTATTGCCGGAAACGACCGCCGGCATGATCGAGGCGTCGATCACGCGCAGACCCGCGAATCCGCGCACCCGTAGCCGCTCATCGACCACGGCATTATGATCCTGGCCCATGCGGCAGGTACCCACGGGATGATAGGTAGTGGAGCCGCGGCGGCGGATAAAATCAAGCAAACCATCGTCGCTATCACATTGCTTTCCCGGCTCGATCTCCTCCGCGATATGGCGCGCCATGGCGGGTGCCTGAAAGATTCTGCGCATCGCCGCAACCCCCGCCACGATGGTCTCGCGATCCTTCTGTGTCGCCAGATAGTTCGGGTGAATTGCCGGGGCCTGTCGCGGATCGGCGGATTTGATGCGCACATAGCCGCGGCTCTCCGGCCGCAGCAACACGCAATTGCCAGTCACGCCCGGGAATGGATGCAGTTCGCCACCGATGGTGCCGGCCGAGAATAGGGAAATCGAGCATTGCGAATCGGGCGTTTCCGACGAGGGCAGCGCGCGCAGGAAACATGCGGCGGAGACCGCTGGGATTGCGAGGTAACCGCGGCGCGTGAGCACGTAGTGTAAGCCGTGCGAGAGCTTTCCGCTCCAGCTGCGTACCGCGTCGTTGAGCGTGATCGGCTCCTTGCAGCGCAAAATGATGCGACCAGAAAAATGGTCGTTGAGATTATCGCCGACTCCCGGCACATCGGCGATCACGGGGATTCCATGAGACCTTAGAAGCGAGGCCGGCCCAACCCCCGAAAGCTGCAACAGTTGCGGCGAATTGAAAGCGCCCGAAGCGACAATTACGTCGACATTGGCGCGCGCGCTGCTTTTGCGGTTTTCGACCAGATATTCGATGCCGGTCGCGTGCCGTCCGTCGAAGAGAATGCGCGTGGCGAGCGCATTCGAAACCACCTTGAGATTGGCGCGCCGTTGCGCCCACTTCAGATAGCCTCCCGCGGTCGAGGAGCGCACGCCGTTGCGCATCGTGGTCTGGTAATAGCCCGCGCCTTCTTGCGTCGCTCCGTTGAAATCGTCGTTGCGCGGATAGCCGCACTGCACTGCCGCTTCGACATAGGCTTCCGCAAGCGGATGCCGGTCGCGCAAGTCCGAAACCGAAAGCGGTCCGCCCGCACCATGAAATTCATCCGCGCCGCGCTCGTTGTCTTCCGCCTTGCGGAAATAGGGCAGGACGTCGTCGAAACTCCAACCGGCATTGCCGAGCTGCCGCCAATAATTGAAATCCTCCGCCTGTCCGCGGATGTAGATCAATCCATTGATCGAACTGGACCCGCCAAGCACCTTTCCGCGCGGCGCGATAACCTCGCGGTTGTGGCATTCAGCTTGCGGCTCTGTCGCATAGCACCAATTGTACCGACTGTCGTTGAAAAGCCTGCCGAAGCCGAGCGGGATATGAAGCCATGGGTGCAGGTTGCTGGGGCCCGCTTCCAACAGCATGACGCGATGCCGCCCCGACGCCGTGAGTCGATTGGCCAGAACGCACCCGGCGCTGCCGGCTCCCACGATGATGAAGTCGAACGCCTCTGGATTCGGCACGCGTTTTCCTCCATTGATGCGACCTCAAGGAGATCGCTTTCGCGTCACAGGCCGACCGGACTAATTATTCGGAGGAAACGCGATCGCCAGGCAGCCGCTTCGGTTGCGCCAGGCCTTAGTTGAGTGCCCACGGGCGGTCGGCACCCGCGCGCTGTCGAGCGGACGTTGTGCCGCCGAGCCCGACTATGAACTCTCTTGTTCCGATGTCGAGTGCCATTTGCCCCGCCTCCAATGGGATCACGCTCGCTGCAGTTTCAAAACGATATCACGGCTCAAAATGGAGGTCTGCGACGTATTTCGCCGACTGCTGGGACGACGATGGATGTCTGCTTGTGGCCCAAAGTTGGGTTAATCGGCCGGCGAACTTGTGGATAGCTGAAGAAATTCGGTGCTGCGCTTCAGGCTGATGGTGAAACGAGGTCCGTAGTCGCGGTCTCAAGCATCAGAAGGAGAAGCGTGAGCCATAGACCATTTTGCCGGACTGGACGTATCAGTCAAGGAAACAAGTATCTGCATCGTGGATGACACTGGCAGGATCGTGCGGGAAGTGAAGGTTGCGAGCGAGCCGGGAGCTCTGCTTCAGGTTTTGGGAAACCCCGCCTACCTGTGTGTACCGAAAACCTCATCTGAATTGATTAGGCGAAGGAATCGCCTAACGTCAGCGCACTATGATCGCGCTGCTACGTTTCATACTTGCCTTCTTGGCCGCGCCATTCAAGCCGAAGAGCCGACTTGAAGCCGAGAACGCGGCGCTCCGACATCAGTTGA
>Ga0181536_10007127_pt1 | contig 11050 bp, 11 predicted proteins | sample PEATcosm2014_Bin_41_FD_121105 | JGI IMG/M metagenome (GOLD analysis project Ga0181536, IMG submission 121105) | Peatland microbial communities from MTU Mesocosm Facility, Houghton, MI, USA - PEATcosm2014_Bin17_60_metaG | ecosystem: Environmental > Terrestrial > Soil > Wetlands > Peat | place...
CATTCTGAACTCGTCATCATAGTCATCCTGTCATGCTGACAACAGCACCCGCCTAAGGAATTCCCCAAGAACCAAGTTGGTACACAGAGCATGGAGCCGCTGGCTTCACGCTGACGATGAAATCTAGCCTCCAGACGATGGCAACGAAGCCCAAGGTCGAAAGGCTCTGACCTTTATGGGCCTATTCGAGAGTGATAAGGGTTTCTATGGCAACTCAATCCGTTCCCACTTTTCAGCAACCTAGCAGCTTGACGGCGGGGGCTAATTATTGCCCTCGCTCGCCGGCCCGACCGCGCCGACCCCTGACTCCCCCTATTTTGCGTCCCAGGAGAAGGCACGAACGAAAGGCCCTCCAGAACAGGGAGAAGCTGTTGGTTGATTTGCTTCCCTTGGTAAAGCGCGTGGCTCTGAAGATTCGCAAACGCCTCCCCGCCCATGTGGGGCTGGATGACCTGTTATCAGACGGCGTGCTGGGACTGGTCGATGCGGTCACCAAGTTTGACACGAGCAAGCGGGTGAGGTTGGAGACCTACGCGCGGCACCGGATTCGCGGAAGCATTTTGGACGGCCTCCGTGCTGCCGATCCGGCCTCCCGCGACTTGCGGCGCAGGAACCAAAGAGTCCAAAAGCTCTATCACGAACTTGAGGTCAAGCTCGGTCGCCCCGTCACGGACGAGGAGATGGCCGCGGCGCAGGGAGTGAATCTGGCGCAATGGCATCGTGAGCTGAACGAGATTCAGAGTGCGGGGCTTGACTGTGGCACGCGGGCCGTCTCAGCGGCGCCGATCTCCATGCAGACGTCCGTTGACACAGCGTTTCTGGGGGGTGACGATCCCAATCCCTTCGACCTCTGCTACCGGAATGAAGAGCAGGAAATCCTCGATCGCGCCCTTTCCCAGTTGCAGGAGCGTCAACGCCAAATCGTCACGCTCTACCATAGGCAGGGCCTAACCATGAGACAGGTTGCCGAGCTCATGAGCATAGATGAATCGCGCATTTCACAACTCCATGCGACGGCCATGGTCCAATTAAAGGCAAATGTGGATTCTTTACTACGCCCCTGCCAAGCAGAAACGTGAGAAGCCAGTACTCTGCTGCTTGTGGCGGCCGCGGCTTCAAGTTTGCCAATACAGCCCAAGGGTACAGATCGCGTGTAGGCGGACCCGCCGCCGGCCACCGTCCTGCCGTTTATGCCCAAACGTGGCATCTCGCCTGCCAACTTTTTTTCGCCGGTCGACACTTGTAAGAACTAAATCGAGAATGCCGCGGCATGTGTTCGCTGGTGCCCTTGAATTGGACTCCCACTAAGGTCACACGCAGGTTGCTCGTGCACGCTGAAAGTACCCGTGCTTAGGGCTTGTAGTGCAGTGCGGCGCAAGACCGGAGAATTCCTGGTGTCCGGGAAGGGTGTCGTCTCTAGAGGCTTTCAAGTGACACATAACAAAGCCATTATTTAGGTATCGGCGTCATCGTAGGGCCCAGGCAATGGACGTATGAGACTTGGGTTCGCCTGCAGATGAGGTTATCCCAACAAATGGCCAAGTGGACACCGCAGGCTCGATCAGCCGCAGCGGCTTAAAGTATACGAAGGACCAGTAAATTGCGGAATTGCGCTCGCAATTTAATTTTGATCTCGATTCCCCTGGTGACCTCTGTGTTTGGCCTGCAGCGGGGAAAGTCCCGTGCTGTGAGTGAGTTACCCAACGATGGACGCATCTGACTTCAGTATGGTCGCCGGTATTTGACATGAAGACGTTTTCCCAGTATTTAGAAGTTGGGGATTCAAACTAGGAGCTTTATCAGGCCCGCCTAGACCACTTCTAACCTCCAAATCCACTTGAGTACAACTGAGGGAAGCCGGTAGGCGTGTCTCGATGTATTCAGATTACCGACCTAGATCGGTCGGTTCTCCTCCGGATGTTTGTGTGCAGAAAACGAAGATGACGAGTCAGGCAAGCATGAGGCGGAAGACCACTACCAACTGGATCAGTGCGACGGGAGAAGAATTCTCGCCAGCCACGCTGCGGCTCGTGAAGTTGGGAGATGGTGGGAAAGGTGAAGACCCAATTTAGAGATTTGATTGAGGAAAGGGGCGATAAGAATGGGACGTAGCGCAACTCCCATGGAATGGAAGCACATCTTGGGCCAGGACCAAACCAGTCCGGTTGAGCTTACCAAGCACGACGCTGCTGGTTGCTTTGCAGAACACCACTATACGCTATCCGAGATAGCAGCAATGTGGAGCCTGAGCCACGATTTCGTCCGGCGGCTATTTCAGAAGGAACCCGGAGTGCTAATTATGGGGCGGGAGGAAGGAAACGGCGGACGCCGCCGGTACGCTACCTACAGAATTCCCGCATCTGTGGTCGAGCGGGTTCACCGTCGCATGTCCAAAATTCGCTAGTGCTCGAATCAAAAGGTGGAATTACACCCATGCTCATCATTTTCCGGCGGCATCTAAAGAGTTGCCCGCACCGAAAGGACGGGCGTAAGTATCGGCGTTGTCGTTGTCCGATTCATGTCGAAGGGTTCCTTGGTAACGAGCCGTTCCGCAAGGCGCTGCACACCCTGATCGGCACGCGAAGCCCTGTGCTTGATTGGGAGCGGGCGCAGGGTCTCATTCGGGACTGGGAGGCAGCCGGAGAGCGGAAGGTAGCTTCCGCCCCTGTCACGCTGCACAGTGCCTGGGAGCAGTATCTGGACGATGCGTCCGCGCGCCATTTAGCAGAATCAACAATTCGGAAGTACCGATACGCAGCTCGAAATATGGAACTCTACGCGGAGAAACTCGGCTTCCGCTATCTGAAAGAGTTCACGCTGGAAGCGCTCAGGAAATATCGTTCAAGCTGGCCCAATGAAAATCTCTCTGCGCTGAAGAGGCTCGGGCTATTGCGGTCGTTCTTTCGGTTCGGCTGCGATAGCGGTTGGATTCCTGATAACCCGGCGAAGAAACTCCGCAATCCGAAGATCGTTGATCGCCCCACATTGCCGTTTGATTCAGAGGAGATGGTTCGCATCTTGACGGCCCTCAACGCCTACGGGGATACGAAGCATCTCAATGTCCGCCGGGTGCGAGCTCTTGTTCTGTTGATGAGATTCACCGGCTTGAGAATTAGCGACGCCGCCACGTTGCCCTGTGCTCGCGCCGTGGATGGCAAGCTCTTTCTGTACACTTCGAAGGCTGGCACGCCCGTACATTGCCCGCTTCCACCGGTCGTCATCCAAGAGCTGGAACGGATTCGCAGGCCGGGCGAGGCGTACTTCTTCTGGACTGGAAGATCAAAGCCGAAGACGGTGATTACGCACTGGTGGAGCTGCATCCGCAAGGTTTTCAAATTAGCTCGAGTTGACCGAGGACACCCGCACAGGTTTCGGGACACGTTTGCAGTGGACCTGTTGTTGCAGGGAGTTCCACTGGAGCGGGTATCGGTCCTGCTCGGCCACAAGAGCATCAAGGTTACAGAAAAGCACTATGCGCCCTGGATACGTGCTAGGCAGGAGCAGCTTGAGGCTGATGTTAAGCGCGTTTGGGAATCCCACCCCGAGACACTTGGCGAGACGAACCACACGTATAACACACGCGGAAAGACCTCTCGCGCTAACTAATTCATTTCACAGGCCGTTTAGATGGCGGAGGGAGAGGGATTCGAACCCCCGAGCCCCTTTCGGGGCTAACGGTTTTCAAGACCGCCGGTTTCAACCGCTCACCCATCCCTCCGGTCTGTATTTTCAAGCACTTGCATTTGTGCCAAGGCTCATGGTAGCAGTTCTGGTAGCAATTGCGTGCGAAATTCCTATCGTAGCACTTTGCACCGAGTTGTTAACAACAATGGTAGCTTGAGCGTTTGGTACGGGGCGCAAAAAGCGAGAGGCAATCTCGGCAGCGTTCTGTTGGCCCTGATCGTTCTCTTCAATGTACCAATCAGCCGTTGTCTGCCAGCGGGAGTGGCCGAGCCGCGCCTGGATGTCTTTAATCGGAACACCAGCACGATAGAGCATCGTCCCCGCCCAATGGCGCAAACCGTGGAACGTCAGGTGAAGACCTTTCCTCTCTGCTGCTTTCTGAAGTTGCTGCTGTAACGCATGATCTTCTGTTAACGGTTTACCGTGGTCGAGAAAGACCAGATCATCCTCACCCTGGTTTTCACACATTGCTTTGAACGCCTTTAAGCGTGCTACCTCGAAATCCGTCAGGTACACGGGTGTTTGTGCGCGATGTCCCTTCGTGAGGTGCTCCTCCTTCCCCATGTACCGTGCTTCCAGGAACCAGATTTTCTTGCCTGCAAAATCTACCGCGTTCCACTTCAAACCAAATGCTTCCCCAATCCGGCACCCCATAGTAGCGACGAACCACGTCAGTGTGCGATACGGTTCCTTGAGGCTATCCACAACGGTTTGCACCAGTTCGGCATCCGGTATTGCTACTTTGCGCTTTGGGTCTTTCACTGGCATCTTGATCTTGTAGACCGGTGTGTCCGTCAAATACTTGCTGAGTTCTGCCTCTCGAAATATCGAGCCGAGGACCGTACGGATGTTGTCAACCGTATGTCGAGCTAGCCTTACTTGGTCGCGGTTCCGCTTGGGACGCGAGTTTGTAATCAGCAGTTGTACGTCACTTCGCCCCACGTTGTTAAGCTCCACGGCGCCGAGTTCGGGGATGATGCGTGCATCGATAATCTGCTTGTACGCTTTGCGTGTGCCGGGTCTCAGGTTGGGCCAAAACTCCGTCATGTAGTGTCCCTCGATGTATCTTTTCAAAGTCATGACCCCGTTTGCTTCTTGCGCTTGGTCTTCGACAAGCAGTGCCTCCGCTTCCATCTTATCTATGATCTTCGCAAGCTTCTTTTCGGCTTGCCGCTTCGTGATCTCGTCTTTCGTGCCTAAGTTAACCCACTTGTTCTTTCCCACGGGGTAATTTCTGTATAGCCCTCTGTAAACGTTACCTCGTAATTGAACGTGACCCTTCTGATGTCGCCTCCGAGACATTACTTTTCTCCTCCTGTCTCGAACGGCCACACTTCCATCTGGCAGACTACCATACGTGTCGTTTAGTCTTCCAGCGTTAAGCCAGGATGTGACTTCACCCAGCCGGAACCTTGGGCGGTTACCCACATAGCACGCCACAGGAATAGGATCAGCCACGGACCTATGATGCTTGTAGATGAATGAAGTGCTACAACGCAGCGAATCCGCCAGTTGAGCGATACTGAGAAACTCCTCCATGCCGGTTAATACTCTGAATTTGAGTGATGATTTTCGGACGGCACTTCCGGCGCTGAAGTCCGATTGGAGGGCCGCTGGCCTCAACTGCGGGAAATGCTCCGGGTGACTGAAGAAGAAGGAGTGCCGCCGGGCGAAGCTCAAGACGTTCCGCGCCACGTGCCTGACCACAATGCTGAACCATACTAACAGTCGGAATGTGCAGAAGCTCGCTGGCCACTCCTCCCAAACCACGACGGAGCGTAACCTCCGCCCGGCTGGAAGGCCCGACCTGCAAGCCGCTGCGAACCCGGCGTTCTCGCAGCCCGAGCTGTCCTGGGGGCTGGTTGCGGGCCAGCCCACTGAAAGCTAGGCGAGGATTCTGGCCATGCTGCGCCATTGGCCACGTTTCCGCCCGGCCATGCTCTTTCGCAGCAGCCTGCCCGACCGGGCGCACGGCCAGCTTCCTTAACCTTCGGGTACCTGCGCGTCCCGTCCGGATATCTGCACCGTCCGCCAGCAACATGGGCGCGAGAACATGATGCGCATTGGGTGTTACCTTGTCGGAAATGAGAAAGACCGGGTGTGGGAAGATGCTGCCCCGACCGCAGCAAGCGGAAAGTGAGACTCGTTATGGGAGGTGCGCAAACAGCTCGGCAGAGTGACCATCAGCCTGAAGCGTAATGAAGTGATTGGGGCCAATGGAGCGGCGGGTGCGGATCGAGGAACACTGAGGAGCCTGGCCCCCATCTTGATGTGGGTGATCGCCCCTGCCTTGTCGAAGGGAGATTGCGCGGACGAGCCACCGTAACCGGCGCAAGAATCCTGCGAGGATTGGAGCCAGGTACCTCGGCTCCTGCGGTTTCGGGTGGAGAACCGACGGCGCCCAAGGGCATACGGTTAGAAGCTTGTCGGCGTCAGTCCGCCAAGGCGAATCTGAATCCAGCCGGCGCCTGCCGTTCCGGAACAAGTCACTTTTCGGCTGGCAGTTGAGTAGAAGTGATGCCAGCACACCTTACGCCTCGTGGAGATCGCCATCACTCACCGCGCGCCGCTTTCAGAGCGGATTCCTCGCGGAGTTTTTCTCGTTCTCGATAATCGCGCATAAACTGAGTCCGCTTCGCCCTGCCTTCAGGAGTCTTCCGGAATGCGTTCTCGCGGCAGCGGTCTGAACAGAATGTCTGCCTCCGATTTTTCGCGAAAAGCCATGCGCGACACCAGTCGCATCGCCTGATTCGACGGAGGGAACCATCCTTGCTTAATCCTTCGATCACCTGGAGGGCAGCAACACTCCTCACGTATTCCAATCCTCGACCCGAACTGATGCGGCGAGTTAGAGAATCATGCCAGCGGGCACTCTCGTTCATCGCTCCGATTAATGCGGCAAACTCGCTCCCTAACTCCGGGATTTCGGCTAGGTTGAGCCAAGCCACGAGCCAAGCAACATTGTTATTCGTCGGGAGGAAATCGTGCTGTCTGCGCGCTGTGAACCGTGAGGCGGCTTCGGAATATTTATTCCAAAGAGCCTCGACGCGCTTAACTTCACGGCCCATCCTGTTCTGTAACCCACGACTCATTTTAATTTCCATGGTTACACTTCTTTACTGAATGAATTTTCTTCTCATGGGACCATATTAGCGACAGATGGGGAGGTTTGGCAATGGAGTCCGAGCGATTGGTCCTTAGCGTACAACAAGCGGCCCACACGGCCACGGCGGAGTGTTGCCTTGAGAGAACGGTCTGATGCCAGACTCGCTGACACAACCCGCGCTCGCGGGAAGCCGCCGAGGCTCGAATGGGTCCGGTTCGAGACGGTCTGGCGAGTCGAGGTCGGGCCAGTTGGCTAGCGTGGATTCTGGATTTCTCAGTATTAAGACGGAAGCAAGGAGAAGTTCTGGTGAAGGAGCTCACGCACGGTAGCCTATTTACCGGGGTGGGGATGATTGACTTTGGCCTGCAGGCGGCTGGCTTCCGAACCTTGTGGCAAGTGGAGCGCGACCGTTACTGCCTGGATGTCCTGCGCCTCCGGTGGCCAGACGTGCGCAAGCTCACGGACATAAGAGTTTGCGGAAAGCATAACCTTGAGCCAGTCACGATCATTTCGGGAGCGTTTCCGTGCCAGCAGGTTTCCGTCGCCGGAAACATGGAGGGAATCGGGACCGCAGACAGCCCCACCGACCGGTCCGGCCTCTGGTTTGAACAATTCCGCATCGTGCGTGAAATGCGGCCAGCTTGGCTCCTCGTTGAGAACCTGGATCGCCTCCTGCGTTCAGATGATGGCTCCAGGGTCATCTCCGACTTGGCGGCAGAAGGCTACTCCTGCTGGCCAATCATATTGGGAGCTAAAGACCTCGGCGCCCCCCACCAAAGACGGAGGACATGGATACTCGGCCATGACAACGACGCCCACCGCGACTGCCATTCTGGTGAAGGACCGGAGGCCCAAGGACTTCATCCTGCTGCCGAGCGGGCGGTGGCGCAAGCGCACAAACTCTGGAAAGACGGGAAGCATGAATTGGTTACAGGAAACGGCGGTGCGGGCAGTGACCCAGAACAGCAGGCTCAGGCCTACGCCGGAATTGTGCGAGATGTTCATGGCAATCCCGTCTGGCTGGACCGATTTAAATGTGCCGGGAACAGCGTCGTCTTTCTTGTCCCGGCCATCATCGGCTCCCTTGTTGCCGGCGTCGAACGAGCCAGCGGGGCAAGTTGACCAGCATGCTGGAACTTACGAGATCATGGAGGACACCATGGTTGAGGCTGTTTCCGAACAGAACTTGGCTGGCCCGCAGACTGGCGAAAATGTTTCGCGAGTTGAGGCCCGGTTCGAGTCCCTCGACGTTGAAGCGACGAGGAAGGCATACCAGGAGCTGAACTCAGAACTTGAGGGTGTGGCCACCACGGTCGTCCACACAATTGAGCAGGCCGCCCCGAAATTGGACAGGATGCAATCGCTCCTGAGCCAGCGCGGAGCCGACAGAAAGAAAATCCTCAAGAAGGCTGGCCTGCCGAAGTGGATGCAATGGGCGAGGGACTTCGCAAAGAAGCTCGACTGCACCGTTAGGACGATCCAACTGCACATCAAGCAGCTCCGCGAGGGCAAAGTCCCCAAGGCTTCCGCCGCGAAGCGGGAAAGAGGCAGCCCCACCTCGAAGCCAGTGAGGCTCGACGGCCGGCAGCAGGCCGCGTTGGTGAAAGCGCAGATGGTTGCCAACGACCTCGTCGCCGCATTGAAGAACGGCGCAGACTGGATGACGCCGCTCGCCGAGTTCGAGAAGGTCGCGGTCACTCCGGCAAGACTGGACACGTTCTTGAACGCCCTGAGCCCCGAGCTTGATTTGGAAAACGCCGTGGCGGAACTGGTCCACGCGCTGGAGCCGTGCGCGGACGCGCTGCCCGCGGCCGCCAAGTACGCGCTGCGCAAGGCCCGCATTTTGCTCGAATCCAAGTCCGGCAACGAACAATTGGTTCCAGGAGGACGGGCGCCAAGGGCGGCGAAGCAGGCCTTCCTGGGAAAAGACGGTCAGCATGACGGCATCCGGTCCGGCGTTCGGCCGGGGAATTTGCAAGCCAATGATGCGCAGAAAGCGCCGCTGGGCGCGAACGGATCCACGCCCCGGCCCAGCCATGGTGCCGCAGAGGAACCCGGGCGGCATGCTTCAGAGGCGGCGCACGCCGCATCCGGGGGCGTTTCGGAGGAGAGGCGCGAAGTGCCTGCCGCGTCGCCCAAAGTGGAAATTCCGGTCCGATTTTCCCACGTTCAATTGCCTTCGAGGGCGGGTAAGCGTACGATGATAGACGGGTCAAATTCAACGAACGAAATTCGAGTTTAGAAGGCTTTTCGGATTCTAGAAGATAGCTGTCTTGCGTCCGACCCCGGCGGGATATTCCAGAGGAACCGATATCCGCGGGGGGCGGTGTAATTATGCGCAGCAAGCGAGCAACAGATCCGCGGAAGAACGCGGCCGGAAACACAGCGCGATCTTGTATTAGCGTTTTTATCTTGCTGATCGTCGCCCTCGGCGCGGACCGTGGGTGGGCCAAATCAGCGTTTCAATCCGCGCACCAACGCCGCACTCCAGTACTTTGGCACTTCGCCTTTTTCATAGATGACCTTGGGCGCCCTGGGCAGCACCAATCGGCGGTTTTCCCGCGGGCCGGGTTTGAACAAACGGGAGGGCTGCTGAAGAACGCGCAAATCACCGAACGGACGGAACTCCAGTTCCGCGGGGAGTTCTTTAATGTGTTTAATCATGCCCAATTCCTGGCTCCGGCCGGCAGCTTCATCGCCAGCAATTTCGGCCAGGTAACGGCTGCCCGCGATCCCCGTATTGGGCAGGTATCGGTGAAGTCTTTGTTCTAAGAGGAGCCGCTCCCGATGACAGCGAAGGCACGAACTCATCGCATCATCCAAGTCGACTGGCCCGAATTCGGCGTGGCCTCTTATCCCCCGCAGGCGCCCGCCTCCGAGTTCGAGAAAAGGACCAACGACCTCCGCGCCATGATGGGCGAACGGGAACTTACGCATCTGGTGGTCTACGGCGACCGCGAGCATTTTGCCAACTTAGCTTACCTGACCGGTTTCGACCCGCGATTCGAGGAAGCTCTGCTCATAATTTCCCCCGCCCGGAATCCGCTGCTGGTCGTCGGCAACGAGTGTGAGGCATACCTCGCCGTGAGTCCGCTATTCAGCGATGGAAAGTTGAGAAAGGAACGCTTTCAGCCGTTTTCCTTGCTCAATCAGCCGCGGGACCAGAGCCGGTTCGTCCGTGAAATTTTTGCCGGGGAAGAAATCGGCGAGACCTCGATGGTCGGATGTGTGGGATGGAAATATTTCTCTGATCGCGAACATCCCGACGCCCGGTATGCGATAGATATCCCATCATACCTCGCAGACACGCTACGGGCGCTTGCCGGAAGGAACCGTGTAGTCAACTCTACGGATTTGCTGATGCATCCGGGTTACGGCCTGCGCAGCTTCTGCTCTCCCTCCGAGATTGCCTATTTCGAATACACGAATGTCCTTGCCTCGGACGCGATGAAGCGCATGATTTTCGGAATGCGGGAGGGCATGACGGATCATGAGGTGGTCGCGCTTGCCGGCATCAACGGCGAGCCGCTCGGGTGCCACATCACGTTTACTACGGGGCGCACCGCGAGGCTCGGCCTTTCCAGCCCCAAGGATGAAAAGATCCAGCGTGGACACACCCTTGCCACGAACATCTGCTATTGGGGCAGCAATAGCGCTCGCGCGGGATGGATCGCGTCCTCAGCTTGCGACCTTCCAAGCGAAGCTGCTGACTATATTGCGAACTATGCCGGTCCCTACTTCGAAGCCATGAGCGAGTGGTTTGCCCTCCTCAAGCCGGGCACTTCCGGGGGGCAGTTGTGGCGCCTGATTCAGGAGCGCCTGCCCTTCGAGCGATTCGAGATTTTCTTGAATGCAGGCCATCTGATTCACCTGGATGAATGGCTCAGTTCGCCGATTTATGAGGGCTCGGAGGTGGTCCTCCATTCCGGTATGGCGATGCAAGCGGATGTCATCCCCGGTTCGCCGGTGTATTTCTCAACCCGCATGGAAGACGGGCTGATTCTGGCCGACGAAGCGCTTCGCAAGAAACTCAGCAGTGATTTTCCTGCGTGCTACGGGCGCTGTCAAAAGAGGCGAAAGTTCATGACGGATATCTTGGGCATCGGCCTACCCGAAGAAGTATTGCCCCTGTCGAATATACCGGGAATCGTGCCTCCGTTCTTTCTTGCGCCGAGCAGCATCCTTGCGTTGTAGGGGCAGCTCTTGCGGCGGCCCCGGGGCAAGGACAAGGGCCGCTCCTACAAGTGAAGGAGATCTGCC
>Ga0181536_10007129_pt1 | contig 11049 bp, 9 predicted proteins | sample PEATcosm2014_Bin_41_FD_121105 | JGI IMG/M metagenome (GOLD analysis project Ga0181536, IMG submission 121105) | Peatland microbial communities from MTU Mesocosm Facility, Houghton, MI, USA - PEATcosm2014_Bin17_60_metaG | ecosystem: Environmental > Terrestrial > Soil > Wetlands > Peat | place...
CGCTTTACTCGCCGCAACCTCAACGACTGGTTGCAAAAGCTGGCCCAGCAAGACCGTCAACAATCAGCCTTGGCGGCCTGATCCAAACAATACGTTAGTGAACTTACGAACCGGCCCACTAAGTATTTATCTTTCCTGTTTCGCTTACTGGTCGCCAGCCTTGCAGATGGTCCTCAGCGAACCTGAGCACTGTATCTTTCGAGGCGAACGCGCAACAGACCCCAAGGGCCTGATTTGAATAGGTCGAAAGGCATGGTGAAAACCGTCCTGCCGTCACAGGCGGGCGGGGGGAGAGAACGATTGCGGTTATTCAGGAGGGCGGAACAAGGGATTCCATCTAAGGAGCCACCTGGGCGGCGAATTCCTCACCACGAAAAACTGGACGCGCTCCTTCAGCCCCATACGGTGATTCTTCGTGGCCTACGATCATTTTCGATTATGTGGACCCGTTTTTCGGAAGCTGATGAGGGTGGTTTTTTAGCCGCAGAACACAAAGATAAAAGACAGATTGAAGCGATCAGGCCGGGGATCGGAGGAGCACTCCTCGATGCGGGAGGGTGACAATAATATGCGGTTATGGGGGACTGACCCCTTCGCCGGGGGATTTGGCGGCTTGGAGGAGGATCATTTGGAAGAAGCCGCTGGCTTCCAGAGCGGCCATGTGGCGGGCGTCCAGGCCGGTGAGTTCGCGGCGGCGCGCGGTTTCCAGTTCCGGCCGGCCCAGCTTGACCCAGCAGCCCACACGCACGTCGTTTAGAATCTGGAGCAGCCACTCCATCTGCTCGGCGGTGAGGTTGAAACGATATTGGTCGGGGGCATCGAGGCGAAAACGGCCGGGTGTGGCGAGGAATTTGTCGAGCTTGCGCCTGTGGTCGGCGCGCTGCTGGGCCATGGCTTCTTCGAGCAGTTGTTGTTCGGCCTGGATTTCCGCGGCGGGGCCGTCGGTGATGTGGTGATAGGTGGAATCGAGGAGGGGATAAAGTTTGAGGGTGGCCAGGAGCCAGTCCATCTCCTGGCGGTTCATCTGGAAAGCGAAGGCGGCCACGCCATGACCGCCTTTTTGGGGTCGCATGAATTTCATTTGATTACTCGCGTTCCATGGTGGCGTGCAAGCCGTAGCCTTGGAGTTGATGGACGTAGTGCTCGGCCTTTTCAAAGGTCTCGCGCACGAGGAGGCTTTTGCCGGATTGATGGACCTGCAACATGTGGCGCTCGGCGCGCGCTTTGGGCCAGCCGAAGACGGTTTGAAAAACATGGGTGACGTAGTCCATGAGGTTGACGGGATCATTCCAGCAGATGACGACGTAACCGCGGTCCCGCAAATCCCTGGGGTCGGTTTTTTCCTTATCTTTTTTATCCGTTTTAGGCGGAGCGATGGGCGTAACCGTCACAGACATGGGGGCATTATAGTGATTGGGCGGGATTGCGCCAGCCGGGAAAAAAAAGGTTGAATTTGTGGGCGGGCAATTCGTCCATTGGAATGGGTCGGACGCGCTATGAAAAAAATGATTCTCACCTTAGTCGGTCTGGCCAGCGCGATATGCACCGCGCAAGCCCAATTGGAGAACACTTCGTTTTACCTGACTCCGCCCGGCGGCCCGGTGATAGTGGGAGGGGCGGCGCCGGTTTATACGCCAGTGGTTTATGATCAAGGTGTTACGTATAACGCGCCGGTGCAGTATTATGCCCCGGTGCAGTATAACGCGCCGGTGTATTACAATACGGGGCCCTACCCGCCGATGCCGGTGCCATGTGTGCCGGCCAATTGCGCCAATTACAGCGGCTCGACCATTCAGGTGATTCCCTTTGGGCGGGGACAGGCGATGCAGCAAGGGTACAACTTCACGGCGGTGCGGTGAGGTTTGTTAGAGAGAATTGAGCCATTTCCAAACGCGCAAGGCTTCGGTGACGCTCCAGGCCTGGGCGTCGCAACCGCGCGGCTGATGAGGGGCGTCGCCATCGAGAATCTCCGGCAACTGGCCCAGACAACCGGTCATCATGAGACAATCCACACTGGCCAAATAGGATTTGGCGGCGGCCACGGAAGCGGGGGAGCAATCCCACGCGCGAACCAGAGCCTCGCAAGCCGATGGGAGGGTCCAAAGCCATGCAGTGCCGTTGTGGTAAGCGGGTTTGCGCTCGGTGTCTTCGTCGCCTTGGTAGCGGCCGCGGTATGGCTCGCGGGGCTGGCCCAAGAGCTGGCCATCGGGGCGGCGAATTTCCAGAGGCGGCCAGACCGGGAGCGGCGCCAGGGTGCGCAGCCCGCCCGGCACCAAGAGATAACGCAATGCCGCCGCGACAGCGCGGCGGGCTTGGGGGCCGGTGAGGAAGCCCAGGGCAATGGCGGTCAAATAATTGCTGCGCAGGGCGTTGTCGGGCACGGCTTGGGCGGCGGATTGACCGGGTTTGGCGATGAGGAGATCGGCCATGTAGCCGGGATCGTCGAGCCAGAAGAGTTTTTGCAAGGATTGTTCGGCGCGATCAGCCAGGGCGCCCCACGGTTCGCCGGCGGGTTTGGCGCCCATGCGGTGAAGCTGGCGCAAGAGGCGGACCCAGAGGGCCTGGATTTCCACCGGATAGCCTTCGCGCGGGGTGCAGGCGGGGAAGTTGGTGTCCATCCAGGTGAAATGGGAGGGGCTCCAGACGAGGCCCGAGGCGGCATCCATGCGGATGCCGTTGGGGGCGCCGCGGAGGTAGGCGGCGGCGATCTCCCAGAGGACATGGGCGATGTTGCGCCCGGCCCTGCCGACGGGACTGTCATAGATATTTTTTCCCACCTGGGCGGCGGCTTCCTCGCAGACGACGCCGTACCAAAGAGGCGCGTCGGAGGTGTCGCGATTGGAGGCGTCCTGGCCGTGGATGGTGTTGGGCATGAGGCCGTGGTCGGAGAAGCGGCCGAAGGTGATGAGCAAATCGGCGACTTCGGAAACCATGCCCGCGGCGAGCAAGCCGCGAGCGCAGATGAAGGAATCACGGCCCCAATCCAGGAACCACGGGTAGCCGGCGATGACGGTGCATCCGGCGCCGCGCCGGACCAGGAAGGCGCGGGCGGCCAGGGTGAGTTGGCGGCCGAAGAGGTCGTCGTCGGGGAATCCGGCGCGGAGCAAGGCGCGTTTCTCGACGGCATGGCGGCTGGCGGGGGCTTGATCCAGGAGCATCATGGCGGGCCGGGGGATGTCGGCAGAGAGAACGACCGAGACGCTTTCCGCCGTGGCCAGGGGCAAATCAAACCAGCCCGGACTGAAGCAGTCGCCGGAGGGGACTTGACCGCGGCTTTGCTCGACGGGATGAGGAACGCCCTGGCACCATTCCGGCTGGGGATGATAGAGGCCGGCGCTGCTGAAGACGCGCAATTGGCGGTCGGGGGCGGGAGTGAAGGCAAAGCCCGGCTGGTCGGGGAGCGAGTGGCAATTCTGATTGAAATGATATTCGGCGCCGCCGTTGCGCAGAGTCTGGCTGTGGAAGTTGCGATCTTCGATGTCCACGCGGACGGTGAGGCGGACCTCAAATTGAGGGGGCAAATCGGCCGGCCTGGAGCCGCGGGTGCGCTCGAAGACGAAGATGGTGGTGTTCCAGGCCTCCAACATGGAGGCGGTGAGCTGGATTTCCACCGTGCGGCCGTCGCCGGCTTCGGCGACAAAACTCCAGACGGCGATTTGCCCGGTTTGGAAGGAAGCCAGATTCTGGAGGTTCAGGGCCGTGATAAAGCCGTCGGCGGAGACCCAGACGCGGACGCGCTTGGCCAGAACGTGCCTGTCCACGGGGAATTCCGGGTTGAGGTTGGCCGCCAGGGCGCAGTCATATTTTGACTGGATGCCGCCCAAGTCCACGCAGAGACGGGCCATGCCGCCGCGGCCGTTGGTGAGCAGGACGAGGGCCTGGGGCGGCGGTTTGGCCAGAGTGGCGGAGCAGGCGGGTTTGGGAGCCAGGAAGCGCACGGCGGCCTGCACGCGTTCAGTCGTCAAGCCGTGCCGCTCGATGTCCAACTGGGCGTCGGCGGCGGTATCGGAGGGCAGCGGGGCGAAGCAGGCGACGCAGCCGTCGCGCACTTCGATGGCTTCGGTGTGCCTTTGCTCGGGGCCGCAGCGAAGGGTGGCGCGAAAGCCGCGAGGGTCGCGCAACAAGAGCCAATGGCCCGGAGGGACGGGGGTGACGCGGCGGGTGTCAATCAAGCTCCACTCGACGACTTGGGGGAATTTGCCTTTGGCGGCATCGAGGGCGCCGCACAAATCCACGCGGGATTTGAGGTGGTCCACATAAGGCAGGGAGGCGAGAAACTCGCGCGGGTCGGCATCAACGCGGCGGGCCAGGGCGCGCCAATCGCAGTTGCCGATTTCCTCGGGCAAAAGAACCTTGCTCAAGGCGGAGATGGCCCAGGCGGACTGGGCGCGGGCGCGGCGGTAATCATCGCCGGCCAAGCCCTGGGGCCGTAGGGTCGCAGCCAGGCAGCAGGCGGCGGCCGGTTCCAGGTGGAAAAGAATTTGGGCGCCGACGGATTTGATGTCGGGCAATTTCTGGCCGAGCAAATCGCAAAGAGGCGGGCTGCCCGGGGGGCATTGGGCGGAATCCAGAGCCAGGTCGCGGGCCTGGCGGTCGTCCAAGTTGATGAGCACCAGGACGTGGTCCAGGCCCTCGGCGGAATCGCGCCGGAGGGCGTAAACGGGGGAGTCGGGCAGGCTCAAGCGGGTAAGAACGGCGCCGTCGAAAAAGCAGGGATGGTCGGCGAGGAGATGATTGAGTTGGGCCAGATCGGGGAGCAAATTGTCCGGGTTGTCCCAGGACAAGCCGCAGGAGGAGTGAACCTGGATGCGCTCGGCGGCGAGCCACTCGACGCCGCAGGTGAAGCCAAAGCCGCCGCTGACGCTGGCGAGGGCGCAGAGGCGGTTGCGCAGGAGGGACCAGGCGCGGCCGTTGGAGGCCAGGCGCTCGTTGTCGTGGGTCTCGCTGAAATTAATGTAAAGGCCCAGACGGGCGGATTGGCGCAGAGAGTAATCGAGGTAGCGGGCGACGTTGACGCCGCCGAAGTTTTGGAAAAGTTCGGAGTAAGCCCATTGCATGCCGCCGTCGGTCAGGAGGGATTCGGTGGCATCCCACGGGCCGCCCAGGCCTTCGAGGAGGAAGACGGTTTGGGGAAATTCCTGGCGGACGCGGGCCTCGATGTACTGCCAGATGGGCACGGGGACCTTGTAGCCGGCGTCGCAGCGAAAACCGTCCACGCCGCGCTGGCACCAGGTGAGAAAGGCGCGGGCCACGATCTCCCACAACTCGACGTAATTGGGGCTAAGCTCGACCAAATCCTCCCAAACCACCCCCCAGGCGCCGGGACTGGCGAAAGAGCCGTCGGGGCGACGCACAAACCACTCCGGGTGGTTCTCAAAGAGAGCGGACCCCCAGCCGGTGTGGTTGATGACGATGTCAAGAAGAATCCTTCCGTTCCGGCGGTGGACGGCGTCGGTCAGCTCGCAGAATTGCTCAATGCCGGTGGTCCGCTTGTCCAACTCCACCAGGGCGGGATCAATGGCGGTGAGGTCCAGGCAGGCGTAAGGACTGCCAAAGCGGCCGAAGCGGGCGAAGGTGGCGGGGGTGGGGTTGACGGGGAGCAACTGCAAAATGCGGCAGCCCAGGGTGTCGAAGATGTGGGGCAGTTGGGCGGCCAAATCGCGCAATGTGCCCGAAGGGGGGATGACGGTGTAGCCGAGGTCGTCCAAAGCGCGCAAGCGGGCCGCCAGGGCGGGGTCGTTGGTGGCGCGGGCGCTCCTGGAGGGGCCGAACATGCGGGTAAAAGCGCAGTAAATGGTATTGGCGGTGCGGTACTCGCTGGGATGGACGGAAATGCCGGCGTCGGCCCCATCGGGCCAGACCTGGCGGCCGGCGGCATCGAGGAGGTAGGCCTTGGCGCGGAAAAAGCCGACGTCGGTGAGCGGCATCTCGACGGCCCATTGGCCGTCGGGCTGGGGCGCCAGGGGGACATCGCGCCAAAAGGCGACGGAGAGGGGATTTTTCCCGGCGTGGGTGGCGATGATTTCCTGGCGGAGGCGGCCGGCCTTGCCGAGATTGGTGCGCAGGAAGGCGCGCGCGCCGCGCCCCGCCCCGGCCGGGGCGTTGAGACTGAAACGCACGCGGTCACCGACAAAGCGCAGGAGGCGCTCGCCCGGGGCGGGAATCATGGTCAGGCCGTCCATCTCGGGTGCGAGTTTACGAAAGGAAGGGGCAAAGGTCGAAGGAATTTCCGCGGCAAGAGACGGATATTTTCAGAGGCTCCATTGTGCCGCGGGAATCACCTTTGCCTGCCGCTTTATCCGTCTTTTTCAAAGGCAAGCCCGCGGGTTGCTTGCAGTCCTTTGATGTCGCACGGTCAACCAAAGACGTTTACAGGAAGGGATGAACCTGCTATCTGTTCTCCGTGATTGAGCCGGAAGAATTGGTTGAAGGGGAGTGGGCCGAGTGGTATCGGCTCACGCCCGTGCAACACTGGCAGGAGAGCGAGAAACTCTGGCAAACATATCTCGCGCTGGGAGGCTCACTTGATCCCGAACCCGATACGCAAAGTCCTTTCTTCGATGCGCGCGCAGCGCGTCCGCGCCCTGCTCATGGGCGGACAGGCGTGCGTGTTCTACGGCGCGGCGGAGTTTAGCCGCGACACCGATTTGGCCATCCTGGCCGATGCGGCCAACCTGGCCCGGCTGCGCCGGGCGCTGGAGGCCTTGCAAGCCGAAGTGATCGCCGTGCCTCCATTCGAGTTGGAATTCTTGCGTCGCGGCCACGCCGTCCATTTTCGATGCCGGCACCCCGATGCCCTGGGGATGCGGGTGGTTGTGATGTCGAAGCTGCGCGGGGTGGATCGGTTTGCCAAACTTTGGAAACGGCGCACCACCATCCAACTGGCGGATGGCGCGCCTTGCGATCTGCTTTCGTTGCCGGATCTGGCGCAGGCCAAGAAAACCCAGCGCGACAAAGACTGGCCGATGATCCGGCGTCTGGTGGAAGCGCATTACTTTGAGAACCGCCGCCGGCCCAAGCCGGCGCAAATCCGTTTCTGGCTCCAGGAGCTTCGCACGCCGCAACTGCTGGTGGAAGTTGCGCGAAGGCACCCCGCCCTGTGCAGAGAGTTGGCCGCCAAACGTCCCCTGCTTGCCCAGGCGGGGCCGGGCCAATTGAAGAAACTTGAGGGGGCCTTGCAGGCGGAGGAATCCCTGGAACGCGAACGCGACCGGCGCTACTGGCTGCCGTTGCGCGCGGAGTTGGAAAAGCTGCGCCACGCCCGATGAACCCCGCCGAGGCGGACTGCAAACAAGCTTCTGAACGCGGACTTTTTGGGGCGGCGTTTGACTTTTGCCGATTCGATCTCATCATGGGCGCCACCGTTTAAACGGGCATGACCGACACGGAAAAATTGTTGTGCGAACTCATCGCGCTGCCAAGCGTGAACCCGGCGTTTTTGCCGGCGCATGACCGGCGCGCCGGAGAAGGCCAGGTGGCGGATTTTCTGGCCGCCACGGCGGCCCAGGCGGGATTGGATGTGGATTTGCAGAGCGCGCTGCCCGGCCGGGCGAATGTGATCGCGACTCTGCGGCCCACAGGCAAGGCCACGCAACGGGTGCTCCTGGCACCACACTTGGATACGGTGCCCGGCATTTCGGACGCGCAGTATGTGCCGCGTCTGACCCGCAGCCGGATTTGTGGACGGGGGGCGTGCGACACCAAAGGCTCGGTCGCCGCGATGCTGGCGGCCTTGCTCCAGGCGGCGGGCCACGGTCCCCGTCCGGCGGAGACAGAAATTGTGTTTGCGGGATTGGTGGACGAGGAACACGGCCAGGCCGGCGCGCGCGCGCTGGCGGCCAGCGGCTTGAAGGCGGATTTGGCGATCGTGGGAGAACCGACGCGGCTGAAAATTGTCACCGCGCACAAGGGGAGTCTCTGGCTGTGCCTGGAAACCCGCGGCAAGGCGGCCCACGGCTCGCGGCCGGAGCTGGGTCGAAACGCCGTCCACGAAATGGCCCGGGCCGTCTGCCTTCTGGAAACGGTTTATGCGGAGCGTTTGCGCCGCAGGCGTCATCCGATCCTGGGACATGCCACCGTGAACGTCGGCGCCATCGCAGGGGGCACGCAGCCCAACATTGTGCCGGATGCCTGCCGGATCCGGGTGGACCGCCGGACGCTGCCGGGGGAAACAGGCCGGAGTGTGCGGGCGGAGTTGCTCTGGTTGTTCCGCGCCCATCAATTGCGCGTGAAGGTGGCGGAGGAAAAGCCGTCGGCCTGTTTGCCGATGGAAACGGACGCGCGGTTGCCGCTGGTGCGGCGGTTTTTTCTTGCGGCCGGGCAGAAAAAGGAGGCGGGGGTGGATTATTTCTGCGATGCCTCGGTGCTGGCGGCGGGAGGGATTCCCAGCGTGGTGTTCGGCCCCGGCGACATCGCGCAGGCGCACACGGCGGATGAGTGGATCGCGCGCGGGTCGCTGGAGTCGGCCACCCGGCTGCTGGCCAGGTTTTTGAGGTCGCTGCCATAGCAGCCCGCCAAAAAAATGAGTTCAAAACGCCCGTCATCTTTTTTTCGGCAAAGCGGCTGGATGGTGACGGCCACTTTCACAGGGGGCATTTTCATGGCGGGAGTCCAGGTCCTGGCCGCGCGAATGAAGGACACGGACTGCAATAACTTCGTGGCGCTGCTCGGATTGTCGGTGGTTTTTGGCGGGGTGCCGGCCGCAGCTCTGCAAACGATATTCGCGCAGCAGGCGGCGGCGGCTGTGAGCGATGAAAAGACCGGGCTGTTGACGGCAACCGTGCGGGCGCTGCTGCGGAGCACTTTTTTAGTTTGGCTGGTGGTGGCGGGCCTGGCGGTGATATTCGTGGGACCGGTTTCCGGGGCGCTGGGAGCCAACAATCCCGCCGCAGTGCGGATCACGATGTTGTGCATTCTGCCGCTGATCTGGGGTCCGATTTTCAAAGGGTTGCTGCAAGGGGAGCATCGCTTTGCGCCGTTGGGCTGGTTGCTGATGCTCGAAGGGGTTCTGCGGATGGGAAGCTTTATAGTGCTGGTGCTGATGCTCAAAGGGGGAGCGGCGGCAGGGATGTGGGCGGTGTTCACAGGGCAATATGTCATTCTGGCCATCGCGTTCTGGCTGACGCGGAATGTGTGGAGCGCCAAGACCTCAACCCCGTTCTCGTGGAAGGCATGGCTGGTGCGGGGCGCGCCGCTGACGATGGGCATGGGGGCCTACGTGTTCATGACGCGGCTGGATAATGTGTTCATCAAGAGCCTGTATGTTGCCAAGATGTATCAGAGAGATGTGAAGCTTTACATTTGCGCGATGTTCGTGGGATTTGCGATCACCCAATTCGTCGCTCCCATCGCGGCGGTGATGTTCCCAACCATCGTGAGGAATCTGGCGCTGTCCAAGAAGAGCGAGGCCTTGGCGCTGACGATGGGTGTGACGGGCGGGTTTGCCTGCCTGGCGGCGGCGGGATGCACGCTGTTTCCGAGGCTGCCGATCGCCATACTTTTTCCAAAGTATCTGGAGGCGGCGCCGCTGGTGCCGTGGTTCGCCTGGGCGGTGCTGCCGCTGACGCTGGCCAATGTGCTGATTCAGAATCTGCTGGCGCAGGAGCGGTATGCCGCCGCGCCGTGGCTGATTTTGGTGCCGGTATTGTACGGGCTGACCCTGATGGCGCAAGCGCCCGAACTGGTGAGGATGCCCATGTTCGGCGCCTTTGAGAGGGTGATAGTGACGCTGGGTTTGTTCTGCCTGTTGTTATTTGCCGTCGCGGCATGGTTCACCTGGCACAAACCTGCCAAGCGGAACCTGGCGCCAGCAGACATTTGAAATCCTCCCGCCTTACTGGACGGATAGGCTAAAACTCCCAAACCAAATGGGCGATGACGTCGAACCGGTCGGAACTTTGGTTCAATCCGACGGGAATGCCCAGACCGATCTCCATGTGGCGGGCGGCCCGCCAAAGACAGCCTGGAGTCAAGTATAAGTCGTTTTCGGCGCCGTGATGGTTCCATGTGTTGTTGGCCCAATTGAATTCCAGAGTGGCAGCGGCGCGTGGAAACTGGACAAAAAAACCGCTGCCCAGCTTGAGTTCATGCGCGGCGGGTGGCGCTTCGCCCGCGCCGGCGGGGGTGTTCACGCGCTGCACAAAGCCGGACCCGATTTCCGCAAAAACCTGGGGGCGATGCAGCTCTGGAAAATCCCGGGCGAGGATCACCGCCGGCTCGTATTCCAGGAAACCCTCGCTCAAATCCTTGTTCACGTCACCCAGCGGAACGCCAAGGGAGAAGCGCGCCGCAATATGATAGAGCGAGCCGCCGATATTCATGAAACTATATTGGGTGCCCAATTCCAGATCGCCCACGCCGCGCACGGCGGCCTGATTGGGGGGAAAACGTTGCACGAGGGCGTCCCATTCCCCTTCCACCTGCCAGCGGTCGGTGAGTCCATACTCCAGGGATACCGGCAGGGTCCAGGTATCGCCACCGCGATGATTTTGATAATCGGAGACCAGTTCGATTTCCAACTCTCCGATCTCCTGAGGATAGACGACATCCGTTTTGAAAAGTTCTTCAATGGGCCTTTTCACCCTGTTAGTGGACCCCGCCGCATCCTCGTCATCGGCGCGGGCCGGCCCGGATGCGAACCCGATAACCATCACCGCCACGAGCGCAGGGACACGCTGGAGGAGCGCAACTTTAAGGCAAGATGCCATTCGGGCGAAATGTGCCAGCAAGGTCCGCCATGCAACAAGAACAATGCGCGGCGGGGCCGCAAGCCGTGGCGCAACGATCCGTCCTCCCTGGCCAGGGAATGCGGACCGATTATTAAGCGATCCGCAAAGGAATATACCCGCATTAAAATTGCGGAATGCGGGTATATTCATTTTAACAACGCGATTATATTTGTCGAGAGAAAAGTCTAGAGGGGTCGAATTGGGGTGTGTGACCGGAAAGTAACCTGAAACCATTAGGCGACGGCGCGGATTTTGAGGCGGTCGGATTCATGGAGTCGATCCCAGCATTCCTCCCAGCGATTGCCTTGAAGGGCACAACGCA
>Ga0181536_10007130_pt1 | contig 11049 bp, 4 predicted proteins | sample PEATcosm2014_Bin_41_FD_121105 | JGI IMG/M metagenome (GOLD analysis project Ga0181536, IMG submission 121105) | Peatland microbial communities from MTU Mesocosm Facility, Houghton, MI, USA - PEATcosm2014_Bin17_60_metaG | ecosystem: Environmental > Terrestrial > Soil > Wetlands > Peat | place...
ACCTGAGCGTGAGTTATGAATTCGATGACACCAAGCGCTGGTGTAATAACGCCGCGGCAAACTACGCCCAAGGCAGCTTGGATGCGGCGGCGACGGGAAGCTGGGCGGCTTACACGGCGGCGACCTGCGCCGAAGTGCCTGACACCAAAGAGGACAAAATGACTGTCGCCTATCGACTCAGAGCGAGCGACAGCTTGAACTTCAACGCCAGCTACCTCTACTCGTGGCGCAAGGCCAATGCGAGCTCGACGTTCTACAATCCGATGCAGGCCGTCGATAACCCGGCCGGTTCCGGAGCCGGCGCAGAGGGCTATGAGGTTCTTGGCTTCATGTCGTTCTTCGAGGCGTCCCGTCACGAACAGGTCGTCAAGGCGGGCGCGAATTGGCAGCCCGGCGATAAGCTGTCTCTCGGCCTCAATGGTCGCTACACGGAGGACCAGTACACCGACCTGACGTACGGGGTGCAGGACAGTCATTCGGCGAGCGCGAACTTCGACTCGACTTACATCTTTAACGAACGGCGATCTGTGTCGCTCTACGTGACCTATCAAGATTCATCCCGGAATCTCACTAATCTTTATAAGGTCACCAACAGCGCCGCCACCGCTACCGGGCTGAGTGGAGTCGCAGGCGAGACCTGGACCAACAACCTCAAGGAATCCGATACCACCATTGGCGCCGGTGCCAGACAGGATGGGCTCTTCGCCAGCAGGCTGAACCTCGCCGTTGACCTGAGCTATTCCTTGGGGAACACAACGTACAATACATCGCCGTTCGCGGGTTCCGATCTGGAAGGCAATACCTGCAACTCCATATACTACGAGACGTGCGGCTCGCCGCCGACGATCAAAAACAGCACACTGCGCTTGCGAGTGAATGGTAGCTACGACCTCGGCAAGTCAGGCACTGGCGGCAAGATCCTCATGGGTTACACCTTCGAGCGGCTTGCGTCGGATGACTTCCTATATAATGCGTATCAGTACGGCTACACACCCGCAACGCTCCTGCCGACCAATCAGCAATCGCCGAGCTACCAGATGAGCGCCATTTTCGTCGCCTATCGCTACAGCTATCGATAGGCGTTGCGGGAATTGCACAGATCGAGCACATCAACGGACCGATAGCATATGAGCGAAGAAACCCCTAACGCCAGCTCAGCCACCGCCCCGGGCCTTTTCAAGCGTTGTTGGCGCGCCTTGCGAAAACCAAGCGCGAAGTATTCCTTTCTCGGCATTGCATCGCTATTCTTTGTGCTCGGCATCATCTTCTGGGGCGGATTTAATACGGGCTTGGAGGCCACCAATAAGCTGGAGTTCTGCATCTCTTGCCATGAGATGCGCGATAACGTCTACCAGGAGTATAAAAAGACCATCCACTACAGCAACCGCACCGGTGTGCGTGCCATCTGCTCGGATTGTCATGTGCCCCATGAGTGGACATACAAGCTGATCCGCAAGAGCAAAGCTTCGCTCGAAATATGGGCCAAGCTTACGGGCAGAATCGACACCAAGGAGAAGTTCGAAGCCAACCGGATGCGCCTGGCGACCGACGAGTGGGCGCGGATGGTGGCCAGTGGTTCGCGCGAATGCCGCAATTGCCACAGCTTTGACGCCATGAGCGGTGACATTCAGAAGCAAACTGTCTACCAGAAACACATGAAGGCGCAGGCGTCAGGGCAGATATGCATCGACTGCCACAAGGGCATCGCGCATCACTTGCCCAAGGAATACAGGGATCCTGACGAGGAATGAGCATGGCGCAAAACGTAATGCTCAAAAACCCGGAGGGGTAGGCGTCGCGAGCATTCCCTCGACCTTTGGCTTCAGGTCCGGCGCAGCACTCAGCAGTATATCGACTAGTTTCTGACTTGCTATCCGAACAGCAGAATCAGGGTCTACGCGCGTAGCCACGATGCCCCAATAGGCTGCCTTCGAGCCGGGCTCCTCTAACGGTCGCTTGTCCGCAGGGATAATTGCAGCCGCAAAATAGTACTTGGCCAACAGGGCCGGAGCCGAAGCGTTGCCGCGCACGGCCGATATCCGCCACATCCTTGCGGCCTGCTCGTGACTGCGTTCCACTCCATCGCCGTTCCAGAACATCTTACCCATTATAAGAGCCGCGTTGGCGTGGCCTTGCTCCACCGCTTTCTGAAACCAACGGGCTGCTTCCGGCAGGTCACGCTCGAGCCCTTCTCCCAGTAGGTACATTTGACCCAAATCGGTTTCCGCGTCCGCTACGCCGCGATCGGCGCTGTGTCGGCAAAGCAATGCGGCCTTGGCTTGATTCTTCACCACGCCGAGACCTCGGAGATACTGGTTGCCCAGAGCGCAATCGGCGATGGCTACTCCGCGAGTGGAAGCGCGCTCGTACAACAGTGCTGACTGGGTATAGTCCTGTGCGCGGCCGTCGCCGCTAAAGAAGCAGTCCGCGAGAAGCTCCGTTCCATTCGGATCCCCTCTCTGTTCAGCCAAGGCGTAAAGATCGCAGGCATAACTGTGGTCCAGTTGCACCCCAGCCCCCGCCCAATACATCAGGCCAAGCATGGCCGGCGCCGCGGCGCTTCCCTGATCCACGAGCTTGCGGAAAATGGCAATCGAAGTCCCATAGTCCTTCACTTTATTGGCGGCGACGGCCCTGGCGATGGCCTCGGGATCGCTTTCAAGCGCGTCTACCTGCTTGACACAGGCAAATAGCACGAAGAGTGCGACGCAACTAAGTTGTCCCGCAGCGGCTCTCATACCGCAGCTCTCTGCGCAAAGGCGATGGTGGAAGGCCTCAAATTACAGGGCCTTTTGCGGAGCTGTGCCGGCGCCTTACTGTGGAGTACGCCGGGTGGATTTCTCCCAGTATGCATGTCAAAACCGAGCCTATTTTGAGGCACCTGCAAAAGCCTCTTTGCATTCGTAATATTCACATAATTTATCATTTTATAGGATTTCAGAGAGCATTGCGCCGCACACACGCGGATATTCAGTAGTCGCCTACGTGAACACCGTGGCAACCCTCCTCGCGCAGTATCTTCCACTTTATAGTGGCCGTCGGATCTCGGATACGATCGGCGAACGCTGTACCGCCATCATCAAGCTATTCGTCAAGCGCGGAGAGGGCTCACGAATACAGGGCTACCCGATTCGGCACTTCGCCTGGAACTCCGGTCCGGCCAATTGCTGCTGTGGGACAACCGCGTTCATCGACTTGAAGGGCTAAAGGGCGATCGCGCACGGCGTCCGGGACGCCAATTCCGCGGACGCACCATCGATCGTGCGTCGGTAGCCTCTTGAAGGCCCACCGAGTCGGCTACTGTTGAAATATCGATTGTACTGGCAATATATGAGAATCTTGCGTCAAATCTGAAATCGATCTATGGGCTGCTCGCCAAGATTTAGTGACCCACTGCGGGCCCACTCCTTTGATCCGGACCGGCACTCGCACAAATACCGGCATCCGCGAGCGGAGAATTTCGCCTCATGAACGAAAACGCAAACCGGGCTTCGTCGCCTCCCGTTGCGGGACCATTGGACGATCCGTTCAAGTACTGGCCCAACAGCGATCTGCTGATCGAGGAAGAGGACCGAGCATTCTTCGCTCGCCACTATCCGGCGTTTGCTTCAATCTTTGATTGGCCTGAGCTCCGGTCTCTTTTCGTAGTCTATGACACGGCAGCGGCGAGCGCACGTAAGCATAGCCGCCGGGCCGGCGTTCTTGCGGTCGCATCCGGCTTTTTGAGCTTGAGCGTTGCGGCCGTTGTACCCTTGGCAGATGAATTCACCAAAAGCAGTGCCACATCGCAGCTGCATACGCAGGCCGTATTGGGTGGAGTTGCCGCTGCCTTTGCGATTGTCAGTATATTGATCGGATACACTCAGGTGCTTAAAGGCGAGGGTAAGGCTCGATGGCTAACGAACCGATTCTGGAGTGAGCGCATCCGCCAATTTCATTTCCAGCTGATCGTGAACCATCTACCGACGTTAGTCGCGGAACTTCAGGATAAAGGTGATCTTCGGCATTGGCTTGATTTCCGTGCGAGCGAATTGGATCGATTCAAACACGACTATCTTCGTGGCGTGGAAGACAAAATTCATCATCTGAATGTGGATGAGGCAGAAGATCGTCCTTGGCTGTCTCCGGAATGGGATCATCCTGGCCCTCTTCCGCCCGCCTCCGCGGAATTTGATGGCCTACTCGAATTGTTGGAGCAGCAACGGTTCGGTATACAACAGCGGTACGCCGAAAGAAGGTTACTAAACGGATGGCACTCCCCGGAGAGCCGCGCGCAGTGGGTGCTCAAGCTGTCGGACGCTCTTACTGCCGTACTCCTGTTAGCGACGATCACCGTCGGGATTGGCTCAATCGTCGCATTCAAATTGGGGGCCACTCCCACTTTTCGCTTGGTTGCCGGATTGGTCGCCGCCCTCTCGAGTTCCAGCGTCGTAGCCATGCGGGCATTGAAAGAGGGGCTGCTGTTCAGTGCCGACGCGGAGCGTTACAAATGGTACTTGGCGGCCGTGCGCAATCTGTATCACCGATATGAGCACGCGGACCGCCCGAAACGAGTGTCTCTTTTCCGGGAATTGGAACACGTTGCCTATCAGGAAATGCGGCGGTTCATGCTGTCGGGCTCACAAGCGCGATTTGTGATGTAAAACCGGCAGACTGCTTTTTCGCGTGCCGAAATGGTTGTGCGTGCATTTCGCCGTGATTGTACATTGTCGTTCTATAGACGTAATTCTGTTTTGTTGGTCTGCTACATCGTCGGCGGACGTGGTTATCATTTCTGGCGAATTACCTGGTAGGCGTCGGCGACCTGCTGCATCATGCCTTCCCTCGCAAGTATTCGAGCAAGTGACGCGCGACGATAGCGCCAATTTCTCCATGCATCGTCCGGCCAATCCTCGTCGTGGGCGCGCTCAACAGAGGCTGCGTAGAACTTAAAGGCTTGGAGCAACAGCGTGTCGCTACTTTGCTCCGAGGTTTCTGCGAGGGCCTTCTCTTGGTCGCGCTCCGCGAAGCGCGCCAGCGCATTTGGTTCTCCAGCGTCCGCACCTTTCTGGTACCAGAACCATGCTTTGGTCGGATCTGGGGCAAGCAAAATGTTGCCCACTGGATCGGAGCCGTACACCCCGTGTTCGAAAAGATGTCCCAGCTCGAAGGCGGCGATAGGAACACCACTGTCCCACGCCTGCCCGTAGAGCGACACCGCACGTCCAGGATCGTGATATCCCGCGGCAGGGTCTATCAGAAGGTTTGCGAGATCGACGCGTGCGGCTCGATAGCCTGCTGTGACGGCGAGCTCGAATTGGCGCTTCGCGCCTGCCAGATCGTGTTTTGCCAGCAGGGCTCGCCCTCTTTCGTAGACCATTCGCGGTGAGTTGCGGGATTCTGCAATTTCAGGGGAACAGGCAGAATTGGCAACATCGGCAACGATCGTCGCTTGTACGAGCCCAGGTGATGTACGATCCGGATCATAGAATGCCGCGGTCGCCTGATCGCAGGCAGATCCCTGAGTCGGCGGGGCTCTTACTCGCGAGTCGGGCGGTAGCCCGAGCCGATTTCGATCGACGTCGGGCAGCGGATCGGTTTCCGCCGACGCGGCCCACATGACCTGGGCTGCGATATTGGCTGGAACGTGCGCATCCCAGACGCGCACGGTCTTGTCATCGGAGGCGGTGACGATACGGGTGTCGTCAGGGGAATACGCGGCCGACTGGACGGCATCGCCGTGGCCGAAGAGCACAGCGAGCTGCGCACCCGTGTGCGCATCCCAGATGCGCGCGGTCTTGTCCTGAGACGCCGTGACGATGCGGATGCCATCGGACGAGTAGGCGGCGGAACCGACGACATCGTCATGGCCGGACAGCACGGCGAGTGTCACACCAGTGCGCGCATCCCAGACGCGCGCGGTCTTGTCCTGAGACGCCGTGACGATGCGGCTGCCGTCGTGCGAGTAGGCGGCGGAATAGACAATGCCGTTATGGCCGGGCAGCACGGCGAGCTGCACACCGGTGCGCGCATCCCAGATGCGCGCGGTCTTGTCCTGAGACGCAGTGACGATGCGCGTGCCGTCGGGCGAATAAGTTGCGGAATTGACGTTACCGCCATGGCCGGACAGCACGGCGAGCTGCACACCGGTGCGCGCATCCCAGACGCGCGCGGTCTTGTCAAACGACGCTGTGAGGATGCGCGCGCCGTCGGGCGAATAGGCGGCGCATGTGACGACACCATCATGGCCGGACAACACGGCGAGTTGCGCACCCGTGTGCGCATCCCAGATACGCGCGGTCTTGTCAAACGACGCCATGACGATGCGCATGCCGTCGGGCGAGTAGGCGGCGAATGTGGCGACACCGTTATCGCCGGACAGCACATTGAGCTGTGCACCGGTGCGCGCATCCCAGACGCGCGCGGTCTTGTCGAACGACGCCGAAACGATGCGGGTGCCGTCGGGCGAGTACGCGGCGTTATAGACCGTCGCCTCATGGCCGGACAACACGTTGAGCTGTGTGCCTACGCGCGCATCCCAGATGCGTGCGGTCCTGTCAAACGACGCCGTGACGATGCGGCTGCCGTCGGGCGAGTAAGCGGCAGCATAAACGCGATCGCCATGGCCGGATAGCACCGCGAGCTGTGCACCCGTGCCCGCATCCCAAACGCGCGCAGTTTTGTCAAAGGACGCCGTGACGATGCGGGTGCCATCGGGCGAATAGGCGGCGGACTCGACGAGGCCACCATGGCCGGACAACACGGCGAGCTGCGCACCCGTGTGCACATCCCAAACGCGCGCGGTCTTGTCAAACGACGCGGTGACGATGCGCGTGCCGTCGGGAGAGTACGCGGCGAAATAGACGTTGTTGCCATGGCCGGACAGCACGGCGAGTTGCGCATTCGTGCGCGCATCCCAAATGCGCGCGGTCTTGTCCTCAGACGCCGTGACGATGCGGGTGCCGTCGGGGGAATATTTGGCGGAATTAACGCGAGCGCCATGGCCGGACAGCACGGCGAGCTGCGTACCCGTGTGCGCATCCCAGACGCGCGCGGTTTTGTCCATCGACGCGGTGACGATGCGGGTGCCGTCGGGGGAGTACGCGGCGGAATAGACGCGATCGCCATGGCCGGACAGCACGGCGAGCTGCGCACCCGTACGCACATCCCAGACGCGCGCGGTTCTGTCAATCGACGCCGTGACGATGCGGGTGCCGTCGGGGGAGTACGCGGCGGAATAGACGCGATCGCCATGGCCGGACAGTACGGCGAGCTGCGCACCGGTGCGCGCATCCCAGACGCGCGCGGTCTTGTCACTCGATGCGGTGACGATGCGGGTGCCGTCGGGGGAGTACGCCGCGGAATTGACGTAATCGCCATGGCCGGATAGCACTGCGAGTTGGGCGTCGGCCGCGCGGATCTCCTGAAACACACTAATTGCGGCAGGCGTATGTCCCTGCGCGAATCCAGGATTCGTGAGCACTTCCAGGATGATGCCCTGCGCGCCCGCAACATCCGAATCCTTGAGCCGCTGGGCGGCTGCCTCGGTGAGCAGTCGAGACTGAGCTTTCAACGTCTCCGCCGCTTGATACTCCGCTTCATGCTGTCTCTTGGACGCCACCCATCCGGCGGCCGATGCGACCACCGCGAGTAGCGTCACGACGGTCGCGACGGCGGTGAGCAACCGATTCGCTCGGGTGCGAATGCGTCTGTCATCGGCTACGGAGCGCTCGATGTACGCGACGAGATGAGGTTCGGTGTCGGTCCGATGCTCTTTAAGCAGGCGTCGTCCATCCGTCAAGTCAATATCCGACAGCAATCCCTCTTCTCGTCGAAAGCGCGAGCGCCATGCGGCAAGCCTGGCGGCCATTGAAGGCGAGCTCGCCCTCTCGCGTTGCCTCGCCGGTTGGCCTCCCCCATCGAGCAGGCGCCACATTGCATAGCGTTCTTCGATCCGGCGCCGGATCTTGAGCGCCTCGGCGTTACGCTGGACGAAGTCCCGCGCTTGGGCCCATCTGGAAATGAGTGCTTCATGGGCTACGCGGACCGTCGGACTGCTGTCCTGTTCCGCGTCGCTGACCAATAAGCGGGCATCCGGATCGAGCAGCGCCTCCACCAGTCGGCGCTGCGGCGTATCGGGTGCAAATGTGGACAGCAGAACGCGTCGTGCGATGGCGCGTTCAACATCGCCGTCGGCGGTGTCCATTTGCACGAGCGAGAACAGCACCGATCCCAGTGCCTGACGCACCTCGGGCGCACACCGATCAAGGACAGCCTCGGCTTTCGTGGCAATCGCTCCCTCCAGCCTGCCAAGGCCCTCGTAAGTCGCATAGGTGAGCGTGGTACCGTGAGCATCCAGCACGTCGTTTCGATAGAGTTGGTCAAGAAGATACGAGAGGAGCGGAAGCGCGCCAGGCTCTCTGGCGACTTCCTCGGAGATCACCTCATTGAGCGGAACATTGGTCGTGCGATGCACTTCGAAGCTGACGCCTGCGGCCTCCGCCGGCCGGCGGATCATCTGGCTCAACTGGGCGGGCCCGGGCGGCAGGAGTTCGAGCCGCCCGTTGCCTTCCGACAAATGTACCAGCTCAGGCGCCTCGTCGGCACGATGCCAGAAGTCCTTTCGCATCGTGGCGACGACCCAGACCAGACCCGAGCGCACGAGACCGTTCAGAAGCTGAATGAACAGTCGGCGCTCGCCGATCGGTATGCGTTCATCGGTAAACAACTCCTCGAGCTGATCGATCACCAGGATCAGCTTGGCGGTTTCATACTCCAGCATGCGGCCTGACTGACGTGCCTGCGCCGTGAGTTGGCCGAGCGCGGCCTCGATGGGATACGCGGGCGCCGCTGTGGCGTTGCGCAGATGGGTGGCTAAGCTCGCAGCGGACTGACCGTAGGCGATCAACTCCGACAGGCCCTCGTGTTCACTCACCTGCGTTGTAAGTCGGCGCGCCAGCGCGTCGAACAAGTCATCACCGTCCAGAGCATCGCTAGGCCGAAACACGACACGTCGCAGGAATGCCGCACCGGAGACGCGTCGCGGTAGAAAAAGCTTCGGCACAATGCCGGCCTTAACCAGCGAGGATTTTCCCGAGCCGCTGGCACCCAGCACGAGCAGGAACGGCGATCGCGCCTCGGCGCTTGCGGTCAGCTGAAGCATTGCTTTCGCCTGCGCCTCATCCTGGCCGAAGAAGATCGGCGCATGTTCAAATTCGTAGGCTTCGAGTCCGCGAAATGGTGTCCGCGCCCACGTGCTGGCAACCTTGGCACCTTGCGTCAAAGGCAGCGAATCGATGCGTTTCTGCACCAGTTTGCGAAGATGATTTTCAAGAGCTGAGGCGAATTCGGCATCACTCGAGAAAGACGTGTAGGCGCCGATGAACATTCCCTGATTGAGAAAGTGTCGTTCCCAAAATCCTTCCAGCGCCGCGAACTGCTGCAACTGCTGCTCGCGAAGGTGACGGTCTCCGGTATCGAAGGACGCGGGCTTCATGTTTCTGTAAACGAGCAGATCAGGGGTGCCCTTGTGTTGTGCGGCCTGCAGTGCCTCCTCGAATTCCCACTCGGTGCCAGTCACCGGAACACGCCCATCGATGCCGCGATATTCGCGAACCGCAGTCCGCTGCGGCAGCAGTGTTCCCAGCCGCGACCATAGGATCAACACCACAACGTCGAAAGCGCTTGGCGGCTCGATCGAGTCCTGGAAGTGCCCCGAGGCGACCATCGCCTCGTACTCCCATAGATAAGGCTCGATCGCGAAGAAGCGCGCGTAGTCCTGTGCGAGGCGTTCAATGGTCAGTGCCGCGATCTCCCGCGGAGCTCTAACGTCGCCGGGCGAGGAAATGAAGATGCGGAGCCGCTGACTCACTAGCGCACAATCCTTTATTACAGAGTTGATCGCACCCAGTATATTATTGCATGGCAGCTACCGGGCTTCGCGCCCACCATTCACATCCGTTGTGCCGTAAGGCTGACGGGGGGAAACGGACCCACGGAAAGACCGACAAACACAAATCGATGCTCGCATTGACATTGGTCAGGGTATTGCGGGAAACATTTGCGCAAAACCGAGCTGGCCTTGATGCATCGATCGACTCCGCGGCGGCGACCGCGGTCACGGCGCGCGAGGTCGAGTCGACGTTCAAATCGAGACCAAGAAGATATGGCCTGTCTGCCATTATGTTCAACAATTTGAACGCATCGCCCCGCTCAACGTTGGAACACTACTGATGCGCGTCGCGTAACGAACTTCGTGATTCGATTTGGAAACAGCGCCGCGGGTCTTGCCGATCAGTCGTGCGACAGCCATCTCGGGAATGTACAGACTCAGCGGTGTATAGTTTCCTCATGCGAGGCCTGGAGGGAGCGGGTTTCATGCACCTGATGTTTGTAAACTACGAGTTCCCCCCGGTCGGAGGTGGGGCCGCGTATGCCTCCCTTGCAACGGCCCGCGAGTTCGTGTCAATGGGTCACCGGGTCGATTTTCTGACGACGGCGACCCCGGGCAAGACGTTAGCCGAAGTGATCGATGGCGTACAGGTTCACCGCGTTCGCGCCTACCGTCGCGGGGTGCATGAAGCCAGCGTCCTGGGTGCTCTGAGCTTTGTCGCCCTGGCGGCAGGAAAATTGCGATCGCTAGCGCAAACAAATCACTATGATGCCTACCATTATTATTTCGGCCAGCCGACCGGGCTTCTGAGCCTTGTGCCGGGTATGCATCAGAGCCGGCCTTACGTGGTTTCACTGCGCGGGTCCGATGTTCCGGGTTACGACCCGGCGTTGGCCTGGCTGCATAAACCGATGCTGCCTGTCACGCGTCTCATCTGGCACGGCGCTTACCGGGTCGTGGCAAATAGTCAGGCGCTGCGCGCACTCGCGCGGATCTCGGCGCCGCGGCTACCAATAGATGTGATTTCAAACGGCGCCACCGAAACCACAGCGATACCGGCGGCTAGACAGCCAGGCTCAGGCCTGTGCATCCTGTCGGTCAGTCGCCTGATTCCGCGCAAAGGGCTGGACACGCTGATAGCTGCGCTGGCTAGTTCACAGCGCCCGGACTTGTCTCTC
>Ga0181536_10007132_pt1 | contig 11046 bp, 9 predicted proteins | sample PEATcosm2014_Bin_41_FD_121105 | JGI IMG/M metagenome (GOLD analysis project Ga0181536, IMG submission 121105) | Peatland microbial communities from MTU Mesocosm Facility, Houghton, MI, USA - PEATcosm2014_Bin17_60_metaG | ecosystem: Environmental > Terrestrial > Soil > Wetlands > Peat | place...
AGCCTGAAGCTCATCTTCGATCCCGCCAACGCCAAGAAGCTCGCGGGTTGCGGCATCTCGTTCTTGGACAGCGCGCAAGAGATCTTTCCGGCGGCGCTCGCCTATCTCGGCCGCGACCCCTTGAGCCGCGATCCCCAGGATTTGCAGCGCGCGGCGGCGGTGGTGACGGCGATCCGGCCGTTCGTGCGCAAGTTCCATTCGTCGCAATACATCAACGATCTCGCCAATGGCGATTTGTGCGTCGCCTTCGGCTATTCCGGCGACATGCTCCAAGCGAAGAACCGCGCGGCCGAGGCCAAGAACGGCGTCGCGATCGCCTACACCATCCCCAAGGAAGGGGCGATGATGTGGGTCGACATGATGGCGATCCCCAAGGACGCGCCGCACGCGGAAAACGCGCTGCGCTTCATCGACTATGTGCTGCGGCCCGAAATTGTCGCTGCGATCAGCAACACCGTCGCCTATGCCAATCCCAATTCCGCCGCGACCGGGCGCGTCGATCGGGCGCTGCGCGATGATCCCAATGTCTATCCGCCGGCGGCGGTGCGCGCGCGTCTCTTCTTCGACACGCCGGTCTCGCCGCAATACGAGCGGCTGCGCACCCGCGCCTGGACCAGGGTCAAGACGGGTGAATAGCGCTGACGCGCCGCGCCTCGGCATCATCGAGGTGGTGAAGCGTTTCGTCGCGGATGGACCGCCGGCGGTCGATCGCGTCTCGCTCGAAGTGGGGCGCGGCGAGTTCTTTGCGCTGCTGGGCCCCTCGGGCTCGGGTAAGACCACGCTCTTGCGGCTGTTGGCCGGCTTTGAGCGGCCGGATGCAGGCGCGATCCTGATCGACGGCGCCGACATGGCGGGCGTGCCGCCCTATCGCCGGCCGGTGAACATGATGTTCCAATCCTACGCGCTCTTTCCGCACATGAATGTCGCGGAGAATGTCGGCTTCGGCCTGCGCCAGGATGGGCTTCCGCGGCGCGAGATCGGAGCCCGCGTCGCGGCGATGCTCGATCTCGTCAAGCTCGGGCGCCTCTCCGAGCGCAAGCCGCAGCAGCTTTCGGGCGGCGAGCGCCAGCGCGTGGCACTGGCGCGCGCGCTGGTCAAGGAGCCGAAGATTCTGCTGCTCGACGAGCCCATGGCAGCGCTCGACCGCAAGCTGCGGGAAGAGACACGCTTGGAGCTCGTCCGCATCCATGAACGCGTCGGCATCACCTTCATCATCGTCACGCACGACCAGGAAGAGGCGATGAGCATGGCCCAGCGCATCGCGGTGATGAACGAGGGCAGGATCGCCCAGATCGGCACGCCGCATCAGGTCTATGAAGAGCCGGCGAACCGCTTCGTCGCCGACTTCCTCGGCGCGGTCAATCTCTTCGCCGGGTCGGTCGTCGAAGTCGAGGGCGCGCGCCATCACATCGCGAGCGCGGAAGCGGGTGCGACCTTCGTCGTCGAGCACATGCCTGCGCTGTCACGCGGCCGGGACGTCGCCGTCGCGGTGCGGCCGGAGAAGATCGCGCTCGCCGCGGCCCCGGCGGCGGACTCGCTCAATCGCGTCGCCGGCACGGTCGCGGGCGTGGCCTATCGCGGCGAGGCCTCGACATATCGCGTCGCGCTCGCCAGCGGCAAGACCGTGCGGGTGACGCGGCCCAATGCCGAGCGCAGCGCCGGCGTCGATTTCGCCGAGCGCCAGCCGGTCTGGCTCGCCTTCAGCCCGTCGGCGGGGCTGGTGCTCGAGCGATGAACGGACGCTTCGGCCGCTTGGCCGTCATCGCGCTGCCCTATGCCTGGCTCGCGCTGTTCTTCCTGGTGCCCTTTGCCATCGTCCTCAAGATCAGCCTAGCCGAGCAAGCGGTGGGCATTCCGCCCTACACGCCGCTCGTCTCCGGCGGCGCGCTCAACGCCAGCCTCGCCAACTATCAATTCCTGGCGTCGGACCCGCTTTATGGCGTGGCCTATCTCCAGGCGCTCGCCTATGCCGCCGCCGCGACCTTGTGCTGCCTGCTCATCGGCTATCCCATGGCCTATGGCATCGTCCGCGCGCCGCTGCGCTGGCGCAGCCTTCTCCTCCTTTTGGTCATCCTGCCGTTCTGGACCGGCTTTCTCATTCGCGTCTATGCCTGGATCGGGCTGCTGCAAGGCAATGGCCTCATCAACCGCGCGCTCATCGCGCTGGGCGTCATCGACGCGCCCTTGGCGCTGCTCAACAACAGCTTCGCGGTGATGGTGGGCCTCATCTATTCCTACCTGCCGTTCATGGTGCTGCCGCTTTATGCCGCGCTCGAGAAGCTCGATCCGGCGCTCTTGGAAGCGGCGGCCGATCTCGGCTGCCGGCCATCGCGCGCGTTCCTGCGCATAACCTTGCCCTTGTCGCTGCCGGGCATCGCCGCGGGCGCGCTTCTCGTGTTCATTCCCATGAGCGGCGAGTTCGTCATCCCGGATCTGCTCGGCGGCCCCAACACGCTGATGATCGGCAAGGTGCTGTGGGACGAATTCTTCACCAACCGCGACTGGCCGATGGCGGCTTCGGTCGCGGTGGCGATGGTGGCGGTCTTGCTAGTGCCGATGGGCCTAGTGCGGCGGCTCTTGGCCGCGGGGGCGCAATGATCAACCGGCTCTCGCCCTTTCTCGCGGCGATGCTCGCCCTGGGCTATCTCTTCCTTTACGGGCCGATCGCCTCGCTCGTCTTCTATTCCTTCAATGCCTCGCGCCTGGTCACGGTGTGGGCGGGTTTTTCGGTGCATTGGTACGGCGAGCTCTTGCGCAACGAGGCGATCAAGAGCGCGGCGCTGGTGAGCTTCGAGGTCGCGGTCTCGGCCGCCACTGGCGCGTTGGTCTTGGGCACGCTCGCGGGCTATGCGCTGGCGCGCTTTCGCCGCTTCCGCGGCCGCGCCGTCTTCGGCGCGCTGGCGCTGGCGCCCTTGGTCATGCCGGAGGTCATCATCGGCCTGTCGCTCTTGCTGCTCTTCGTCGCGCTCGAGCAGGCGACCGGCTGGCCGCGCGGCCGCGGCATCCTCACCATCACCATCGCCCATGTGACGCTGGGCTTGGCCTATGTCGCGGTGATCGTCGAGGCGCGGCTTTCCTCCTTCGACCGCTCGCTCGAGGAGGCCGCGCTCGATCTCGGCGCCCGGCCGTGGAAGGTCTTCGCGGTCATCACTCTGCCGCTCATCGCGCCGGCGCTGGCGGCGGGCTGGCTCTTGGCCTTCACCTTGTCGTTGGACGATCTGGTGATCGCCAGCTTCACTGCCGGGCCGGCTTCGACGACCTTGCCGATGGTGATCTTCTCGAGCGTGCGCTTGGGCGTCAGTCCGCAGATCAACGCGCTCGCGACCATCGTGCTTGTCGTAGTGGCGGCAGTGGTGACCGCGGCCGGATGGCTGATGGCGAAGGGAACGTCGCGGGCGCCTCAGGATTCGTAGCTCACCACCGAGGTCAGGGGCACGTCGAGCTTGCTGCGGCCGTTGAGGAAGCGCAGCTCGATGATGCAGGCGGCGGCGACCACCTCGGCGCCGACCATGCGGCACAGTCGAACCGCGGCGGCGAGCGTGCCGCCGGTGGCGAGCAGATCGTCGAGCACGGCGACGCGGCGGCCGGGCTTGATCGCGTCGGCCTGGATCTCCAGCGTGTCGGTGCCGTATTCGAGATCGTAGGTATAGGGAATGGTGGCGCCCGGCAGCTTGCCCTTCTTGCGAATCATGACGAAGCCGCATTTGAGCCGGAGCGCGAGCGGAGCGGCAACGAGAAAGCCGCGCGATTCGATGCCGACGAGAAGGTCGGGCCGATGCGGCTTGATCGCCTCTTCGAGCCGAGCGACCGTCGCCTGCCAGGCCTCGGCATGCGCCAGCAAGGTCGAGATGTCGTAGAACAATATCCCCGGCTTGGGGAAATCCGGGATCCCCCGGATATGATGCTTGAGATCCATCCGCCGCTCCGTGGTGCGTGCCCGGTGCGACTTTAGAGCCAATCCCGGCTGGATGGAATCACTGCGGCCTTCGAGACGGCCGCTTCGGGCGACCGCATGCGGTCGCCCCTCAGGCTGAGGAGGTTTTCTTCATGCCATCAATGATCTGCCTCGTGCTGAGGAGGCCGCGAAGCGGCCGTCTCGAAGCACGCACGACATCCATGCAGTCGGTAACCGCTTTGGTGCGCCGCGACAGGCGAACTTGTGGTCGCCGCGCCGGCGTATAGATTTCCGGCGATGTGCCGGGAAGGCCGGATCAAGGCGGGCGGCGTCAAGATTTCTCAGAAGGTGGCGCAGCCCGGCGGCGCGCCGGTCGCCACTGCGGGCGAGACCTCGCCCGGATTGGTGATCCGGGATTCGACGTTGTTGCAGACGACGGAGCTGATTGCATTGGCCGTCCCGCTGCCCGACCAGTTGTTCTGATTGAAGTAACCGTCGCCGCCCTGGTCGAGCAGCAGCTCTCCGTTGATCGTCACGTTGTTGCCATCGAGCCGGGCGAGCGAGGTCTGCTGCACGGTGATGACAAGGTTGCTGCCGTTCCATTGGACGCCCGAGCCGCTGTCCTTCGTCGAGCCCAATTCCATGTTGCTGTATGTCTTGATGCAGGCGCTGCCGCTGATGGTGTCGACCGCGTTGGCGAAACCCGAACCGGGCAGAAGGCTGGTGGCGCCGCCCTGGATGAGCGTCGAGGCATTCTGCACGCTCAGCGCCAGGCCGTTGAGGGCGTTGCTGATCGCGTTGCCGCCGGCGAGCGTGATCGTCGAGCCGCCCGCCGCGGTCATCGTTGGATTGGGATTGGCGCAGCCGCTACCGCTGCCTCTGCCTACAATGGTCGAGCCGTAGAGAAAGGCGCTCGCGTTGCCGCTGATCGACACGGCGCCATTGCCGTCTCCGCTGACGTTCGAATCCTCGATATACAAATTCGCGCCGCCCAGGGCCTGGATCGCCGGATTGCTCGAGTAACTCTGCTGGATCAGCGTCGTCTGGTAGATTGTGACGTTGGAATTGCCGGTGGCGAGGATGACCCCGTTGGGCGCTATGGCAGAGTCGCAGCAATTGTCGATGCCGTCGAGCCGCAGGGAAGAGCCGCCCTGAACCTGGATCAACCACGGCATCGTCCCGCCGGTCGGCGCCATGATGCTGCCGGCGATGAAGCTGGCGGAAGATGCGTCGCTGAGATAGACCGCATTCCCCTGGTTTCCATTAATGAACGCATAATACCCCTTGATACTGGATCTGCCGCTCAGGTGGATGCCGTCGGCGGTATTGCCGGAGATGGTCACCGCTTGCGTCGAATCGGGCGTGCCGCCCGGATTCGGATTGATGGCGCCGAGACGAATGACCACGCCGTCGCTCGCCTCGATGCCGTGATTGCCGTTGTTGATGATCGAGTTGCCCGAGCCTGAGAAGTCGATGATCGAGCCGGTCTCGGCATAGAGCCCGTCGTTCCCGCCGTTTTGGATGGTGCAGCCCTGGATCAGCAGGAGGGACTGGTCATGCGCCCAGAGCACGACCGAATTGGTGCCGTCGCCTTCGAGGACGAGGCCGCCGCCGCAGAACATGCCGGTGCCGTAGACTTCGACCCTGCCTTGGATGGTTCCGCCGGACGGATCGGCATAGAAGGTCGTGCCGTAATAGAGCGTAATGTTGCCGAGGCAGGTCCCCGTAATGGTGATGCTGCCGCCCGTGTAGCTCGGCGAGTTGATGAGGGTCTGCAGCGCGGTATTGCCGGAGGTAGTGCAATTGACGCTATAGGTCTGCGCGGCCGCCGGGCGCACGATCCCGATGAGGATCGCCGCCAAGAGCCCCGCCCCTGCCCATTTGAGTCCAGCCATCGACGCAATCCCCAAAAATGGCGTCGGCGGCAAGATAACATAATCAAGCGGGCATAAGGGCTCCGGCCGGCTGGCGGCAGCCTTGCGCGCGGTGCTTAGAGAGCGCCGGCGACCGTGTTGAAGGTTGTATTCAGGTTCTTGCCGACGGTCGACACGGCGGTGATGATCGCGACGGCAATGAGCGCGGCGATGAGACCGTATTCGATTGCGGTCGCGCCGGACTCGTCGCGGAGCAGGCTGGCGAATTTGCGCATGAGAATTTCCCTTTTGCAGATGTCGCGGAAAGCGCGACTGGTCGGAGCAAATTTGCTCACTTCATCTGAAAATGTCCAGGACTATTACATAAAATTTTAGACGCTATTGAGTAAATTCGAAGTAAAATTGGCACTACTTTTGGACAGAATTTACGATTCATTTACCACGTTGAAGATCATTTATGAGGTTCATTTATGAGGTATTGTGACGCAACACCGGATCTTGCCATCGGTCCTGCCGTCCTTGACAGGTCCGATTCTGTCGCGCAGCGCAGCGGCGCGCGGGGCCGAGCGAAAATTCTCAGCCGCTGGCCCCGCGTTCCTCGATTTTTGCCGCGACTTCGTCGCAGACGGCGGCGAGTTCGAGAAGCTCCTCACGGAGGTTCGGATCCGCGCTCGCTTGCGCCCGCTCCCGGAACTTCTCCGCCTGTTCCCACCAAAACGTCGCGTCGGTCATGGCCTGTCTCGATCGAGCCCGATGGTACGGAGCCCTATGATATGTCGAGATGGGCGGCCAGTGAAATTGTATACTCGTGCCCGGGACGAGGAGCGGCCGGGCGAACGCGGCCGCATCGGACGGAGGCGTCAAGCATGAAGCTGCTTTCTTTCGCCGCTCACGGCGGCGCGCGCGTCGGCGCGGCACTCGCCGAGGGCATCCTCGATCTCACCGCGGCGCTGCGCATCACCCATCCCGGGCTTTACGATGCCGATTCGATGCTCGGGATCATCCGGTCCGCATATGATATCGACGCCGCCGGCGGCGAGAGCATCGAGCGGCTCCGGCGGGCCGGCACGCTCGAAGATCATCTCGTCGCCCATCCGAGATTTTTGCCGCCGATCCCCGACCCGCCGAAAATCCTGGCACTCGCGCTCAATTACCGCGAGCACATCGCCGAGACCAATCTCAAATTCTACGAAGAGCCGATCGTCTTCGCCAAATACGCCTGCAACCTGCTGCCGCATGACGGCGAGATCGAGCTGCCGCCTTTCCCGCAGAGAGTCGATGAGGAGCACGAGCTGGCGCTGGTGGTCGGTCGCGACTGTCGCCACATCCGCCCGTCCGAGGCGCGGGACTACATCTTCGGCTATACGATCTGCAACGATGTCTCGGCGCGCGACCGCCAGCGCGAGCGGCTGCAGATGGGCCAGCCCTATGGCTATGCCAAGAATTTCGCGAGTTTCTGCCCGATGGGGCCATGGATCGTGACGCGGCAGGAGCTTCCCGATGCCCGCGCCCTCGCCATGGAGGTGCGCATCAATGGCAAGGTGACCCGCAGAGGCAACAGCGCGCAGATGATCTTCGATCCTTACGAGGTCCTGGCCTATTGCTCCGATTACACGCCGATGCAGGCCGGCGACGTGATCTCGCTCGGCACCTTCGCGGGCGAAAAGAAGATCGTCGCCGGCGACATCGTCGAATTGGAGGCCGAGAAAATCGGCGTGCTGCGCAACCGCGTCGTCGCGGCGCGCGCGCCCTGGTCCAACTTTCCCGCCGATGCGGCGACCGGACCGATGGTGCGACAGGCCCGCTGAGCGAGGACCGAGACCGGGGGCCGCGATTCGGCTGCCGCCCTTGCCGGGCCGGTCAAATCGCGGTAAGAGGCGGCGGCTCGCGCGCGGGCTTGGCCCGCGCCCGATCAACCAAATCGCTCCTCGTCACTCCAAGAGGTCCTTCATGGCACGCAAGAAGATCGCGCTCATCGGAGCCGGCCAGATCGGCGGCACGCTCGCGCTTTTGATCGGATTGAAGGAGCTCGGCGATGTCGTGCTCTGCGACGTCATCGACGGCATCCCTCAGGGCAAGGCGCTCGATATCGCCGAGGCGGCGCCCGTCGAAGGCTATGACGCGCGCTTTAGCGGCGCCAACGACTACGCCGCCATTGCCGGCGCCGATGTGGTGATCGTCACCGCGGGCGTGCCGCGCAAGCCCGGCATGAGTCGCGACGACCTCATCGGCATCAACGCCAAGGTGGTGGTCCAGGTCGGCGCCGCGATCAAGCAGCATGCGCCCGGCGCCTTCGTCATCACCATCACCAATCCGCTCGATGTCATGGTGGCTGTGATGCGCGAGGCGACCGGCCTGCCGCACGCCCGCGTCGTCGGCATGGCCGGGGTGCTCGACAGCGCGCGCTTCCGCTATTTCCTTGCCGAAGAATTGGGCGTTTCCGTCGAGGACGTGACCGCCTTCGTCCTCGGCGGGCATGGCGACAGCATGGTGCCGCTGGCGCGCTATTCGACCGTCGCGGGCATTCCGCTGCCGGACCTCGTCAAGATGGGCTGGATCACCAGCGAGCGGCTCGACAAGATCGTTCAGCGCACCCGCGACGGCGGCGGCGAGATCGTCAATCTGCTCAAGACCGGCTCGGCCTTCTATGCCCCGGCGGCCGCGGCGATCGCCATGGCGGAGGCCTATCTCCGCGACAAGAAGCGCGTGATGCCCTGCGCCGCTTGGCTCACCGGCCAATACGGGGTCAAGGATCTCTATGTCGGCGTTCCCGTGGTGATCGGCGCCAAGGGCGTCGAGCGCATTGTCGAGATCGCTCTCGCTCCGGACGAGAAGGCCGCCTTCGACAAGTCCGTCGCATCGGTCCGCGGCCTGGTCGAGGTCGCCAAGAAGATTCAGGCCGAATCGGCCAAAGGCTGACCGCGCGGCGATTGCATGGCTCCCATGCGCCGCGGCGGTCGTGGCGGCGCAAGTTTTGCGGACTAGGTATCGGGACCGGTCGTACCAATCTTCAGCCTAGCCCGCTCTTGCCGGAATGGCGGCCGTTGCCGTCCGCTCCGGCAGGGGCAATCGGAATCGCACAATGCCGCGCAGCGACCAGGACAGCTTTCTGACCGGAGCCAATTCGGCCTTTATCGCCGAGCTTTACGCCCGCTATCTCGAGGACCCCATGGCGGTCGACGAGAGCTGGCGGGACTTCTTCGCCGCGCTTGCCGAAATTCCCGAGGCGGTGCGGAAGGAGCGCCAAGGCCCGGGCTGGGCGCCGCCGCGCCCGGCCATGCTGAACGGCCATGCCGAAGCGGCTTTGCCGCAAGACATCCGCCAGGCCGCGCTCGATTCGATCCGGGCGATGAACCTGATCCGGGCCTACCGCGTCAACGGCCACCTCGTCGCCACGCTCGATCCGCTCGGCCTTTATCGCCGCACCTACCATCCCGATCTCGACCCCGCGACCTATGGCTTCGCCGCGGCGGATTACGACCGGCCGATCTTCGTCAACAACCTCCTGGGCTTCACCACCGCGACGATCAACGAGATTCTGGCGGCGCTGCGTCTCATCTACTGCGGCAACGTCGCCGTCGAGTACATGCACATCCAGGCCTTGGAGCAGCGCCAATGGATCCAGGCGCGCATCGAGGTGCCGCGCAACCAGACCGACTTCACCGTCGAGGGCAAGCGCGCCATCCTCGAGCGCCTCATCGCCGCCGAGCAGCTCGAGCGCTTTCTCGACCGCCGCTACACCGGCACCAAGCGTTTCGGGATCGAAGGCGCCGAGGCGCTGATCCCGGCCTTGGAGCAGGTCATCAAGCGCGGCGGCCAGCTCGGCATCAAAGAGCTCGTCATCGGCATGCCCCACCGCGGCCGGCTCAACGTGCTGACCAACGTCATGGGCAAGCCTTTCGCGGCGCTGTTCTCGGAATTCCAGGGCAACACCGCCAGTCCCGAGGACGTGCAGGGCTCGGGCGACGTGAAGTACCATCTGGGCACCTCGACCGACCGCGAGATGGGCGACATCGCCATGCATCTCTCGCTCACCGCCAATCCCTCGCATTTGGAGGCGGTGGACCCGGTCGTGCTCGGCAAGGTGCGCGCCAAGCAGCGCCAGCGCGACGACCAGAACCGCGAGCAGGTGGTGGGCCTCCTGATGCACGGCGATGCCGCCTTCCCGGGGCAGGGGCTCGTCGCCGAATCCTTGGAGCTCTCCGGGCTCAAGGGCTACCGCACCGGCGGGACCATCCACTTCGTCGTCAACAACCAGATCGGCTTCACCACGAGCCCGGCCCAGGCGCGCTCGAGCCCCTATCCGACCGATGTCGCGAAGGGCCTGCAATCCCCGATCTTTCACGTCAACGGCGACGACGCCGAAGCGGTCGTGCATGTCGCGCGCATCGCCACCGAGTTCCGCCAGCGCTTCAAGAAGGACGTGGTCGTCGACATCTTCTGCTACCGCCGGCACGGCCACAACGAGGCGGACGAGCCGGCCTTCACTCAGCCGCTCATGTATCGCGCCATCGCGTCCCATCCGACGACGCGCGAGATCTATGCCCGCCGCCTCATCGACGAGGGCCTGATCGACGAGGCCGAGGCCGAGCGCATCAGCAGCGACTTCGTCGCTCGTCTCGAGCGCGAGTTCGCGGCCGCCAAGAGCTATCGTCCCAACAAGGCCGACTGGCTCGAAGGCGTCTGGAGCGGGCTCGGCATCGCCTCAGACGATGACCGGCGCGGCGAGACTGCGGCGTCCCAGGAGTTGCTCGCCGAGGTCGGCGCGGCCTTGACCCGCGTCCCCGATGGCTTCCACCTCAACCGCAAGATCGCGCGCCAACTCGAGGCCAAGCGTCAGACGCTCGAGAAGGGCGAGGGCATCGACTGGGCGACCGCCGAGGCGATGGCCTTCGGCACGCTCTGCGCCGAGGGCACCTTCGTGCGGCTCTCCGGCCAGGATTCGGGCCGCGGCACCTTCTCGCAGCGCCACGCCGTGCTGGTCGATCAGGAGACCGACGAGAAATACGTCCCCTTGAACCACATCCGCGCGGGACAGGCGCCGTTCGAGGTCATCGATAGCCCGCTCTCCGAGGCGGCGGTGATGGGCTTCGAATACGGCTACAGCCTCGCCGAGCCGCATGCGCTTGTCTTGTGGGAAGGGCAGTTCGGCGACTTCGCCAACGGCGCCCAGGTCATCATCGACCAGTTCATCAGCTCCGGCGAGGCGAAATGGCTGCGCATGAACGGCCTCGTCCTGTTGCTGCCGCACGGCTATGAGGGGCAGGGGCCGGAGCA
>Ga0181536_10007135_pt1 | contig 11045 bp, 8 predicted proteins | sample PEATcosm2014_Bin_41_FD_121105 | JGI IMG/M metagenome (GOLD analysis project Ga0181536, IMG submission 121105) | Peatland microbial communities from MTU Mesocosm Facility, Houghton, MI, USA - PEATcosm2014_Bin17_60_metaG | ecosystem: Environmental > Terrestrial > Soil > Wetlands > Peat | place...
ATGCCGACGGTACCGCCTCGTTTCTGGGCGGCGGGGAGCGGGCGGCCGTCGTAGTCCCGCGAGGTGATCAGGCTTCCGTAGTCGGCCCAGCGAGCGGGGTCGCGGCGGAGGATGGGGATGGCGGAGTAGGTCATGCCGAGCGGGCAACAGATGCCATTCTCGCCCTGGTTCCAAAGGTAGCAGACAGCGGCGCGGGCGACCTGGGCGCCTTGGGTTGGATTGGTCCAACACAGCGAGTGGAACCCGTCGCGCATGGCGAGGGCCATGAGTTCGTGCCAGGCGGGGTGGAACTCGATCTGGTCGATGCGGCGGCCCCAGCGGTCGTGGGTTTTCAATTCAGGGAGGTTGCGGTTGGCCTGCCGGGCGAGTTCCTGCACGCGGGCGGAGGCGACGCGGTGGCCGATGGTTTGCGCCTGGGGGACGAACCAGCCGGCGCCGAAGGTCGCCAGGATGGTGGCGAGGGCGGGGTCGGCGGTGAAGGCGTTGTAGCCGGACAGGGCGGGGGCCTGGTTCAGAACGTCGTGGGTCTCGTAGCCGAAGGGGTCGTGGGTCATGGCGGGGCCTTTGGCTTGTTCAGATCCGGAGGCGGTCGGTGCATACACGATCAGAACGAAACGCCCCGTGGAATAATGCCCAGGGCGTGCGCCTCCCGCTCCAGGTCTTCGCGGAAGTCCGGATGGGCAATGCCGATCAGCGCCAGCGCGCGCTCGGGAACCGATTTGCCCTTGAGATTGACGATGCCGTATTCCGTCGCCACGTACATCATGTCCGACCTGGGCGTGGTCACGATGTTTCCGGGCGTCAGATTGACCACGATGCGGCTGCGGCGTTTGTCGCGCTTGTCGTAAGTCGACGGCAGGCAGATGAACGATTTGCCGCCATCCGACGCGTAGGCCCCGCGCACGAACTGCAACTGCCCGCCCGTGCCCGTGAGGTGTCTGTTGCCGTCGGACTCGGACGCGGCTTGGCCCTGCAAATCCACTTGCGTCGTGCTGTTGATCGCCACGGCGCCCGGATTCCGCATGATGATGTGCGGTGGATTGGTATAATCGATCGGGCAGCACAGCATGTCGCGATTGCGATCGAGCGTCGCGTAAAGTCCGCTGGATCCCAGAGCAAAGGAATAAACGATCTTGCCCGGATCAAGCGTTTTGCGCGTTCCGGTGATGTACCCGCCGTTATGGAGTTCGGCGATCCCGTCCGTCAGCATCTCGGTGTGAACGCCGAGGTCTTTCACCCCGCTCCGCGCCAGCAGCGCGCAAACGGCGTTGGGCATGCCGCCGATGCCGATTTGCAGGCACGCGCCGTCTTCGATCTCTCCGGCGATGAATCCGGCCACCGCCTGGTCGATCTCGGTCGGGGCCGGATTCGGCAGTTCCGGCGCTGGCGTATTATCTCCTTCGATGACGTAATCGACCTCGCCCACATGAATACCCGGGCTCTTTCCGTAAACGTAAGGCAACCCCGCCGTGGTCTCGACGATCACCGTGCGCGCGCGCTCGATCACCGCACGGTGCCACAGGTTGGTCGGCCCGAGATTGAAGTATCCCCCCTCGTCGATCGGGCAGGTCTTCAGGATCGCCATGTCGATCGGATCAATGAAACGCCGGTAGTAATCCGGGATCTCGCCCAGATTGACCGGCAGATAGTGGCAATGCCCGGCGTCGTGGTGCCTCCGGTCGTAGCCGGAGAAGTGCAGGTTGAAGAAATGAACGTGCTCGCCGGATGGATCGGCTTCCAGCGGCGCGCGGGGCCGCAACGACAGGCAATTGCGAACCTTCAGGTTCGATAGCTCGCCGATACGGGCACCGAGAGCGGCGTCGAAGACATCCGGTTGGCAAAGCGTGGCGCCGTAGTCGAGCCACATACCGGACTGGACCAGCCCGGCGGCGTACTCCGCCGAGACGGTTCGCGCTGGGGTACTGGCGGTCCTGGTTGCCATGTGTGGTTTCCTCGCCGTTTGTGTTCCTCTTCATCGCCGGGCGGGGGGCCATCGCGTGGTGCGCCGCGGCCCTGGCTAACTCCATCGATTCAACGAAGTCCCCCCATGGTCCCAGCGCGTCACCCCCGGCGGTCGCATCGCGAAATCGCCGGGCAGACGCGGATTCTGGCCGCCAACGATACTTGCTTAGCCAGGCGTCATGGAGGCCGCGCGAACTACTTTGCGTCGCCTAATACCTGTCCCACGATGATCTCCGGCGGGTTTGGCAACAAATCTTTCATCGCGGTCCGTTGCACGACCGCGCGGGCCTGCTGGTTGGCATTATCAGCGGACTCCTTGCTGTCGAACGTGCCGATTGAGGTGATCGTGTCGTTACCGGTGTCCACGATCACGTAAGAGCGAAACCCCGCGATCGTTCGCAACACCGGAAGCAGTTCAGCCATCGCGACGCGGTTGGCCTCCTTGACGTCCTTGCAACCTGGGTATTTCCGTATCGTAACGTACATCGCTCCCTCCCGTGCCAATCAGGAACCATAAACAACTTCCGCTTTTACTGATTTGGCATTGATCTGAATCAAAGCCTGTCCGGGAAAACCGCTGGTTCGTCCGCGCGACCTGTTTTCGGTTCTCACCTACGAACCATTCACGAGTCCGCTGAGGGTCGTTATGCGCCCGTCGAACCGACCCCCCGCCCCCTCCCGATTGTCAGCCCGCCGCATATCCCCTACGCCCGCTCCCGACCGCGCCACCCCGAGGCGCGCCCGACGAGCGAGACCCCATGCAACACCCCACCTGGCAGGCGCGCGTGTTCGACGCGCTGCAAGCCGCCCATGTCACCATCGTCGGCTACGTCCCCGACGCCGGCCACGCGCACCTCATCCAGGCCGCGCACGCCGACCCGGACATGACCGCCGTCGTCCTGACCACCGAGGAAGAAGGCATCGCGCTGGCCGCCGGCGCCTGGCTCGGCGGCCAGCGCGCGGTGCTGCTCATGCAGTCCTCCGGTGTCGGCAACTGCATCAACATGCTGTCGCTGCCGGTCACCTGCCGCATGCCGTTCCTGACCCTCGTCACGATGCGCGGCGAGTGGGGCGAGTTCAACCCGTGGCAGGTCCCGATGGGCACCGCGACGCCGCGCGTCCTGGCCCAGGCCGGGGTGCATGTCCGCCGCGCCGATCGCCCGGATGACGTGGCGGAGATGGTCGCGGCCTCGGCGGCACTGGCGTTCGACAGCCACATCCCGGTAGCGGTCCTGTTCTCGCAACGGCTGATCGGCGCCAAGGTGTTCGTGAAATGAGCCAGCCCCCCGCACGCAACGATGGCACTCTGGACCGGCGCGAGGTCGCGGCTGTCCTCATGCGCGACCCGGGCGACCTGCTGGTGGTCACCGGCCTCGGCGCCGCCACCTATGACGTCGGCATGCTCGGCGACCGCGAGCAGAATTTCTACCTCTGGGGGGCGATGGGCGGCGCCGCGATGCTCGGCCTCGGCCTGGCGCTGGCCCAGCCAAAGCGGCGGGTGCTGGTGATCACCGGGGACGGCGAGATGCTGATGGGCATGGGTTCGCTCGCCAGCATCGCGGCGGCGGGCGCGCCAAATCTGGCCATCGCCGTGCTGGACAACGCCCGATTCGGCGAAACCGGATCGCAACACAGCCACACCGGCCTGACCACCGACCTCGAATCGGTCGCCGCCGCGTGCGGCTGGACCGCGACGGCGACCGCCCGCGACATGGCGGCGGTCGAGGCGCTGCGACCGCGCCTGCGCGCCGAGCCGCTGTTCGCGGTGATCCGGATCAACGCCGACGAAAAGCCGCGCTTCATCCCGCCGCGCGACGGCGCCTATGTCACCGAGCGGTTCCGCCGCGGCCTTGGAATCGTTGAAAATTAGTTGTCCCGGATCACGATCGGCACAGCGCCGGGCGCCGGAGCGGCGGGAACGGCCGGGCGAGACGGTATGAAACATACCAGTACTGGCGCGGCAGCGGGATTTCCGGCACAATGACGGGTCTGGGGAAAACAATCGCCGACAAAAGCGGCAGGCGCCCGCCGGGCACCAGCTGACCTTCGTCTGATGGGTACACGAACAGCATGATCTTTTGGCGTCATCGACTCACCGGAGCCTGGCTGGCGCTGCTTTTGCTGGCCCCGCTGTGCCACCTTCCCGTGACCGCCTTCGCGCAAGGTACCCCCGCCCAGGGACCGGCCGGACCGCCGGCGGTGCCGGTCAGCGTGGCCCCGGTCGCCCGCAAGGACGTGCCGATTTACCTGCATGGACTGGGCACCGTGCTGGCCTTGCAAAGCGTGCAGTTACGCAGCCAGGTCGATGGCGTCCTCCTGAAAGTCCCGGTGACCGAAGGCCAGGAAGTCAAGCAAGGCGACGTGCTCGCCATCATCGACCCGCGGCCGTATCAGGCGGCGCTCGATGCGGCGGTCGCCCGGAAGCAGCAGGACGCGGCGCAACTCGTGGCGGCGAATGCCGACGTCGTGCGCTACACGGCCCTCGCGGCGCGGCAGGTCGCCTCGCAACAGCAACTGGAGGTCGCGCAGGCGAAGGCCGGCCAGTTGATCGCCTCGATCGCCATGGATCAGGCGCAGATCGACACCGCGAAGATCAATCTGACCTGGTGCTACATCACCGCGCCCTTCGATGGACGGGTCGGCCTGCGGGAGATCGATCCCGGCAATTTCATCCGTTCGGCCGAGGTGAGCGCCGTGCTGCCGTTGTCGCAGTTGCGCCCCATCGCGGTGACGTTCCCGGTGCCGCAGGACAATCTGCCGGCGATCCAGCAAGCGATGGCCGCCGGCAAGGCGCCGGTCGTCGCCTACACCAGCGACGGCACGACGGAGCTTGACCACGGCACCCTGCTGACCATCGACAACGCGATCGACGCCACGACGGGGACCATCAAACTCAAGGCCACGTTCCCCAATGCGAACTCTCAGCTCTGGCCGGGCCAGTTCGTCAACGCGCGGCTGCTGGTCGGCACCGACACCGGCGTGCTGACCGTCCCGACGGCGGCGGTGCGGCACGGCCAGGACGAGATGTACGTCTATGTCGTCAAACCCGACCAGACCGTGTCCCGCCAGGTGGTTGAGGTCGCGCGAGACGATGGGGTGAACGCGATCATCTCAAAAGGGTTGCAGGAAGGTCAGCTCGCGGTCACCGACGGCCAGTCCCGCCTGCAGAACGGCACCCACGTCTCCATCGTCAACGGTGCCCCGAAAGAGGCCGCCAATCCGCCGAGGCAAGGCGGCTGAACCCGGTCGAGGACGCAGCCTGACATGAGCATTTCGACCCCCTTCATCCAGCGGCCCGTCGCGACTTCTCTGTTCATCGCGGCCCTCGTGCTGGTCGGGCTCGCCGCCTATCCGTTCCTGCCGGTGGCGCCCTTGCCGCGCGTCGACTTCCCGACCATCAGCGTGAACGTGAAGTACCCGGGCGCCAGTCCGGAGACGATGGCCAGCACCGTGGCGCAACCGCTGGAGCGGCAGTTCGCGATCATCCCCGGCATCGCGCAAATGACCTCGGTCAGCGTCGCGGGCTCGGCCTCGATCACCATTCAGTTCGATCTCGACCGCAACATCGATGGCGCCGCCGGCGACGTCCTGGCGCAAATCAACGCGGCGACCGGCGCGTTGCCGAAAAACCTGCCGTCGCCGCCGACCTATTGGAAAGTCAATCCGTCCGAAGCGCCGATCATGATCCTGGCGCTGCAGTCGGACAGCCAGCCGATGATCGAGGTCGACGACTACGCCGACACGGTGTTGGCGCAGCAAATCTCGCAGCTCGCCGGTGTCGGCCAGGTGTTCATCGCCGGCGAACGCAAACGCGCGGTTCGCGTCCAGGTCGATCCGGCGAAGATCGCGGCCATGGGCCTGACGCTGGAGGATATCCGTTCGGTCCTGAGCGTCTCGACCGCCAACGCCCCCAAGGGACAGATCGATGGCCCCGAGCGGTCCTATGCGATCTATGACAACGACCAGCTCACCAGAGCCGCCGACTTCGAGAACGTCGTCGTGGGATGGAAGGCGGGGGCGCCGATCCGCGTGCGCGACATCGGCCGGGCGATCGACGCCGCCGAGAACCGCTTCGTCGGCGGCTTCCAGAACGGCACCGAAGGCGTCATTCTGCTGATCTTCAAGCAGCCCGGCGCCAACGTCATCGACACGGTCGAGCGCATCAAGGCCACCCTGCCGCGGCTTGAGGCGTCGATTCCGCCATCGATCAAGACCAGCATCATCGTCGATCGCACGCAGACCATCCGCGCCTCGCTGGCGGAGGTGCAGTTCACGCTGATTCTGTCGATCTGCCTTGTCGTGATGGTGATCTTCCTGTTCCTGCGGAACGTCTGGGCCACCATCATTCCGTCCATCACCGTGCCGGTGGCGCTGATCTGCACCTTCGCGGTGATGTACCTGATGGATTACAGCCTGGATAATCTGTCGCTGATGGCGCTGACGATCGCGGTCGGCTTCGTCGTCGACGATGCCATCGTCATGCTGGAAAACATCTTCCGCCATATCGAAGACGGCATGCGGCCGATGGAGGCGGCGCTGAAAGGCGCCGGAGAAATCGGCTTCACCATCGTGTCCATCAGCGCCTCGCTGATCGCGGTGTTCATCCCGCTGCTGCTGATGGGTGGCATCGTCGGCCGCCTGTTCCGCGAGTTCGCGATGACCGTGACCATCGCGGTGGTGGTCTCCGCGGTCGTGTCGCTGACGCTGACGCCGATGATGTGCTCGCGTTTTCTGCACCACCACCAAGGCGGCCACAATTTCCTTTATCGGGCCATCGAGCGTTTCTTCACCGGCCTGATCGCGGGGTACCGCCGGACCCTGGATATCGCGCTGCGGTTCCATGTCATCACGTTCGCGACCTTCATGATCACGGTCGTCCTGACGGTCTACCTTTTCATCACTGCGCCGAAAGGATTTTTCCCGGCGCAGGACACCGGCGTCATGATCGCGACCACGCAGATGGCGGAGGATATTTCTTTCCAGCACATGGGCGAGATCCAAAGGAAGCTGATCGCGGTGATCGCCGCCGATCCCGATACGCAGTCCTACGCCTCGAACTGGGGTACCGCGATCTCCGGTTACACGCTGAACAACGGCCGCGTTTTCATCGCACTGAAACCATGGGATCAGCGGGTCGGCGGCAACGTCCAGGAGTACATCGCGCGTAACCGCGCCAAACTGGCCAAGATCGAGGGCGGCCAGTTGTTCATGCAGTCGATCCCGGATGTCCGCGTCGGCGCCAAGATCTCGAAGACCGAGTATCAGTATACCTTGCAGGACGCCGACCTGGATGAGCTCTTCGCCTGGGCGCCGAAGGTATTGGCCAGGCTGCAAAACCTGCCGATGCTGCGCGATGTCACCACCGACCAGCAGAACGGCGGCGCCACCGCGACCATCGTGATCGACCGCGACCAGGCGGCGCGGTTCGGCATTCAGCCGCAGGTCATCGACGACACCTTGTACGATGCGTTTGGGCAACGGCAGATCACTCAGTATTTCTCGCAGGTGAACTCCTACCACCTGATCCTCGAGGTCATGCCAGGCCTGGCGTCGGATATTGAGACGATCAACAAGCTGTACGTGAAGTCCAACACCGGCGCGGCGGTGCCGTTGAGTTCGTTCGTGAAATGGACCACGGCGCCGGTGCAGCCGCTGTCGATCAGCCATCAGAGCATGTTCCCCGCGGTCACCATCAGCTTCAATCTGGCGCAGGGCGCGGCTCTGGGCGACGCGGTCACCGCGATCAACGGGGCGATGGCGGATATGCACTCGCCGCTGTCGCTCAACTCCTCGTTCTCCGGCACCGCGCAGGCGTACCAGGAGTCGGAGAAGAGTCAGCCCTATCTGCTCGCGGCGGCGTTCATCACCGTCTATCTCATTCTGGGGATCTTGTACGAGAGCTACATCCTGCCGATCACCATCCTTTCGACGCTGCCCTCGGCGGGTGTTGGCGCGCTGCTGATGTTGCGGGTCGCGGGCCTCGACGTGTCGGTGATCGCCGTGATCGGCGGGATCCTGCTGATCGGCATCGTGAAGAAGAACGGCATCATGATGGTCGACTTCGCTATCTCGGCCGAGCGAACCAGGGGCCTGGAGCCGGCGGAGGCGATCCGTCAGGCCTGTCTGTTGCGGTTCCGCCCGATCCTGATGACCACCATGGCGGCGATGCTTTCCGGCCTGCCGCTGATGCTGAGCAGTGGCGCCGGGTCGGAGCTACGGAAACCGCTTGGCTACGCGATGGTCGGCGGGTTGGCGTTGAGCCAGATCCTGACACTGTACACCACGCCGGTCATCTATCTGTACATGTCACGGTTGCAACGATTCGTGTCGCGGCGGCCGGCACGGATGCCAACGCTGGCGACGAAGCTTGGCGACGCCGAGGTGGCGGACTGATCGCAGCCGGCCGGGGTTAGCCACCGCACTTTTACCGGTGTGCCTGAACGTTGCCACACAACGCCCGCGCTTCGGCGTCGTGGCCTCTGGAACATCATCATGCCGGTTGAACATCGTCATGGCCGGTGAAGCGTCGTCATGGCCCGGCTCGTCCGGGCCACCTGAGCCAGCACGGTGCGGCGTCGGGTGGCCCGGACGAGCCGGGCCATGACGAGACGCGGGGGGCGGCGCGACGCCCCGTGGGGCATCGCACCGCCCGTCGGTTCAGTCGGGCTGTTACTCGGCCGCCATCCGCGTCGGAGCCTGCGCCAGCAGCGCCCTTGCTTCATTCGCGACCCGCGTGCCGTCGAAGAAGTTCGGGTTCTGCGTGCCCCATAGCCGCACCGAGTTACCGAAGACGAACTCGCGGAAATCGTCGCCGGTGATGAACCCGTCCTCGACCAGTTCATACGCCTCCGGCAACGGATCCCGCATATCGATCACATCGAAATGCCCGATGTCGGAGCTGTAGATCGCGTTCAATTTGGCACCGAACGGATTGGCTTTGCCGAACGCGACGGAGTTCATCCGGTCGTCCGCCTCGCAGCCGAAATAGAACGGTGTCGAGAACAGATCGCACCAGTCCTCCTTCCGGGTGATCTTGCACTTCGAGAAATCATCGATGTCCTCGACCCCCCCGGTCCCTTGCAGTTCCGGATCCGGCCAGCCGTCACGCTCCTTCAACGCGGCGGCGAGTTCGGCGTAACCGTATTTCTCGACCAGACTCATCAGCAGCGGCCGATTGAGTTTGTCCGGCCGCATGTTTTCCAGCGCCTTGGCGTTGCGCCGTTCCCAGTGCTCGATCAGATCGCCGAACAGTTGCGACGCCCAACCGACGCCGCCTTCGAGGAAAGCGAAGCGAAGCTCGGGGAAGCGCCGCGTGACACCGCCGAGGAAGATGCCCTTCGCCGCGGCGTGACCGGCATCGGCGAAGTGGCCGATGTGGTTGTAGACGAAGTTGGTGGGCGAGTTGCGCAGCGCCTGATTGCTGCCCGTGCTGTGGAACGTGGGCGCGATCTTGACTTCGCGGCACTTCGCCCAGACCGGATCGTAGTCGTACAGACCGTCGACGCCGAAGACCTCATACCAAACGGCGAACCGGTCCGCTTCCGGATCTCGTTTCACCGACTCGACCTGGCGCGGGAAGGCGCTGCCGAACATGCCGACCTTGGAGCCGAGTTGTTTGGTGGCGAACTCAAGCTCGGCGATCGCCTCTTCCGGCGTGTGCATCGGAATGATCGCGGCCGGGGTCATGCGGTCGGACAGTTTTTCGAAATATTCCGCCGACACGATGTTGTACGCGTGAATCACCGCGCGCCTGGTCTCGTCATCCTTGATCCTGGGCAGCCGCAGACCGGCGGTCGGATAAACGATCGCGAAGTCGGCGCCGAATTCGTCCAGGCGGTCGTACAGCATGCGCGGCATCAGCGCGGTGGCGCGGTCGAGCGTGTTGCCGGTCTGGCGGGTCCAGAATCCAGGCATCGCGATGCGGCGGCGCTTGCGCTCTTCCACCGCCATGTTCAGCGAGGTCTTGGTGACCGCCATCGTCGCGAGGAACCCGTCAGCGGCCTTGTCGCCGCCCACTTTGCGCATCTTTTCGGCGAATACCGGATCATACTCGACCCAGTGACCATCCCCGTCGATCACCGGGTGTTTGAGACCCGCGCGGATCTGAGCGGGCGTCTGGTGTGCGTGACCTGTCATTTCATCCTCCCACAGTGTTCAGTGACGTCGCAGTCTGGTGGTTGGGTGGAAGCGCAGCACCAACCGCCGGACGAGTCAAATCGGGGGAGACCCGGCGAGGTTGCTCAGATCATGCGCAAAAAGAACACCAGCGTGACGAACGCCGTCAGTGCGATGACGAAACGGCGTACGATTTCTGGTGGCAGAAGACGGGTCAGGCGAGCGCCGAGATAACCGCTGATCACGCTCGCCGCCAACATCGCCAGTGTCTCGGGCCAACGTACCGCGCCGGCGGCGATGAACCACAGCACGGCTCCGCCATTGGCGGCACTGACCAGCAGAGCGCGAGCCGGCGCCATGGACTTAAGATCGTCATCGGCGGTGATCAGGCTCCAGGCCGCCATCATCATCAGCCCGACCGCGCCACCGAAATAACCGCCATACATCGCGATCACGAACTGAACGACCGGCAACGCGCCTGGGCGGATCCTGATCACGCGGCGCAACGCGATGCCGGCGCGCGCGCCGAACGCGAACGTCAGCGCGGCGAGCAGCAACAACCACGGAATGATCACGTCGAACAAATGCGCGGGCGTGGCTAGCAACAGCATCGCACCGGCCAGACCGGCCAGGAAGCTGATCGGCGCCAGCACGGCGAGCCGAAAGCCTCCGATCCCCCGCAGATCGCGGCGATACGCGAACGAACTGGCGATGGTGCCCGGAAACAACGCGACCGTCGAGGACGCGTTGGCGATGACCGGCGGCAAACCGGCGAACACCATGGCGGGAAACGTAACGAACGACCCGCCGCCGGCGATCGCGTTCATCGCGCCGGCGAGCAGTCCGGCCGCGGCCAGAAGCGGAAGCGTTGTCATACCGCCGATGTTACCGGGACTGTCCCGGAGGCGACATCACGTGGCGCGGATGTCTGCCCCGCGCCACGCGGCGTCCCGGCCGTTAAGGCGGTC
>Ga0181536_10007136_pt1 | contig 11044 bp, 7 predicted proteins | sample PEATcosm2014_Bin_41_FD_121105 | JGI IMG/M metagenome (GOLD analysis project Ga0181536, IMG submission 121105) | Peatland microbial communities from MTU Mesocosm Facility, Houghton, MI, USA - PEATcosm2014_Bin17_60_metaG | ecosystem: Environmental > Terrestrial > Soil > Wetlands > Peat | place...
GGCTTCATGATGGACACCAGCCATGGGCCGCTGCCAACCGAGGACGAGATCAAACGGCAAATTGATTTCCTGGCCCGATGGAAAGCCAACCAGTACTATCTCTACTCGGAAGCGAACATCGAATTGCGCGGCTACCCGCTGATCAATCTAGGGGCACGCTATACGCAGGCACAGATCCGGCGGCTCATCGATTACGCAAAACAGAGGCACATCGACGTCGTACCGTGTGTCGAGCTCTACGGTCATCTGCATGACCTGTTTCGTGTCGAGCGCTACGCGGATCTGAGCGCTTTGCCGCACGGCGGCGAAATCAATCCGACTAATCCGCGGGTTCAGGCGTTGCTACACGACTGGGTGGAGCAACTGACGGCACTGTTTCCCAGCCCGTGGTTTCACGTCGGCATGGATGAACCGTGGGAACTGGAGAAGGCGGGCAGCCAGGCCGCCGGGGGCGTAGAGCCGGGCAAACTTTACATCGAGCAGTTGAAGAGCATCACCGGGCTGGTCCGCCAATTTGGTAAACGCCCGATGTTCTGGGCGGATGTAAACAGCGGCGCCCGTATTTTCGCCCGTTATCCCGAGCTCTTTTCGCAGTTGCCGAAGGACGTGATCGCCGTTCCATGGCATTATCATGTTCAGCCTGAGTACAGCGGTTTTGTTGCCCCGTTCGCACGCGAGAAAGTGCCGGAAGTGTTCGCCCCCGGCATTTGGTGCTGGGATGAAATCGCTCCCGACTTCCTTCGAACGTTCGAGAATATCGATGGGTTTCAGGCCGATGCGCGTAAATACGGCACGATGGGGATGATCAACACCGGCTGGACGGATGCCTCTCAGGTGCTTTATCGGACGGCGCTGCCAGGCATGGCTTATGGAGCTGCCGCCGCGTGGCAGCAAGAACCGATGAATCGCGCGCAATTCTTTAATGAATATGCGGCAGCGTTCTATTCCGCGCCGGTGGCCTCCGAGGTGGCTCCGGCCCTGGAAGCTTTGGCGAAAGCGCAGCAGCTTGCGGAAACCGTGCTGGGATCGGAAACGATCTTCCGGCTTTGGGACGATCCGCTGACGCAGGCGCGGCTGGAGCGTGTCGGCTCCCAGCAGGAAGCACTTCGAGATCTCCGGCTCCTGGCGGAAGACGCTGAAGAGCACCTGGTCCGCGCCAGGGAACTACACGAGGACACCTATTCTCTTCCCAGCCTGCTCGTCAGCGCCCGCATGCTCGACTACGCGGGAATGAAGTACATTTACTCTCTGGAAATGGCCGGCTGTTTCAAGACGCTGGGCGAACACCCCAGCCGCGCGGACGTGCAGTTCTATGTGGGATGGGAATCCAGCTCGCGCAATCACAGCCGCATTATGGACTTGATGGATGAGATCTCGGACCTGCGCGAGGCGTACCGTTCGGCATGGCTGAGCGAGTATACGGACCATCGCTTGGACAGCGTGATGGGGCGCTGGAACGCCGAATACGAATATTGGCGAAGGCTGCAGACCCGGATGTGGGACCTGCTGCACGGTTTTAAGGATGGCGATACGGTGCCGGCGCTCGAGGAACTCCGGCCACACATGTAAGAGGTCCACAGGAGAAAATGGCCGAACCCGTTACCGTGCCGCACGAGGTCCATAAGCGCGCCCCCATCCAGTGTTTCCTGGTTCTGGTTTTGGTCAACCTGATGTGGGCGTTTCAGTTCTCCGGCGCGAAGATCGCGACGGAGCGGCTCGGACCAATAGCCGTTGCCTTGATTCCGCTGGCGCTCTCGACGGTGTTGTTCGCACCACTCCTGCGCATGAGCCGGGGCAAGAAGGCGCGGCCGCGGTGGACACCGGTGGTTTGGCGCGACCTTTTGCTCGCTTCGACGCTGGGCATTATTCCCGCGCAGCTCGGCCTCACTTGGGGAGTGGAACATTCACTCGCGAGCAATGCCTCGGTACTTACCTTGACCATTCCGGTTCTTACCGCCATGATGGCGGTCCTGTTGCTGGGCGAGCGGATGACACTTGTGCGCTGGCTCTCGTTCGCGCTTGCGATTGGGGGCGTGCTCATGGTTTCAGATATAGACTGGAAATCCGTATCTGTCTTCCGGGGCACATATCTACTGGGAAATCTCCTCATTCTGGCGAGTTGCCTCGGCAGCGCGTTCTACAACACGTACACCAAGAAACTGCTCGAGACGTTTAACCCCGTCGAACTGCTCGTGTATAGCTTTCTGGTGACCGACCTCGAGCTGGCCGCGATGATGCTCATATTCGAACGCTCCCCAGTCTCGGCGTTTATGTCTTTGGGCGCCGGCGTTTGGGCCAGTCTGCTGACGATTGCCATATTTAGCTTGAGCGTTTCGATGCTGCTTTACTTTTGGGTGATCGAGAGGATTGATGTGACGCAGGCGTCTTTGTCCATTTATTTGTTACCGGTTTTCGGAGTCCTGCTCTCGACCGTGGTGGTGAGAGAAAGGATTACCGCACAGCTGGTGTTCGGCGGCCTCCTGGTGTTTGCCGGGACATTTCTGGTCACGGTGTACGAGGAGCGAAAACGGATGCGCGAGGTGGCTTCAGAGGCATAGGAGCAGGCATGTCAGAAATGAACAGGTTTCGTATAAGCGGCATTGTTCCGATTATTCCAACACCTTTTACCGTGGAAGAGAAAATCGACTGGCCTTCGTTGCGGCGGTTGGTGGACTTTGCTTGCGCCGTGGGCGCCTGCGCCACGTGCTTGCCGGCATATGCCAGCGAGTTCTACAAGCTCTCCGAACCCGAGAGGCTGCGCTTGGTCTCGGAGGCGGTGCAGCACGCTGCTGGCCGTCTTCCAGTGTTTGCACAGGTCAACTTTGTCTCTGTGATTCAAGCTGTGGAGACCGCGCGTGAGGCCCAGAGGGCAGGAGCATCAGCGATTGCCGCTGCCGTGCCAAGGATGTTCCCCTTTGGAGAACCTGATCTATACCGCTACTTCGATCGGCTGCTGGGTTCGATTGATATTCCCTTGCTGATTCAGGATGTGAATCCCTCCGGGCCGACCGTGACCGCCCGCTTCGCATCCGAGTTGCATCGGGCTCATCCTCATTTTCGGTGGATCAAGCTTGAGGAGCCCTTGATGTCATCGAAAGTGACCGCAATATTGGAAGCAACCAACGGAGAAGTCGGTGTCGTAGAAGGCTGGGGCGGCATGTACATGTTGGACCTGATTCCAGCCGGCATCTGCGGGGTCATGCCGGGCCTGGCTATTTCCGACGTGTTGGCCAAGGTGTTTCAACTCGCCACCAAGGGCGACTTCGTGGGCGCCTATAAAATTCATGAAGCAGTCCTGCCGCAGATTGTGATGAGCCTACAGCATATGGAGCTATTCCACCACGCCGAAAAACGCCTGCTGGCGGCTCGCGGCATTCTGCCGGGGGCCTTCGTCCGCCAGTTGACCCTCAAGTTGGATCAGTATACGGAGGATCGTATTTCGTTTCTCAACCAGCAGATTCTCGCCTTACTCCATCGGCTGGAGCTCCCACTCAATCCCATCATTCCCGCGATGGCGGAGCAGCCCCGTTGAATGGGCCCGACATGCCACGAAAAAAATCCGGAGTCATGAAAGAGCAACTGGTCCCTGTGGGTGTCGTCGGCCTCGGACTGATGGGCACCAGCATCGTGACCTGTCTTGCAGCCGCTGGCCATCCAGTTGTCGGAATCGACCGAGACCCCGGCCGCAGACGAAATCTCAAGCGCCGCGTTTCGATCCTGCTGCGCGACATGCGCCGCGAGAAGCTGTTATCGAAGGAGCCTGCCAGTGTACTGAAACATCTCCGCACTGCGGGCGATTTTGGCGGGCTCGCGGATTGTGGACTGGTAATCGAATCGATCTTCGAGAATCTCGACGAAAAACGCGATGTCCTGCGGGGGATAGAGGATGCGGTAGCTCCCACCGCGCTGATCGGTAGTAACACCTCAGCCTTGCCCGTAACGGAGCTGCAACGCGGCGCACGCCACCCCGATCGCATACTCGGTATTCATTGGGGTGAGCCCGCTCACATCTTGCGATTCCTAGAAGTCATCTGCGGTGACCAAACTGATCCGCTGAATGCCCAGAAGGTCCTTCGCCTTGCCAGTCAGTGGAACAAAGAGCCGACTCTGGTCCGCCGGGACGTGCGCGGTTTCATTACCAATCGAATCATGTACGCGATGATGCGCGAAGCGTTTTATCTCGTTGAGAACGGCTACGCAACCGTGGAAGATGTCGACCGTTCCGTGCGCAACGACATGGGTTATTGGTTCACTCTGGCCGGTCCGTTCCGCTATATGGATCTGACTGGGATTCCGGCCTACGCCGCCGTGATGCGCGACCTTTTGCCGGATCTCAGTTGCGCTAAGGACGTACCGAAGCTCATGCAAGAGGTCGTGGCATCTGGCGCGCGCGGTATTTCCAACGCCAAGGGCTTCTATTCGTACACGCCGGCTGAGGCGAAACGTTGGGAAAAGCGCTTTGTCGATTTCAGCTACGAGATTCGCGCTCTCGCGCTCAAATACGCGGAACGCCCAAAGAAGAGCTGAGGTCTAACCGTCGTGGCACAAATCCTTTTTGAGGGCGGCACGTTGATTGATGGCACCGGCGCGCCGCCACGGTTGGGCAATCTCCTCATTTCCGCCGAGACGATCGCCGAGGTCGGCTCCTTCGAGGCCCCTGGCGATGCGCGCGTCATCCACTGCAAAGGCCTGGCCGTGACGCCGGGCTTTATCGATTCGCATAGCCACTCGGATCTTCAGGTGCTGGAAAACCGGCGGGAGAAGGTGGCACAGGGGGTCAGTGCGGAAGTGGTGGGCAACTGCGGCTTTTCGCCATATCCGGCGCCCGTTGAGTTGAAACTGCTGCACGACTTCGCCAACGGCATTTTCTGTGGCGATCAGGATTGGGGATGGCTGACTGCGAAAGCCTATCTCGACCGCGCGCAGCAGTCGGCATGATCAACTCTGTTTGGACCGATAGCGCGCAATGTTTCCTGCGCCTGACGTGGCCGGCGATGGCATATGGGGCCGCGGCGCCATGGCAGTCCGAAGCCATGGCTCGCGGTGCCTTCTTTGGCCAGTACACGGCATTGATGTACCCGAGCGCCAGCGCTGCGGAGGTGGCTGCAGCTTTCGATGATCTCAACCAGTCGGAGATAGCCATCGAAAGGGAATTTGGTGAATCCTCGATTCACCAAATGTGGGGCGATCCGTTCAGCACCGCCAACCTGAAGCGGACAGCGGAGCACCGCGAGGATTTCCGCCAGACCAGGCTCCGGGCAGAGAAAGCGCAAGCCCATGTGTATATGGCGATCAAACGTGGCGCGGATGCCTCTCTGCTGCAGACCGTACTAGTGGCTGCGCGCTCGCGCGATTTCGCGGGTTATAAATTCCTGAACGGTCTCGAGGTCGCGGAGCGCTGGCAGTCCTTCGGTCTCTATAACAGCGACCGCTATTGGAATCAGATCGAGTCCGAAGTAGTGTATCAATCCCATGGCCGGTTCGCGGACATGATGGATGAGGCAACGCAGATTGCCGCGGCCTACCGGTCTGCATGGCTCGCAGAGTATACTCCTTACCGTCTAGCCGCGGCCCTAGGCCGCTGGGACAACGAATACAGTTACTGGTTGAGATTACAAAACGGCTTCCGCGCCGCAACCAGTGGACTCAAGGAAGGAAGCAGTCTCCCACCTTTGAACAGTGTAATCGGGATGCGATAAGGCAACCTGGATATTCGTGAAACCGGGACTCCTCAAATCCTCATACGGCGTTCGAGGACGCCGCTGGCGCCATCCGCATTGCCGCACAATACGCGATGCTGTTTGCAGTCCGGACAACACAGCCACAAATCCTCCAGCCGGTACACCGCCTTCGTCAGCAACGGCGGCACGGCCGGTTAAAATGAGAGAGGGAATCCCTTGCATGAGCAATTTGCGAGATCGCGGCCATTTCGAAACCGCCCATGCCGGCAAGGCGCCCTGGGACATCGGCAAGCCGCAGGGGGCCATCGCCGAGTCGGCCGATCTGGTCACCAGCCCGGTTCTCGATGCCGGCTGCGGCACGGGCGAGAACGCGCTCTTCCTGGCAGCCAGCGGACAGCAAGTCACCGGCATCGATTTCGTCGACGAAGCGATCCGCATGGCTCGCCGCAAGGCGGAGGAGCGTGGCTTGACCGCGGAATTCCAGGTGAAAGATGTGATGACGCTTGGGGATTGGGACAAACGATTCGCCACCGTAATCGACAGCGGTCTATTCCACGTTTTCTCCGACGAGGGCGCGTTCGGTACGTCGCCGGGCTTACCCATGTCACCGAGCCAGGCGGACGGCTGTTGCTACTATGTTTCAGCGACGAGGAGCCTGGCACGCAGGGCCCCCGGCGGGTCTCGCAGCGGGAGATTCGGGCCGCTTTTGATGATGCTTGGACGGTTGAAGAGATTCGAGCAGGGCACGCGGATGTCCGCCCCGAGGAGGGTCTTTCATTCTCCGCTGGCGGGCCGAAGGTCTGGTTCGCGATCATTCGCCGGAACAGTTGAAGTATAAGCCGGCGCGGCACGACGCAAAGCGCGAGCTACAAGCTGGTGATTTGAAGGCGCACCGACGACCGGACGGACAGTTACAACCCCGGGGTTAGGCTTCAGATATATCACCGGCACAACCGCGGTTTGGGCGTTCGATCGGCCTAGGTCATCCGCCGACGCTAGGCCGATCATGTCTCCTATATTTCAGGGCAGACAAGAGATATCGCCTCCCCTTACTCTCTCTTTTTTACCAAGCTGACCGCCTTGAGGATAATCGCATTTTTTGGAATAGGCGGTCCGTAGCTGCTGCTGAAGCCTTGAGCAGCACCCCGAAAGCCGGTAGTCCCCTTCAGGCCTATCTCGGTAATCTTTTTCCCGAGCCGGGGGTTCTTCCATTCGTACGCGAAGAATGTGATGGGGTTGTCCTGTTGTCCTCCCAGCGGTACTGCGTCGGCGCCGTAGCAGTAATCCCACTCTGAAGGCCGCTTCGCCCAACTCCATTCCTGGATGTTGACGCCATAGCGAATGGGGATCGTAGTGACGAAGCCATCTTCGTAAACGACTTCGTACCAGCCCAGGAGATCGGCGGTGTCGTCCTGGTCCCAAAGCAATGCCCACCCCGGCCTGGTCGTGGCCGCACGCGCGGAAGCATGCAAAAAGATCAGGCTTGTGGCGTCTTCGCCGATCGTAATCGGACCGGAATCCTTGGGTAGTCCTGCCTTTTCAGCGCCATCGGTTCCTACGATAACCGCGACCTTTCCAGCGCGCTCGGATAAATCGAAGGGAACCTTCCCGAGCGTGGCTGTTGCACTCTCCATGCCGGCGAGGTTGACGTCCAAGCCTGGTTCAACCGGCGCCATGTTGAAACTGGCGGAAATATGGGCCGGAACGATTGACGTTTCCGTGCGGCTAGGAGGTTCTTCGCCCCGAAATCGGGTTCGAATTTCCGGCATCATGGACTGGATAACGCCGGAAAGGTTCCGGCCGTAAAGTGCATCGCCGCGCCAGAGCATGTTGGCACCGCCCAAAAAATCGGACAGCTGATCTTTCCCGAAGCCAATTTCATTCGTCGCGAACCAGACCGATGGCGCTCCGCCGACGATCGAGGAGCGCTTCATGCGGGCCTGCCAATTCTCCGCATTGGGATGCAGGTTGCCGAAAACCTGGTGGAATCCCATCTGGTCGAGTTGGGCTTCAAAACTCTCGACCTCCGCTTCGCTCTGCCCCGTGGGCGATGTGCCGTCTCCCGTATCGAAGGTTGACCAGAACCAGTTGAAAATCAGGACATCCTTTGGTATGAGACGGCTCACCTGTTCCGGAGTCATCCCACCAGCCACCTTGTAAGTAAACCCGTCCGGGGCCTTCCCGGTTTGCAGGCCCTTGCCGCGGACACCTTCCAGAAGCATGTCGCCCCAGATGATCATCGCGACACCCCTGCTTGCCAGGTAATCATGAATGGTTCGGACGTCTTCGCCGAACCGCTCGCCGATGTCCTTGTCCTTGCACCTGGGGCACAGCCCGACCGGCTGGAACAACTCATCGTGGCCGGCATGGACCCATCTAGGCTTCAGCAAGTCGATGTACTCGTCGTATACATCGAAAAGAAGTTTATAGCTGTTGGGATTCGAGGGGCAGTACACGCCCGGCCATTTCGCGCCGGGTGTCTCCGTCAGATCCGGATGCTCCGTCATGAGATAGTAGCAATGTGTAAACGATGGCAGTTCTGGAATCAGCTCGATGTGATATCTTTTTACGAACCGCGCGAGGTCGGCCACCTCTTCTTTCTCCAGATAACCGCCATCGGCGGTGTCCTGATGCGTAGAATCAGTCTCCCAATTGTGCGGCGTGCCGGGAGGAGAATGACGGCGCGAATAATTGGTGTCCTGCGCAAATTTGACCCAGCCAGTGTTTAACTCCGGATGCCGCTCAAAACGCATGGACGCGTCCATTTCCATGATGAGCGTGTTGTATTTGTACAAAGCCATGAAGTCCCGGATGAAGCGCTTAAAGAACGGGATGTTGTTGCGCCCTGGAATATAAAGTTTGATGCCGCGAAAAGGTTTGGCCGGCCAATCCCGCACGCGCACTCCTTTGAAGCGGAGCTGACCCTGCTCGCGGAATGCGAGTTGCCGCAGCGACTGCAAGCCGTAAAAGGCGCCGAGTTCATCGCTGCCGGCCACCAGAACGATGTTCCCGCTGGTCTGGAGAATGTAGCCTTCCGGACCCGGATCGCGCACGCTCACGGACAGGCTCTGACTTCCGCAATACGTCCGCACCAGGGGATTGTCGATCGATCCGATCACGATCGTGCGGCGGGCCGGATCCAGCCGGGCCAACCGCTCGGTTTTCAGATGGACTGCGAATCGATCGCCCAGATCGTCGGCCAAAGACCGGGCCAGGAATAAATCTTGCTCTGAGGGGTAAGCCGGGATCGCTATGACGGCCTGCTCGTCCAAAGCGAAATCGCTGCCGGATGTGATTTCGCGAGGCGTGGGGAAGATCGAAGGACCTTCCGCCGCAGCTGCGCTTGGGCATAAAGCGAAGATTGCATATCCAGCGGCCGCAGCGATGACGCACACCTTTTCAAATTGAAATCTTCGCACCGTTCCTCCTTGTGAAAGCCGTAATTGTACTCTAGCTCTAAAGCCTCGCGACTATGTCCACGGTGGCCTCGCCGCTGCGGAAACCCGGGAGGGCTGTCGTCTTCTGATTGCAGGAGGGGACCAGGAGGATCTGCTAGAAATTAGCTATTCCGGCCCTCCTGCTAGCCTCACGCACGAGGTCGTGGCATGATAGGACTCGACTTTCGGTGATCCGATCATCGCCAGGCGATTCTGGACCCGCTGCTGCACTACTCGACAACCTCAACATCCGCGGAGAGAGTTATCGTTTAAAAGACCGGCGGAAAGCTAGATTATTCCCGCGACCGGAAGAAGGAGCGGAGCGGCCAGCCTCCTTTCCGTCACCGGAGATTTTGCAGAACGGTCCTCACCGCCAAGGCTCCACGTCGTCGCGCAAAAACAGCGCGGCCTTGACGGCTCCGGGCCGTTCTACGAACACCATTCCGTCATGAGGGAAAGGAGGCTTATGAACGCGGCTTCTGTGCGCCTCCCGTCGGTCGGTGTCGGAGAGTTTCCGGGTGGGGGAATTTTCGACCGGCGAAGTAGGGAAATTCGGAAGTAGTCCACTTTGACGAGTTGTCCGACTCGTGCACTGGCCCGAAACGCGTTACTGGAGACTGTCGAGATCCACATGGCCATGTAGTCTCGGACAGTGACCGGTCGCGGTCCAGATAGGCGTTCTAGTAGATTGAGCTGTAGAGCGGGCCAAACGGATATGTTGGCAGACCGCATGGCCAATTCCGCCGAGGTCGAACCAACCCGGAGATCTACCTCTACTTCACTTCGTTGACGCTGTCATGGTATTTGACGGCCCTGCAGAATCTGGCCGACAGCCCGATGGGCTTCTTTGATCGCTGTGGTGTGATCTGGCGCGCCAGACAAGTCAGTATTGGCGAAAGCGATTCTTCCAAACGGAGCACGGCGAAGAATCTCACGCGGAGCGGGCTTTCCGCCCTTACCAAAAAAGAAGCCGGGTTGGGGGCTCACGTAAGCGTGGCCCCAGCGGTTGAGGATGATACCGGCAATATCCCGCTGCGCATCGAAACCTGACGCTGAAAACATTTCCGTCAGTTGCTCGCGAATCTTCCTCTCATAATCCCGAAATGAAGTGGAGAGAAGCTCAGTCCTGCCCCGGTTTCCCTGCTGCTCAAGAGGTAAACCGGGATGGTGAAAAAGGACCTTCAGACTCAAAACCACCGGGGAGTCCGGTCCGATTGTTTTATCGTCCGTGGAAAACGTGGGCACCTTTCGGACAGCTGTGGCGCTGCCGAACCCTTCGAACCATTGCGCACCGGAAATCCCAAGTTTATAAAGAAAACGCCAGTTGCGCACCGCTACGTTCGCTACCAGACACGGTGAACGGTAAAACTGCTCATATGCTTCACGTTGTGCCGAAGGCAGGTCGCGTACGGCGTACTTTGTGGTCCACGACCCACCCGCCATCACCACCGACCGTGCCTTCAGGCGATAAACTTTGCCGTGGCGCGCGTAGATAACGCGCACAGAGTCAGATGTGTTGGGATCTCCCTCATGCTCAACGCCAACCACTGTTGCCGCCAGACGAATTCGTGTCGTCTGCCCTGCACGGTCGAGCGCTGCAAAATCCACATGGTTGCGACAAACTGCGGGTAATCTCCGGGGGCCCGAGATCGCGTGGGGAATCAGAGTCTTCACCAGCAAACGACCAATACCGGTATTGCCCCCTGGGAAGGAATGCACTTGCGCATTCGAGTGCTCCGACTCGGGCGATTCTGCCGCCCAGGAATATGGGGCGTAGGCGGAGAGTACATCCGGTCCTGCACCGTGTCCACTACCTTCATCGATGAAGAACGTCCGAATGGTTGCGCGGCTGAGACCGTATTCCTGAATCAGATGTTCCTCGATGGTCATGCTATCCAACTTGCGGGATTTCTCATCGCCAGGGTA
>Ga0181536_10007141_pt1 | contig 11041 bp, 12 predicted proteins | sample PEATcosm2014_Bin_41_FD_121105 | JGI IMG/M metagenome (GOLD analysis project Ga0181536, IMG submission 121105) | Peatland microbial communities from MTU Mesocosm Facility, Houghton, MI, USA - PEATcosm2014_Bin17_60_metaG | ecosystem: Environmental > Terrestrial > Soil > Wetlands > Peat | place...
CCGTCCATTTGTGGAGCTGCCTCCACCTTTTTTGTGTGCCATTGCCGAATTCCCTTCTGAAAAACAGCTCTCAGCTATTAGCTTTCAGCTCTTAGCTTGTTCCTTGCAAAAACCAGGTCCATGGCTCAATGAGCGACAAACTCCCATGAACTGCGGCTATTTCGCCGCGTAGGTCACACCGTCGGCCTCAATGGCCTGGATGCGCACCTGGGTAAAGTTCTGCCGGTGTCCCTGCAGCTTCTTGTATTGCTTCTTGCGCTTGAAGTGGAAGACCAGAATCTTGTCGCCGCGGCCATCGCCAACGATCTCAGCCGTCACCTTGGCCTTCGCCGGCTTGGCCAGGGATCCCGGCTCGCCGGAAACTGCCAGCACATCGCTGAACTCAACCGTAGGACCGCCGGTCACGCTTTCGATCTTCAACACGTCGCCTGGAGCCACGCGATATTGCTTGCCCCCGGTGCGAATGACTGCGTACATAACAAAACCTCTCTCGCTCAGGCCTCTTGGGCCAGGCGCATAACTCAAATCCGTGTGCTCGAATGGGGCGGATACAGACGGTCTACTGCATCGGGAGCCGGGCCGGGTCAATCCAGGACGGAGAACCCGTTCATTTCCCGCGCACCCTTCAACGCGGGTGCATCGCCAAACCACTTGATTTTATCGTCAAACGGGGAGCCGGGTCAATGTGCAGTGGGGGCGCCGTGCGGCGGAGAATTCCGCGCCGCTATACTTCCTCCATGCAGCCTGTCAGCATTGTGGCAACCGTCCTGAACGAGGCCGAAGACATCGGACGCGTGGTCCCGACCTTGCTCGCGCAGGTTCCTCCGGCGGCCGAAGTGATCGTGGTCGATGGCGGCTCGAGCGATGGCACCTGGGAGTGGCTTGAAGCCGCAGCAGCAAGGGATGCGCGCCTAGTGGCGATCCGCGACGAAACCTGCAGCCTGAAATTCTCGGCCGGGCCGGTCTCGCGCGGGCGCAATGTGGCCATCCAGGCCGCCAAATCCGCCATCATCGCCTGTGCCGATGCCGGTTGCACCTATGCGCCCGATTGGCTCCAGAATCTGACCGCGCCGCTGGTTGCCGGCGAGGCGGAGTACGCGTTGGGCGGATCCTGTCTCGACGCCAGCGGCTGCACGGTGTGGGACGTGGCCTCGGCGCCTTTCTTCAGCATTCGTCTTTCGCCCACCGAGCCCACCAAGTCGTGCACCGCGCGCTCGATGGCCTTTACGAAAGCGTTGTGGGAGCGCATTGGCGGATTTCCCGAGCAGGTGCTCGTCGGCGAAGACACGTTGTTCGATCTCGAAGCGCGGCGGCAGACAACCCCAGCCTTCATTGCCAACGCCAAGGCGCATTACCGGCCGGGAAATACCTTCCGCTCGGCCTGCCGCCAGATGGCGCGCTACGCCCTCAGCGATGGCCAGGCGGGCGTGCGTTGGAGCCGTCTCTTCCGCAACGCCGCGCGGTGCGTTCTCGAGGTGCTGGCAGTTGCGAGCTCGTATTGGACCCTCGTTCCCTTGTTTGTCGTTCTCGTGCTGGAATCGTGGTTTGCCTTTCACCGCGATGGACGGCAGCTGGTCCGCTTTGGCGCTCGTGCGGTGCTGGCCCGCTTTGCCTTCTCCGTCGCCGTGCCCTGGGTGGTGACCGTGAATCAGATGCGCGGATGTTTCACGAAGGAGCCGCTGACAAACCGGCAAAACACAGGGACAAAGGACTAGGCGCCTTCTACGCGCGGGGCGGCACCACGTAGAACAGAATTGCGAAGTAGTGGGCGATGCTGCCGGCGAGCACGAAGATGTGCCATGCGGCGTGGAAGTAGCGAATCCGGTCGAGGGCGAAGAAAACAATGCCCAGCGTATACGCCAGGCCGCCGGCGCCCAGCCAGAGCATGGCGTGCCAGCCGATGGCGTGAAGCAGCGTCCGCGCCACGAAAATCACCAGCCAGCCCTGAATCAGGTAGATCGCCGTGGAGATCACCGCAAGGGAGCCTCCCGTGAAGTGATCCATGGCCACGCTTTTGGCCACCACCCCGGCGACCCCCAAGCCCCAGACGATGCCAAAGAGAATCCATCCCAGCGTCCCGCGCAGCGACACGAGCGTGAACGGCGTGTAGGTGCCGGCGATGAGCACGTAAATCGACGAGTGATCGAGCACCTGAAAGACGTAGCGGGCGCGGGTGCGCACCAGCGAGTGATAGAGCGTGGAGCAGAGATAGACCAGCACCAGCGAGCCCGAAAAAACCGCGCAACTCACGATCACCCGCGCCGAGCCGCGCGTGGAAGCAACGATGAGATAAACGGCTCCGGCAATCGCGAGACCGGCGCCGATGCCGTGGGTGATGGCGTTGGCCAGAATGTCGCCCAGATTGGTGTGTGGATGCACAAAACGATCATAGCCCGGCGCTGGGAAAGGGATCGGTGCGCGTCGTCTCTCGGTTCCGAATCAGAACGCGCGCAAACCCTGGGAATTTCTGTCCCGGCTCGCCGTCGCGCAACGTGCATCGCTCTTGAGGTCCGCTCCACGCGGAACTAACGTTCAATGCATGGCAGGCATTTTCGACAATGTGCCGGCAGTCAGGCGGTCAAGATAAATGGCGGCTGCGGTTGAGATCCAGCACCGCGAGGGGAAGCGCATGCAAGCGTCGAACATGCAGCTGTTGGGCCGGCAGCCATCGGCTGGTCTCTCCGGTTGCTTGATCGAGATCGCGCGCGGCTATCAGCGCGTGCTGGAGCAGAACCCCGCGCAACCCGTGGCGCTGGTGGGCATGTGCCTGGTGGCGCTGGCCAGCCGCCAGACCGAGGCCGCCGCGCGGATGGCCTCTGCCGCAGTAGCTTCCGCGCCGGAGTCGATCGCGGCGTGGATCGCTTTGGGGCAGGCGTTGAAGGCCGCTGAGCGATATGAAGAGGCAGAGAAAGCCTACCAACAGGGAATCCGGCTCGATGGCACGAATGCGCTCGCGCGTTTGGGGATTGGCGAGCTGAAGATCGCCACCGGCCGTCCGCAGGAAGCCGTCGCCGAGTTCGAGCTCGCGCTCAAGCGCCGCCCGGCGCTGGTTGCGGCGCATCTTGGATTGGGCAACGCGCTCGCGTGCATGGGACGAAATGAAGAGGCGCTGGAGCGGTACGAGGCCGCTCTCGCGTTGCGTCCGCGGCTGGCGGAGGGCGAGTTCGCAGCGGGATTCGCGCTGGCCCGGCTGGGGCGCACAAAGGAAGCGGAGACGCGCTACCGGCGAGCTGTGGCCGCGCGGCCCGACTTTGCCGCGGCCTGGATCAACCTGGGCAGTCTGCTACGGGAGCAGGGAAAGGACGTGTTTGCCGAAGCCGCGTTGCGCCGTGCTATCGGGTTGCGGCCCGACCTGGTTTCGGCCTGGGTGAATCTTGCCGTTCTGGAGCGTGTGCGATGCCGGCCGGAGGTTGCCGAGACCTATCTGCAGAAGGCCTTCGCTCTGAATCCGGCGCAAATTGAAACCCTGGTGGCGTGGTGCCAGTTGCGCGTCGCGGAGAGGGATCTTGCCGGCGCGTGGGCCTGGTTGCGCTGGGCGCTCCTGCGCAATCCGGAATTCGACGAAGCCGTGAATTTGCACGGTATTCTGTTGCACTTGGACGGGAGATTCGCGGAGGCGGTGGAAACTTTCGCGCGGGCCGAGGCGCTGGGCAATCGTGCGGCGGCTTCGAATCGCGGCAATTCCCTGCTCGATCTGGGTCGCATGGCAGAAGCGCTTGAGGCGCATCACACCGCGGTCGAACGCGATCCCTCGAGCGCCGGCGCCAGATACAACTTGGCGTTGACCCAGTTGCGCCTGGGCGATTGGGAGCGCGGCTGGGCCGGCTACGAGGCGCGCTGGCAATTCCGTGAGGTGCATCGCCGCCCGCGCTTCTTCAGGCAGCCGCGCTGGCGCGGCCAGAACCTTCATGGAGAGCGCGTGCTGCTCCACGCCGAGCAGGGACTCGGCGATACCATTCAGTTCTGCCGCTACGCGGCTCTGGTGGCGGCGCGCGGCGGCGTGCCGATATTGCAGGTGCAACCTGCGGCCGAGCGGTTGATACAATCGCTGGCCGTGGTGCGCGCGGGCTTGGCGCAGACCGCGGTATTAGGCGCCAATCCTCCCGAATTCGATTTGGAATGCCCGCTGCTGAGTTTGCCCGCGGTGTTTCGCACCTCCATCGACACGGTTCCGTGGGAGGGCGCGTACCTGGGTGCGGGTGTGGAGCTCGCCGCGCAGAAGCTTGCGCAGTTTCCCGGCGTCGCCGGAGGATTGCGCATCGGCCTCGCGTGGGCGGGCAACCCGCGCTACAAGGCCGATCGCGCGCGTTCCATGCGTCTGTCGACGCTGCTGCCGCTGCTGCGCACGGTGGATGCGTCGATGTATGTAACGTGGATCTCGCTGCAGAAGGGTGAGGCGGCGGAACAATTGACGGGCCTGCCCCTTGATTTTGGTATTGACGTTTGCGTTTGGGATGGATCGAGTTGCGATTGCGATCTGGCCGAGACCGCGGCGCTGGTTGCGGGCCTCGATCTAGTGATCACCAGTGACACCTCGATCGCGCATCTCGCCGGGGCCATGGACAAGCCGGTGTGGATTCTGCTGCCCCACCTGGCAGACTGGCGCTGGATGGAGCGGTCGGAGACCACCCCCTGGTATCCCTCGGCGCGGCTCATTCGGCAAACGAGTCCCGGCGATTGGGCGGGGGTTCTAGAGCGAGTGAGCAGGGAGTTGCAGGCGCTTCCGAAGCCCGGGGCGCCGGGGTGGGCAAAGTCAGGGTAAAGTGTGCGGCAATTGCTGCTCGAAGAGGCCTGTTTGCATCGATAATGGTGCATTTTTGCCCTTAAGATGGCCCGTTGCTCTACCACTCTTGATCACGATTTGCCGTCTATTCTACTGATTTAAAGCAGTTTATATTCCGTATTCTCATCGGATACCCTACCGGGGTATAGGTGGTGAGTTTTTTCTTTATTTAATTTCTCGAAATGCCTTCCCGGCAAAGAGTCACAACCAACAGAATTGACCCTCAATAAAGACATTGTGCACCGATCCGCCGTAATGATCTGCAAATCCAGGGAAGGAAATTTGCAAGCGAGGCCGAGGCCAGGGTCCCAAAGATTTTTCTTGACATTCGATACTCTATATTATAGAGTTCTCTGCGTACAAGACATCTCTAAACGGAATTGACAAACCAAGGAGATTGCACATGACGGATGAAATGGATGGAAAGGACCTCGCCGAACGCGTGAGGCTGATCGAAAGCATGATGGCCGAGGGTCGGCGCAGGCAAGAAAGCTGGGGATGGACCTTTGTGCTGTGGGGAGTAGCTTACTACGTGGCCTTCTTCTGGTCATGGCTGGCGCATTACGCATACGCCTGGCCGGTGACGATGATCGCTGCCGCTGTGCTGACGGGGGTGATCTTCCGGCGGAGACGCGGAGGCAACCCAGAGACAACGATGGGCCGCGCCATCGGTTCCATCTGGACGGCGATGGGCTTGTCGATGTTTATCGTACTCTGCGCCATGGGCTACAGCGGCCGCTACTCCAATGGACACGCCATGATTGCCGTCTTTGCGGGAATGGTGGGGTTGACGAATGCGGCTTGCAGCATGACGCTGCGCTGGAAGGCGCAGTTCTTTTGCGCGCTGCTCTGGTGGGCGACGGCGGTTGCAGCCTGCTACTGTAGCGACGACCTGCTACTGCCCATCTTTCTGGTGGCGGTTTTCTTCGGGCAGATCGTTTTTGGCGGCGCAATGATGATCTCCGAGTACCGCCAGCGCCGGCAGAACGGGGTGGTCCATGCCTGAGCTGCCAGAGTTGAATCCCGTGATTCACGGGAAGCTGCGCCTGGCGCTGCTCTCGCTGCTCGCGGGGGTTGACGAGGCGGAGTTCACCTGGCTGCGCGCCAAAACCGGCGCGACCGACGGCAACCTGGGCGCGCAGCTCACAAAGCTGGAAGAAGCCGGCTACGTCTCCGTCGAGAAGAAATTTGTGCTGCGCAAGCCGCAAACCCTCTACCGCATGACCGAGGCCGGCCGCGCCGCGCTGACCGATTACGTTGCCGCCCTCAAGCAGTTGCTGGGAGCAGCCATTTAAGCCCAGCCATTCGAGCCCGCGTGCATCCGCTGGGCGTCTCTATCTCCAAAGCGGAGACACAGCGGCACGAGGCTGAAAGGCAGAAAGCCAACGGCGAGAAGCAGCCCAGGAAACCGTAGTCGATCGCAAAGGAAAATCAAATGATCATCCATCGTGCAGTGCCCCATCATGGAAAGCTCCCGCTGGTCCTGGTCTTATGCACGGCCTTCGCCGCACCCGTTCTGCTTGCAGCCTCAAGCCACGCACAGACGGCTCCTGAGCGTTCGTTTGAGGTAGCCACGATCAAACCAAGCAATCCCGATGTGCCGGGGATAGGAATCAATTTTCAAGAGCATCAATTTTCCACGCACAACACGACCCTGAACTTTCTCATCAAGTTCGCCTATGGCCTGAATGCGCGGCAGATCGTCGGAGGGCCCGCGTGGCTGGACACAGAGAGATACGATGTTGTTGCCAAGCCTGAGGGAGAAGCCAGCCTCACCATGCGGCAGTTGAGGCCGATGGTGCAGAGGCTTCTGGAGGACCGTTTCAAGCTCGCATACCATCGGGAGCAGAGGGAACTTCCCGTCTATGCGCTGGTCGTTGGGAAGAATGGATCCAGGCTAAAGACGAGTCAAGGTGACCCCAATGGTCTACCCGACGTTCAGGTGAAAGGCGCTCGGGCTCTGACGATTTCAGCGACAAACAGCTCAATGATCGCGCTCGCCGCAGTGCTCCAGATGAGCTTCGTAGATCGGCCGGTAGTCGATCATACCGGACTCGCCGGGAAGTACGACTTCGACCTGAGTTTTACGCCCGATCAGGCATTGTCAGCCAGTTCGCTCGGCGATGACCCAAACGCGCCGCCCGGTCTCTTCACCGCAATTCAGGAACAACTGGGGCTGAAGCTGGAAGCTGTCCAAGCCCCCGCAGAAGTCCTGGTCGTTGACCACATCGAGAGACCTTCAGAGAATTAAGGCTGTTATGCATGACGGCGAATTGAGGCCTGTTAGTTCCCAGTTGCGGAATGCGACGTCTCGTGGAGCGATGCGCGGACGCGCTTCATGATCCCGAGATAAAACGCCAGATTGTGGATTGAGTTCAGCGTTCCCGAGAGCGCCTCGCCGGCCTGCATCAGGTGGCGTAGGTAGGCGCGCGAGTAGCGGCGGCACACCGGGCAATCGCATGCGGGATCGGGCGGGCCCTGGTCCTCGGCGTATTGCTTGTTTTTGATGTTCAAACGCCCTTCGCTGGTAAACAGCAGCCCGTGGCGCGCAGCGCGCGTGGGCAGCACGCAATCCATCATGTCCACGCCCATGCGCGCATACTGTTCGATCTCGTCGGGGTAGCCCACGCCCATCACGTAGCGCGGCTTGTCTTTGGGCAGCAGCGGCAAGGTCTCGGCAATCATCTCCAGGGTGAGTTCACGCGGCTCGCCCACGCTCAAGCCCCCGATGGCGTAGCCGTCGAAGTCCATTTCCACAAGGCGCTCGGCGCACTGGCGGCGCAGATCCGTGTACATGCCGCCCTGCACAATGCCGAAGAGGGACTGCGTCCCGCGGACCTCGGGATCGAACCACGGGACTTCTTCGCGGTGCGCGCGGAAATAATCGAGCGAGCGGCGGGCCCACGCCATGGTCAGGCGCAGGCTCTCTTCGGCGCGCGGGCGATCGGCGGGATACTCGGTGCACTCGTCAAAAGCCATCGAGATATCGGCGCCGAGGGCTATTTGAACCTCCACGGAATGTTCTGGAGTAAAAGAGTGTGAACTCCCGTCGAGGTGCGAGCGGAAGCGCACGCCGTCATCGCTTACCTTGCGCAGCTCGCTGAGCGAGAAAACCTGAAACCCGCCGGAGTCGGTGAGCAGGGCGTGCGGCCAGCTGATGAATTTGTGCAGGCCGCCCATGCGGCGGATGGCCTCGTGGCCCGGCCGCAGGTAGAGGTGATAGGTATTGCCGAGAATGATCTGTGCGCCCAGCGCTTCGAGCGTATCCTGTGGCACAGCTTTCACCGTTCCCTGCGTGCCCACCGGCATGAAGACCGGCGTTTCCACGGTTTGATGGGGAAGACCGAGACGTCCGCGGCGTCCGCCGGCAGCAGTTTCGGCCAGAATCTGGAACGGTTGAGTCACTGATTGATTTTAACGGACGATTGAACTAGCCCAGAGGTCGCAGTCGATCTTCGCAACGGCGTTCGGAGCAGCGCGGTCGGGTAGGGACTGCAGTAGCTCCGTCACGGTTTTTCCGGACCGGGGATCACGAAGATTGGGCGCGATTTCGTGGAGCGGCACCAGAACGAAGGCGCGCTCGGCAAGGCGCGGGTGAGGCACTTCGAGGCCGGATGCGCCAAGAACCAGGTCGCCGTAGAGCAGGATATCGAGGTCCAATGTGCGCGGGCCGTTCGGAACGGACGCCGCGCGGTCGCGGCCGAAGGCCTGCTCGATGGCGAGAAGATGGTTCAGCAGTTCGCGCGGCGATCGTTGCGTCTCCAGGGCGACTACGGCGTTCACGAAGCGCGGTTGATCTTCGACTCCGACGGGCGCGGTGGAATAAAGCGAAGAGCGCGCCGCGATGCGGCCCAGGGTGGCCAGGCGTTCGACGGCTGCGGCCAGCGTGGCCTCGGGAGGGCCGGCAGAGCTGGGAAGGTTGGCGCCGAGCGCGATGGTTGCGAGGGGCATCGTCTCCTAGAGTAGCGCGCTGGATGCCCCGCGGGTTTCCGATGGCTTCGAGAGGTCTACGGTGTCGGCGTCGGTGTCGGTGTCGGCGCTGGAATTGAGGTTGGTGCTCCTTTGGCCAGTTCCGAGGCGCGGATGACTTCGACAAGTTCCCTGGTGTTGAGTTCGATGCGGATAAAAACCAGAATCAGGCAGCAGGAAAAGAAGAAAAGAAAGGCTGAGCCTGCGGCGTAGAGGGCGACAGCGCCTCTCATTTTTTTGGCAGCCGCGGCCAGGGTCTTACTTTCGGCATCGTCTTTTGCTTTGTCCGTCGCGCGATCGAACTGCTGGTTAAAACCCTCGAACAGGGCGATGAAATCGTATCTGTTCTGGTCCCCAGGCTGCAGCGCCTGATTGCGGCTGCTGTCGGCCAGGGCTTCATCAAGGTACGCGGAAAGATTGCTGTAATAGGTATTGGTGAGATCGATGTCGGGAAAGTACGGGGCGAGCTTGGCGTTCTGCTCGCTGATTGCAGACTGAAGCAAACCGCATATCCCTTCATTGAGCTCGTTTTCGTAGTCGATCACGGTTTGGTTTTGATATTGCATTGTGCCCGGATTGAATACCTGGTTGGTTTTCTTCTCACCGGTCTTGGAGAGCACCTGGTTGATCTTGGGCAGGATTGCCTTGCATTGCTGGTTGGCGCCGCTCTCCCCTGCGGGATTACCCGCTTGCGAGGGTGCCGTTCCAGAGTTGGTCGATGTATTGCCTTTGGCCGAGATGACATCCTGAAGCTTGATGGTAATCACAGGAGGTTTCGGTTTGCTTGAAGGAAGAAACTCGAAAGCTCCGTAGACGGCGCCTGCTGCGGTGACGAGCAAGCAAAGGGTGATCACCACGAGAAGCGCATATCGAGCGATTTTGAGAAATGTCTTTTCCATGCGCAGAACCGTAGGTCGCGCGCTTCGTGATGTCAACCACTTTCTCAAGCGCGTTCGATTTTTTCTACTCTTGAGTGATATGGATCACGATACGTAGACAAAATCGCCTGAATTCGAAGAGAGCCAGTCTCTTGAAGGGCACGAATGGGGCGCACCCCGCTGCAAGGACAGGATCGCTGCAAGGACAGGATCGCTGCAAGGATGGGCCTGCGCCGCTTTGGTTGCGCGGGGTTGGCGCGGAGTTTGCGGCGCGTCAGTTCTGTGCGCGACGGGCGGCGTTGCGGACCTCGCGTTCCACGGCTATTTGGGTCACGATGGTCGCGGCAAGCGTCACGAAAAACAGCGCCCAGCCCGGATGGGCGGGCCAGACGAGGTTGCCCAGCCCCAGGATCCAACCCCCGGTTCCCACTGCGGTTCCAACTGCCGTTGCCGCCCAATTCGCTCGTGCACTCATCGCTCGCGCCTCCAAAACAGTGTACGGGGATTATAGGCCCTTGGTTCCCTTGTGCGGATCGATTCCCGGCGATGCATACGGCGCGGCGCCGCATACGCGACGTCGCATGCGCGATCCGAACAGGAATCGATGTTCCGCAACGAAATGCGCTTGATCTGGTAGCATCGGACTTCGGAGAATTTGTTTATGGACACACTGACGGGCGCAGGGCTAGGAGCCCGGCGCAATGAAGATATCGCGCTCGACCTGTTGAAATTTGTGGCGGGCACCGCAGGCGTGGGCAAGCTGGCAACGCCTTCCACGGGCTTCAGCGGCGCCACCGCCACCAAGCCCGAGGAACACGTGGTCCAGTTGCTCGAGCTCTACAGCCGCTGCCTGAAAGCCGTGGAAGGAAAAGGCTAAGAGAAAGAGGCGGCGAAATCGCAGGCAAAACCCAAGTACGCGTAGCCGTGGCTGGCGCCGGAGCCTTCGGACGCAACCATTTGCGCGTGTTGCGCGAGTTGGAGACCGAGGGCGCGGGCGTGGCCCTGGTTGCGGCCGTCGATCCCGATGCGGCGCGCGCCGATGAGGCAGCAAAGCAATACGGCATTCCGGTGTTCGCAAGCATCGGCGCATTGCTGAAGGCCGACCTCAAGCTCGATGCCACATGCGTGGCCGTCCCCACGGTCAAGCATTACGAGGTGGCGTCCGAGTTGCTGGATGCGGGCCTCGATCTGCTCATCGAGAAACCGTTCGCGGCGACTCTCGCTGAAGCCGACGCCCTCATCCAAAATCAGGAAAAACATGACCGGATTGTGCAGCCCGGGCATCTGGAGCGCTTCAACCCGGCGGTGACGGCCGTGGAGCCGAAGCTGACGAGACCCATGTTCTTCGAAGCGCACCGGCTGAGCGTGTTCACGCCGCGCGCGCTCGACGTGGACGTGGTGCTCGACCTGA
>Ga0181536_10007148_pt1 | contig 11033 bp, 12 predicted proteins | sample PEATcosm2014_Bin_41_FD_121105 | JGI IMG/M metagenome (GOLD analysis project Ga0181536, IMG submission 121105) | Peatland microbial communities from MTU Mesocosm Facility, Houghton, MI, USA - PEATcosm2014_Bin17_60_metaG | ecosystem: Environmental > Terrestrial > Soil > Wetlands > Peat | place...
GAACCTGACTGACCCGTCGCCTCAACCTCCGCAACTGCCCACAAACAGCCTGTTCATCGGATAAACGGCCAGGATGAGAACCGCACCGCAGCCTTCATCGCGAATGACGACAGGCCCTAGTTGGCCGTCTTTTCGGCCGGATCTTTCGGAAACCGCAACCCATTGAAGACACAGGGCCGGAAAAGGAATCCGAAAGTCTTGAGTTTCGCAGAGCCAAACCGTTCGAAAACGGCGCAGCCTTGCTGAATCGCCACATTTATGGCCCACTTCAACCCATGATATGCGGGAGGGGTCGAATGCCGAGCGACTATCTTCTTACGAGCGGCGATGCCGAGATGCAGCGTCTGCGCCTGCAAGCGCAGGTATGGGAACCCGCGGCCATCGATTTTCTTGCTACACTTGACATCCAGCCCGGATGGAAGGCGCTCGATCTGGGGTGTGGAGCAATGGGGATTTTGCGACCGCTGTCGCAGTCGGTTGGTGATACTGGCGCGGTCGTCGGTCTCGATAGTGATGCCACGCAATTGGCCGCTGCGCGATCTTTCGTAGAGGAAGCGAAACTCACCAATGTTTCGATTATTGAGGGCAATGCTTTTGATACCGGTTTGCCTGCCGGGCATTTCGATCTGGTTCACGTCCGCTTTCTATTCGCACCGGTTGGACGCGATTCGGAGCTGCTGACCGAGATGCTTCGTCTCCTACGCCCTGGCGGCATAATCGCCATACAGGAGCCGGATGCCTCGTGTTGGAATGTTGCCCCCACCAACTCGTCGTGGAGCGACCTGAAGGCCGCGATACTTGCGGCGTTTCGCGCCGGCGGCGGCGATTTCGACGCCGGATGCCGCACTTTCGGAATGCTTCGAGCCGCCGGTGCGCAGCAGATTTCCCAGCGTAACGCTGTGCTGGCTGCAACAGAGCAACACCCATACAAACACCTTCCCTTGCAGTTCGCAGGCTCATTAAGAAAGCGCATCCTTGATGGTGGTCTCTTATCGGACGAGCGATTGGAGACCTGTCTGGCCGATGTTGCGGCTGTAGCTAACGATCCCAATTCGGTCATGACTACTTTCATTGTCACACAGGTGGCGGGGCGGAAGGCAAGCTAGCGTGCCCGTCGCGGGTCACAAAAGTATTGATTAACGGAACAGCGGGCGTCTTCAACGTTCGGTGGGCCCGCAGAGTGCATCGGGTTGTCGAAGGTCGGCTCCCCACCCATAGCTGACTCCTCCGGTTGCCCTATTCAAGAATGGTAAACAGAATCATGCGCTTGATGAAATTGGGTTTTTCCGTTGCGGGAGTCCGTTTCGTTATTGGGCCACGATCCACCAGTATGCGGGCGGACCGGTGATCTCATCCAGCGACGAGTCAGAGCCTCTCGTTGCCGAAGCCAACAGTACGAGCCCGGCCCGGACATCCGTCGCTCAGACCAGAACGCCTTGACGCGCCGTTTTCGTTAGATATATTAACTGTCAGTTACACAGTCACGACAAGGCGGCCCGTTTCATGGACACTCAACCGGCATTCGGCCTCGAAGACCTCCTCGCCCATGTCGTTGGCGGCATCGCCAAAGCCGTCAGCGAGCGCGACGGCGAATCCCAGCACCAGCAATTCGTCCGTTGCCAGGCCGCCGTCCAGACGATCCTGACCTTCCTGCCGCGCGACGCGATCACGGCCATGCTCGCCGGCCACTGCGTGATGTTCCACGAATTGATCGCCGACAGCGTGCACTTCACGATGCGCGGCGAGGCGGCGGCAACCCGCCGCGCCACGCGGAGCAGTATCGTCGCCATGGACAAGGCGTTCGGCAACAACCTCGCCCGGCTGGAGCATGACCGGACCCGCCACGCGGAGGGCCAACCGGAAGCGCGACCGGCGAACGCCCGCGCCGAGACCGAGATCGCCGACCGGGTGCACCGGCACCAGTCGCAAACGCCAGCCCGGACGCAGGCCGGCTCAGGCCAGGCGGGGCCATCCGCGCCGGAGGCCGGGAGCATCCCGCGCGACCCATCGCCGGAGACGATCGCCGCGTGCCCCGCGGCGATCGCCGCACTCGACCCAGCTGGTACTGGGCGGTTCGCCCAGACCGCGGGCGCGGACCAGCCGAGCGAGGCCTGTCAGGCGGCGGCCGCCGCTCAAATGGCCGGACTTAATCGCCAGGCCAGGCGGGAAATCGGCCGCCAGGCCCGCAAGCGCATCGTTCCGGCGATGGCGAGAATGGCCAGTCCCGACGTCACCCCAACCCGTTGCGCACCAGCAACCACAATTTCCGCCACTGCTTGAGCTGACCCGGGCCGCCGGGGCGCGGAAGCGGCTCGGGCAGCGATACCGGAGAGCGCCCCTAAAGCACGCTTCCCACATCGGTTTTCGCGAAGTCTTCACCAACGAACAGCAGCCCGCACGCATGTTCCTTGGCGACTTCATAGGAAAAGCAATCGCCAAAATTCAAACCCGCCGGATGCACGCCTTTGCCCCAGCGCTCATAGGCAGCCGCGACCCGCCGAGCGGAGGCCGGCGTTACCGTCACGACATCGAAGCCAAGCCCGTCGATCAGTCTGGCCATCTCCTCGCCGACGTTCCGCCGTGTCGCGACGATCAGCGCTTCCGCGACCGTTCCGGCGGAAATCAGAACCTCGGGCTCAGCTTCCAAAATCCTGATGCAAGCCTCGGCCTCAGCCTGGCCCAGAGCGATCGCCATGAGCGCCGACGTGTCGATCGCGATCATTGGACGCCGATCACCTGGGCAGTCCGTCGTCGCCATACAGGAAGTCCTGACTTCTGGCGGCATCCGGCCCAGCAGTCGCGCGGGCGGCACCGGACATCCGCACCGCTTCGAGCAGTTTCCTCCGGGCGCGGGCGTTCGGCACCGGCCTGATCGGAACCAGCCGCACGGCAGCCTGCCCGTGCCGGGTCAGGACGACGTCATCCCCCGCTTCGGCCCGTCTCACCAGGTCCGTCAGTTGGCCCTTCGCGTCGGTCACGGAAATTCGCATCTGATCACCCGGTCTGGACCATGGCATAGTCTCGCCTCGTCATCTTAAATGGACCATCGTCTGGTCCATGTCAAGGCGCTGGTGAACCGTCCAGGCCGGACCTTGCCTCACCCCCACCAACCGCGTTACCTCCGCCCACCGGTCGCAAAGGGGGACCGGTCCCAATGCGCGTCAAAGATGTGAAGAAAGTCGTTCTCGCCTATTCCGGTGGCCTCGACACCAGCGTCATCCTGCGCTGGCTGCAGACCACTTATCGCTGCGAGGTCGTGACGTTCACCGCCGACCTCGGTCAGGGCGAGGAACTCGGCCCCGCGCGCGCGAAGGCCGAGATGTTTGGCGTGAAGGAGATCTTCGTCGACGACCTGCGCGAAACCTTCGTCCGCGACTTCGTCTTCCCGATGTTCCGCGCCAACGCCCTGTATGAGGGCCAGTACCTGCTCGGCACCTCCATCGCCCGCCCGCTGATCGCGCAGAGGCAGATCGAGATCGCCGAACTGACCGGCGCCGACGCCGTGGCGCATGGCGCGACCGGCAAGGGCAACGACCAGGTGCGGTTCGAGCTGTCGTATTACTCGCTCAACCCCGGCATCAAGATCATCGCCCCCTGGCGCGAGTGGGACCTGACCAGCCGCACCAAACTGCTGGAATTCGCCGAGACGCACCAGATCCCCATCGCCAAGGACAAACGCGGCGAGGCCCCGTTCAGCGTCGACGCCAACCTGCTGCATTCGTCCTCCGAGGGCAAAATCCTGGAAGACCCGGCGGTCGAGGCGGACGAAATCGTCTACCAGCGCACCATCCGGCCGGAGGACGCGCCCGACCGGGCCACCATCATCGCGGTCGATTTCGAGCATGGCGACCCGACCGCCATCGACGGCGTGCTTCTGTCGCCCGCCGCGCTGCTGACACGACTGAACGAACTCGGCAAGGCGAACGGCATCGGCCGGCTCGATCTGGTGGAGAACCGGTTCGTCGGCATGAAGTCGCGCGGGGTGTACGAAACCCCCGGCGGCACGATCCTTTTGGTCGCGCATCGTTCGATCGAGAGCATCACGCTGGACCGCGAGGCGGCGCACCTCAAGGACAGCCTGATGCCGCGCTATGCCGAGCTGATCTATAACGGCTTCTGGTTCAGCCCGGAGCGGCGGATGTTGCAGGCGTTGATTGACGAAAGCCAGAACAGCGTCACCGGCCGCGTGCGCCTGAAGCTGTACAAAGGCAACGTAACCTGCGTCGGCCGGGAGTCACCGCACAGTCTCTATGACACACGAGTCGTGACGTTCGAGGAAGATCAGGGCGCCTATGACCAGTTCGACGCCCAGGGCTTCATTAAATTGAACGCGCTGCGGCTGCGGCTGGGGGCGATGGTGGGACGGCGCGGCGGCACGCTGTGACGCCTGGACCAGGATGACCATCGCGCGCCTTTGGATCGCCTGCCTCCTGCTGCTGTTGGTCAGCGCCTGCGCGCCCAACCCGATCAACTGCGACCTCGTCGAGGTCGCGAAAATGCCGCTGGAGGTACGGAACCGGTTGTTGGTCGTGCCGGCCGGCATCGATGGCAGATGGGTCACGTTGCTGGTCGACACCGGCGCCGAGCGCACCGTCCTCGCCGGCGACGTCGTCACCCGCCTGGGCCTTGCCCGGGACAACAAGATCGTCACCCGATCGACCGGGGTGGGCGGGACGTTCACCGCCAACGACGCGATCATTCCGGGTCTGGTGCTCGGTGGCGTGCGTTTCCCGGTCACCCGGGTCTCGGTGGGCCAGTTTCGCTTCGGTCCTGGCCTGGTCGCGCACGGACTGCTGGGGCAGGATGTTTTAACCGCGTTCGATCTTGATATCGATGTGCCGGGCAAGACGTTGACCATGTACCGTCCGCGCGTGTGTCCGGACGTCCATCCGCCATGGCATGAGCCGTACGAGGAGGTCGTCGGCGTCAAAGCGCTCAAGGACCGGTTGCTGATTCCGCTTGAACTGGATGGCGTGAGCGGGATGGGCATTCTCGATACCGGCGCGCAGGCGACGACGATCGGCGCCAGCATGGCGCACCGGCTCGGTTTGACACCGTCTGGCCTGGCCGGCGATCCGATCGTGCAACACCATGGGGCTGGCCCAGGCACGCAAGAGGCGCGGCTGCATCGGTTTGGCTTGCTGCGGATCGGACCGGCGATCGCGCATGACCCGATCTTGTCGGTACTGCCGATGGACGCCGGGGTCGGCGACGCCCTGGTGGGTGAGGATTTCATCGATGGACGGCGAATCTGGATGTCGTTCGCGAACCGGACCGTGTTCATCGCCACGTCGGATCCGGCGGCGCCGCCGTAGCGCGCTGTTCGACCGGACCGCGCGGGGTCCCTCCGGCATGACCTTGCCACGCCGCGCGGCCGCGCTGACCCGGCGAATTGCTCCGCCGGGTCAGTTCGCGACGACTACCGCTTCACCTCCGAATACGGATACTGGATGTCGCCCGTCTTCAAGGCCGGCGGCCAGAGAATGACCTCGGTGCCCGGGTCGCGGAACTGCTCCATGTCGTTGGCCTTCACGTTCTGGAACTGCACCGCCAGCACGCGCGGTTCGACCCATTCGCCATTCGAACCAAATTTGATGTCCCCCACGATGGTGTGGAACGTGTTCTTGCGAAGCGCGTCGGCGTATTTGTCGTCATCCAGGCTTTTCGCCGTCTCGATCGCCTGCTGCAGCACCTGCATGTAGGCATAGGCGAACGGCGGCAGATAATACCCCAGCGCGTCGACCCCCATCGAGCCGGCTTCCGCCTGGTATTTCTTCAGGAACTCAAGACCGGCCGGGGTCGCGAGTTTCGACCAGGGCAGCCAGAAGTCATAATCGACGATGCCGTTCAGCAACGGTCCCAGCTGCACCTTGATCGCCGTGCTCTGCAGCCCGACCATGCCGCCGCCGAACAGTTTCGCCTTCAGGCCGACTTCGTTGGCCGCCCGGATCATGCCCACGCTATCCGGCGGATAGGAGGCGACCATCACGATGTCCGGATTGGTCGCCTGGATCGCCCGCACGATCGGCGAGTAATCGCTGGTCGTGGGCGGATAGGTCTTGTCGTAGACGATCGTCAGTCCCAGCCCCTTGGCCACGGTTCTGGCGCCATCCATCGCGTTGCGCGGGAACTCGGCGTCCGCGCCGATCATGGCGACCGTCGTCGGCTTCGGGTTCTGTTGCATCGCCACGGCGAAGAAGCCGCGGGCGAATTCTTCCTTGGGCTTCGCTCCGCCGGTCGGTTGCAGGGCGAAGTATTTCGGGTAGTTGAATTCGGTGTTCACCGCCAGACCGAACAGCGCGAGAAAGGTCCGGTTGTGTCCAATAACGACCGGCATCGCCGGCGCGATCATGTTGGTGCCGTAACCGCTCATCACGATGTCGACTTTATCGACGTCCAGCAGCTTGGTGTAGATGCCTGGAATCGTCGCCGGGTTCGACTGGTCATCGTAATAAACCAGCTTCACCTGACGGCCCAGAAGTCCGCCTTTGGCGTTGATCTCTTTCTCCCAGAGTTGCATCGCGAACAGTGCCGCCTTGCCGTTCGGGGCGAGGCCTCCGGTCAGCGCCATGCCGAATCCGATCGTGATCGGGTTCGTGTTCTGTGCTCGCGCGGTGAACGGTGTGGCCAGCAGCAGCATTGCGGCGAGCAATGCGCCGCCCAGTGACCTGGGTAGCATCCGCCTCGATAGCATCACGTTTCCTCCGTGTTGGTTCTTGGTCGCTGGCATTCTAGAGGCGAGTCCAGCGTCGCGCCAGCACCGCCCTCGCGGATTTGCCGCTTGCCGATCGGTCCCGTCTCACGCCACAACCGGCCATGACCGACGACCAACCGCCCATGCGGATCACGCGGGAGTCCTTGCGCGACGGCTCGCTGATCGAGGCCGCGCGCCGCCGCATGGCGCCCGGCATGCGGGTCCGCACGGACGCCGAGATCGAGGCATGCCTGCACGGCATGCTGGAGGACCATCCACCCAGGGAGGACGTCTGGCTGTTTGGTTACGGGTCCTTGATGTGGAACCCGGCGATGCACTTCGCCGAGCAGCGCGGCGGCCGCGTGCTTGGCTGGCACCGGAAATACTGCCTCTGGCTGGAGGCGGGACGCGGCTCGCCGGAAAATCCGGGACTGATGCTCGGCCTGGATCGCGGCGGCGCGGCGGCGGGTGCGTTGTTTCGCGTGCCCGCCGACCAGGCCCGCGCCGAGTTGCTGCTGCCGTTCCGCCGGGAGTTGTTCACCTACAGTTACGAAGCCCGCTGGGTGTCGGTGGCGACGCGCGACGGCCCGGTGCGCGCGGTGACGTTCGTGGTGAACCGGGATGGCCCGCGTTACGTGCACCGGCTCGATCTGGAACGCGTCGCGCGCCAAATCGCGACCGCTTCGGGCACCCTGGGATCCTGCATGGAATATCTGCACCGCACCCTCGAATCCCTCGACGCGCTGGGCTTGAGCGACCGGATGCTGCGTGAGGTGCATCGGCTGTGCGCCACGCGTGCGATCGCCAACCAAACCTGCCAGACTGAGCAATAAACAAGGAGGCTGCCATGGTCGATCTCGACGAATTCACCGTTACCGATGCCACGCTGGAGCAGATGGCCAGCACGGCGAATCCTCGCCTGAAGCAGATCATGGACGCCGCCGTGCGCCACCTGCACGCCTTCGTCCGGGAGGTCGAACTGACCCCGGCGGAGTGGATCCAGGGCCTGCAGTTCCTGACCGCGGTCGGCCAGGCCTGCACCCCGCTGCGGCAGGAGTTCATCCTGCTGTCCGATGTGCTGGGAGTCAGCGCCGTGGTCAACGCGCTGCATGACAGGAAGGCGAAGGAGCTTGGTTCGCAGAGCAGCCTGCTCGGTCCGTTCTTCCGCGAAGGTGCTCCCGAACTGCCGCTCGGCGCGCAGATCGTCGAGAAGCCGACCGCCGAGGAACTCGTCATCCATGGCCAGGTCACCGACACGCACGGCGCCCCGGTTCCGGGTGCGCTGATCCAGGTCTGGCAAACCAGCGAGCGTGGCCTCTACGACCTGCAGGAGCGGAACGGCGAGTCGATGGACATGCGCGGCAATTTCCGCACCGACGCGACGGGGCATTATTACTTCCGCACGGTGCGGCCGAAGGGCTACTCGATCCCGATGGATGGTCCGGTGGGCGAACTGGTGCACGCCCAGAAGCGGCACGGGATGCGGCCGTCGCATATCCATATGTTGATCGGCGCCGAGGGGCACCGCGAACTGGTCACGGCATTGTATTTCGGCGACGACGATTACATCGACTCGGACACGGTGTTCGGCGTGTCGGCTTCGCTGGTGGTGGCCGCGAAGGACGATCCGGACTCACCGATGCGGGGTTATCGCGCGGTGCGCTATGACTTCCGCCTCGCCAAGGCGGACCCGGGCGAGAGCGGCCGCGTCGGCGCCGATCCCACCACGTTCATGCCGAAGGCGGCGGAGTAAGGTCGAGGTCTGCACCAACGCCGCGACCCACCAAGAACTCCCGCCGTCATCCCCCGGCTCGTCCGGGGGACCTATCGCCGCGCCGAGCCGTCCCAGGTCCCCCGGACGAGCCGGGGGATGACGGGGGTGGTAGGAGCGGGGATGACAGTGGCGGAGGGGCAACGGCGGCCGAGAGGGACGGCGGTGGCGGGAGCGAGGATGACGGGGTGGGGGAACGCGGGATCGCCCGCCGCCGGCCCTCCCCATTTCACCCGCGCTGGATCAACTCGATGGACACATTCTGCGGCGCGGTCAGGAACGCGATCTTCACCCCCGGCCGGATCTGCTTCGGGTCCATGGTGAACGCCACGCCCTTACCCTTCAACTCCTTCACCGCGCCGTCGAGGTCGTCCACCGTCATGCCGAAATGGTCCAGCCCCAGATAGGGCGACGCCGGCGGCGCCCCGGTCTTCGCCGGATCGGCCAGCGCGATGAACACCTTCTGTCCGCTCAAATTCAGATCGATGCGGGTTGAGCCGTCGGCGTTCTTCGTGCGAATGACATCCGCGCCGAGCTTGTCGTGATACCATTGCGCGGTCGCCTCGGGATCCGGCGAGCGGAGATGAACGTGTTCCCATGTGAACCTGGCCATGATTGCTTCCCTTTCCGTTTCTGGAGGATGGCGCATTAGTCCACCGGTTAGCCACGGCGGCAAGACCTCGGGCACGGCATGGCCAGGCAGTCCGTGGAACTGACCACCGACCTGCTGCTGCGGGCCTACAGCGTTGGCCTGTTTCCCATGGCCGCGTCGCGCCAGGGCAGCAAGCTGCATTGGCTCGACCCGGAGCGGCGCGGCATCTTGCCGCTGGACCGCTTTCATCTGCCGAAGCGCCTCGCCCGCACGGTGCTGTCCGACCGCTTCGAGGTCAGCGTCGACCGCGATTTCGCCGCCACCATCGCCGGCTGCGCCGCGCCCATGGAAGGGCGGGACGACACCTGGATCAACCCGCAGATCGAGCGTCTGTTCACCGAGCTGCACCACCTCGGCCACGCCCATTCGGTCGAATGCCGCCTCGACGGCGCGCTCGTCGGCGGCCTCTATGGTGTCGCTCTGGGCGGTGCCTTCTTCGGCGAGAGCATGTTCAGCTTTGTCACCGACGCCTCGAAAGTCGCGCTGGTGCACCTGGTCGCGCGGTTGCGTCTGGGCCGCTTCCGGCTGCTGGACACGCAGTTCGTGACCGCCCATCTGACGCAATTTGGCGCCCGGGAAATCCCGCGCGGCCTGTATAAGGCGCAACTGGCCGACGCCTTGCGGACGCCGTCACGCTGGCTCACCGATCTGGACCCCGACGCGCTGGCGGCGGAAATTCGTGCCCTTTCCAGGCGAAAGGTGTAACGCAACCGGTCTCGCCGAGACCATGCATCGACGGATGGCAATGAGGCCCGAGCATGCGCGTTCCCTGGCGAGACAGACACGGCGATTTCCTGAAATTCAAGGCGGCGGTGCTGGCCTGTATGCCGATCCCCGGCCTGGTCTGGGCCTTCTGGCTGATCCACGGCGACCTGGGCGCCCGTCCGCTGAACGACGTCATCCACGGCCTGGGCAGTTGGACCGTGCGGTGGCTGATGCTGGCGCTCGCGATCACGCCGTTCGCGCGCATCCTTGAATGGCCCCGATTGCTGACCGTCCGGCGGATGGTGGGGGTGACGGCGATGGGCTACGCGGTGGTGCATTTCTCGTTCTACACCGCCGATCAGAACTTCAATCTTCTGACGGTCGCGTCGGAGATCGTGCTGCGGTTTTACCTCACCATCGGGTTTGTCGCGCTGTCGGGGTTGATCGCGCTGGGGGTGACCTCGACCGACGCGGCGATGAAGCGGATGGGCAAGCGGTGGAAACAGCTGCACCGGCTGGCTTATCCGATCGGGGGGCTGGCGTTGTTGCATTTCTTCATCCAGACCAAAGCGAATGTCGGGGAGCCGGTGGTCGTCTCCGGCCTGTTCGTCTGGCTGATGCTGTGGCGTTTGCCGCCGGTGGCACGGCGGACCGCGCTGTCGACCTACTTCGCGCTGGTGCCGGTCAGCGCGGTGCTGACCGCGGCGATCGAGTTCGCCTGGTACGGCATCGCGACCAAAATCGATCCGTTCCGCATTCTGAACGCGAACTGGAGCGAGCGGTTCTTCCCCCGGCCCGCGCATGAGGTGGCCGCGGTGGCGCTGCTGGTCGCGATCGTGGTGACCGCGCGACGCTTGCTATCCCGTCCGCCGATGGCGCGGCCGACGGCGGGAATTACCCCGGCCAGGGCGAATTCCCGATAGCGACCGGGGGGCCTGCTCCAGCTTGTGTTTCACCGGCCGGAGCGGGTTGAACGGAACGGTAGCTTTTCGCACCCCCGGCGGGCGGGCGTTGAACGACAGCCGGCCGCGCGGCCAACGCGAAAGCGACGCCCATCAATAAGTGCTTCAGGCGGGGCGTTCCCCCCAGGTCGATAGGGGTCGGGAAGGTTGCCCTCCCCGCCCTCCGAACCGTGCTTGCGGTTCTCCCGCACACGGCTCTCCAGTCGCTGGTTTCCTCATCGGGAGTGTCTCGCGGTGGCATGGGCTGTC
>Ga0181536_10007149_pt1 | contig 11032 bp, 13 predicted proteins | sample PEATcosm2014_Bin_41_FD_121105 | JGI IMG/M metagenome (GOLD analysis project Ga0181536, IMG submission 121105) | Peatland microbial communities from MTU Mesocosm Facility, Houghton, MI, USA - PEATcosm2014_Bin17_60_metaG | ecosystem: Environmental > Terrestrial > Soil > Wetlands > Peat | place...
CATGCAGGCCAATTCCAGGCCCATAATCATCGTGGGAGAAACCGGTAAGGCTATTACTGGATTGAATAACACAGCAACTGCAATCAACCCAATCGCCCAATAATACTCCCGTAAGCGGATAGCTCGCGTCAAAACTACAATGGCTCCCGCACAGATGACTAATCCGGTGACCCCAAGATCACCAAGATTAGATTGTGAGAACACGGAAAAAACGAGAGCTGCAACGGATAGCCAGGTCATTGCCTTTGTCAGCATTGTTCACCGCTTCTACCAGCTTCGCGACGCAGGCGTACCTACTTGCAGTACGCATTCCGCACTCGATGTTGCATTTGGCTAAGAGAGTGGTTTCAAATGGCCTGACTTAGCTCAGGAGATCTGAAGAGGGAGTAAAATACCCGGCTCGTCTAGTATGATAAGCTACCTTGCCACCTTTGTCAAGTGAACGCCTTGTAATACGGGTAGAATAGCGCTATGAATCAGCGACATAGAGTAGTCGCATCTGCTTACTCAACAGCCGATCGTCACAGAGTATCGAGCACAGAACGGTGCCCGCCAGTTTCTATTGTCCTACCAGCGGTAAAATCACGCGGTCCAGCTCCGCGTCGGTCCATTCTCGGATGTGTACGTTCTTGTGCAGCGTCCAGCGCTCGACGTGAACTACGGAAGCTCCCGGCACCAGTTTCGTTATCGGCCCCAGCGTTTCCTGCTCCAGAAAATCGGCATTAGTGAACGTTTCAAACGATGCCCCCATATCCGGATACGTCTTCTTCGGGTCTGCTTCGCTTCGCTTGATGAACAGTTCCGAGCCGAGCAGATAGGCTGCCCAGGTATGCGCGTTGAAGGTTCCGAGTTTCTGCGGCTGACCGTGGTTGTTCGGGTCCTGCCGAAGGATCAGATATTTCTTCGTGAACTGCCAGCGTTTGTCGGACAGGTCGCTGAACGCCCACATCACCAGCGGGTTCGTCGGAGCCAGCACCTCGGGATGCGTTCCGCGCGGCGGAAATCCGTGAATGCCTACTCCGCCCTGCGCCATCATCGATAGCGCCCATGGCGCCAACTCCAAGGTTGTCTTCTTGGTGTTCTTGATTCGGTGTAGCACTTCCACGCTCGGCCCGCTCGGTGACATCTTCACCGTGATCTGTTTCTCGAGCCCGGTCAGCGGTTCCACTGGTTCCGTCGCTTCCAAGACATCGCCCTTGATCGAGATGTGTACCGGACCGTTATCCGGTGCATAGGTTTTCACGGCATCTTCTGGCGCGAACCACACGCGATGCCCGCCCCGCATCTGCCACTTCTCTTCTCCGGACTTGCCCAGTCCTTCCGCGAACTCTTTGAAGACGTTCTGCCCGTTCGGGAAAGCGTAACGCATGATGCGTGGGCCAATATCGCTCGTGATGACGACCTCGACTTCCCCGTTCGAGATGCGATAGCTGTTCGGCCAGCCTTTGTAATCGGTCTTTTCAATTTTCACTGCGGCCATAGCGATGAAGGAGACACCCAAACCCAATGTAATCGTTTTCCACATCGATTGGATATTATGCCTTAGATTTGGTGCCAGCGGGGGCTCTACTGTTTGCTGGAGGGCAGAACCACGGTGCCCATGTCCCGCTCCGAGGACTGAATCGTCAAGCCCGTCTCTTGAGCGGGTGGTTTCCGTACTGCTGCCGGCATTCCCGCGTGATTGAGCCGCGCCATCTGGGCTTCGTACGCCTTCTTCAATTGCGCTCCCGTCACCAACACGGAAATACGGACGGTCCTCGCATCGGCGGTTAGCTTCAGGGCCTTGGGATCGAGTCCCGAAGGATTCTGCGGGTTGGCGGTCACAAAACCCGAGAAAAATTGCAGCGCATCCCGAAGCTGTGTGGCCTCTGTCTCACTGTGCGTCATCAGTTCGGCCGCGAGTTCCAGGTCGGCGCTGAACTTCACTCCGCCACTGACCTGTTGGATGCACTTTGCTAAGTCACTTGCCTGCTTCATTTGCGGATTTCCGGCACCGGCGGTTATTTCGCTCAACGGCGCCATGGAAATCACCCAAATATCGTAACGGTCGCTGAGGGAGGAAACCTGAGAGGCCAAGTCCGCACGCAGAGCCGTCTGGTGCTTCTGCCGCTCAATCGCCGCTTTAACCTGGTCGAGATCGCCCCCCACGACAATGTTCCCGTCCAGGAACGCGAACGCGCCGCCCTTGCTCTGCGAGGGAGTGTTCATAATCTGCACGCCTTCATACGTTTGCGGCGTGAGCCCGGTGCTCGCTGCCGCCGCGCTCACCTTGGCAGCATCGAAAGATCCACGGATCAGAAGCAATGCGGGACCGTTCTGGCCTTTGCCGGTTGCGGCTATGAGTACCTCTTGGAGATCGTGTGTAGGGTCAAATCCCGTCTTTTGTATGATTTGCTGCAGGTCCGGCGCGCGGTTTTGAATCTGAGAGCCAATCTCCTTGCCGATTTCGGAGGAGAGGGTTCGTTCCACGTTAACACCCACTAGAACGCGAGCGTCCGGCATCACCAGGTTGAGAAGGGAAGGATCAGCGGCCCAGGATACGGCGCTAAACACGAGGGAAAAGGAAAGAACTCTCCGCAAAGTTGTCACGAGTGCGATCCTCCTTACACTGGTATCGCTCTCGCGGCTAGGGTGCGGCAATGCTGAATAAAGTTAACTTCTTGTATTTGCAGGAGTTCGATACTGGACTGAAGCTCCCGCTAATGTTCGAGCAGCACGTCTGTTCCGGCAGCGCGTGCTTTCTGGTGCCGCCGTGGCCTGAGCGTGCTGCGCAGTGATCGGACAAAGCTCAAAAGCTGCTCTGCCGTATCGATGCACGACTGACAAATGAGCAAGTGCTCTTCCAACGGCTCCGATTCTTGCTCGGAAAGTGACCCGAAAAGGTACCGCTCTATAACTTCCTCGGTGGGATGTTGCTCAATGAGCGCCATTTATAACAACCCTTCTCCCCCCTCCACCCAAGAAACGGTGCGCGAAGCCGTATTGCTGGAGGTGGGTTCCTCAATTCTGATATTGAAGTGTTTCCAACCGGGGGAGGTTCTCAACTAAGTTTTCATAAGTGACCGAAAACAATTCTGTTACGCAACATATATCTGTGGTGAACGTTTAGTACTAAATTCGGTCCGTGCCTTGGACCGAATCGCCCGGAACTGATCTGGCGTGAGTTTGAGGGCCTTCAGGAACGACTCTGGCCGCTGCCGCAGCACATAGCACCTCCGCAGCGCGTCCCGCTCCACCGGAGATAATCCTTCCAATACCTTTTTGGCCAAGGCGACCGACCCGTCCTTCGAAATCGAAGGGGGGGGCTGGATTTTCTTGCGTAGTGGGGAAGCGCTCGACGATCGACTGGCGGACGAACGCGGTCACAGTTGCGCCCCCCACGGAATGGTCCTCTTGTATAGTGCGAACCGCCATATCGAGTACCTCCGCCACCTGCTGCTCGACATCTACGCTGCCCAACCGGCGTTGGATCAAAAAGCGCGTGCCCGGGTAGAACAGGTGACGGAATTCGCCGACCGCGTCCTGGTTGCCGGCGCGAACCGCGTTCACCAGTTCCGCCAAGTGGTGCTCGCCGGGTACTGGCGTAGAAACGCGGCTGTTCCGTCCAGTCTTCATAAACACAATTTGCTTGCTGAAGGAGAAACCTTCTAGTGTCTGGGGTGGCGTATTTCTCTCATTTTTTTTCGGGTGGATCTGCGAGTCCGGGCACACCTCCGAGCGTGGGCGCGCTTCTAACAGCGAGCACGATGGACTTGGCGACGGCTTCCGCGGCGGCCACTCCCAGAGTATTCAGATCCGCCGTTTCGTTTCCGAGGGACAATGCAAAGCACAGATCGCCATCGAAGGCCGTATGAACTGGAAAGATGGTGCGCGCCATGCCGAGGTTCGCCATTTCGGCCAACCGGGTCGCGCCGACTTTCGACAGCTTGGCGTTGGTGGCCACGACGGCGAGAGTCGTGTTTTGCCGGCCGAAGCCACCGCGAGCGCCGCGCTTCATTTCGGCTTGGGTATCGGCCAGTTCGGTGCTATTGCGCGCGCGGCGAGCACCAGCGATCAGCTTGTTCGTATCGGGATCGAGAACGTCGCCGAACGCATTCACGGCCACTAACGCCGCGACGCGCACCGTGTCGCTCAAGTTCACGGTCACCGAACCGATCCCCGACTTCATCGCCTGGTCCATGCCGAAGATCTTGCCCACAGTTGCGCCGGTTCCCGCGCCGACGGCGCCCGATTTGACCGGATCCGCGGTGGCCGCCGCCGCGGCGGCTTCGCCCATTTCGCGGCTGGGCCGCACGTTCGGCTTGCCGATGGCCAGGTCGTAGAGAATGGCGCACGGAACAATGGGAACGACAGCCGCGCCAGTCTGGAATCCGACGCCACGATGTTCGAGAAACCGCCGCACGCCCGAGGCGGCTTCCAGGCCGAAGGCGCTGCCGCCAGCCAGCACGACAGCGTGCACCTTATCGGTGATGTGAGCCGGCCGCAGTACGTCGATTTCCTCGGTTCCGGTAGCGGCGCCACGAATATCGATCCCACCGACGGCGCCGGCTTCGCACAGAATGACGGTGCAACCGGTGAGCGCGTCATAATCGGACGCGTGGCCCACGCGAATGCCCGCAATGTCAGTAAGTCCTTTCGTAGTTGTATGGTAGCATCGAGAGCGAGGTGGCTCTCCGTTGCCCGGATTTCTAGTCAGAATCATCCTGGCGATCCAGGATTTCTATTTACTTGCCGGCGCGGCGCTCCGTAACGTTTTCCGAGGACCGCATTACTCCGACGACATCATTTTGCAGATGGACAGCATCGGCGTTGGAAGCCTGCTCATCGTAGTACTGGTCGGATTTTTCACCGGAGCCACGATGACAATGCAGCTTGCCCGCGCGCTGGCACAATGGGGGCAGCAAGGGCAGGTGGGCACGGCAGTGGCCATCACGCTGGTTCGTGAGCTGGGTCCGGCACTCACGGCGCTGTTAGTGGCCGGGCGGAACTCTTCGGGAATCGCCAGCGAGCTGGGCTCCATGAAGGTCACCGAGCAGATCGATGCGATGCGCGCGTTGGGCACCGACCCGATCCAAAAACTGGTGACGCCGCGTTTGATCGCGACTTGCGTGACGCTGCCGCTACTGACCATCATCGCGGATTTTGTCGGACTGTTCGGCGGATACCTGATCGCGGCGAACTTGGTGGACGTTCCCGGATCGGTGTATTGGAGCACGGCCTGGCGGTCGCTGGTGTGGATGGATGTCGCACAGGGTCTGCTAAAGCCATTCGTCTTCGCTTTCGTTGTATCCCTGATCGGCTGTTATTACGGTCTGCGGGCAACTGGTGGAACGCAGGGCGTCGGACGTGCCACGACGCAGGCCGTCGTGATGGCATCGGTGCTGATCTTCGTGCTGACGGTCTTTCTGACACGCATCTTCACCAGCCATTTGGTCTCTTCCTCCTAATGCCCACCGACGGCGTGAAATCTGTTGTGCGATTCGAGCACGTCTCGGTGTCCTTCGGCGGGACATCGGCGCTCAAGGACCTCTCGTTCGAGGTACCAGAGGGCGAAGCACGCATTATCCTAGGCGCAGCCAGCAGCGGGAAGACGGTGCTCCTGAAGACCGCCATCGGTTTGGTGCGTCCCGATTCCGGGTCGGTGTATTTACTGGGGAAGGACATCACGCGCATGGCGGAGCGCGAGATGTTTGAGGTTCGCAGCCAAGTCGGGATGCTGTTCCAGGAGAGCGCGCTGTTCGATTCGCTGACCATTGAGGAGAACGTGGCTTACCCGCTGCTCAACCACAAGGCCATTCGGTGCCCGGCGGAGGATGTCGAGAGGCGCGTCAAAGAAGCACTGCATTTCGTGGAACTGGACCAGACCCTGGCGCGCTTTCCGAGCGAGCTGTCGGGTGGGATGCGGCGCCGAGCGGCGATTGCCCGCGCCGTGGTAACCGGGCCGCCGCTGCTGCTCTATGATTCGCCGACAGCGGGGCTCGATCCAATCACGGCCCACACGATCATGGCGCTGGTCATCAAGGAGCGCGACCTCTCAAATACGACGACGCTGATCGTGACGCATCGCTACCAGGATGGACTTTTGATGGCGAATTTTCGATACAATCCGGACAATGGCCAGCTGGTGCCGGCGCGCGAGAACGGGCACCGGCCTCAACTCCGTACAAAATTCATCGTGATGCGGGAAGGACGACTGGTGTTTGAGGGCACAGAGCTGGAACTCGAGGCGGTGAACGATCCCTACATCTCCAAATTTCGAAAACAGGGGGGCGGGTAGCGATGGCTGATCCTCAAAAGGTGAGCTTTGCGAAGCTTCGCGTGGGGATCATGGCGATCGTGGCCATGGCGATCGTCGCCGTGCTGATCCTTCTGCTGACCAAAGAGAAGTCCCTGTTCACGCGCACGTTTCCGCTGCGCACATTTATGGACGACTCGTCCGGGATGGCCGAGGGGGCCCCGGTGCGTCTGAACGGGATTCCGGCAGGGGAAGTCGATGCGTTGAAGCTATCGAGATCGAAGGACCCGCGAAGGATTGTCGAAATCGACATGTCGATTCGCTACGAGTATTTGCCAGAGATACCGAAGGACTCCATGGCCGGGATCGCCGCCTCTAATCTGCTTGGCGACAAGTTCATCGACATCACCAAGGGCAGCGCCGCCGAGCATGTGCAGCCTGGCGATGAGATCCGCAGCGCACCGAATCAAGACATCCCGCAGCTCATGGCGGAGAGCGCCAGCCTGCTGACGCAGTTTCAGAGTTTGCTGACTCGGGTCAATGCGATCTTGACCTACGTGGAGGCAGGCAAGGGCAACCTGGGCAAATTTCTGAAGGACGAAGAGCTGTTTACACGGTTGAATAGCTCAGTGGCGGAAGCGCAGCAGATTCTGACGACGGTACGCACGGGAAACGGCACGATCAGCCGTCTGCTCAATGACCCGGGTTTATATGACAGCCTTCGAGCACCGCTCGATAAACTCAATCTGATTCTGGCGGATCTGGAGCAAGGGCGAGGCACAGCGGGAAAGCTCCTGAAGGATGAAGCGCTTTTCAACGATCTGCGGCAAGTGGCATCGCAGGCCAATCAGCTCCTGGCCGACTTGCAAGCGGGACGGGGCACCGCGGGCAAGCTCCTGAAAGATGAGACACTGCACAACAACATCGTTCAGTTGATCGCCAAGGTGGATACGGCGGTGGACAAGCTGAACTCGGGGCAGGGGACTTTGGGACAACTGATGGTCAATCCGCAGTTGTATGAGAGCCTGAACGGCGCTACCAGCGAGTTGCGCCAATTGCTACAGCAGGCGCGGACGAATCCGAAGAAGTTCTTCCAGTTGAAGATCTCACTGTTTTGAGCGCCCGGAAACAACTGGTGGTGAACGCCGATGATTTCGGCTTTACCAACGACGTCAACCAGGGGATCATCGAGGCGCACGAGCGGGGAATTCTCACGGCCACGACTTTGATGGCGAACGGCGATGCTTTCGACGATGCGGTGCGGCGGGCGCGCGAGAATCGGTCGTTGGACATCGGGGCGCACTTGGTGCTGGTCGGCGGGAGGTCGCTCGCTGAAGCGGACCGCGAGCTGCCGCCCAGTGTGCCGCGGCTCCTGGCGGCGATCGCGGCGCGGCGGATGAACATTTATGAAGAGCTCGCGGCGCAAGTACGGCGCATTCTAGACGCTGGAATCCGCGTGACGCACCTCGATACGCACAAGCACACGCACCTGGCGCCTCCTGTTCTGGCTGGAGTGGCACGCGTCGCCGAGGAGTTCCGTATCCGGTGGGTGCGGCGGCCATTCGACCTGCCGATGACGGCGGCGAGCGCGGGAGCGACTTGGGGCAAGCGAGCGATGAGCAGAGGCCTGGCGTTCATCCGTGGCCCTTTTCACCGCGTTCTGGCTCAGCACCAATGCCGGACCACGGACCACTTTGCCGGATTTCAAATCACAGGCAGGTTCCGCACGAGCGAACTGGTGGCGCTCATTCGAGTGCTGCCGGAAGGCTCGACGGAGTTGATGTGCCATCCAGGCCGCTGCACGGGCGAACTGCGGAGCGCGCGCACGCGTTTAAAGGAGAGCCGTGAGGCGGAGCTGAAGGCGTTAACCGCGCCGGAAACGCTTCGGGCTCTGGAGGAAACTGGTATCGAGCTGGTGAACTACCGCATGCTGGATGAGAGATGACGGGGATTCTGTACCTGGTGGCCACACCTATTGGCAACCTGGAAGACATTACTTACCGGGCGGTGCGGACGTTGCGAGAAGCAGACCTGATTGCGTGCGAGGACACGCGCCAGACGCGGAAACTGCTGGATCATTACAGCATCGCAAAGCCGCTGGTGAGCTACCACGAGCATAACGAATCAACGCGGTCAGAAGAGCTGGTTGCCAAAATGCAATCGGGAGCAAATGTGGCGCTGGTCTCCGATGCCGGCATGCCGCTGGTTTCCGACCCAGGGTATCGCGTGGTGACGGCGGCGATCCGAGAGGGGATACGCGTGGTCCCGATTCCGGGGCCCTCGGCGCTGGTGGCCGCGGCGGCAGGCTCCGGCCTGGCGACCGATGCGTTCTATTTCGGCGGCTTTCTGCCGGCCAAATCGGGCCAGCGGGTCCGAACGCTGGAGGCTCTGCGGGATGAGGCAGCAACGCTCATTTTCTACGAAGCGCCGCATCGCATCGTCGAAACGTTAGACGACGTGGAAAGGGTTTTGGGGCCGCGGCCGGTGGTGGTGGCGCGAGAAATGACCAAGGTGCATGAAGAATTTGTCCGTGGCTTGGCTGGCGAGGTTCACGCCGAGCTGGCGGCGCGGCCGTCAGTGAAGGGCGAGATCACGTTGCTGATCGGAAAGCCGGTTGCGCCAGCGGTTGAAACTACCCCAATCGGTGACGCTGTCGAGGCGCACATTCGCGAAGGCATGAGCCGAATGGATGCGATCAAGAAGGTTGCCCGCGACCGGCAGATGTCGAAGCGTGATGTATACCGCAGGACACAGATCGAGAAACCCACAACTCCTGAACCGCGCCGGTAACGTTACGAGTTAGTAAGCCTTGTATCCCAAAGTTAATGCCGTTGTCTCTTAGTTAGCTGAAAGCGCTAGTTTCCGACAAAACAGTTAGTGAAAACCGGTAATCGCACGTCGGCCTACAGTTAACAAAAAAAAGATTTTCGTCTGCATTAAAGAATAATTGGGTTTCACTCGTCTTAGGGGGCGAGTGAGAACCTTGATGATGAATACAATTCCAACATCCGGCAGACGCGATCGGGAGCGAGGCAGTGAAACGGTCGAGGCAGGATTGATCACGTTGATCATGTTCGCCCTGATCTTCCTGTTGATGGACATTTCCCTCTCGCTCTTCATTAAGTCCACCTTACAGGAAGCTGCTGTCAGCGGTGTGCGGTTTGGCGTGACGGAGCAGTTGCTGAGCGGGAAAACGTATATGAATGATTCGATCAACAGCGTGGTGCAATCGGCGGCGTTGGGGTTCATTAGTAATCCAGGTTGCCAGGTGACAATTACCTACTACGATCCCTATGGCGCGGCCACCACCACTCCCATTGGCGGCGACATCTTGCAAGTCTCCATCACCGGATATCAGTACACGCCGCTGGGCGCCATCATGAAGAGCAGCGCTCCGATATCGATCAGCGTTCAGGCGTCGGATGTCATGGAGCAATGCCCGCTAGCCGGATGTCCGACGGCAGTGAACCCCATACCGCCGGCGTGCAACTAACCATGAGGAGATCTCGCATGAACACCAGACAAAACCGGCGCCAACGCGGATCGATGATGATCGAATTTGTCCTCGTATCCTCGTTTTTCCTCGTCCCGATCATAATTGGAACTTTCACCTATGGTTTTGCCGTGATCCGATCGGTCGAGGCGGTCCAGTTGACCAGCGATGTGGGGCACATGTACTCGCTAGGTGTTGATTTTTCGACGCAGGCCAACCAAAACCTACTGGCTACTTCTTTGGCCCAAGGATTGAGCTTAGTAGCCAACAATGGCAACGTGACCGGCGGAACTACTGGAAACGGAGTTGTGGTGTTGTCCACAATGATCATGCTCTCCTCGTCGAATTGCAACAATTGTACCAACGCGGGTCACGTGGTAGTAATGAACCGGATTGTCATCGGAAATAGCGGGATATTCACCACGCTATATGGCAACCCGCTGCCATCCATTATCAGTTCAGCCGGCAACGTAACAACCTACGAGAGCGATACCAGCGCGAGGGCTGATGCGTTCAGCAATCTGCTGACGCTCACGCCCGGGCAAATCGCCCATTTGTCAGAGAGTTATGTGACCGCGCCGGACCTGGCGGTACAAGGAGTGTTCAGCGGTTTAGCTACGTATCAGAATGCGATCTATTAGGGAACTCGGAGGATGCCATGCAAGTAACCAATAAGAGGAGAAATCAACGCGGGATGGCGGTCGTTATGACTGCCTTAACGATGCTGGTCAGCATACCGCTGGTCGGGCTGGCAGTCGACGTAGGTTTGCTGTATATGATCAGGTCGAAGCTTTACCAGGCCACCGACGCAGCGGCACTCGCTGGGGCGCGCGCTCTTGCGAATGGCGCCACCGTTGGGGCGCAGGCCAGCAGCGCGGAAGCGGCGGCGACCTCGTTCTTCAACGCCAACTTTCCCACAGCATATTGGGGGACCACCAACATCAATTTTGCGACGCCGACGGTGGACAGCACGAGCACTCCAAACTACCGCACGGTGACTACGTCGGCAACGGTGTCGGCCCCGTTGTACTTCCTGCAAATCCTCGGCCAAAAGACGACAACCATTGCGGCATCCTCGCAGGCTGGCCGGCGCGACGTGGCGATGATGCTGGTGCTGGACCGGTCCAGTTCGATGAACTATGTGTACATGGGGACAACCGCCTGCGCCATCATGATTACGGATGCAACGCAGTTCCTGACTTACTTTGCACCCGGGCGCGACATGGTGGGATTGGTGGTGTTTGGGTCATCGGTGTATACGTACCCTCCCACGACCACTTTCACCACGAAGGATGCGAACGGCA
>Ga0181536_10007152_pt1 | contig 11031 bp, 9 predicted proteins | sample PEATcosm2014_Bin_41_FD_121105 | JGI IMG/M metagenome (GOLD analysis project Ga0181536, IMG submission 121105) | Peatland microbial communities from MTU Mesocosm Facility, Houghton, MI, USA - PEATcosm2014_Bin17_60_metaG | ecosystem: Environmental > Terrestrial > Soil > Wetlands > Peat | place...
GGCTCCCGCGCAGGCCGGGCAGGTCAGGATGTTCCCGGGCAACAAGCCGGTGCGCAGGATGGGGATGGTCGTGGACGACAGTACGCTGGACATCCCGGCTTTCAGGCGGCGCGGCGAGGATGCGGGCCTGATGGATGGAGAGAAGCTCGAGCCGAATTCGCTGCTCGACGGCGACGACAAGCTCGACATCCCGACCTTCCTGCGCAAGCATCTCGACTAGCGCCGGCGATCGCGGAAACAATTGCGGCACCGTAGTCTGTAGGGACTCTGGCGCCGTCTTCTTATGGCCGGGGAAGGGGGCAATGCATAGGTAAGTATCCCTTGACTGTATAAATAGACTTTGCTATCGTGTGCGTATGGCATCAGGAAATCGAAAGAATCCAACACGTTGCGCATCATCGGATTCGCGCTACTCTCTCATGGAGTTTGAGCACGAATTTCCAGACGATGAAGCGTGTTTGCAATGGCTCTGGAAAACGCGGGTATCGCCTGATGGCGAGCACGCGCATTGCCCGAAGTGCAACGCCCAGCGGTCGTTCAAACGCTACGCCACGAACCAGCAACGGCAATCGTGGACGTGCGTTGCGTGCGGCCATCATCTGCATCCGACAGCGGGAACGATATTCCACAAATCGTCCACGTCGCTGCATCTCTGGTTCTATGCGATGTACATGATCACAAGCACCCGATGCGGTATCTCCGCGAAGCAGCTGGGCCGCGAATTGGGCGTGACGTACAAAACGGCTTGGCGCATCTTCAATCGAATCCGGTACTCGCTTGGCGATGACGGCTCACCGTTGTCTGGCGAAGTCGAAATGGACGAGACGCTGATCGGCGGGAAAGACGAGAATCGTCATCTCGGAAATCGACTCGGCCATCAAGGCCACTATCGGCGCAAAACTGCCGTGTTAGGAATGGTTCAGCGTGGCGGGAGAGTAGTCGTGGCTACTCCACCGCGTTCAGGCGACGTGCTGCCCCATATCCGACGGCACGTCATGCCAGCTACAACGGTTTTCACCGATGAGGCACGCATCTATCGAACGCTGCCGCGTCTCGGCTATCAGCATGGCCGCGTCTATCATTCAGCAAATATCTACGTCGATGGCGACGTGCATACGAACACGATTGAGGGCTTTTGGTCGTTAGTAAAGCGCGGGATTTCAGGCGTCTATCACAACGTATCTGCGAAGCATTTGCAGTCCTACGTTGACGAATACGCTTGGCGCTACAACCACAGAGACGATCCGCGCGGGCATTTCAACCTTTTGACTTCTCGCGTCGCACGCGGACGGGTGGCGGATCGGACTTCGCGGCCTTCTTGAGATTGCGCAAGAAGTCGCTGCGCTTTGGAATCGGAATCGCATAGCCCGTTCTCGTTTTTTGCTTCGGCTCCGACTGCTTGTCCATGCAACTAATTTACAGCAAATGAGCGCTTTTGAGCAGTCCGAGTTCCGGATTAAACGGGCAAGGGAAAAGCTGACGGAGTTGAACACGCTCGCTGGCGAACTTCGGGAAGGTCATTTTCAAATCGAGGTTCCCCACAGTGAGGATGCACCCCGACAAAAGTATCTCGCGATTTATCGCGAAGCATTGCCTGGTTTGCTCATTCTGATTAGCGAGATTGTGCTTCATCTTCGCGCTGCGCTCGATCACGTTATCTTCGTTCTCGCCCGTATCGACTCTGGTTCTGTCCAAGATGGAACTCAATTTCCGATCAACGATCGAAAAGAGTTCTTCGCCAACAATCGGACGGCCTGTCTCAAACATCTCTCGGACAAACACTTCGCAATTGTCGAGCGGTTCCAGCCGTACCACGGAACGAATCTTAAGCTTCTGAACAGACTTTCTAACGTAGACAAACACCGGCAATTCATACAGTTGACGATCGCTGGCAACTTTATCACCCAACGCATGAACCTCGTGAGGGACGATGCTGAGGTAGCGCAAGCAGAACCCATTATCCGCAGCATCAACGCTGCTTTGCGCGTAATGACAATGGGCATGTATAGATACGTTGCCCCCGATATATTGCTCGACAATGGAGTGCCCGTCTGCAAAGCGTTGGAGATTCTTCATTCTGAGGTTAGCAATATAGTTCGCGAGTTCGATGCAGTCTTGAAATAGCTCGCACACTGGCTTGTCGTTTTTCAACATGGTGAAGCGCTCAAAGATTTGGTTCGCATTGATCCTGATAGCGTCGGCATTAATTCCAAGCGCCGCAAGAAGCGATCTGCCAAGGCCAAGCGTGCAAAGCCAAGGGTGCCTGACCCATCAACGAAATAATCAGACCGAGTATGCACAGAACGGCACCCAACCAACGTCTGCGCCGAATATCAGCCAACCCCCAGAGAGCGCACAACCCATAAGCAGCCAATCCGCCACCCAAGGTGTTAGAGACAATGGCCGTCGCTCGGAGTCTCCAATCAAGATTTGGCTCGACGGAATTACCGCCCAAGGGTTCTTTAATTTTGTAATCGCTTTCGCCACTGCGTTGCTCGCTATCTTCACTTTGAAATTGGTTCGCGTTACTCGCGATATGCACACGGCAAGTGTAGAAGCGACCAATGTTTCTAGGGACAGCGTTCAGGCCGCGAGGGACAATGCGACCGCAACGCAAGCGAGCGTTATTGCCGCGAATGCTCAAGCGGAAGCTGCGAAACAAAGCGCTAAGCTCGCGCAATTGGCTCTTAATGCCGAACGCCCATATCTCCATGTAACAAGGGTGGAGGGATTGCACCTCACGCCTGAGGTACCGGGAGACTTGGATGATGCACCCATGACGATCAGTCGCGCCAAAATTACCATCAAAAATACTGGCAAAGGACCCGCCGTAAATTTGAAAATAATCGCGCGACTGACAATATCCATTGATCGAACAGACCCTTTGCCATTGCCACCGGATTTCAGCGTTGGATGGCCTGTTGAGGTTATTGAGGAGCGAGTCATTGGAGAAGACCGGACTAGTAGATTCATGGTGCTGTGGGAGGGGTCGTGGAAAGATCCAGGAAACGATCGCCGAATTTCGATACAAACCCATTTCGCGCTGATGCGTCAGCTCGGAAATCTTGTGGTCTATGGAATGATAAAGTACGAAGATGTCCTTGCGAATTCCTATGAAAGCAGCTTCGGATATATCTGGGTTCCGGCAGTAGTCAATTTCGGCAGAATCGGGAACTTCTATCGCGGACCCGATGAATGGAATCGCGCAAAATAAACCCCCCTTTCTAAAACACCGGCCTGTCACGTAGACCATGCTGACCAGCAGGGCGAGAATCGCCGTAAGCGGTAGAGCGATGGAGCCCGCTTCGCGCGGGCGTCTTAATTGCGGTTCATCGCCCCCCGACGACGATCCAGATGAATCTGGTTTTTTAGAACAGTCTTGTCCTGTAGAATCCGGCCTGTCACGTCGCTCGGCATTGTAACGAACGCAGGCAGATGAATCTATACAGTCAAGGGATACTTCCCTTGACCTTGGTTGAGAGTCTGTTGCTGCATCTGATGAGAATCCGGAGGCTTGCGCGACGACATCAGCAAAGGGCCGCTTCGCGATTTCAAAACCGGTACCGGCTTCGCTGGCGCGAAGCTGTCCGAGATCCTTCCTCAGCTCGCGTTGCTCGCGTCGTCAGGATGACATGGGGTACGCCGCGTTCGCGCCAGCTCTATGAAAATATATCAGCGGCCGGCGGCGACTTGCTGCACGGGGGCGTCGTCGTTGAGTGATTTGAGGATCGCTTGACGGCGTTCCTTCAATTCCTCCGGCATCGTCGGACCGATCTTTTCGAAGAATTCGCCGGCGGATTCGAGTTCCGCCTTCCATTCCGCCGGATTTACGGCGAGCGCATCCCGTGCGGCGCTCGCGGGCAGATCGAGGCCCTTGAGATCGAGGTCTGCCTCATTGGGAACGATTCCAACCGGCGTCTGGCGGCCCCCGGCGCGTCCATGGATTCGATCGAGCATCCATTTGAGCACGCGCAGGTTCTCGCCGTAGCCGGGCCAGATAAAGTTGCCGGCGGCGTCCTTGCGAAACCAGTTGACCATGAAGACGCGCGGCGGCTTCTTGAGCGCGCTGTGCATCTTGAGCCAGTGAGCGAAATAATCGCCCATGTTGTAGCCGCAGAACGGCAGCATCGCCATCGGATCGCGGCGCAACACTCCCACCGCTCCTGAAGCCGCGGCCGTCGTTTCGGAACCCATCGTCGCGCCCATGAAGACGCCGTGTGTCCAGTCCGTCGATTCGAGCACCAGCGGCACGGTCGAGGCGCGCCGTCCGCCGAAGATGATCGCGGAGATCGGCACACCCTGGGGATCGTCCGCGTGCGGCGACCAGACGGGATTGTTGCGCATCGGAGTCGTGAAACGGCTGTTGGGATGCGCGGCCTTGTCCGGCGAGCCTTTTTCCCACGGGCGTCCCTGCCAGTCGAGCAGACCGTCGGGCGCCGGCACGTCCATACCTTCCCACCACACGTCGCCGTCGGGAGTCATCGCGACGTTGGTGAAAATCGAATCATGCTGGAGCATTCGCATCGCGTTCAGGTTCGATTTTTCGCTGTTTCCGGGCGCGACGGCGAAGTAGCCGTTCTCGGGATTGACCGCCCACAGGCCGCCGTCGGAACCGACCCGCAGCCAGGCGATATCGTCGCCAATCGTGAGCACCTTCCAGCCCTTGAACTCGGCCGGCGGCGTCAGCATCGCCAGATTGGTCTTGCCGCACATGCTCGGAAACGCAGCCACGACATAAGTGGTCTCACCTTCGGGGCTTTGCAGGCCGAGGATCAGCATGTGCTCGGCCAGCCAACCTTCGTCGCGGCCGAGCGAACTTGCGATTCGAAGCGCGAAACATTTCTTGCTCAGAAGTGCGTTGCCGCCGTAGCCGCTGCCGACCGAGACGATCATGTTGTCGTGCGGGAAGTGGCAAATCAGGCGGCGCTCGGGATTCAAATCGAGCGTGCAATGAATTCCGTGATTGAAATTGCGGGACTCGCCAAGTTGATCGAGCGCCACCGTGCCCATCCGCGTCATGATTCGCATGTTCAGCACGACGTAGATGCTGTCGGTGAGCTCGATGCCGACCTTCGAGAACGGCGACCCGACCGGGCCCAGCACGTACGGCACCACGTACATCGTGCGCCCGCGCATCGAGCCGTGGAGCCATCCGCGCAACTTGGCGTATGTCTGTGCGGGATCGGACCAATTGTTGGTAGGCCCGGCGTCTATTTCGTTCGGAGTGCAGACGAAGGTCAGTTGTTCGGTGCGCGCGACGTCGTTGGGATTGGAGCGATGCAGGTAGCAGTCGGGCCGTTTGGCCTGATTGAGCTCGATGAGTATTCCCGCGGCGACCGCCTGTTTGGTGAGGCGAATCTTCTCCGCTTTGGAACCGTCGCACCACACAACGGCATCGGGCCGGGTGAGCAGGGCGACTTTCTTGACCCAATCGCGCAACGCGCGGCCGCGGGTCGGCGAACCAGTTGTATCGGGATTGGGCCTCACTTCATGCACTCCACGTCGGTCTTGGTGAAGCGTAGCTCCTATTCCAACGCTGATGCAAAAGGCAATCCAGCGAACATCGGATCGTAATCCCGGATTTGCATTTTACTTGTGAACTACTAAATTGATATTACGCTTTGAAAAGCCTTCATTCACGCCGGCTTGAATGCGATTGGGCTGGTGCGGAGGAGGACCGTCGGCAGCGACCGCGTCGAGCTTGCCAAGACCAACATCTTCCGGCGATCGGATCGGCAGGTTGGACCTGAAAATCAGGATTGGAGAACAGCAAAAGCAAAATGACAAGTTTACCGCGCGGCTTGGCGCTTCTGCGCGATCCGCAACTCAATAAATCGACCGGGTTCACTGAGTCTGAGCGTGAGGCGCTGGGCCTGCTCGGCCTCTTGCCCGAAGGGATCGATTCCCAGGCAGCTCAGATCCAGCGGGTGCATCTTCAGCTCTCGCAAAAGCCGAACGACCTGGAAAAGTACATCTACTTGTCGCAACTGCAGGATACCGACGAAACCCTCTTTTTCTGCGTGCTCACGTCGGACCCGGTGCAATTCCTGCCGCTCGTTTACACGCCGACGGTAGGCGAGGCCTGCCTCCAGTTTGGCCACATCATGCGCCGCCCCAAGGGCCTTTACCTGTCGATCAAACGCAAGGGCCGGGTCCGTGAAATTCTCCGCAATTGGCCGCAGCGCGACGTCCGCTTCATCGTGGTCAGCAGCGGGCAGCGAATTCTGGGGCTTGGCGATCTCGGCGCAAACGGCATGGGAATCCCGATCGGCAAGCTGGCGCTCTATACCGCATGCGCCGGCGTGCCGCCGCAGTACTCTCTCCCCATCCTTATCGACTGTGGCACTAACAATGAGACGTTGCTGCGCGACCCGCTCTATCTGGGCTTGCGGCAGACGCGCCCGCCAATCGCGGAGTTGGATGAGTTTGTCGAAGAATTCATAACCGCGGTCCAGGAAGAGTTCCCCAATTGCTGCGTCCAGTTCGAGGATTGGGCCGGCGCCGACGCCATCCGGCTGCTTGCCCGCTACCGCGACCGGATTTGCTGCTTCAACGACGACATCCAGGGCACCGCGGCGGTCGCCCTTGCGGGAATTCTTGGCTCGCTTCGCATAACCGGCGGGAAACTCTCCGAGCAGACCTTCCTGTTCCTCGGCGCCGGATCTGCCGCTATCGGAATCTCAGGCCTGTTGACCGAAAGGTTGATGCTCGAGGGGATTTCAGCGCAGGATGCGCGCGCTCGACTGTGGCTGTTCGACATAAACGGACTGCTGGAAACAACCCGCAGCGACCTGGCTGATTTCCACAAGCCTTACGCGCATAGCCACTCGCCGACCAGAGATTTTGTCGAGGCGATCGAGTCGCTCAAGCCCACCGCGATCATCGGCGTTAGCACGGTCGGCAAGGCCTTCAACCAGCGCGTGATCGAAGCGATGGCGCGAATCAACCGGCGCCCGATTATCTTCGCCTGCTCGAATCCGACCTCGCACTCCGAGTGCACGGCGGATGAGGCTTACCGCTGGTCGGAGGGCCGTGCCATCTTCGCCAGCGGCAGCCCGTTTCCTCCGGTGCTCCTTAACGGCAAGACCTTTGTGCCCGGACAGGGGAACAACATTTACATCTTTCCCGCGATAGGCCTGGCGGTCTATGCCACCCGCGCAAGGCGCGTGACGAATGAGATGTTCATTGCGGCCGCTCGCGCGGTGGCGGAGCAGGTGACTGCGGCCCAGCTCGATGCCGGGCTCATCTATCCTCCCGTGTCAACGATATTCGACACCGAGCTATATGCTGCCGCGCGCGTGGCGGAGGTGATTTTCGCACGCGGCCTGGCGCGCGTCCCGGCGCCGAAGGATATCGCGGAATTCGTCCGATCGCAGACCTACAAACCCGAATACCATCTGCTTAAATAAAAGCGTCCATGCACCGTGTACGCTCGCCATGTATGCTCGCTGCGGAGGTCTCTGCATCATGCCTGAGACTTTTCAGAAGGAAAGCGCGCTCGCTCGATTCTTCAACCGCCTGATGGGCCGGGCCGTCAAGCTCGGAATCGCGCCGCGATACATGCGCCTGCTCGAGGTCCGCGGCAGAAAATCGGGGATGACCTTCACCACCCCCGTCAACCTGCTCGAATTCCAGGGTCGGCGATGGCTGGTTGCTGCTCGCGGCGAGACTGCATGGGCCCGCAATGCGCGCGCCGCCGGTCGCGTCGTGCTGCGACGCGGCGCCGGTTCCGAATCGTTGACGGTTCGCGAGCTTGCCGACGCCGACAAGCCCGAGATTATCAAAGCGTTCCTCGATCGCTTCGCCTCCCAGGTTCAGCGTTACTTCGACGTGCCCGCCGGCTCGCCCGCCGCCGCGTTTCGCTCCGTCGCGTCGCGCACCCCGGTCTTTGAGCTGGTCGGCGACGCCTGAGGGTCCGCGAATTCATTTTGTGATTGATCCCGCGCCGCCGACGGCCCCGAATCACGAGCAGCTCGATGCCGCCGCTGAGTCCGCCCGGCGCGAGCGGGTGACCGTTATCGGGCTGGTCGCGATGCTCTTCTACCAGGGCTTCGCGGCCTCGATTGTCTCGGTCGCGGCGCCGTGGATCGGATCGAGCTTCCACCTCGACGGCGCCGGAATTGCCCGCCTGTTCACCTGGATCTCGCTGTCGGCGCTGGGCGCGCTCGCGCTCTCGCGGATGATCGATCGCTACGGACGCCGCCGCATGATCCTGTGGTGCGTCGCCACGATTCCCGTTTGCAGCATCGGCACGGCGCTCTCGACCAGCTTCGCCGCGTTCACCGCATTTCAGATCGCGCTCTACGCGGTCATCGGCGCCGCCGGCGCCGGCTGTATCGTGATGCTGTCCGAGGAGCTCCCGATCGCACGTCGCGCGCGCGGCCAAAGCTTCGGCGGTGTGGCGGCCTCGGTGGGAGCCGGACTGTGCGTATTCCTCATGCCAATCTTCGTGGCCTACGGATGGTCGTGGCGATGGATGTTCGTGATTTCGGCGGCGGGCATCGCGATCCTGCCCGCGATGGCGCGGCTGTTGCCCGAGAGCGAGCGATGGGAGCTTTCCGACGCGGCGGGAATCACCGCCAGAACGCATTTCTACGACGTCTTTCAGCCGCTCTACCGGGTACGCTCGATCACGATGATCGTATGCGCGCTGGCCGTTGCAATCTCGACGACGGCCGCCAACGCGTTCGGCTACTACCACGCGGTCTCGGTGGTCGGATTGTCGGCGGCATCCACCAGCGCGATGACGATCGTCGCCGGCGGAATAGGCTTGCTCGGCTTTCCGCTCGCCGCATGGACGTCCGAGCGATTCGGCCGCGTGCCGACTGTTGTCGGCTTCGGCATTTTCATCACCGTCGGACATATATGGTTTTACTGGGGACCGCCGGCGCATTTCGCGTGGCCGTTGATGTGGCTGGCGACCGGCTACTTCTGGTTCAACGTATGCGACAACGGGGGCTCCGTCGCGACCAACGCCGCGGGGACCGAACTGTTTCCCACCCCGCTGCGCGGCACGATGATCGGCTGGTTCGCGCTGGTCGGCGCCATCGGCGCGGTAATTTCCAATGCCGCGGTAGCGATGCTGGCGAACGCGATGGGCGGGATCTCAATGGTGGTAGGCGCCCTGTCGATCGTAGGAATCCCCGCCGCAATCCTCTTCGGCCTGATGATCGACGAAACCCGCGGGATGTCACTAGAAATGGCCGCCAAGGAAGAGCAATTCATCGCGTCGGAGAACTGACCCCCGCCCCGGCGCCCTCTTTTTTTGTGTCATTCTGAGCGCTTCTGGATAACTCCGCTTCCACCAGCCGAAGCCCTGAGCGCCGCCGAAGGGGAAGAAACCCGAATCTTTCTCGGCGCAAGACACTTCGACTTCACTGAGGGCATGCGAAGCCGAGCTGCTCATATGCAGTTACGCAAAGCTCCCCTGTCAGCGCGAGGGATGAGGGTGCTACAAGATGGTGGTGGTCGACGACGGAGCACGCATGACTTCGAATGGAGCCGGATCTTACGAAAAGACGCGCCAGCGACACTTCTTGTATCTGACGAGCCTCATGCCCGAGTTCCTCGCGCGCCTGCGTTGGTCCAGAGCGGAGATCGACGCCGAACAGACACGCGCGCTGCGGGATCTCGTGAGCCATGCCGCGCGCTCTTCTCCGTGGCACCGCGAACGCCTCCGACGGCTGGCTGGCGATCGCCTGACGCCGGCTGCCCTGCGCGATATTCCGCCGATGACGAAGGGCGACCTGATGGAGCACTGGGACGCAATCGTCACCGATCCCCGCTGCACTTTGGCAGCCGCCGAAACCCATCTCGCTGGACTTACGGCCGATGCCTACTTCCTTGACGATTTGCATGTGATCGCGTCGGGCGGCTCGAGTGGAAAGCGCGGCGTATTTGTCTACGACTGGTACGGCTGGGCGGCGTCGGCCCTCGGTTTGATGCGGGGGCTCTACGATATCCTGCTGAGCCTTGGACGGCCGGCGGCACCCTTCGCAACCGTGTCGGCGTACGTGGCGAGCCACGCGACCAGCGCTCTGGGACAAACGTTCTCGAATCCGGATCGGCCCAACGTGCGGGCTCCCGTCAGCCTGCCGCTCGCCGAAATCGTTACGATCCTGAATCGCGCACAGCCGTCGCTCCTGCACACCTACCCGAGCATGCTGCCGGCTCTGTGCGAGGAAGCGCGCAGCCGGAATCTGCGCATCACACCCGCACTCGTCTGGAGCACTTCCGAGCCGCTGCTGCCGGAGGTTCGAGCGATGGTTGAAGCGACTTGGAACGTTCCGGTTGCCAACGGATGGGCGGCGAGCGAATCCAACGGCGGCGCGTTTTGTTGCCCGGTTGGCCCGGGTTTCCACATCGGGGAGGATCTGAACATCATCGAACCGGTTGATGAGGACGGCAATCCGGTCCCCCGCGGCCAGCGGTCGGCCAAAATCCTCCTCACCAACCTTTACAATCGAATCATGCCTCTTATCCGCTACGAGATTACCGACGAGTTTCAGATCGCCGACGGCCCCTGCGGCTGCGGCTCGTCCTATCTCAAGGTAGCCGACGTGCATGGCCGAGCCGACGACGTGTTCCGCTACGCAAGCGGGACCACTGTTCACCCACTGAACTTCCGCTCTGTGCTCGGCAAAGATCCGGCGATCGTCGAATACCAGGTCCGGCAGACGGAGCGCGGGGCCGAGATCGCCATCGTTGCTCGCACCACCGTCAATATCGACGCCCTGCGATCCACGCTGGCTCAACGTCTCACCGGCCTTGGCCTGTCCGCACCGGAAGTGATCGTGCGTCGGGTTGACAGGATCGAGCGCCAGGATGCCGGGAAACTGAAGCGCTTCATTCCCTTACCCACCTTCTAGAGACGCCTCGTCGCGCCCGCCCGCGCAGTGGGGAAGGGGAAATGGGGTTGCCCCGAATGCGTGGACACTCGGGTTAGGCGGCCACAGGTTCATGATGACGTTGCTCGAATTCACTAGGGCACAGGTAGCCGAGGGCTGAATGCCGGCGCTGACGGTTGTAGAA
>Ga0181536_10007155_pt1 | contig 11028 bp, 11 predicted proteins | sample PEATcosm2014_Bin_41_FD_121105 | JGI IMG/M metagenome (GOLD analysis project Ga0181536, IMG submission 121105) | Peatland microbial communities from MTU Mesocosm Facility, Houghton, MI, USA - PEATcosm2014_Bin17_60_metaG | ecosystem: Environmental > Terrestrial > Soil > Wetlands > Peat | place...
ACCGGCACCTCACCCGATTCAGAGCAGGTTCGCCGCCTTTGCCTCAAACGACATTCGACTCTGCCAGCCTGGAATTATTCGATTGCTCCGATGTGAATCTATTGTTGCGTCAGTCCTAAGCTATTAATAGGCAACATCGAAAACGGGTTCACAGCGAACCAATTCCGCTTTTCCGATTTGCAAGCCGAGCAGGCAAAGCCAGCCAACGGGTACGATTGCTCTGCATGCTGGGCAAAATGGGCATGCAGCCGCGGTTGCCCATACATGAACTACGCACGGTCAGGCGAGATCATGCAGGTCAATGCGGTGTATTGCGAGATCACCAGAATCCACGCGACGCTTGCGCTTCGCTGGATGAGCATGCTTGACGACTACCGCTTCCTGCGGCCCGCCGACATACGAAAGATCCGTGAGAGGCTCGCCAGAGCGGTACTTAACGCGGCTGGCGGGGAAGAGGACGCGCCTTTCGGTCGCAGCAAAGGCGGCCGCGCGTTGCTCCCAAGTGCGGTGAAAATGCGCGAACTCGGGTTCGATCCGTGGTGCGGGCAGGAATGGAATCGTCCCCAGGCACCCAGCGTGACACGGAATGGTGCTGCTGCTGCCGAAGGAGGGGCCTGATAGTCACACTTCCATGCGAACGGGGGGACAGATCCCGGAACTCGTGCCAGCGCAAAACGGCCAGATGCACCCCATCGATGCCGGAAATGGGATTATGTCGCGGCTCGCCGTCCTCTCGCAGCCGAATGCGATCGGACGGAGCGGCACCCCAGAGGCGCGGTGCGTGTGGTGTCTCGAACAAAGAGACCTGATCCGCCGTTGGCTACAGTTCTCCCTCGCTGAGAAGCAGGACGATCTGAAGTTATATCTTGACAAAGGTTCGAGTTCTCTGCGCGACCGGCTTTCAGCGTCGCAGTACCTCAAAGTCCTTCCGCTACGGATTGGGTGCGCCGCGCGTAGGCTATTCCAATTCGGCGTGGTCGCGGCGCTTGGCGCAGTACGTGCAGAGCATTATGTCATTGGCCATCAGCACGCCCTCCGTTCCGCGGGCGCAATTAAGACGATACTCGCCCGCCGCGGCAGTGTGCAACTCTGCCTCAAGATCCTGTCCCACGAAATGGGCGTTTCCCCGAATCGCTTTGCGGTAAACTTTGCGACGACTGCGGGGACTTCCTTTCGGCAATACACCCGGAGTGTCCGGCTCGCAGCGGCGGCCGAAATGTTATCTGCCCCTGGCACCCGGACCACCCTTGTTGCGCAAGCGCTGGGCTACTCCCTACCAAGCAATTTCGTTAGGGACTTTCGTACGGGGCTGCTCTTGTGTCCCACGCGGTTTAAGAAGGAGTATGTTCAAGCAAGCTTTGTCTGGCCCTGCCCCCGGGACTCGAACGATCTTGCCGCCACTTCTGCCGCCTCTAACGGTGGCATTCCGCCGTTTATTTCCGACGAGGCCCTCCCCAAAGAGAACTGCAAATCGGATGAAACTGACGGACCTCCTGCTCCAAAGCCATTGTCATCAGAGTCGCTATTTTGATGTCCTTGGGGGCGCCAGCCTCTTTTTCGAAGTTTTTCGGTCGTAATCCTGTCACGCTATGGCGTTTTCGCGCTTGACCTCAGCGCTAATGTCTTAGGTGGTTGCCTCGGTGTGCTTGCGGTCCTCTACGGACCATGCACCAGTCAGCTAACCACGAAATAGAAAAGCAAATCCGCCAATCCCCAGAGCAATGGCTCAGCCGTAAATTGTATGCCGTCGCCTTCCGAGAAAAGGGTATGACGTACCCCGAGCTGTCGAAGTGGTTCGGCGAGTCGCAACGCACAATCGCGCGATGGGTCCGCGCATTCAAGATGCATGGCCTCGCGGGCTTGGAGGAGAAAGAGCCGGGGCGACCAACGCGATTAACGCCGGAGCAACGGGCCGAGGTCACTGACGTGATCCGGAACGGGCCGGCGAGGGTGGGGTGCACGGGCACAGCGTGGACAGGCCATGCTCTCGCAGATTGGATTAATAAGCGGTGGGGCGTACGACTAACCGCATCGTGTCCTCATGTACTGCGGGAGGGACAGCCCGGCCTGGCGGCCGTGCGCCTTGAGCGTGGCGTGATCCTCCGGCGATAGATACACCGTGATCGACCGGCGATCCAGTGCCATTCGAACCGGACTGCGATGCGTCGCGCGGGCCGGCGCGCCGAGGCGCCACGTCTGGACGCCGCATCGGGTGAGGACGAGCGACTGGAGGGTCACGCCGAGATCGCTGGCGGCCTTGGCGAGGCCCAACTCCTCCGCGCCGTTGACCGCCACGGTTACAGCGATGCTGGGGCCGGAGGCGGTGTTGACCGGCAGCGGGTCAACACCCCCGCGCTTCAGCTTCCGACCCACCTGGGAGCGGTCCTTGACCCGATCCCACACCGGCTGCGCCTGCTCCGGATCGATCTTGCCGTCCACGCCGGGGAGGCGGCCAGCCTTCACGGCGCGGCTGATGGCTGCCACGTCCACGCCGTTGCGCCTGGCGAACTCACGCAGGGAGATGAGCATTGCTGGACCCGATTGTAACGCCTGTCGTCCACGTTCCTGGGGTCCACGTCCTGGCCGCCAGTCGCGGAATTTCCTTCGATCTATAGAGGGAGGCAAACCGTTCTGTCACTTCGCTTTTAAAAGCGAAGTGAGAGGTTTTTGGAGGGCGAGTACGACCGCGCGCGCACGCGTGAAAAGCACGTTTGTGACCGCATCGCATGCAGGCCAAGATACGTGGGGTCCAACGCTTATCTACCGCGCAAGAAGTCTGGACCCCACGGGTCCAAACCGCCACGGAAACACTCTGATGGGTCCAACACGGGTCCAAATCGCTATCGCGTAACTCTTGTGTTTTCAGTAGAGAGGTCTGTAAGTGATTGACAAAATATACGTGTCAAGCAGGCGCTCTAACCAACTGAGCTACAAGCCCTTAACTGAAAATCTGAGGACTCCAAAAGCAGGAGTCCATGCGGAGTCCAAAACCGCCACGGTAGCGCTCCTGGAGTCCAAATGGCGTCCAACCGACCGCCGTAAACCTATGAAACTACAACAACACCGTCCCTACCCATTTGGCCGGATACCGTGTCGAGCACGCGCTCTAACCAACTGACCTACCGGCCCTTTCGGTCATTCCATCGTAGCAAAACTGCCAGCGCGATTGGAGTCCGACTTTCACGCGTGCAAGGTGCGTAACCCGTTGCGCCGGTTCGGCCCGCCACTGTCCATCGACCTGCCGGTCGACGCGCGGCCGGCCGCGCCCCATGGCGCGTAGATGGTATACCGTTCGGGCACGCCGGATTTGCGGGACTTGATTTCGAACTTGGCCGGAAAAAGAGCCTCACAGCAGAGCAGATCGACCATACCGAAGGCTGATCGACGAAGGGGAAGCCCGACAGTACGTAGCCGACCTGTTGAACGTGGGGCCTTCGACGCGATATCCCAACAATGGCGCAGCGTCCACGCCGGTTGCGGTCTTCGATTGCGGCAGCGGAACGTGCGTGGCGCAAACCATTCCGCTGAACGCCCAATCCACGGTGTATCGTTCGCTCTATGGAACGGGCATTCGCGGAGAACCCACGCTGAGCAATATCACCTGCACGGTGGGCGGCTTGCCGGCGCCGGTGCAATCCGCGGGCGCCCAGGGGCAGTATCCGGCGTTCGACCAGGTGAACATCCAGTTGCCGCCATCGCTTGCCGGCATGGGAACGGTAAACGTAATTTTGACCGTCGACGGGCAAGCCTCCAACCCCGTCCAGATCCAGTTGTAGGGCAGGTTGTCAACCTGCGGCGGGTTGTCAACCCGCCCGCACCGGTTTACAGTAAACCCATGCCGCAGGATCGCAGAACCTTTCTGGCTTCCACCCTGGCCGCCGCGCCGCTTTTCATCCCCCGCCGTGCGTGGGGCGCCAACGACCGCATTTCCTATGGATTGATCGGCGCCGGCGGCCGCGGCCGTTACCTGAATGGATATTTTCAGAAGCTCGGCGCGGCTTGCGTGGCCATTGCGGAAGTCTACCAGCCGCATTTGCAGCTCGCTTTGAAAGACGCGCCCGATGCCCGGCCGTACCTCGATTATCACGACCTGCTGGCGCAGCCGGGGCTGGATGCCGTGGTGATCGCCGCGCCCGACCATCAGCACGCGCCCATGCTGTTCGCGGCGCTGGAGGCGAAGAAAGACGCGTACCTGGAAAAACCCATGTCGCATTCGCTGGAAGAGAGCCGGCGCATGGTGGAGGCGGTGCGTAAATCCTCCCAGGTGGTGCAGGTGGGGATGCAGCGGCGCAGCGCTCCGGCGGTGCTCGAGGCCAAGCGGATTTTCGATTCCGGCGCGCTCGGCAAGGTCACGCTCGCCAAACCCATGTGGAACTGGAATGTTTCGCGCCCGCTCGACAACTCTCCGCTGCCCGGCAAGCTGGATTGGAAACGGTTCCTGGGCGCGGCGCCCGAGCGCGGCCTCGAACCCATGCGCTTTCGCTCCTGGCGCTATTTCTGGGACTACTCGGGCGGCAACATGACCGACCAGGGCACGCACCTGATGGATGTGGTGCAGTGGTTCACTGCTTCGGGACTGGCGCGCTCGGCGGTGTGCTACGGGCAGCGCGCCAAGAATACCGGTTCGGAAGTGCCGGACGTCTTCTGCGCGGTTTTCGAATATCCCGCGCTCATGGCCACCTGGACGCTGAACTACTGCAACTCCTACGAGAACGATTGGTCGCTCGAGTTTCAAGGCGACCAGGGAACCATGATTCTGAACGCCGCCGGCGTGCGGATCTGGAAAGAGCCCGTGCCGAAGAACCCCGAGCCGGTGCAGACGATCGCCGCGCCCATTCCCATCGAGCCACACATTCAGAATTTTCTGGATTGCGTGGGTTCGCGGAACGAACCCAATGCCCCCGTGGAAGTGGGCGCCAGCGCGGTATCGGCGCCGCACCTGGCGAACCTGGCCTTTCACCAGCAGCGCCAGGTGCAGATGCCTTAGCCTGGCCTATCGCATCGGCACGCAGGATTGCGTGCGCCGCCCGCGCGGGTTCCAGCCTTATTAGTGAATCGTCGTATTCGCCATGCGCGAATCTTCGAACTCCGTCCGTTCCCCGCTCTTCCTCCCCGGCACCGGCAGCAGGCGCGCCGCCAGCGGCTTCTGCCATTTGTACGCCAGCGTCGCCACATCGCCCAGAATGTGCGCGATCTGCTCCTCGCTGATATCGCCCGGCAGCGGGATGGTGTCCAGTCCCCCGGCGCACACGGCGGAATAGGCCAGCAGCGAATCCATCGTATAGGTCCCTTCGGCCCAACGCCGGGCCAGGACGGCATCTTCCAGCACCGGAACCATGAGCCCGGAATAGCCCACGCGCTTGACGGGAATCGATTGCACCGCGCGTGTGATGATGCCCGCCGCGGTCATGGTTCCAGGGCCGCCGAAGGGAGCTCCGGTGAAGGTTTCGATGGCGCGGCCGATGGAGACTTCCCCCAGCGGCGCGGGCGTGGGATCGATGCCCGCATAGCTCCAGCCGCTGGATGCGGCCAGCTTCCCGGCGATGGCTTCGGCTTGCTCCGCGTATTTTCCCAGCGCGGCGGCCAGCGCCTGCCCGGCGGTGCGCGGGTCGCGGTCGCGGGCGAAAACTTCGGCCACTACGCCGGCGCCCTCCAGGCCGATCGCGAAAGCTTTTCCGCCGCCCAGGTTATACGCGCCGGGATAAAACGGGCAGTGCGGTTTCAACATGGCGATGGCGGCGAAATTCAGATTGCCCTGTCCGTGCGCGCTTCTCCGCGACACCGTCCGGATGAGCCGCGCGGCCTGGCGAATGGCCGTCCAGTGGATGCCATCTTCCGCGGCGGTGACCAGGCTGGCGTTGGTTTTGCCGGGAGTGGCCAGAAAATCGGCCAGCAGGTCCACGGACGCCGTGTCGTCGTCATCGCGCAGCATAGCCGGACCGATGGCCGGAGTGAAACCCAGTTTGGCGCCCAGTTCGTCGATGTGGCGCAGCAGGGTGAGAGCGGCGTCGCGGCTCAGCCCGCGGGTGTACTGGGGAAACGGCTGGGTGGCGATGCGGATGGTCTCGACTTCCAAGCCGGCGGCGCGGTAGCCATCGCGGGCGCCGTTCAAAAAGCGCGCCGCATCGTTAATCCGGGCGGCATAGTTGGCCGCGTCGATATCGAGGAATGCGGTGATGGCGCGCACTTTGGGAACGGCGTCGCCGGCCCACGCGGCGGCGGCGCAGAGCAGGACGAGCAGGGCGGCGCGCTTCATGGGATCACCACCACTTTGCCGAAGTGCTCTTTATTTTCCAGGCGCCGGTGCGCCGCCTGGATTTCGCTCAGCGGATAGACCCGGTCGATGACCGGCTTCAACTGCTTGCGGAACACGAATTTCAGCACCTGGTGCAGCTCGCCCATGCTTCCCATGAAAGAGCCCAGCAGGCTCCATTGCTTGCTGAAGAGGTAGCGCAGGTCCAGCCGCGCGTCGTAGCCGGTGGTCGCGCCGCAGGTGACCAGGCGGCCGCCCGCAGCCAGCGATTCCAGGCTTTTGGGCCAGGTGGCCATACCCACATGCTCGATGACCACGTCGACGCCGCGCTTGGCGGTGATCTTCCTGACTTCGGCGGAGATGTCCTGCCGGTAGTGATCGATCGCATGGTCGGCGCCCAGTTCGCGGGCGCGCGCCAGCTTGGCTTCGCCGCCGGCGGTCGTGATCACGCGGCACTGGAACATTTTGGCAATTTGGATGGCGGCCGAACCCACCCCGCTGGAGGCGGCCAGCACCAGCACATCCTCGCCCGGTTGCAGTTTGGCGCGCGCCATCAGCATGTGCCAGGCGGTGAGGAAGACCAAGGGCGCGGCAGCGGCTTCTTGGAAGCTCAGATCGTCGGGAATTTGTATCACGCTGTATTCGGGAGCGGCCAGCAGTTCGGTGTTGCCGCCGTCTTGGGCGTAGCCGAACATGGTGTAGCGGCGGCAGAGATTGTCGTTGCCGGAAAGACACTGCTGGCACTGGCGGCAGCTCAGCCCGGGGGAGAGCAACGCGCGCCAGCCGGGCTTGACGCGCTCGCATAATTCACCCACCGCGACTACTTCGCCCGCGATATCGCTGCCCAACACGTGGGGCATGGCGAACTTCATCCCCGGAATGCCTGCCCGAACAAACAGGTCCACGTGATTCAGCGCGCTGGCGCGGACGCGCAGCAGCACTTCGTTGGCTTTGATGGAGGGTTCGGGAGCGTCTTCGTAGACCAATGCTTCCGCTCCGCCATGCTGATGAATGCGCGCGACTTTCATGAATGCCAGACTAGCACGCGGGGGGTGGCGAAGATTCGTCTGCGAATGCCGAAATGCGGGCAGAAAATGCCGGGCAGCGGCAAGCCGTTGGCACGTTCACGACAATTTTCGGTCATTTCAGCGGGGCCGGGTTGCGGCCCGAACAACTCTTAAGTGCTGATATTGCAATAGCCCGAAGGGATTGCACAGTCCCGCGGAGTGGTCGCCGCCGGCGAAGTCCTTCAGCTAAGCGGTTGATACCATTCGATCAGCGAGAGTTTTTCCGCGCCGCGCGCGGCTGAGACGAAAAAACTACACGGATTTTCTTTGAAACAGATTGACTTTTAGCCGATGTGTATGGAGGAAGATGCAACTCTGGCCTCCAAATCTGGTTTGGCATGGAGATTGCTATGAAATGGTCTCGTGCAGACGTTACTGGGTTGGGACAGAACGATCGATAGCCCCTTCGAGGGAGTGCACGGCGTGAAACCTTTGGCGTATTTTTTCGTCTATTCGTTTGCGGAGGGAAAGCGCTAAAAAGAACTAAAAAAAGAAAAAGACCCGTTGCAGAAGGAGATGGACCAATGAACAAGACCGAACTCGACAAATACAAAGCGGTGCTGGAGGCGAAACAGGCGGAACTCTCCGCTGGCCTCCGTAACCGGGAAGACATCGCTATCGAAAAAACCCCGGACGCTCTCGACGAAGTACAGCTCGCCGGTGAACGCGAGCTGGCAATCCGCAATCTGGACCGCGAATCGCAACTGTTGCGCAACGTGAAGAGCGCGCTGAGGCGGATTGCCGACGGTAGCTATGGCGTCTGCCTGCACTGCGACGAGGACATCAAGCCCAAGCGCCTGGATGCCGTGCCGTGGACCAAGTTCTGCATCCGCTGCCAGGAAGCCGCGGACCGTAACGAATTCGACAGCGAAAACGGCGAGAGCCTCGACGAGCTGTTGGCCAACGCTGCCTAAAAGTTTACACTTTACAGTCAGGGGCGCGGGAGAAATTCCGCGCCCTTCGTGTTTTTACGGCACTTGTGTGCGTCAACGTTCCCACCAATATGCCCGCAAGCGCGGGGGGAGACTGCGTGGTTTCACGCAATTGCGTATGGGACCTGGAACTCCACTACCATTAGGGAATGGAGTTCTTCCAGCGCGCCCACGGCCAGCCATCGCAGTTGGGAATTCTTCCGGGCGCGTTTAACCCGGTGACCGTCGCGCACCTGGCGCTGGCGCGGGCGGCGCTGGGGATGGTCGATGAAATCGTGCTGGTATTGCCGCGCGTACTGCCGCACAAGGAATACTCCGGGGCTTCTTTCGAGGAGCGCCTGGAGATTCTGCGCGCCGCCGCGGCCGGGCACACCCGGTTTTCCATAGCCGCATCGCAGGGCGGGTTGTTCCAGGAAATCGCGCGCGAGTGCAGGCAAGCCTATGGTCCGGAGCCGCGGCTTTGGTTTCTGTGCGGACGCGACGCCGCCGAGCGCATCGCCGGCTGGGATTATGGTGCCCCGGACGCCTTCCCCCGCATGCTCCGCGAATTCGGGCTGCTGGTGGCCGCGCGCGGCGGCGAATATTTGCCCGCCGGGCGGTGCGCCGGAGCCATCCTCCGGCTGGAACTGGGGGACGCCTACGAGCACGTTTCGGCTACCGAGGTTCGCCGGCGGATTCTCCACCGCGAACCCTGGAAACACCTGGTTCCGGAGACGGCTCGCGCGCTGGCTCAAACCGTGTACGCAAGGTAGCCAACGCTTCAGCTTGGCAACTGCGGGGCAGGATGCCATCCCAATGTCGCTTACTTTTCCCGGAACCGGACACCTGCATTGATTGTAGGGCGAACCGGGGCGCCCTCCGGGCCATCGGCGGCCGGCGCCTCGTCGGCCTGCCTGCTCCACCGGGTGCATAATGGACGCATGGACCGGCGCACGTTTCTGCGGCGCGCGGCGGCGGCGGGCGCCTTCGTGCGGGCCATCGCGGCACAGGAAGCGGATCTGGATGAGATCGGGATCGAAGCGCTGCGGCAGGGAATGAACTCCGGGCAGTTCACGGCGGTGACGCTGGTGGACCGCTACCGCGGCCGGATCGATGCGCTGGACCGCGCCGGTCCCCTGCTGCGCGCGGTCATCGAACTGAACCCGCAGGCTTCCGCGATTGCCGAAGCGCTGGACCGCGAGCGCACGTTCCAGGGCCCGCGCGGGCCCCTGCATGGGATTCCCGTGCTGCTCAAGGACAACATCGATACGGCCGACGGCATGCACACCACCGCCGGATCGCTGGCGCTGGAAGCCGCTCCCCAGCCGCGCGATGCGGCGCTGGTCGAGCGGCTGCGCGCGGCCGGCGTGGTGATTCTGGGCAAGACCAATCTCAGCGAGTGGGCCAACTTCCGCTCGACCCACTCGATCAGCGGATGGAGCGGACGGGGCGGGCTGACGCGCAATCCCTACGCGCTGGACCGCAACCCATCGGGCTCGAGCTCGGGCTCGGCGGTCGCGGTGTCGGCCAATCTTTGCGCGCTCGCGGTGGGCACGGAGACGGATGGTTCGGTGGTGAGCCCGGCATCCATCAACGGAATCGTGGGCATCAAGCCCACGGTGGGGTTGATCGGCGGGCGCGGCATCATTCCCATTTCGCATAACCAGGACACCGCCGGGCCCCTGGCCCGCACCGTGCGCGACGCGGCGATTTTATTGGGCGCCATGGCGCAAGGCGCGCACGCGCAGGCCGATTACACCAAATTCCTGGATGCGGGCGGGCTCCAGGGCGCGCGCCTCCTCTACCTGCGGCACGGCTTCAACGTGATCCCCCAAGTGGAGCGCCTGATCGACGAATGCGTGGCGCGGATGGGAAAAATGGGCGCGATGATAACGGAGATCGCCGCCCTTCCCAACTACGGCAAGTACGACGATTCCGAAGGCACGGTGCTGCGCTACGATTTCAAAAACGATTTGAACGCCTACCTGGAACAGCGCGGCGGCGGCCTGACGCTCGAAAAGCTCATCGACTTCAACGAAAAGCATCGCGCCCGCGAGATGCCGCTGTTCGAGCAGGAGATCTTCACCCAGGCGCAAGCCAAGGGGCCGCTGAACGATACGGCCTACCGGCTGGCGCTGGGCAAGGACCAGCGCCTGGCGCGCGCGGCCGGAATCGACGCGGCCCTGAAGGAAGCCAAGGCCCAGGCCATCGTAGCGGCCACGTCCGGGCCGGCGTGGCTCACCGACCTGGTGAATGGGGATCGCGATACGGGCGGATGCTCGACCCCGGCGGCGGTGGCCGGCTATCCTCACATCACCGTGCCGGCGGGGTTCGTGGACGGCCTGCCGATCGGGATATCGTTCTTCGGCACGGCTTGGACCGAGCCGGCGCTGATCCGCATGGCGTATGCCTTCGAGCAGGCTACGGGCGCGCGGCGCAAGCCGGGGTTTTTAGCGACTTGTGTCCTCTGAGGCCAGCGCTGCCTGCACTGCGGCTATCAGGGCATTGGGCGAGGGCTCTCCCAGGTCGCGGAAAGCGATGCGGCCGGCGCGATCGATGACGAAAGTGGTGGGATAGGCTTCCACGAAATAGCGGCTGGTGACATCCGGCTCGGCATTCAGCAGGAGGCGGAAAGTGTAGGACTGCTTGCTGGCGAAATCGGCCACCTTGGCGGCGTCTTCGCCCACATCCAGGCCCAGCACCACCAGGCCTTTGGAGGCCCATTCGGCGTGCATTTTCTGGATGTGCGGCATCAGGGCGCGGCAGGGGCCGCACCAGGTGGCCCAGAAATCCACCA
>Ga0181536_10007156_pt1 | contig 11028 bp, 11 predicted proteins | sample PEATcosm2014_Bin_41_FD_121105 | JGI IMG/M metagenome (GOLD analysis project Ga0181536, IMG submission 121105) | Peatland microbial communities from MTU Mesocosm Facility, Houghton, MI, USA - PEATcosm2014_Bin17_60_metaG | ecosystem: Environmental > Terrestrial > Soil > Wetlands > Peat | place...
CGCTCAAAATATTGAAATCCGTCTCGCCCTCTCCAACCCGGGCAATCGAACAGTTCCAGGACGACAGGAACAAGGCCTTGCGCTTGTTCGCCGCGTGATCCCAGACTTTACTGAATCGCCTTGAGTAACCATCGTTTTGCGACGCACGTGCCTGAAAAAGTGTGTCTGGCGCTCGAATTGTTCGGCAGCGTGGTTGGTGGAGGAATCGATGGTGATTCTGCGCCGTATTAGCGTCATGGACGCGCCTGTACGACTGCAATTGGCGCATCGCTGCCGCTTGACGATGCGTCTGTAGCGGCGGAAAGTTGGGGTTCAGCGGACTCGTTGGAACGAAGCGCTCGTGACGCAGGTTGTCGAGTCGCCCGGAGGAATTTCAGCCCCGGGCGCTCCCAGAACCGTGCATGAACCTCTCGATTCACACGGCTTCCGATGTTCGGCCGTTGCCATGACATAGAGGCCAGTGGGCAAAGAGCTCGGGGCTCGCCCGACGTCGCCGGTCGAACCAGTCTCGCGCTCCCTTGGTCTGATGGCGCATCCGCTTGAACTTGCGGCGAGCCCATCGAATGACATAGGCGTCGATCCTCTTCAGGGTCGAACGCAACTGCGTCTTGTAGAAGTGGCTGTCGTTCTTTCAGCATGACACCAACGGCCTGTCTTTGGCGGCGCGTAACTCGCGGCGCAGGCATTGCATCCGATTGGAAAGCCGGGCGAGCACGGCGATCGACGCCTGGTCGCCGGCGAGCACCTTGGGTTCGAGCCGCGCGATGGCGATGCTGAGCGTCACGGCTTCACGCAGGCGCAAGGCGTCGGCATGTGGAAATTCGGCGAGCAGGGTCCGGCGCGTCGCGCTCACAAGGCGTCCGTTTGTCGAGCGCCCGTCGAGCTTTTGCGACGGCGGCTTGTCGTCGTCGTCGTATGGAAAACCGAGAGCCTTACGCAGATCATGCATGATCGGTCTCGCATTGGCGGTGAATGTGGACGCTATCCCTTGTGAAAATGCGCTCAACGGCGATGGCGCGCAAGAGAAAAGGCATCGACATATCAACGTGACGTGACGATTCGTTGGAAAATGCGCGGATTGATGTGAAGCGCGACGCCCTAAAAGCAGGCATGCGTTTTTTGCAGGAAGCCGCGCGCGACGGCAAATTGACGCGCGCATGTTCGCGAGCGCCGCCCTTCAACGCGCCGATGATCGAGCGCGAGCGACGGGCTCGATGGTGGTGATCACGTCGTCGCTAACTGAATCGCGAAGGGTGACGGGCTGGCCTGTTTCGTTGGCGAAGTCTTCGGCGATGCGTTCGGCGTCGACGCCAAGGACAATGCCGAGGTCGTCGTTTGCGGTGGCGAGAGCGACGAATTCGCTCATGGGCGGACTCCCTCGCGCGGCGCGGCATGGATAACACGATGCAATTGCGAATTCGTCCAAGGCTTCCCGCTGTGAAGCGTCATGCCGCGATAGTTCAAGAGGGCGATGACCTCGCGATAGCGAAGACCGTCGGCGCGAAGTTTCCTGATGAATGCGATGTCGCGCTGCTCGCCTTCGTCCGCTTCAAGCATGGCGGCGCGTCCCTCGCCGACCTTGCGGAAGCCATAGGGCGCGTTTCCGCCGATGGCGCCGCCTCTCGCCTTTTTGCCCGCCTTGCCTTCGAGCATGCGTTCGCGGATGCGTCCGCGCTCGAATTCCGCGACCGATGCGAGAATCGAGAAAAACAATTTGCTCGCGCCATTGGATGAAACCGGCTCGCTGCCCGCGTCGACAAGGATCAAATCGACGCCGCATTTTTTCCATGAATCGACGGTCTGCAAGGCGTCGCTGGCGCTGCGAAAAATTCGATCGAGCTTTGATCCGACGACCAAGGCGCCGGGCTCAAGCGCCGCGCAAAGACGCGCGCCGGCTGGACGCTCGTTCAAGGGCACGGCGCCACTGACTCCCGCGTCGCGGTAAATTTCGATCGTCTCGATCGCATGGATCATGGCGACGCCCTTGATCGCGCTTTCCTGCGAGGCGAGCGAGGTGCGATCGTCGCTCGCCTGTTCGAGGGTGCTGACGCGCGCATAGCCTATAACTTTGCTAAACCTTTGCATGGCTGGCTCCGTGCCTGATTTGTTCTCCCAATGCTTCCAGCAACACCGCGAAAGTGGCAAGCCCTAGTCTTTTGAGAGCGCTAACGGCGAGCGGTGATTTTCAGGCGGAATCCCGTCAAACGCCGCAAAAATATGGGCAGAGCGAGCGCCGTGGGCGAGGGAAGGGCGCCGCTGGTAGGGTGGCAGCGCCGCGTCCCTTTGAACGCGCCTGGACCCTTGTCCTCGTTCCCTCGCTCGCAAAAAAACGCTGCAACCTTCGTCCTGGCGTCGTAGAGCGCCAAGCCGACGACTGGCGGGCGTCGCTTTGAGGCTCGCCCGCCGCCCTGTCCCGTGCAAAGCCAAACGCCTCGCGAAACCTGTGAGATTGGACAAGGGCGATTCGTCTCTTCCTTCACGCGACGGAAAAACTCGGGGCCGCGCAACGCTGGGGTCGCGCCTCGAGGCGCGCTTGGCGTCGTGGGGCCGTGTGTAGGGCGCGAATGTCACGGGCGGGGGGCCGTGCGCGATCTTTCGCCGCCGACTCCAGCCTGTGACAGCAGCGCCCGCCCTTCCCAAGGATGCAACGGCGAGAGCCCGTCCTTGCTCGCCGCATGGGGAAGGGGCGGCGGCCGCCCAAAAGCAAGCCGCCACGCCAGAGAGGGCGTCTATGTTGGCGCACGCCTCAAGCATGGGCGCGCCCTTCGCCGCCGCATGTGGGGCCCGACCACGCCGCGCAAATGGCGGCCATGGCCCTGACGTGAATCGCGCCCAGGGGCAGGGGCGACGCCTCGCAAGCCTGCTTTTGGGGTTTTGACACGGCGGTTAATAATCCCGAATCAAGGGTACTGCGCAGCCGGCGAAAAACATGCGATTCCGCGAAGTTGGATTTCGAGCGAATCGCCTGATTTACCGGCGCTTTCGCGGTCGCGGCCCGGTCTTTTTGCGGTCTTTTCGTACACGGCTTGACTATATCGTTTTTTGCGTACGAAAAGGCCGCATTTTGAGCAACGGCTTGGCTATTGGCGGATGCGGCTTTGCGCGCCGATTTCTTCCACCTCCTAAGTCTTTCCTGCAGCCTTTTGGGCTCGACGCCCATTCGGCGCGCTTCCGCCGCTACGCTGTCCTCTCTCGCTCTGTAATTTGGATTGGCGGCTGCTCTATTCGCGCGAGCCCGTTCCGCGTTGGCGCGCTTTTTATCGCGCTGGCGCTCGGCATAGGCCCGGCACTCGTCCGGCGTCGCGTCGATCGCGCCGATTGACCAGAGCTTGAGGCGATAGCGCTCGGCGCATGTGACGCGGAACTTTCGCGAAAGGTCTTCTGGCGTGTATTTGATCGGGCTTTGCCGCTTCCATGAACGGTTAAGCCCGTCTTGGACCTCATTGAGGATGCGTTGCGGCACGTCCTTGATGTCGTCGAAGACACCCTTGCCGCCACACAGGGCGAACTTGAGCGCCGTTGGCCATTTGTTGCCAGCGAGACGGTTCGCGCTGCCAAAGGCGTCGCCCCATTTCTCCGAGGGGAAAGCCGGATCGTCTCGCCGCGAGCGGAACAAGCGCCAGAGCTGCGCCATTTGGGCGACATAGCGCTTCGCCGGGTCCGCCGGCTTTTTGGCGGGCTTCGGATCGCCCGCGATGTCCGCATTTCCCGCACTTTTCGCCGAACCGCGTGGTTCCCATTGCGCAAGGTCGTGGCTTAGGTGACTGGCCGCATTTTCTTGAAGCTCCGCTTGATATTGGCCGAATAGACCGTTAGATTCTTCGAGCATTGTTCTTACTCCCAAGTGGAACGTGAGGGCGCTTTTGGTCGGGTGCCGGGAACCAAAAAATTCGAGATCGCCGCCCTTTGCCTCGGGGCGGCGATTTTGTGTTTAAGATCGTGTGCCTTTCCGCGCCTTCCGTTGCCGGTAATACCAATTCAGCCGAGTGCACCCTTCGAGCTCCCAAGGCGGCGGCACGAGCACGACGGGCGGCAACTCGCCCTTTTCCAGCGCGCGCTTGCGCCGTCTGAACAGCGTGCTGACGTCCACGCCGAGCGCCCGCGCCTGCGCCGCGAGAGATTGGCTTCGCGGCGTGTAGTTGCGCGGCGGGCGTGGCTTCATCGAATCGACCGACATTGGTTTGCTCCTTTCAGTCGTCGTCTTCGTTGTCGTCGTCCGCGAGATCGGCGTCTCCAGACGTGACTTCATCGACCAGCTCGTCGACTCGGTCGCGCCAGCTCTCGTCGGGATTTTCGTCCAGCCACCTATTGATCGCGTCCGGCGCTAATTGCTCTCGCGGCAATGTGATGGCGGTGCGAGCCTCCGCCACTTGCGCATCGATGTTCGCCTCGCGCAGAACGCGCTTCGTGATGCGTTTGCGCAATTCCGTTTCGAGGCGCGCTTCCGCTTCCGCCGTGATAACGCTGGCGGGCGGCACGACCTTGCCGACGCCATGCTCGTCCATCTTCGCGTCAAGCCACGAAAGGAATTGCGGCGTCGTCATTGCGTTGAGTTCGTATCGATTGGATTGAAGCCACGCGTTCCAATAGGCGCCGTCCGCGCGCTCCAGCACATAATCCGCGACAGGGCGGCGCTCGTCGCCTTTGTCGAAAGATTCCGCTTCGAGGCCCATGCCACGCGCCGCCCACGGCTCCAATCCGAAATTTATGATCTCGACGAGTCGGGCGCCTCGCGCTGGCGTCGCTTCCTGCAAGGTCTGCATGATCATGGTGCCGGCGGAATCGGCGTCATGCACGCAGAACACTTGCACCGGCTCGTCATGCTCGGCGAGATGATCGACCAAATCCTTGATGGCGCGCGTTGTGTAGCCCTTGCCGGTGAGCAGCGCGCAGTCATAACGCTCCGGCCATTTTTCGGCCTTCAGCGTTTCGAAAAAGCCCTGCTTTTCGATGTAGACAATCTTGTTGAAGGTCCACAGCGGGCGCTTGTAATTTTCGACCATCAGCGTTCCGACCGGAATGTCGCCGTCGCCCATGTGCGGATGGTAGATCGCGCCGCGATTGTCGCGATAGATGCCCGGAATCTCGCCGTGCTCGGCCTCGTATGCGGTGATGATCTTATAAAAATTGCCCTTTTTGAGTTCGGCGCCGGTCTCGCGCATGACGATTGGCCGGATGGCGTAAAGCAACTGACGGTGCTCGAAACGATAGCGACCGTCGCCGCTCGCCTTCGCAATGGCTTCGTCGAGATTGGCCAGCACGGATTCAGTTTGAGTGACGCGATGCGCGCCCTTCGGGACGTTGCGGTGCGCGCGCTTAATCGCGACGGACAAGGTGCCGGCGATGGCGTCCACGAACGGCCTCAGGTCGGGCGCTTTGCTATCCGTCGTGATCGGCACGAAGGGCGCGGTGATATTGAGCGCAAGCAGCCACTCGCCCTTCTTGGTGGGCGTCCTGATGACGTGGGATAGGTTGCACCCGTAAATCATAAGGTCTTTGTCGGAATCGCGATAAACCGTCGCCTCTCCGGTGATTGGCGTGCGGTTGACATAAATTTCGATTTCCGTCTCGCAGTCGGATTCCGCCGTTTGCGCCCATGCTTCGACGATGAAGGGAATGTTCGCCATTGGCATGCGAGCGCCAAGGGTGACGACTCCTTCTTGGCGACCGTGATAAGCCCACAAGCCCTCGATCTCGCCGACCTCGCCCAGCCGCTTGATGCTCGGCGGCGTCGTCGCGCTTTTCGCATTCAGTAGCAGCTCGGTGGTTTCTTCGCGCGTCAGGCTGGCGCACGGGCGTTGCAGGAAGGCGCTGGCGACTGCTCCCGCCTTGGCTCCGGTGCAACCATCCAAATTGGCGACAAGATCGCGCACTGGCCTGGCGCCCGAGCAATGAATAAGCTCGTAGAAGGCGTCGCCGTCGAACCAATGCGCGGAAGACTTGCCGGAATAGCCGGCGCCACCATCCGCCATATTGATCGCTTGTTCCGCCCACAGCAGCGCTGCGTGATCGCGCGGCAGCAAGGGACCAAATGAAATTTCGATGCGCGTTCCGACAGGAAAGGCGACAGGCTCGGCGACCACATCAGCGCCGCCGTCTCCCAGCGGCGTGACGGCAAGGCATTGATCGCGTGTCCAGATGATCAGCGAGCCGCCACCCGAAGCGATCAGAGCGCCGGCGACAACCCGCAGGCCATTGCCAAGGGCGCCACGTTGCGGCTTGCGCCATAGCTTTGATGACACCAATCCGCGATCGATGCTGAACAGCCGCGCAATGTCTTGAGGCGTTCCGTCGATGCCGGGACCATCATCTTGAATCACATAGCAGCCCGGCTCGATCTCTTTGGCCGTCACTCGCCCGCCTGCGTCCAGCGCATTGTCGCATAGCTCTTTCAGCGCCAGACGGCGCAACTTGGACTGCGGGACGCCCGCCTTTTGCCCAAGGGTGTCGAGCGAGCGGAACAGCGCCCAGTCAGGGCGCTCGATTTGAAAATCGCCCGTTTTCTGTTCCGCCGGTGAGTAGGTGAAAAGGCCGCCAGTTTCGCGCCAGTTTTCAAAACAGGGCTCATCGCCGACCAGCCTTCCGCCCTCGACGCTTGGGCTTCAGTTTCATCCAGATTTCGCGAAGCGAAGCCATCTGCCGGCGGCTGAGGTCGCGGCCTCGCCAATTTTCCAGAAGATCGCGCGCGAAGCCGCGTTCCCACTCGGTCGCGGCCGGCGATTTCACGATGATTTCGCAGATGTCCACGCACGTTCTGGGCTCTGGCGTCTTTGCCGCTCGCGGCTTGCGCGCTGTCTTTGGCGTGGCCGACGACGACGCGGCTGGCGAATGGCCGCATACCGCGTCGGTCCAGGTCTTGCCGCAACTCGTTAGAAGGGCATGCGCTTTGCGCGCGGCGCTGAGCGCTTCGCCGTCATGCGCACTGCCCATCATCCCGCATATTTTCGCGAGCTTGACTCGTGTGGCGGCGTCGAAAGTTGGGACTTGGGCACGAGCGTTCATCATCGCGCGCCTCCAGCAAAATGAGGCGCTTCACACAACGCTTGCCACTTCGGGCTTGAGAGCTTAAATTGAGGTTGCCACCACCAATCCAAGCTCATTCGAAGAGGCCGCCTGCCCACCACAGGCGGCTTTCGTGCATTTCGGCGCATAGCGGCGCCCTCCTATTCAATCCCTTGCTTTGCTTGTCCCGGCTCGATTGCTCAATATAGAAGAGAAGCGGATACGGCGCAATGTTTTGTTAAAGCGATCCGTTGACAACTGGCGGACATCTTCCCGAGAATTCCCGAGAAAAAAATAATTACTATGGTTTAACCACCGGCGCGGCGCTGTTTCATGCGCGGCGAATGACGCTTGAGGTCGTCACCTTGTCGCCAGTCTTGAAAGACTGCAAACGCCGAAAACGGGTGATCCGGCGCAACGAAAGCCGATGAGGCGTATAGGAAAACGCCAGGATCGCGCAGGGCGGTCCCTGACGCGTTTTCGCGCTGGGTGGCATGGGATATAGCCAGCGCCGGATACTGAGCGCCCTTAGCGCGGCGCTTCCACCTTATTGGCGGTCGCGCTTTCACGCCTCGCCCGCCTCGATGGCGCGCCCGACGAGAAACTGGACCAAGGACGAGCGGCTGACGCCGCGCTATTTGTTGCGGACCCCGGATAAAATGACTCGAATGACTCATGCTACAGTTGCAAAATGCAGGGGCGCGTCACGAAAAATCGGGGAAAATATGACGGACACACAAACGGAAAGCAAAGCAGCCTCAGCGCCTGACATAATCTGTCCAAGCATCTCCTTTGAAAGCATTACCTTTTCAGACGGGCAGACCCTGTCATTTGAGCATGATGAAATTATCGTTTTTGTCGGACCCAATAACGCGGGCAAGAGCGCGGCTCTCCGGGAGCTGCAAAACTGGATCGCCAGATCGCAACCCCAGACCGTCATTACTGGCGCGATGATAAGAAAGACGGGTACCAGTAGTGATCTAAGGGCGTACCTTGAGAAAAATGCTCAAAAGTCCGGCGATTTCGGAAATCAGACTTATTCCGGAATCGGGTACAGTATCCCCAATTCGCACGTTAGCTTCTTCGATCAACCTATTGATCGACATCCTGTCGCCCCATTTTTTAGCGGCCGTCTAGCGACGGAAGGTCGTCTCACAGGCTCAAATCCGGCCGGCGCGATTGCGCTTTATCAGGAGCCGCCATCGCATCCTATTCATCTCCTGTTGATGGACCCAAGCCTCGCGACGACAATCAGCAAGCACTTCCGGCACGCCTTCGGAAAAGACCTAATAGTATTTCGTGCCGGAGGATCAAGATTTCCATTGTACGTCGGCACGAAGCCTGACAAGAGCCCTGGCGAGGATGAACTCGACAAGTCCTACATTGACCGTCTGTTGAAGGCTGCTACGCCTCTTGAGTCTCAAGGCGATGGCATGCGGAGCTTCGCAACAGTTCTTTTGCATGTTCTCGCGGCAGACAATCATTCTGTCCAGTTTCTCGACGAGCCCGAGGCATTTCTCCATCCGCCGCAGGCGAGGTTGCTGGGCGAGTACATTGCCAAAGAGCGGCGAGCGAAATCGCAATTGTTTATCGCGACGCACAGCACCGATATTCTCGACGGACTAATGGCTGGCGGCATCACCAAAATCCGGATCGTCAGAATTCAACGCGATGGAAACGTCAACCGCGTGAAAGAGCTTAGCAAAGAGAAGACCGCCGCGATCGCGAACGACACATTAACCCGGTATTCTCGCGTGTTCGAGGGTATCTTCTACGAGCATGTTATCATCGCGGAGTCGGACAGCGACTGTCTGTTTTACGGCTCATTGCTGAACACTAAGACAATAGCCGGGGATCGGCAACCAGATGTTCTATTCATTCACGCTGCGGGAAAACACCGCATGGCGAAGCTAGCAGAAACACTTCGATCCCTGGATGTCCCCGTTTCCGTCATTGCCGACATAGATATTCTGGAGGAAGAACCTTCGTTCAAGCATCTCTTTGAGGCGCTTGGTGGGCATTGGGTCGATGTCGTGGGTCACTGGCAGGCGATCAAGACGAGCGTGGAGGCGATACGGCCGCCTTTAACCGCCGAGCAGGTCAAAGCCCTCATACTGAAGGAGCTCGAAAGCATCGCTGGCGTAGAAGGTTTTCCGAAGCCGGCAGAGCGTAAAATCAAATATATATTCAAAACGATATCCCCCTGGGATGCTGTCAAGCAGGCGGGGCGAAGCGGATTCAAAGGCGCACCGACGATCAAGCACTTTGATAACCTAGTGGCAAAGTGTTCAGAGAAAGGACTCTTCATTGTTCCGGTAGGTGAGCTGGAAGGCTTTTGCCGGAGTGTGGAAGCCGCACACGGTCCGGCATTCGTCGAGAAGGTGCTCGAGGAACGGGATTTGGAGAAGGACGAGGAGTTGCAGGAAGCGCGCACTTTCGTCACGAGGATATGGACTGCGGCAAAAGCCAGGTCTGGGAGATAGCCCCCGGGCATCGTCGAACATTCCGGGGACCCTTTCTAGCGGATGCGCTGGCAATTGATCAGTAAGCGCCGCCCATCGGAAGCGCGGCGGTAATTTCACGACAGCGGCTGGAGCCTCAGATTTTGTCCACACCTCTTAGGCGCCAGTGTCGCTCCCGGGGGCGGCGGCGACGATCAGGGAACGCCCGGCGGCGACTTCATTTCCAGGGTCCGGCGGGGGTCTTTTCGGGTTTTCCAAACCCCAAGAAAGCCCTTGCGATTCAATGCAGCCGCCTTGCCCTGTTTTCCGTTCCAACCCTTTGATTTCACAGCGTTTGATTGCCGCCGCCACTCCGACCATTTTTTTCAAAGACTTACCTTTAATTCGGCGCGGCATCAAAGTCGACCTTGGAGCAAAGGTAAGCGTTGAGGTAAGCGGCGGGGGCGAGTGAGCGGCCCGATGGTGGCGGCGAATCGCTGCAAGTCAAATTATGGTAAAGGCGGGTGGCTGCTTCCGGCCGCGAGACCGATCTGTATTTGAAGCGACCTGAATTAATTTCGGTGGCTTTCTCAGGAACATTACCCCGACCACAATCGCCAGGCTTCTATCGCAAGGGATCGCCGGGGCATGGGCAGGGCAATCGCACTTGGCCGTCAGTGATCGAGTTGGCGCCGAAATATCGGTCCAGACGATGCTCCGCTGCGCCTCTCGGGCCTTTTGTTGGCTTTTCGTTCGCGGCAAAAATCTAAATGCGATTCCCCTGGATGTCATGGACCGCTGCCGGCGCCATCGCCGCAGCGTTGCGCTCGAGGCGCCGCAGCAACTCCTCACACGCTTCGCGAATTCTCGGTGTGCGCGTAGTTGGCGGCAGACTTCAAGCTCGGCCTAGGCCTTTCTGGATATCTAGCGGCAATTTCAGGCAAGAATCGTCCTGTCGATTCGAGCAATTGAAGGGACGCCGGTCAATGTCATGGCGACGCGCATCTCATTGGTGAAGATATCGAGCATATTCTCTACGCCAGCCTGTCCGCTTGCGGCCAGCGCGAAGGCCGGAGCTCGTCCGAGCATGACGCCCTTCGCGCCCAACGCCAGCATGCGCACCACATCAAGGCCTGACCGAATGCCCGAATCGACAAAGACCACGAGATCGTCGCCAACCGCATCGGCGATTGTCGGCAAGGCCTTGGCTGTCGACAACACGCCGTCAAGTTGCCGCCCGCCATGGTTTGAAACGACGATTCCATTTGCCCCGAACCGGACCGCATCCCGAGCATCTTCAGGGTCCAAAATACCCTTGATGATCATTGGACCCTTCCAGAAGTCGCGAATCCACTCGAGATCCGACCATCCGATAGAGGGATCGATGTTTTCGCCAAGCCAGCCAATATAGTCCTTCAACCCGGTCGCCTTGCCCAAATATTTCGAAACATTGCCGAGATCGTGTGGACATCCGGTAATCGCGGTGGGCGCCTGATCGTTCGATAGTGCCGCGATCCGGGCGGCGTTGCCCGGTGATTCGCACCATCGGGGGTTCAATCATGATGACCCACTTCGTCGGTTTGGA
>Ga0181536_10007157_pt1 | contig 11027 bp, 10 predicted proteins | sample PEATcosm2014_Bin_41_FD_121105 | JGI IMG/M metagenome (GOLD analysis project Ga0181536, IMG submission 121105) | Peatland microbial communities from MTU Mesocosm Facility, Houghton, MI, USA - PEATcosm2014_Bin17_60_metaG | ecosystem: Environmental > Terrestrial > Soil > Wetlands > Peat | place...
CAAGTCCTTTTTTGGGGAATGCGAAAATAGGAAGGGTTCAGGAGAACTCGAGGGGAACGCCGGGAGATGCGCGGCTCCTAGCTACAGCCGGAAGCGCCTATCTGCCGTTTCCGAAGCTGCTGAGCAGTACAGATTCAATGGCGTATCATCAATATGTATTGTGAATAAAGACTCGATACACCTTTCCTGGCACGTCCAGATTCATCACCCAGGAGGGTTCTTTCTGAATCGTTCCATCTTTCTTGCGGACAGGAAGCTCTCCCGACCACGTTTTCCCCGCGCCCAACCGATCGAGAATCTCATTCAAGGTCCGCGCGGCACCTTGCCCTTCGAGGTCGTGCAGAAGAGTTACATTGTTGCCGAGCAGTTCTCCCCGCTCGTAGCCCAGGAGGGCTTCCTCGGCAGCATTGGCATAGAGGATGGTCCCGGAATCGGTAGCTAGGGAGACTCCCAGGGGGAGGGTCTGGAGGATCTTTGTATGGACTCGTCGCTCCAGCCCCGCCCAAGCTCGTGCCTTCTCGTCATGGAATAACAGGAAGGCTGCCACCCCGACGAGCCAGATGACTAACCCCCCGCCATAGGTTGTGAACATTCTTGCCAGGCCTACGCTGCGGGTCGCCGCCTCGCCTTGTTGTTGAAGGCGGGTCTGCTGTGCGGATTTGATCTCCGCCATGCACTTGCCGATGTCATCTCTCAACTTTTGGTCTTCCAGATTCGTCGCTGTCTTATCCCGGGCGGATGGGTTCTTCTTGGCGACAGCCATCGACTGTTCGAACAGGATAATCTGCTTGGTAACCAGAGACGCAAGGCTCGCGGACTTTGCCTGAACCGATTTATCTATCTTTGTCTCATCATCAATCCCTTGAAGAGCCTTGTGAAGCTGCGAGACGGAATCCTGGTAGGCGCTGTTCCAGGTCTGATCGCCGCCCGAGGTGACATATTTCTGCGCGTTGGTGGCGGCCTCGGTCAGCAGCGAGAGCGCGGCGTCTGTCTCCTGCATCACCTTCGCCGCCTGCGCCATCCCACTTGCAGAGCTTGAGACTCCAAGCAGTGCGGCATGTAGAAAGAGTACCACTACCAGAACAACAGGCACGGCAAACGCATAGGCAATCGCAATCTTTCGCCTCTGGCTCATTTGGTTACTTCCTCCTACGATGGATTACACACTGGAGAAGGACCGCCTGGTGCTGTATCGTACACTATACCCTACTGGCCGCAACCCGGCAAGAGGCCGGTCCCCTGTGGATGACGATTGACGTTACACTGAGGAGTCCCTACAATGTGTAGTCGCTTACCTTTGCCGGAGCTTGGGCTCACGGAGCTCGAGGATTGCAAAGGGTGGCTCAGAAGAAATCCTGAAATCGCTGGTGAAAGTCTCAGGATCATTCCCAGGGGGTTCGAACGATTTGACAAGTCAGGCAAAAGGTTTGACCTGCTTGCACTCGACAAACAACAAGCGACCGTCATCACTGAACAAAAAGGAGGCCCACGGTGTACTCCTGCGGATCTCCAGACCGCTCGTCACGCGGCCTTCTCTTTCAATTTGACTTTTGACAGGAAATCGCCATGCCACTTGAAATTTCAACTTCAAAGGTTGGATCGATCACTCTCGTGAACCTCAGCGGAACGATTGTCGCGGGAAATGACAGGGGAATGCTCCATGACAGGATGCAGGAATTACTGGAGGCAGGCGGAACGAACTTCATCCTGGATCTCGGGCAGGTTACTTACGTTGATAACACGGGTGTCGGGGCGCTGATTGAAGCTTTGAATTTGGCCGAGAGGAAGGGTGGAGGCGTGAAACTTCTCCACCTCACGAAGCAAATCTACGACGTGCTTCAGATCGCTGAACTTAGTGCCGTGTTTGGAATTTACGACGATCTTCAGAAAGCTCTGGAGTCGTTTGAAGCCTAGGACAAGGCTTGGCAGGGCCCAGTGTCGCCTGGAAGCAAGATGGTTTGCGGGGCTTCAGATCCATTCGCGTTCCCCGAGGGAACAGCCCTTGCATTCTCGCCGGGTATGTCTGCTCCTTTGACCCAGAATCGCGTTGTCCCAGACACAGTTTTGAATATCTTAAGGAAACGTGCAGAGGCGCACTATGTGGATTGAACTAGAGGATGGAAATCGAAAGCCAGACGAACGCAAGGAACTCCGCTGGAACATCCCCATTCCTGTTTCCGTTAAAGGCGTTCGGACGGACGGCACGGAGTTCAACGAGCAAACCATCACCACCGACGCCAGCCCCTCAGGAATGTGCGTTCTCCTGACCGTGGCGTTACGCAAGGGTGATCAGGTTACAGTCACGGCCCCGGAGGAGAAATTCGAGTCATCGGCGACCGTCCGTTACGTGAGCGCCTTGGGCCCCGGCATGAACCGCATTCGCATAAACTTCCCGAAAAGCGCAAAATTCACCCGGGAATCCGCCGCGAAAAAGTATGTTTATGACTATTATAATGGACAGTGGGTTGGGTATATTGTCGACGACATCTACTACAACACGAAGCACGAGGCCTTTGGAAAGATCGAGAATAACAAGATTGTGTCGCTGGACTCCGGAGCGCTCCTCTTCGATCTAAGCGCGGGCCGTGCTTACGATACACACGGGAATTGTATCGGACATATCATCTAAGTCTGCACGAGAAGGCGTGCGCCACATGCATGTACACACGATAAGGCACTAATATTGTCTTCTCAAGGGACAAATGCAGATGCTTTCAAATTATCCATGTGTACACTTTTGAGGGCAAAATCGCGCTCAAACACATGAGATGTCAGCAGGAGATCAGTGGCGAGCTTCCGTCCCAAAGCGAAGGACGATGCCTGCGGAAAGCCGGACGCTGTCCTGCCGGGCGGAGCTGAAACGGGACAAAAGGTAATCCGCCTGGAACAGGCGCAAAGACACGCGCCGCGAGACCTTCAGATCCGCACCGCCACCCACGATCAGGCCAATCCGGAATTCCGGCTTCGAGATATTCAGGAATTCGGGCCCGCCTCGCACGGCTCCGACCATGCCATGGACGAAGGGGACAAAAGTCGGATACTTGCGATAGGCGAACACCGGGCCGTACATAATACTCTGCGTATTGGTCTTGAGCCCGGCCTCGGTGCCGTAGTGGCTGCTGAAGTCCAAAACGCCGCCGAACCACGAGTTGAGGTTCTCCGTCACCGAAACGTTAAAGCCGTTGAGATTGAAGTTGCTACTGATGTTGGTGAGGTCCACATTTGGGGTCAGATTCGAGTAACCGCCAAACACTTCCAATTTGGGTGTCTGTTGCGCCAGGGCCGACACAGGCGGAATCAACAGCGCCAAGAAGATCAAAGCCTTTCGCATGAAGTCTCTCCCTCACTGGCGTAATTAACCAAGGCGACAGTCTCTCGTAAAGACACTGAAAACCGTGGTCTGAAATCTCGGGGCGAACCCCGCCTTGCCGCAGGGCGAGGATGGATTTTCAGCGTCTCACCACCAGCCGTCAATTTCCGGCTCGCCCTTGGGACCGCACTGCCAATTTCATTGGACCGTCAGGGTCACGGTTGCCGAATGCGTGACAGCTCCAGACGACCCATTTACGGTGACTCTGTAAGTACCTACGGGCGTGCCCGTCGGATCCACGTAACCTGTGCCTCCACCCCCACAAGCCGCCAAGCCCATCAGCAGCAGCATCGTGAGGGCCAGAGCTACCGTGGCCCACCGCAAGCGATTCTTCCGCGCCACCAAGCTCCAAAGCCCGAACAGGGCTAGCGCCGACATCAACCAGACCTCCGGGCGCAGGGGCAACCCGGGCCCTCGTGGCCGGGGTTGGCCCCCGGGCGGGACAGAGGTCCGTCGCGTGGTGCTGATCGTCAAAGTTGAAGTCAACGAACTGACCCCATTTGGCGTGAGTGTGGACGGCGAGGCCGTGCAAGCCGCCGCCGTGGGTAGACCGCTGCAGGAGAGCGTCACCTGGGCGTTGTACCCGAACAGCGGGTTCACCGTCACGGTGAGATTGGCGGAATTCCCGGCCACCACCGTGGCCGTTAACGGAGCCACCGCCAAGCCGAAATCAGAACCAGAACCACCTAAAGAAACCACCTGTGGGCTGGTGGGTCCATTGTCGGTGATGGTTAACGTGCCCGTCCGTGTACCGGCCACCGTGGGGGCGAACGAAACGCTAATCGTGCAAGCGGCTCCGGCCGCGAGGCTGTGCGGGCAGGTGTTCGTCTGGGAAAAGTCGCCCGTAATTACAATACTGGTGATGGTCAAAGCGGCCGTACCGCTGCTCGTTAGGGTCAGCGTCTGAGCAGCGCTCGTGGTGCCCGCGGCCTGGGCGCCAAATGTCAGGCTGGAGGCCGAGAGCGTGACGGCCGGCGCAGCCAAACCCGTACCTGCCAGAGGGACTGTCTGAGTGCTGGCCGGCGCCCCGTTGTTGTTGTCCGTCACGGTCAGCGTGCCGTAAAGGTCGCCGACGGCTGTGGGCGTAAAAGTCACGCTAATGCTGCAATTCCCTCCCACGGGAATACTCGCGCCGCAGTTGTTAGTCGCCCCAAAGTTGGCCGAGGCGGTGATCCCAACGATGAGCAACGTGGCGCTGCCGGTGTTCGTAAGAGTCACTGTCTGCGGCGCGCTGGTGGTCCCCACCGCCTGGGGAGTGGCAAACGTCACACTGGCAGGGGAAAGATTTGCGATGGGCGCAGTGACTCCCATGCCGGTTAGCGAAATCGTTTGCGGACTGTTGGCGGCATTGTCCACCAAGCTGACCGAACCCACCGCGCTGCCTGCCGTCGTGGGAGTGAACGTCACGCTGATGGTGCAAATCCCTCCCGCGGCCACGGGCGAACCGCAGGTATTGGTTTGGGCAAAGGGAGCGGTGGCGGTAATCGAGCCTAGAGTTAGAGTCGCGGTGCCGCTGTTCGTGACCGTCACGGTTTGTGCCGCGCTGGTCGAGCTCACAATCTGAGAGCCAAAACTGAGAGTGCTGGCCGAAAGCGATACCGCGGGCACGCCAAGCCCCGTGCCCGCCAGAGGAATAACCTGGGTGCTGGCCGGCGCAGCGTTGTTGTTGTCCGTCACGGTCAGCGTGCCGTAAAGGTTGCCGACGGCGGTCGGCGTGAAAGTGACGTAAATGCTGCAATTCCCTCCCGCGGGAATACTCGCGCCGCAGGTGTTAGTCTCCCCAAAGTTGGCCGAGGCGGTGATCCCAACGATGAACAACGTGGCGCTGCCGGGGTTCGTAAGAGTCACTGTCTGCGGCGCGCTGGTGGTCCCCACCGCCTGGGGAGTGGCAAACGTGACACTGGAAGGGGAAAGACTTGCGATGGGCGGGAGCACCCCGGTGCCCGTGAGCAGGATAATCTGGGGGCTGTCGGGTGCGTTGTCCGTGAGGGTGAGCGAATCGACGCTTGCACCTGACAAGGTGGGCGTAAAGGTAACGCCGATCTCGCAATTCGACGCCGGAGTCGTGGCCTGGAGAGGCACCGCACAGCCGTTGGTTTGGACCGCAAAAGCCCCGCTCGTAATCGCGCTGGTCATATTCAACGCCGCCGTGCCGGTGTTCGTCACCGTCAGGAACAGGGGGGAACTCGTCGTGTTGACGGCCTGATTACCGAAAGCCAGGCTTGTAGGCGACAGGACGACCGTGGGCAAATTCCCGCCGGTGCCCGTCAAGTCCACCACCTGCGTGCTGTTGGGAGCGGGCGAGTTATCCGTAATCGTGATATGGGCAGTGCGGGCTCCCACCGCTTTAGGAGTGAAGGTCACAGTAATAGTGCACTGGCCTAGGGCAGCCACGGAACCATCGCAAGTGTTGGTTTGCGAAAAATCGGCGGGGTCGTCGCCCGCGAGCGCGATGCTGGCGATGGTCAGTGCCGTGTTCCCGCCATTAGTGAGGGTTACAGTCTGCGGCGGGCTCGTCGAATTGAGGGATTGGATCGGGAAGATCAAGCCCGCAGGGCTGAGCGCCACCCCGCCCGAAGGGACGATTTTTGACACAAAGGCATCACAGTTGCCCCCGGGGGTTGGCTGCAAGGGGTTCGAAAGGGGGAAGTCCAAGGAACACGTCTGGCCGGTAACGTAGGCGCCGCCGTTGGTATCGACCGCGATGCCATTGCCGGTGTCCGTATTGCTGCCGCCGAGGTAAGTCGAGTACACCAGGGCGGTTGACGGCGGGTTCGACAAGTTCAACTCGGCTACAAAAGCATCGGCGTTCCCGCCGCCATAGGTAGTTTGGAAGACGGCGCCGAAGATGGGGAAGTCAGTGGAAACTGTGGATCCCGTCACGTAGGCATCTTCACTCGAGTCCAGGGCAATGCCGTTGGCGGAGTCCGCCAGACTGCCCCCCAGGTAAGTAAAGTAGGTTAGCGAGGGCGCGCCGCTGAGGGCGAATTTCGCGATGAAAGCATCACCCTCACACACGCCGAGCGAATCCAACGCGCAGTTCGGCTGATAAGCGCCGGACGGGGGAGTGAACCCGAGGGTGCTCGCGGTGGAGGTCGTAAGCCCGGCGACGTAAGCGTTGCCGCTCGCGTCCACGGCCACGCCGTTGCCTTGGTCAAGCCCGCTGCCACCCAAATAGGTTGAGAAAAGGAGGGAGGGAGCTCCCACCGCAGTGGTATTAACCTTGGTCAAGAATGCATCCCCGGCCCCTGCATAGGTGGATTGCAGTGCGCCTCCAGTCACCGGAAAGTCCGAGGAGTACGTCACGCCGGTGACGTAAGCATTGGCGCTGCCATCCACCGCAATACCATATCCGACGTCTTCGTTGCTGCCTCCGAGGTAGCTCTGAAAGAGGATTTCCGAACCCGAGGCATCAATCTTATCAATGAAAGCGTCCGTGCCGCTGCCAGTCAGCGTTAACTGGAAACCACAGGTGGCGCAGGGCGTGCTGGGAACAAACGGCGGGGGAGGAGGTTCGGTTGGCGGAAGTAGGGCCGTAGGCGTCAAGTTCGGGCCAACCTCGCCAGTCACATAGGCGTTCTCAGCGCTGTCCACGGCGATGGCGAGGCACTCCACGTTTTCGTAGTATCCGAGAAACCCGGAGTAAATCAGTGCGGATCCCGCGACATTGAACTTGGTGACGAAACCGTTGGAGACAGTGTACGCTTGCGTATTCAAAGAGGCGCCGCATTTCCCGTCGTAGCCGCACAGGGTATTAAAAGCGTTCGGCGTCACCGGGAAGGTTGGACAGTTCACCGTGCCGGCCACGTAGGCCTCACCTAAGGAATCAACGGCAATGCCATAACCTATAACATTGCCGCCAACGGTGCTCGCACCAACGACGCACCCTAAGTACGTCGAGTAAAGCAGCGCAGAACCGTCGGGGCTGATCTTCGATACAAACGCAACCTGTGCCTCGGTGGCCGATTTGGGGTAAAGAGCATTAACTGTGGGAAAGTCATTGGAGAAAGTCTCCCCAGTAATAAACGCTGAGTCGTCCGGCGCCACGGCAATCGCGTTGGCACCGTCAATGTTGCTTCCCCCAAGGTACGTCGAATACGCCAGGACGGGGTCGATGAGCAGCGGCTGGCGCGTGTCATACCGAGCCAGACGAAACGCGACTTGGTTCTTGCCTTTCAAAACGTAGCGAACCGGAACGGGGCGCTCGACGCCGCCTTTCTTTTGATAGGCCACCGGCTGGCAAAATCGCAGTTCTCCGCCTACGACCTTCACCAGCAGGTCACCCCGAGAATCAGTACGCACGCCCTGGATGCCCCCGAGTACGAATCGGATCTTGCGCGGATCGGCATGGGGCGCAACCTCAAAGTCATACTCAAGCTGGCCCTGGTTCCCGTGGTAAACGAGGTCGATGCCGGGATAGACTTCTGCCGCCATTACCCGACCGTAATTAGGAATGCCGGTGTGCCACTGGGAGGGGTCATTTCCCAGGAAGTAATTGCTCTTACCTGGCAATTCATCGCGTCCCGCCAGGTGCGGTGCTGGGTTAGCGCCAGAAAGGCGCATCCTGGCCACCACCGGCGCGGCCTTCCCGGCGTCTTTTCCATGGCCGGCGCCTTGCCGCAGCACCAGAACCGCTTCCGTCGAGGTCAAGAAAAGGGTATAGGCGTTGCCCCGCGACACGAACCTCACTTGGCGGGCATCCGCACCATGAACCTGCCCAACGTTCTCTTCGAACCTGAGCGGCCAACTGACAGAGGCTGCCGTGACCTGGGCCTGGGCAGATGCACCAGAGCGAGAAATACCCGGACTGGTTGCATCCTTCGCCTGACCCGCGGCGCTTCCGGCCATCACCAGAAGGAGAGTAACACCCACAAGAAGCGGAAGAATTCGTGACTTAAACGTCTTTCCAGGCGTGTCCATGCGATCCACCGTTGCAGACTTTTTTGTCGGCATCACATCCCTGCCGTTTTTGCCCGACGCCGTGCTTGAACGTAGGCCAGAATCGAGAACCTATCCGAACCGTTATCTAGGCTTTGCAAACCTGCCATTACCCAAATCGAGTACTCAGGGATAACGACAACTGGGGAATATAGCGCACTCATCCTCAGAGTTTGTCAGCACACAGGATGCCAAATCGAACTCGCCACCCGACGGGAAGCGGTCCGACAGGCCATCTGGCTCGGAGAAATGCAAAATGCTGTACCTAAAAGGCTTCCGGAAGTAACTCGGGTCCCGGGGATACCTCAAAACCCGCAGTGTCTGCCAGATTTGTCCCATTTCGGCTACACTGCCTAAACTCGATGTGTATACCGGAATTTCCATTATCGACCTCCGGCCCGACCGATAAGATAGACATGACCGCCGCTGAACGCAGTTTTCAGTCGAGTTTACTTGGCCCACAGTTTCTTCCGAGTTGGCCAAGTGGGATATCCGGTTGACTCAGGTAACCATGGTAGGTTGTGGCAGACATCATGTCCATTCAGCTATTCGATGGGAAAAGGCTTGTAGTCTGTTACCATGGGTGGGCGCGGCGAACCGGCAAAGGAAACGCCACGCCGAAAACCTTGATGGAGGTCTCTCATGGTAAACGCGATCCAACAAGCTCAAATCAATGCGGACAAACAGATGGCTAAAGAGATCGTAATCGCGTATATCTCACATGCCAACCTGGAGCATCTTTTTGAAGTGAGCATGACCGAGAAGGGCGGACCAGTGTTTGAGACGCTCTGGAGGCGCGTTTTCAAAATGGTTTCAGCGAATAACTAGGACTTTCGCGCTGTATTAAAGCGATATTTAGCGACAGGCAAGCCCGAAGAATGCAATCGCGTTCAAACGGGTTTACGTCTGTGAGCGGAGCCATAATTTTCGTCACGCACTGGGCATGTCGTCGTGTTTCCCCTGGATGAGCCTGCAATTGAAGAGAAGGAAAAAGTCTGGGTTCCTGAGACCTTCCAGGTGTCACCCCACCAGATCGCCGCGGTGGAGTGCGAGCAAATGATCGTTCGCGATGATTCCATCGCGTTCATGGCCATCCTGAAACATGCCAGGTTTCACGTCCAGACGGTAGAGATATCACTCACCATGCTCGAAGCAGCAGCTACCAGCGCTTCGACCACCCCCGTCTGACCCACTAAAAATCACCCGTCTGTTGTTACCGCACCGAGCCCGCAAGAACTGCCTTTAAGGGTTCAGAAACGAAGGCGTCCTCGCAGTTCCTTTCCATCTTGCTAAAACGAGATAGTGACTGCGATCCCGATGCCCGGATAGTTGCGGTCGTATATGTAATACCCATCGCCAGTGTAATCAAGATATACGTCGTCGGTTTCGTACCAGTTCGGAGGCCACGTTTCCGGCCACGGATCAACGAACGTAACCCAATAGCCGTCGTACTGGAAGCGCGGATATCCGCCTACGAAGAGCATCGGAAGGGCGTTGATGCGGAAAAAGTGCCCACTCCCGAAGTAGAGCCTGAAGCGGTCTTCGGGAACTCGGTAGCCGTTGTAGCCGCCGCGTTGCTGCCAGGTGCGGTGTTCGTTATTCCACGAACTGGCGCGAGACTGGACGAAACCGCTGCGCACCTGCCCTTGGTGTTGTGGAACGCCGCTATGGTGAACGCCGCCATAGGTGGCGCCCGTGGGCTGGACGCCGCCATGATAGGCGCCGCCGGAGCTTTGTTGCGGTCGTTGCGCAGGTCTATTAGCCGGCTGCTGATGCTGTTGCTGTGCGGGTTTCGCCTGCTGATGCTGTTGCTGTGCGGGTTGCTTCTGCTGATGTTGCTGCCCCTGTTGCGGTTTGGCGCGCTCCTCTTCCTGTTGCTCATGCTGTGCGTAGGCAGGAGCAATGGTTCCGAGAAGAAGGAGCAGAACTCCCGTGTTGATAAGACCAACTGGTTTCATGAGTGTTGCCTCCATTACGGTGATTTCATGCGCCCCTCGCTCGTCACGCGGGGCCGCGGTTGTTGTTTCCGGTGGTTGTCTCCGGTAGACCGACACACGAATCGGTAACATACACCTGACCGCCGCTGAATGCAATTGATGAATGCGACAATCCGAGGTCAGCATCAGACGCTGTGGGGCAGCGGTTGCAGGCGGCATAGCAGGAACTGGAGAGGCAGAAGGCGGGGCCTCAGACCCCGCCCTCTCGCTTAACTGTGACGCTATCTGTGACGCCGAATCAAGGACTGCATGTAAGTTATTGAAAGAATGGTAGGCCTGGAGGGATTCGAACCCCCGACCCACGGTTTAGGAAACCGTTGCTCTATCCTTCTGAGCTACAGGCCCATCGAGGAATTACCCATTTATGGTTGCACACTGGTTGCATATTCGCAACCGAGAATCGGTTGGAGCACTTGCAGCCCAGCGTTCAACGGTGTAGTCTCTTGATACTGGAGGATAATATGTCCCTTCGACCTATTAAGCGGCTCATCAGGGCGAAGCCGACCCTGGAAGGTGCGGGCGTTCACCTGCGCCGCGCGTTCGGCTTCGGCAACACGTCCGAGTTCGACCCGTTTCTCCTCCTCGACGACTTCCGGAACGACCGTCCGGAGGATTACCTGGCTGGCTTCCCATGGCATCCCCACCGCGGGATCGAGACCATCACGTACGTCCTCGCGGGAACCGTCGAGCACGGCGACAGCCTTGGGCACAGCGGTGCCATC
>Ga0181536_10007158_pt1 | contig 11027 bp, 8 predicted proteins | sample PEATcosm2014_Bin_41_FD_121105 | JGI IMG/M metagenome (GOLD analysis project Ga0181536, IMG submission 121105) | Peatland microbial communities from MTU Mesocosm Facility, Houghton, MI, USA - PEATcosm2014_Bin17_60_metaG | ecosystem: Environmental > Terrestrial > Soil > Wetlands > Peat | place...
CGCCACGTCGTCGCATTTACAGACTGTTTTCCGCCCTCCGACCACTGTCGGCCGCCTATCCCGCTTGATATCTGCCGCTTGCCATCGCTCGTCTGGCAAGTTCGATGAGAAATCCGGGCTAGCGAGCGCCTCAAAAGACTGGCTAAGAGCCTGGACGCACTGGCCCGCAAGGACGAAACCGGCATCCGCAGGGCGCGCGAGATTGGCTCTCTGCGCCGGCAGGCGGCCCTGGAGTTGCACGGCATCTGCGGCGATTTCGTCCGCGATTTGAACCAATTGCTGGCGGAGATCGAGTTGGAGTTTCACCCGGAAGAGTACGGGGCGGAAAACTTTCAGGATGCGGGCATCAATCTTTTCCAGATCAACGCCCGCGGCCGCATCTTGCAAATCAAATTCGAAGCCACGCCGGAGCTGATCTCCACGGAGGATTTCCGCGTGCCGTATATCCTGGCCGGCGCGGTCCGCTGCTTCAACCAGCAATTGCTGGATAAGGACCTGATCGAGGAGCAGTTGTTGTTTTACACGATTGAAAAGTCGCGTCATCTCTGGCGGTTCTTCGACGCGCGCACCTACCGCTCCGGCCCGTTCGATGCAGATTATCTGACCGGTCTGCTGGAGCAACTGGTTTAACTTGCAGAGGCGGGGCTAAAGCCCCGCGCGGGCTAAAGCCCGCCCTCCATCGCGCTCTCCAGAGCACCACTGCGCAAGTCACTGATCTAGCGGGACTAACGTCCCGCAGGGCGAACTGAAGTTTGCCCCTGCACGCTAAAGCGTGCGCCACGTACCGGAGTCAAGTTCTCTGACATTGGTGACGGCCCGCAGGGTCGTTCGCGCTGAAGCGTGCGCCACGAGGCTTGACGAAGAATCCAACAGCCTGTTAAGATCTGAATGTCTTTTACCATACCATGCTGTTCCACGCGCGGTACGCGGCACGCATTCCGAGCCTGGTCGCGGGAGGGATGCTGGCCGCCGCAGCGCTGGCCCAGCAGCCCAAAGCGCTGCCGGGATCCGAAGAGTGTGCCGGCTGCCACGACACCGGGCCGCGCACGGGCAAACGCGAAAAAGGGACGCCACCGCCGTTCGATGCGGCGGCTCTGCGGGCTTCGCCGCATGCGGAGCTGGAGTGCGCGGCGTGTCACACCGAGCTGGCCAAGAAAGAGTTTCCCCACCCGGAAAAACTGGCGCGCGTGGATTGCGGCGGATGCCACAGCGACGAGCAGACGCAGTACGCCGCCAGCCTGCACGGGCGGGCGACGGCCCGCGGCGACCGGTTGGCGCCCACCTGCCGCGACTGTCACGGCACGCACAACATCCTGCGCAAGTCCAGCCCGCACTCGCCCATTTCCACCATGGAGATTCCGCGGCTATGCGGCGGCTGCCATCGTGAGGGAACCCCGGTCAGCCTGACCCACAACATTCCGCAGGAAAACATCTTGGGCAACTATATGGACAGCATCCATGGCGAGGGGCTGTTCAAGCGCGGGCTCATTGTGACGGCGGTGTGCACGAGTTGTCACACGGCGCATTTCGTGCTGCCGCACACCGATCCGCGCTCCTCGATCGCCAAGGCCAACATCGCTGCGACGTGCACGCGCTGTCACGCGCAGATCGAGGCCGTGCATCGCCAGGTGATTCGCGGCGAATTATGGGAAAAGCAGCCGCACCTGATTCCGGCCTGCGTGGATTGCCACGAGCCGCACAAGGTGCGCCAAGTATTCTATCCGCAAGGGATGTCGGACCGGGATTGCCAGCGCTGCCACGGCGACCGGAACCTGAAGATCACGCGCGGCGGCCGGACCGTTTCGCTGTTCGTGGACCAGACCGAACTGCAGCACTCGCGCCACGTGCGCACGGCCTGCATCCAGTGCCACACCGGCGGGACGCCCTCGGACCTGCGGCCCTGCCGGACCATCCCCGACAAGGTCGACTGCTCCCCTTGCCACACGGAAGTAATGACCCAGTACCGCGAAAGCACGCACGGCAAATTGGCGGCGCAGGGGAGCCCGGATGCGCCCGGCTGCCAGGATTGCCACGGCTCGCATGGCATTCTGGGAAAGAAAGATTCGGCCTCGCCGACGTTTTCGCGCAACGTGCCGGCGCTGTGCGCCAAGTGCCACCAGACCGGGAAGAAGGCCGCGCTACGCTACAACGGGACGCAACACGACGTGGTCGACAATTACCTGGAGAGCATTCACGGAAAGGGGCTGATGCAAGCCGGGCTGACCGTGACCGCGGATTGCGCCGACTGCCATACCGCGCATCACGAACTGCCCGCCAGCGACCCGCGCTCGAGCGTCAACCGCGCCAACATCGCCCGCACCTGCGCGCAGTGCCACCGCGGCATCTTCGAGCTGTTTACCGCCAGCGTCCACTCGACGGAAGTGACCCACACCAGCAAAGAATTGCCTGTGTGCGCGGACTGCCATTCGGCGCACAGCATCGAGCGCACCGATCTTACCGACTTCCGGCTGCATATCATGGACCAGTGCGGCCGCTGCCACCGCGAGATCACCGCCAGCTATTTCGAGACGTTCCACGGCAAGGTTTCGAAGTTGGGCTATCTGAAGACCGCCAAGTGCTACGATTGCCACGGCGCGCACGACATCCTGCCGGTCAACAACCCGCGCTCCCATCTGAGCCGCGCCAACATCGTGAAAACATGCGGACAATGCCACACCGGCTCGCATCGCCAGTTCGCCGGATACCTGACCCACGCCACGCACCACGATCCCAAGAAATATCCGTTCCTGTTCGTCACCTTCTGGGGCATGACCGCGCTGCTGGTGGGCACCCTGGTGATCTCGGGAGCCCACACGCTGATGTGGCTGCCGCGCTCGCTGCAGTACCGCAAGGAGATCAAGAACGGCGAGCCGGACAGCCGGGTCTACGTGCGGCGTTTCCAGACCTTCCACCGCAACCTGCACCTGATGGTGATCTCCAGTTTTTTGGGGCTGGCGTTGACGGGGATGATTCTAAAGTTCTCCTATGCCGCGTGGGCCAAGGGGCTGGCGCACCTGTTGGGGGGCTTCGAGGCCGCCGGGCTGATCCACCGCTTCTGCGCGCTGCTGACCTTCACCTATTTCGGGCTGCATCTGTACGACCTGGTGCGCGTGCGGCGCCGCAGCGGCAAGGGCTGGCGGCAGTTCCTGACCGGCCCGGAGAGCATGTTGTTCAACCGGCGCGACTGGCACGAGTTCTGGGGCTCGATGAAATGGTTCCTGGGCCGCGGGCCGCGCCCCGAGTTCGGCCGCTGGACCTACTGGGAGAAGTTCGACTACTTCGCCGTATTTTGGGGAGTGGCCGTGATCGGCGGCACGGGATTGCTGCTCTGGTTCCCGGAGATCTTCACCCGGATAATGCCGGGATCGATGGTGAACGTGGCCACCACCATCCATAGCGACGAAGCCCTACTGGCGGTGAGCTTCATTTTCGTGGTGCACTTCTTCAACACCCACTTCCGCCCGGAGAAGTTCCCCATGGATACGGTCATTTTCACCGGTGGCACGCCGCTCGAAGAGTTCAAACGCGACCGTCCGCGGGAATACCAGCAACTGGTCGAAAGCGGCAAGCTGGAGCAGTTTCTGATGCCCGAGCCGCAGGCGCTGGCGGTGAAACTCTGGCGGCGCTTCGGTTTCGCAGCGCTCACGCTGGGCCTGATCATGATCGGGCTGATCGTCTACGCCATGCTGTTTGCCTACCGGTAAAGGCTATTCCAACGCGCGGACGAAGAAGAACAGGGCCGCAAACACCAACGTGGCCGTCACCAGCACTCCCGCCAGTCTCAGGGACAGGTTGGTCAAACGATGGGTGTCGAACATGGATTGTTCCTCCTCCCCGGGGAATTATCGGCTTTTCCCGGGAAATCGAGGCTTATTATACCATATTAGGATCTGCAATGCTTGATTTCACCGCGGCGCAGGCTTCACTCGCCGCAGAGCGGGGCTAAAGCCCCGCGCGGGCTCAAGCCCGCCCTCCATTGCTCTGCTCACCGAGTGGCGAGCTTCGCTCGCCCGGACGGCGAACTGAAGTTCGCCGCTGCACGCTAAAGCGCGCGCCCCTCATTTTCTGACAATCAGCAAGGGCACTCGCAGTTCGTGGCGCACTGGAGTGATGGTATTGCCGAATATCAGATCTTTCAAGCGGCGATGGCCGTGGGCGCCCATAATAATGAGGTCGGGCTGGATCTCCAAGGCATAGCGCACGATCTGGCTGCCGGGCCGGGGCGCATGCACAATGGCGGTCTCCACCTCAATTCCATCGGCGCGCAGAGACTCGGCAATGCGCTCCAGGTAGTGCTCCCCGGCTTCGACTTCGGCGGTCGACGATAGCGGCCCATAAACCCGGCTGGTAACGCCCTCCTCCACGTGCAGCAGGTATAACTTGGCGCCGTGCATTTTGGCCATGGCCGCGGCGTGACTGAGAGCCTTGCGGTCCAGCTCGGTATGATCCAGCGGGACCAGAATCCGGCGGTATTCGAGCGCGGCGGGTTTCTCCGCGGCCGGCTCGGGTATGGTCAGCGAAGCCCGGCCAAAGCCGTGCCGCGCCCAATGCGCGATGAGCGGCTCAAACGAAATCCAGACCAGCAGGCCGGCCACGCCCGTTCCCACCAATACCAACGGAAACCAGACGATGGGGCGGTTGGCAGCCGAGCCGAGCAGTTGACCCAGCCCATCGGCCAGCAGCCAGATGTTGAGCGCCAGGATCAGCACGGCGGCGGCCCATGAGAGCCATTGCACCCATAGCTTGTTGGCGAAGGCGCCCATACGGCGGCGGTCGCTGGTGAAGTGAATCAGGGGAATGACGGCGAACGGCAACTGCATGCTGAGGATCACCTGGCTGAGGATGAGCAGTTGGTAAGTGCCCTTGTCGCCCGAAATATAAACGACGATGGCGGCGGGAATGATGGCGATGGTGCGAGTGATCAGGCGGCGCAGCCACGGGCGCATGCGGATGTTCAAGAAGCCTTCCATCACGATCTGGCCGGCCAGCGTGCCGGTAAGCGTGGAGGATTGCCCGGAACACAGCAGCGCGACGGCAAAGAGGATGCCGGCGAAGGACGTACCCAGCAGCGGGACCAGAAGCAGGTGCGCCTGCTGGATTTCGGTGACTACCACGCCGTGACGGAAGAAGACCGCCGCGGAGAGGATCAGGATGGCCAGATTCACCAGCAACGCGGCATTCAGCGCCACCACCGAATCGACCAGATTATAGCGGCAGGCGCGGCGCTTGCCGGCATCGGTGTGGCCGATCTGCCGCGTCTGCACCAGCGCCGAATGCAGGTAGAGATTGTGCGGCATCACGGTAGCGCCCAGCATGCCGATGGCGACATACAGGGTCTGGCCGTTGATGCGCGGAATCACGCCCAGCAGGACCTGCGACAGGACCGGCTTGGCGAGGACGATCTCGATGCAAAAGCAGGCCGCCATCACCGTGATGAGGGCCAGAATAAACGCTTCGACGTAGCGGATGCCGAGGCCCTGGAACCAGAGCAGCAGGAGCGTATCGGCCGCAGTAAGCACGACGCCGATCAGCAGCGGAATGTGGAACAGCAGGTTCAGGGCGATGGCCGCGCCCAGCACCTCGGCCAGATCGCAGGCGGCGATGGCGATCTCGCACAACACCCAGAGCGCGATGGTGATGGGCCGCGGGTACGTCTCGCGGCAGGCCTGCGCCAGGTCGCGGCCGGAAACGATGCCCAGGCGCGCGCTCAGGGTTTGCAGGAGGATGGCCATGAAGTTGGACATCACCAGCACCCAGATGAGCGCATAGCCGAAGCGCGCGCCGCCCTCGAGGTCGGTGGCCCAATTGCCGGGGTCCATGTAACCGACGCTGACGAGGTAGGCAGGCCCGGCAAAAGCGAACATGCGCCGCCACGCGGGCATGTCGGCGGTGCCCACGGAGGAATGCACGTCGGCGAGGGAGCGGGCGGCGGGGCTGGCGGCCCTAAGCATAGTGTCGTATTAGAGCTTAACTACAGTTAACATAGCAGAGCCGACGGTGTCAATGATGTACTACTGTCCATCATCTTGTGGGGCAGGTTGCCAACCTGCAGGCCGATTGTTAATCGGCCTTCCGTTTGCGGCTTGCCGCACTGCGTCGCATGACTGGAAGCACCACTCTTTTCGGCGATATCAATGCTATGGCAGCCTCCCAAAAGCGGCATGATTGCGGATTGCAATAGCTTGGGTTCCGTTATGTCCCAGCCTGAATCAAGCCCCCAATGTATCTCCGTACGGCGATGAGAATCTCATGCGCCATTAACACGTCCCTGATTGGGCACGGGAGACAGAGATAGCGCGCAGCCCAAGCCAAATTGTAGAGGTCTTGGAAATGGTCCGCTATTGCCGCCAACTCGGGCCTCGCCTTGATTGCGCGCCGTCTAGCCTCATGCGACGAAGTTCCGCAATTCAGGCTGGATAAATAGGCCTCGACGTAATGGACTGCTGAGTAGAAGCGGACAATCAAGCCCCATTGACGGCCCGAACGGCTGTCATTTATCAGGCCTTCAGCGAAGGCCTGATTTTCGCGCGCCTTGGAAAGGTGTTCGTCGCTAGTCGCCAAAGACCGTTTCCGCCCCAGGGATGAGACCCTCTGCCGGAGCATCACGTCTGTCAACGACGTGAAAATCAAGTGGAATTCGAGGAAAACGATCCAACAGAACGTTTTCGCGGGCGTATATGTGATGTACTGCGTCGGGTGGAAGGTTGTTCACGATACTCCACACGCGGATTGCGCCTTCGTCGGTTGAGATTAGTACGCGCTCGACGCCCGGAGCAACGGACATGAATTCACCTATGAACCGATGAAGCGACCGATGTGGCTCAGCCGGAGCCGCACTCGCCATTAAGTCCACCCGCACTTCTCTACCGTCCAACCAGAGTTCGAGCACGCCTGATGCCAATTCCCTACCCCCACCATGTTTGATGGTAGAAACCACATGCTGTAGTGTAACTTTTTGTAAAGAATTCTCATCAGGGCCATTACAACACTATGCTCTAGCGGGACTCCTGTCAAGAGATTCGCAGTGCTAGGACTAACGGAAAACGCTGAACATAGTTATCCGCGAGCCGTTCTGGAGCCAATACTGGCAACAGGCCGCCATTCTTGCGTCCCCTTCTTGCCCCGCCAGCGGGCGCGGACGGTGCGGTCCGACGCCTCGCTGCGTTCCTGTTCCGTCCTGCGGCGAACACGCCCAGCGCGCCCTGCGTTACAGTAGTTAAGGATTGCGATTTCCCATCTTGTTCCTCATGGCGCTATCGATCCTGCCGGCGGCCGATCCCCGAACGATGCGCCTGGATTGTTTCCACGGCGGTACCGCCACCGAAGAGCAGATCTCGCTCGATGGCCTCGTGCTCGAAGGCCCGTGGCCGGGCCGGCTGGATCGCGCCATAGACGACACCAATCTGGGCAAGTATTACTTCGAAGTGCTGGACCGTAAGACCAACCGCGTGCTGTATTCGCGCGGGTTCGCCAGCGTCTTCGGAGAGTGGCGGGAAACGCCCGAGGCCGCCGAAGTCCGGCGGCAGTTTCACGAGTCGCTGCGGTTCCCCGCGCCCACGGCCCCGGTGCAGGTCGTCGTCAAGCGGCGCGATCGGCGGAATGCGTTTCAGGAATTCTGGTCCCTGGTCGTCGACCCGGCCGACCCGGCCATCGACCGCTCGGGCCCGCCGGCCAACGTCAAGGTCTGGGCGGTGATGCAAAACGGCGAACCGCGCGACAAAGTCGACCTGCTGCTGATGGGCGACGGCTACACCGCCGCCGAGATGGAAAAGTGGCACAAGGATGCGCGGCGCATGGCCGATCTGCTGTTCGCCGTCTCGCCCTTCAAGGAACGCCGCGGCGATTTCAACGTGTGGGCCGTGGATACTCCGGCCCAGGAAAGCGGCGTGTCCCGCCCTTCCGATGGCGTCTATCGCAGGTCGCCGTTGCGCGCCACTTACGACGCGTTCGGCTCCGAGCGTTACGTGCTGGCGTTCGACAACAAGCGCATGCGCGAAGCCGCCTCGGCCGCCCCTTACGAGTTCATCGAAATCGTGGTGAACGACCGCAAATACGGCGGCGGCGGAATCTTCAACCTGTACGCCACGGTGGCGGCGGACAACGCTTTCACGCCGTACGTCTTCGTGCACGAATTCGGCCATCACTTCGCCGGACTGGCGGATGAATACTACACGTCGGATGTGGCGTATGAAGCCTCCGCCGCGCGGCCGGAACCGTGGGAGCCGAACGCCACCGCCGACCCGCAAGCGGCCAAGTGGAGCGGACTGATCGCCGCAGGTACGCCACTGCCCACGCCCTGGCCCAAGGAGCAGTTTGAATCGCTCGAAAAGGAGATTCAGGCGCGCCGCCGGCAGATTCGCGCCGAGCATCGGCCAGAACAAGAGATGGAGGCGCTGTTCGGCGAAGAGCGCGAAAAGACCACCGCGCTGCTCGCCTCGGGCCCGCACGGGCACGCCGTGGGGGCGTTCGAAGGGGCCATGTACGAGGGGCGCGGCTACTACCGGCCGCAGGCGGATTGCATCATGTTCACGCGCGACGAAGTGGGCTTCTGCGCTGTGTGCCGCCGGGCCATCGAGCGGATTATCGATCTTTACTCGCGGCCTTCACCTCGATGAAAAGCATCTCCATCGGATTCGTGTTCAGGTTTCGGGTGGAGTGTGTGTCGCCATAAAGCCAGCGGGTTTCGCCGCTTTCCATGTGGACGTCCTGAATGTGGCCGTCAGGCCAGGTGAAGCGCAGGTGGCACTCCTGGATGCATACCGCGAGCGCATCCACGTCGTCGTGCATGGGCACGCGCTCGTCGGCTTTTAGCGTGAGCCGGATGGCGCGCACGTGCTCGTTCTCGAAATCCAGGCGGTAATGCTGCGGATCGATCTTCAGCGGGTCGCGGCGGGCGAGCGCCTCTGGCGAAACAATGTCCGGTGGAAACAACTTCTCCGGCGGAAACCGCGTCTGCCCGTATGCGCTCAGAGCCAGTACTGCAAAAAGGAGCAGTCGCATACCTTGATCATACAACCGGGCCCTCAAACTAAGCGGGCTTCGGTTTGGGCGGCGAGAGTTCGCGCGCCACGCAGGTATCCTGGAAACCGGTGCGCGCATGGGCGCCGTCGCAAAACGGCTTGTTCGCGGACTGCCCGCAGCGGCACAGTGAGATCACGGTGCGGCCTGCCAGTCCAAACTCATTGCCTTGTTGATCCTGAATCGTGAACTCGCCTTCAATGCGGATCGGTCCGTTGCTGATAGGGGTGATTTTTGCCATCTCCCGGATAGTAGCATGCTACGTGGGGCAGGCCCGTGGCCTGCGGCGGCCTCCCAGGCCGCCAACGCGCGCCAGCGCGCGCATTTTCCCCCCGACCTTCAAAGTGCCTCGCGGTTTGCGGCCTGCCGCCATGTATGTGCTATCTTCGTCTAACACACCAGTTTGGAGCGGCCGATGGCGATCGAACATTTCGACGTGCTGATCATGGGTGCGGGGCTGTCCGGCATCGATGCCGCCCATCACTTACAGACACTCTGCCCGAAGAAAAGCTATATCATCCTCGAACAGCGGGCGCGCATCGGCGGTACCTGGGACCTCTTCCGCTATCCGGGCATCCGTTCGGACTCGGATATGCTGACCATGGGTTATTCGTTCCGCCCGTGGACCAGCCCCAAGGCGATTTCTCCGGGTGACGACATCCGCGGCTACATCACGGCCACCGCGCGCGACGAAGGCATCGACCGCCACATTCGCTTTGGCCATCGGATTCAGCGGGCCGCGTGGTCCTCGCAAGAAGCGCAGTGGACGGTCGAGGGGGTGTGCCAATTGCCCGACGGACGCGACGAGCCGTTCACTCTGACTTGCAACTTCTTGTTCTCGTGCGCCGGCTATTACCGCTATTCCGCGGGCTACATGCCGGGGTTTCCGGAGATCGGCCGCTTCCAGGGCCGCGTGGTTCACCCGCAAGCCTGGCCTGAGGATCTGGACTATGCCGGAAAGCGTGTGGTCGTCATCGGCAGCGGCGCCACCGCCGTGACGATCCTGCCCGCGATGGCCAAGACCGCGGGCCACGTGACCATGCTGCAGCGTTCGCCGACCTATATTGTTTCGCTGCCCGAGCAGGACAAGATCGCGAATTGGCTGCGCGGCTTTCTCCCCGCGATGTGGGCTTATAAGCTCAGCCGGTGGAAGAACGTCGCTCTTATGATCTACCTCTACCAACTGGCGCAACATTTCCCGAATTTCGTGAAGACCGGCATCATCAAGAAGGTGCAGCAGGAATTGGGCCCCGGCTACGACGTGGCAACCCACTTCACGCCGCGCTACAATCCGTGGGAACAGCGGCTCTGCCTGGTGCCGGACGCAGACATGTTCCAGGCGATTAAATCGGGCCGCGCCAGCGTGGTCACCGACCAGATCGAAACGTTCACCGAAAAAGGCATCCGCCTCCAATCGGGCGAGGAACTGGAAGCGGACATCGTGGTGACGGCGACGGGCCTGGTGGTGCAGGCCTTCGGCGGGGCGGAGCTTTCGGTCGACGGGCGCAGCGTGGATCTCAGCCAGACGCTGGCTTACAAAGGCGTGATGTTATCGGGCGTGCCGAACCTGGCTTCCGTGTTCGGCTACATCAACGCGTCGTGGACGCTGAAAGCCGATCTGATCTGCACCTATGTGTGCCGGTTGTTGAACCGCATGGACAAAAAGGGCGCGCGCCAGGTCACGCCCCAGAGCCGCGGCGAGATGGCGGTAGCGCCGTTCGTGGAGAAGTTCACGCCCGGCTACATGGAGCGCGCATTGGCGAATTGGCCTAAGCAGGGTTCGACCGCGCCGTGGCGCGTTTATCAGAACTACGTCCGCGACGCGATCAGCCTGAAGTGGAGCCCGGTGGACGACGACGCCCTGGAGTTCTCGAAGTAGTGGCGCAAAGCTTTAGCATGAAAGAGGCCTTGAAACGAGAATTATGTTCTCGTTACCTTCATGGAACCTCAGGCCGCCACTTCGAGACCGATTTCCCGGACCAGGTTGTCGAGTGCTTGGCCAACGGCAA
>Ga0181536_10007159_pt1 | contig 11027 bp, 8 predicted proteins | sample PEATcosm2014_Bin_41_FD_121105 | JGI IMG/M metagenome (GOLD analysis project Ga0181536, IMG submission 121105) | Peatland microbial communities from MTU Mesocosm Facility, Houghton, MI, USA - PEATcosm2014_Bin17_60_metaG | ecosystem: Environmental > Terrestrial > Soil > Wetlands > Peat | place...
CCGGCTCGTCCGGGCCACCTGAACCGGCAGGGTGCGGCGACAGGTGGCCCGGACGAGCCGGGCCATGACGCGTGGGGCGAGAGTCAGTCGGCAAGCGCGATAGGATAAGACCCGGACGCTCAGGACGCGTGGCCCATCGCCGCCAGAACGGTGGATTCGGTCAGGATTTGCGGCAAAACCTCGGCGGTGGCGGCGTGCGGCCCATAATAAAGATACAATGGCACGCCGTCGCGGCCCTGTTCCCGTAGAAATTCGCTGATCGCCGGGTCCTGCCGGGTCCAGTCGCCCCTCAGATACGCGACATGATTGGCGGCGAACGCCCGCTGGACTGTGTCGTTACTGATCGCCACCCGCTCGTTCACGAGGCAGGTGACGCACCAGGCGGCCGTCAAATTGACGAAGACCGGCCGGCCCTCGGCCCGCAACGCCGCGAGTCGCGCCGGGGTGAACGTCTCGCTGTTGCGTTCCGCGACCGGGGCGGCCGGCACCGTGCCGATTCCCGCCAGCGTGGCCAGCGCCAACGAGGTGGCGACGCCGGCCCCCACCCAACCGAATCGGCGCCCGTGCGGACTCGAATCCTGGGTGATCCCGAGGCACCATCCCGCGAATCCCAGAAAAACGAATCCGGTCGCGGTTCCCAGGACGCCTGGCGCCCCGGATTCCTGACTGATCACCCAGAGCAGCCAGACCGCCGCCCCATACATCGGAAACGCCAGCAGCTGCCTGAATACGTCCATCCACCGCCCTGGGCGCGGCATGAGCCTCCCCAGCGCGGGAATCGCGCTCAACGCCAGGTAGGGCGACGCGAGGCCGAGTCCCATTACGAAGAAAATCAGCACCGTCACCGGTGGCGGCGCGGCCAGGCCAGACGCGATCGCGACCGCCATGAACGGGGCGGTGCACGGTGTCGCGACCAGAACGGCGAGCCCTCCCGTGAAGAAGCTGCCCCAATGGCCTTCGCGCGACGCCAGGCTGCCGCCGGCACCGGTGAAGCCGCCGCCGACCCGGAACACGCCGGACAGGTTCAGCCCAACCGCGAACAGCAACCACGCCATCGCCGCGACGAACACCGGGGAGGCGAATTGAAACCCCCAACCGGCCGCCGTGCCGGCCGCGCGGGCGGCCAACAGCGCGATCGCCACGCAAATGAACGTCGCGACGACGCCGAATGTGTAGGACACCGCATGGGCCCGCGCTTTGCCGCGCGCCAGCCCGGCGGCGAAGCCAACCGCCTTCATCGCCAAAATCGGGAAAACGCAGGGCATCAAATTCAGAATGAGCCCACCCAGGAACGCGAACAGCAGCGCCCGCGCCAGCGGGATCGCCGCCCTGGGCGCCGGACCTTCCGCGGCGGTCAGCGCGACATCGGCCTGCGAGCCGCCGCGATCCCGCACCGACAGCACCCCATGCAGACCCGACGCGGGGACGAAGCCTTGCGCCAGCCGCAGCCCGAGCGTGAAGCCGCCATCCCGGACCGAGAGCAACTGCGCGGCATCGTCGACGATCTGCCCAGGGGTATCCGGGATGAACCAGGCATCGATGACGGTGGCCGGGGTCAATTCCTGGCCACGTACGAACAGCGTTCCGTCGGCCGCGATCGTCGCCTCCCAGGGTGAGGCGCGGGGGACGGCCTGGTCGTGCGCCTTGAACAAGGACGCCTGCGCCGAGGGGGATCCCGTGCCGGCGGGCAGGTCGATCGGGAACGACGCTTCCTCCGGAACGCAAATGTCTTTGCAGGTCAGCCAGTGCGCGGTCACGTCGCCGGAAACCGTGCCGGTTCCTGGTGCCAGCGTCACGGTGACCGGCAGGATCACCTCGCCGGAATAGCCATAGGTCGTGATGGAGCCCTCTGAGATCCGGCCTGGCGCGGGCCACGCGATCGGTCCGGCCGTGGCACCAGGAGACAGCGCGGGCACCAGTTCGGTGGGCACGCCCGCCTCGCCGGGATTGTGCCAGTAGGTGTGCCAGCCGTCCGCGAGGCGCAGCCGCAACGCGACCCTGACCCGTCCGCCCGAAACCACGCTGTCGGAGTCGGTGATCAGCGTCGCGGTGGTGCGGCTGGTCGTGACCGGCGCGCTTTCAGACCCCAGAGCCGGGAAGCCGAGCGTGCAGGCGAGCAACAGCAAGGTGAGGAAACGGATCATGGCGGGTCGTGGGTATCCCTGTCCGGCGAACTCATGGATCGGCGGCCTTATAGCAGATGGAATCGGACCAGGGTACCGCCGGCCGGGGCAGTCCCGCGCCGGCCATGCCAGACGCCGGCGTGACGTGAAACCATACCGTTATCGGCGCCAGGCCAGATTTCCGCGTTCGCGCGGGTCCAACCCTTGAGGCATCTGGCATGATCAATTCGACGTGGGGGGTACGGGCCAGGCAGCGGATGCACGCGATCTTCGCCGGCCGTCTTCCCTTCGTGATCATGTTCGGTTGCATCGCTCTGGTGAACTGGGGGGCGGCGCTCTGGCTGATCCACGACACCCGCCAGGATCGAGAAGCCGCCGCGTTCGGGATGGTCAACGACGAGGCACAGTATTCCGCGCAAAAGGTCGCCGAGGTGTTCAAAGACGCCGACCGGACCCTGCTCGAACTGCGGACCCGGTACTCGGGCGACGGCCGCGATCTGACGCTGGAGTTGGAACGTTGGACGCGGACCGGGGCGTTCGGCGGGATCGCGCTGATCGCACCCGATGGCCATGTCGTCGCCATGACGCCGCATGCGAACACGGCGGGATGGCCCCGCCTCATGGCGCGGCTGGCGGCCTCGGCCGACATATTGGCGGTCGGCGAGCCGATCCCCGGCAAAAACGGCCATCCCGGGTTCGTTCCGGTGGGGCGGCGGATTGTCGAGCCCGATGGATCGTTTGGCGGGATCCTGATGGACTCGCTGGAAACTGAGGCGCTGTCGCGGCTTTCCCCCGCCATCAGGTCGTTCGACGGGTGCATGACGCTGGTCACCGATGACGATGTCATCCTCGTGCGCGCGCCCGAGGTGCGGGGCACGGTCGGCATCCGCATGGTGCAAAATTCGATCGCCACGACGATGCATGACAACCTGATGGGGTCTGGCCGCCACATCAGCCAGATCGATGGGATCGACAGGATTTTCTCCTACCGTCATTTGCCCGGCATTCCCGTCAGATTGTATGTTGGGGTCGGACACGACGCCGTATTCGCCGACTGGCGGGCGCTACGGATCACGGTGATCGGCGGCAGAGTCCTGGCGACCGCGCTCATTCTGCTGACTGGGTTTTTCTGGTACACGCGGCGGCGCCGGGCCCGGATAACGTCCGACGCTTTGACGGCCATTCTGACCAGTATCGAACACGGCATCCGGGTGGAAACGCGCGACGGCCGCGTCGTCGCCGCCAACGAAGCCGGCGCGGAGCTGCGGATGCCGGGCGACGCCGGCCAGCTCGTCGAGACGCGGCGTCCCGATGGCAGCATTATCCAGATCGTGCGGCATGACCTCGCCGACGGCGGAACGGTCCTGGTTGGCACCGATGTCACCGCCCGTCACGCGGCGGAGGCGCGCATCGCGTTCCTGACCAACCACGATAAGCTGACCGGCCTGCCAAATCGCTGGCGCGCGGTGTCGCGCATTCAGGAACTGATCGCCGAACGGTCCGGCTCGGGCCGGATGGCCGCGCTCATTCTGTTCGACCTCGACGGTTTCCAGGGCATCAACGATACGCTGGGGCATGAGGGCGGCGATGAGGTCCTGATCGAGATCGCCGGCCGGCTGCGCGGTCTGGTCGCGGGCCGCGACGTGGTGGCGCGTCTCGGCGGTGACGAGTTCCTGGTGTTCCTGGACGATCCGGATGACGAGGCAACGGTCATGGCCCTGGCGCGTCAGCTGCCGCGCGCCCTCGCCCGGCCGATCGCCGTGCGCGGGCAACAGGTGCGCCTCGGCGCCAGCCTGGGCATCGCGCTGCATCCGCGGGACGGTGCCGACGTGGCCACGTTGTTCCGGCACGCGGACATCGCGCTGAGCCGTGCGAAAATGGCGGGCCGGGGCACGGCGCAAAGTTTCGACCCGGCGATGATGGTGTCGTTCGAAGAACATCGGATGGTGGAAAGCGACCTGCGCCGCGCCCTTGACAGCGACGAGCTGGAGTTGTGCCTGCAACCGCAATTCTCTTGCGAAACACTGGAAGTCAGCGGATTTGAGGCACTCACGCGCTGGCGTCATCCGACCCGGGGCATGCTGTCGCCCGCCATGTTCATTCCGGTCGCCGAGCGATCCGGCCTGATCAATCCGCTTGGGTTATGGGCGATCGAGCAAGCCTGCAAGGCCGCCGCCGGATGGCGGACCCGGCACCGTGTCGCCGTCAATCTCTCGCCGTCGCAGTTGCGCTGCGAAACGATCCAGGAGGATATCCGCGGGATCCTTCGCCGTACCCAGTTCCCGGCACATCTGCTGGAACTCGAGGTGACCGAAAGCGTGCTGCTGGACGAGGATCAGCGGACCCTGGAAACGCTGCACAAATTGCGGGCGATGGACATCCGGGTCACGCTCGACGATTTCGGCACGGGGTACTCCAGTCTGAGCTATCTGCGCCGCTTCCCGTTCGACAAGATCAAGATCGACAAGTCCTTTATTCAGGGCCAGGGCACGGATCGCGGGACCCGGGTCATCCTGGAGGCGATGATCCGTATGTGCACCGATCTTGGCTTCGACGTGGTCGCGGAGGGCGTGGAAACCGAGCAGCAGCTGAGCGAATTACGCCAATTGGGTTGCCGCGAAATACAAGGCTTCCTGCTGGCGGAACCGCTGCTGCCCGGCATGGTCGAGGAATTCCTGGTCGCGCATGGACGCCGTTTCGGTGCCGAACGCATTCAAAACGTCGAGTCCGCGGCATCCTGACCGCCCAGAGCGGGCCCCGGCGGATCATGCGCCACTCAGACGCCGGAACGCCGGCCGGGACTTCCGGCGATCCCGGATGCCCGGCACGATCTCACGGTGGTGACTTGATCAAACCTTGATCTGCTCGATCGCTTCCTCCATCTCCTGAAAACTGGGCATGTGTTCGTTCGGGACCATCTTGCGTCCGGACTCGATGCTGACCTGCGGCGCGTTGCCATGCAGGTGGGTCACGATCACGGCGCGGATCACTTCCATGTATTTCGCCTCTTCCTCGACGACGCCTTTCAGCCGGCTGGAGAACGGACCGACCATGCCGTAGGACAGCAGCACACCCAGGAAGGTGCCGGTCATGGCCCCGCCGATCATGGCGCCGAGGATGGCGGGCGGCTGGTCGATATGGGACATCGTCTTGATCACGCCCAGAACGGCGGCGACGATGCCGAGCGCCGGCAGACCGTCCGCCATGGTCTGTAGCGCGTGCGCGGGATGCAGTTCCTCGTTCAGAGTTTTCTTCAACTCCCGCGCCATCACGTCTTCGATCTGGTTGGGATCGTCGGCGTTCATCCCAACCAGCCGCAAATAATCGCAGATCAGGTCGCAGGCGTGATGATTGGCGATGATTTTCGGGAATTTTTGAAACGCCGAGCTTTCCGCGGGCTTTTCGATATGCGGCTCGAGCGCCATGTTCCCTTTGGTGCTGGCCAGCCGAACCAGATGATACATCAGACTGAGCAGATCCACATAATCCGGTTTCTTGTAGCACGCGCCTTTGATGATTTTACCGAACCCGACCAGCGTGTGTTTCACTTCGTGCATGGAGTTCGCCATGACGAAGGCACCCGCCGCCGCGCCGGCGATGGTCCACATTTCGAACGGCAACGCCTCGACCAGCGGCGCCACGCTGCCGCCCGATACCAAGTAGCTGCCGAAGACGCAGATGAGCAAAAAGACGAAGGCGCCGACCGTCAGCATGGTGAGGCCGCGATCAGTGTGGCGGATCCGCGGTTGGCGGCGGGTGGGAATCGCGCAGCACGACGATCGCGATGCGCCGGTTCGCCGCCGCCAACGGATCGCCCGGCAACAGCGGATCGCGGTCGGCATGACCGGTCACAGTGCGGATGCGGGTGTCGGCCAACCCGCCATCTGTGAGCAGGCGTCGCGTCGCATTGGCCCGCTCACTCGACAATTCCCAATTCGTCTTGCCCGCCCCGGCATAGGGCGTGGCGTCGGTATAGCCGGCGATGGAGATCGCTTCCGGCAGCTTTTGCAAAAACGGCGCGACCTTCTGCAGCAGTTCCCGCGCCCGGTCGTTGGGAACAGCGGAGCCGGAGGCGAACATCGGCAGTTTGACCTCGTCCATGATCTGGATCCGCAGCCCCTCGGGGGTCATATCGATGGCCAGTTGCTTCGCGAGCTCGGCCAACTCGGGATCGCCGCGCACCGCCTCGCGGATTTCGTCGGCGGCCTTTGCGAAGGCGGCTTTTTCCTGGCGCTCCTTTTCCGCCGCGATTTCCGCCTGCGTCGGCTCCCGGCTGGCATCCTGGTCAGGTCCGGCACCGCGCGCGACCTGCCCGATCATCGCGGGATCGCCCAGCGCCGGGTCGGGGGTGGCGCCTCCTAAATCAGCGGTCTTGTTGGTGCCGGGCGGTTCCGCCTGCGTGAACACCCGCGGGTCGGCGTCCTTCGCCACTTCGAGGGGCGGGCGTTTGCCCTCGGTGATCTCGACCGCGCCGCGATCGGAGACCATGGCGCCTTCGTCAAAGGCGGTGTGACCGCCAAACGGCTGACCGGTGCCCGATGAGGCATGGCTCAACAGGCTGTTGGGGCTGAAATAGTCCGCGAGGCCCTTGCGCTGATCTTCGGTCGTCGCGTTCAGCAGCCACATCAGCAGGAAGAATGCCATCATCGCGGTCACGAAGTCGGCGTACGCCACCTTCCAGGCGCCGCCGTGCGTGCCGCCGCCGCCCATCTCCTCGATCTTCCTGATGATGACGACCCCGCGGCCGGGGCCTTTTTTGTCTCGCTTACCCGCCATCTGACCCGGTGCCTCTCCTGCGCCGGAGGTCCGGGCCGGAGGCTCGTGTTCAAACGAGCGATCCTGCCGCCGGACACCGGCCCTGTGTCGCGCGTGGCCTGACGTTCCAGAGGTGCGCCGTCGCGCGGCGAACGCCTGAGGCAGGACACGCGAGCACCATGGCGGGATAACGTTAACCGATCATTAAGGGCGATACACGGGGCTTGGGCGACTTCAGCCACAAGGCGCAGCCAAGCGCGGTGAGGGTGGACACCAGGGACGACAGCGCCAGGACGTAAATGCCCGCCTCGAAGCTGCCGGTGGCGTCCTTCGTGTACCCCACCACGATCGGACCGAGGTAGCCGCAGAAATTGCCGATCGAATTGATGTAAGCCAGCCCCGCGGCCAGCGCCGGGCCCGACAAAACGGTGGAGGGTAACGGCCAGAACGGCGACTTCATGCCATAAAACCCGACGGTGGCCAGCGAGAACGCCGCCAGCACCCAGATGCTGTTGTGCAGGAAGCCGCCAATCGCCATCCCGACCGCGCCGCAGGCGCAGGTTCCGGTCAGAATCCAAAACCGATCCCCGGTCCGGTCGGACAAATGACCGAAGCCAATGATCGCCAGCGTGCCAAACACGTACGGCACCGAGGTGAGCAAGCCGGCCTGCGTATTGGTCAGTCCCAGGCCTTTCAAAATCTGCGGCAGGAACAAGACCAGGCCGACCCCGGACATGCCGACGCCGGCGAAGATCACGGTGAAGGCCAGCACCCGGGGATTGGCCATCGCGCTCAGCACCGAGTGGGCGCGAACCGACTCGACGGCGTGTTTTTCCTTGGCGAGTTCGGCTTCCAGCCACGATTTCTCCGCGTCGGTCAGCCACGTCGCCAGCGCGGGACGCTCGGTCAGGAACCACATCACGGTGATGCCGATCAGCGTGGTCGGCACGCCCTCGCCGATGAACATCCATTGCCAGCCACGCAGGCCCCAGACGCCGTCCAGTTGCAGCAGAGCTGTCGATAGCGGGCCGCCGATCGCGGTCGCGAGCGGCAGTCCGGTCAGGAACCAGCCCACCACACGGCCGCGGTGGCGTTGCGGGAACCACCGGTGGAAATACATCAGCAGTCCCGGAAACAACCCGGCCTCCGCGACGCCGAGCAGGACGCGGATCCAGAAGAAGCTCCAGGGTCCGGTCACGAACGCGGTCGCGGCGGAACAGAGGCCCCAGGTGATCATGATCCGCGCGATCCAGGGCCGCGCGCCGACCTTCTCCAGGATGACGTTGGAGGGGACCTCCAGCAGGCAATAGCCCCAGAAGAACGCGCCGGCCGCGAGACCGTAGATATGCGCGGTCAGGCCCAGATCCTGGTTCATGGTGAGGGCCGCGAAACTGACGTTGATGCGGTCGACGTAGCAGAGGATGTACAGCAGGAAGCAATAGGGCAGCAGCCTGATATAGGCTTTCCGCATGGTCGAGCGTTCCAGCGCCGCGGTGTCCATTTTGGTCCCTCCCCAGGGGGTGGCCAGGTCTGGTGCCGGCCGATGCCGGTCAGTCAGCCTGATTCCGCCTCACCCGGCAAGCGCGGCGCCAACCGAGGCGATAACCGAGCGCCAGTCGCCAGGCGATGGCTGGCGGAACAGGCGGAGCGAATCATACCATGGGGTATCGTTCCGATTAAGCATCCATCGCCAGTCGGGCGCGTAGGGCAGCAGCACCCAGGCGGGTCGCCCGAGCGCCCCCGCGACATGCGCCACCGAGGTGTCGACCGTGACGACCAGATCGAGCGCCGCGATCAGCGCCGCCGTCTCGGCGTAGTCGGTCAGCGGTCGCGCGGGCGGGGCGATCCCCGGCAGCGTGCGGCCTGGGACGAGGCTGACGACGTGACAGTCGAGGAAGGTCCCAGGCGGCGGGAACAGCCCCGCCGGTGGGGTTCGCCGGCGATCGTTCCGGTGCAGCGGATTGCCGGCCCAGACGAGGCCGATGCATCGGGTCGGCGGCAAGGTGGCGCGATGGGCGGCGATCAGCTCCGGGTTGGCGCTCAGATAACCGGCGGGGCAGGGGATCGTGTCCAGCGTGGTGCCGAAAACACGAGGCAGACTCATTTGGTCGATCCAGGCGTCGTAGGGCGGCAGCGGATCAAACTTCGAGATGACCTGGACGCCGGCGATGCTGTTCAGCAGCGGGATCAACGACGGTTCGCAGGCGAGGACCGGGGTGCCGCCGCGGCGCGCGATCAAGGTCAGATATCGTCCGAACTGGATGGTGTCGCCGAGCCCTTGTTCCGCGTGAACCAGGATCGTGCGCCCGCGCGGATCGCCACCGTCCCAGATCGGACCGGGCAAATTGATGAAGTCGCGGCGGAAGCGGTCATGCCGTTTGCGCCACTCATACTCCGCGAACCCGCGTGGCAGGTCGCCCGCCAGCAGCGCGGCGGTCGCCAGGTTCCAGTGCGCCTGAACGTTGTCCGGGTGGGCGCGGACGGCCCCATCCAACGCCTCGATCGCTTCCGCCAGTCGCCCCTGGGCGGTCAGGATGAAGCCGAGGCTGACATGCGCCTCGATCAGCGCCGGGTCGAGGACGAGCGCCTGGCGGCAATGCGCCTCGGCGGCGGGCAGATCGTCCAGGTCCATGAGGGCGTTGCCCAGGTTGAGCCAGGTCGGGGCGAAGGCCGGATTGAGCGTGACGGCGGTTGTCAGCGCGTCGCGGGCTTCAGCTGAACGGGACAGGGCGTTGCAGGCGGTGCCGCGGAGGAAATGCAGTTCGGCACTCTCGGGATGCTGTCGCAGGGCGGCGCTCGTTTCGACGATGACGGCCGCGTGATCGCCGGCGGCGCTCAGGGCGCGGATCAGGTTGCGGTGGGCGCCGGCGTGGGACGGGTCGCGGGTTAGCAGGTGCCGGAGGGTTGCCACTGCTTCCGGAACCCGGCCGGCGCGGAGCGCGGTCAGGCCGGTCCGGTAGAGGGTCGCGGAATCGGCGGAGACGAGCGTCATCCGCCGGTGATGGCGGAAAAGCATTAGGCGCGGGTTAATCGAAGGGACGGAAGTCTGGCTTTTTCGTGCGTTAGGTCGCGGATTTCGGGCATGGCGGAATGGCGGCGACGCTGCTGGCGCCGGGGACCGCGCGGTGGTTCTCGCGGCGAACGGTAGAGCCGTGCTATGGTCGGGCATGATGAGTGAAAAGGACGCGATCATCGCCCGCCTGCGCGTGGCGCTGCCGGATCTGCGGCGCCGTTGGCCGATCCGTTCGCTCGCGCTGTTCGGCTCGGTGGCGCGGGACGAAGCCCGGGCGGAGAGCGATCTGGATGTGCTGGTGGAGTTCGACAGGCCCATCGACCTGTTCGCCTTCCTGGCGCTGGAAGAGGAACTCGCTGGCCTGGCGGGCCGCCGTGTCGACCTGGTCTCACGGGCGGCCCTCAAGCGCCACATGGGCCGGCGGATATTCGCGGAGGCGGTGCCGCTGTGACGGCGGAACGGGACTATCGTGACTTCCTCGAGGACCTTGTCGGCGCATGCCGCTCGATCATCGGATTTGTCGAGGGAATGTCGTTCGAGACCTATCTCGCCGATGAGAAGACGCGGTTCGCGGTGATGCGCGGTTATGAGATCATGGGCGAAGCAACCCGGCATCTGCCTGCCGAGGTTAAGGACGCCAATTCGGATATTCCGTGGGTCTACATGGCGGCAGTTCGTAACAGGATCGCGCACGGCTACTTCGGATTGGATGACCTCCTGCTGTTCGAAACGATCGAGACCCAGTTGAAGCTGCTGCTGCCTCGCCTTGAAGCTCTGGCCCGTGTGCATCAAGTAGAGGAGTGATACCAACCGGCGAAATGGATGACTCCTGGTCAAGACGACTCCGTATCGTCATCTTCGGGCCTGACCCGAGGATCTATCGGTACTCCCATCGTACTCGGGTTCATGCGCAAAGGCCCCGCGGCACGGGATTCCTGGGCCAGGCCCACGCATTACGAAATCAGGCGTAGCCGGTACGTCATTCTTTTCGTCGAGCAGTATGAGAGCCTCTTATACCAACCGGCGGAATGATTGACTCTCAGTCGTCACGTCTCCCCTCGCCGTCATCCTCGGGCTCGACCCGAGGATCTGCCGGCCCAGACTCCGTATCAATGTTCACGGGCAAGTGCGTTGCG
>Ga0181536_10007166_pt1 | contig 11019 bp, 7 predicted proteins | sample PEATcosm2014_Bin_41_FD_121105 | JGI IMG/M metagenome (GOLD analysis project Ga0181536, IMG submission 121105) | Peatland microbial communities from MTU Mesocosm Facility, Houghton, MI, USA - PEATcosm2014_Bin17_60_metaG | ecosystem: Environmental > Terrestrial > Soil > Wetlands > Peat | place...
CTCCATAATCGGTCGTTCTCTCTTGGGTGCCACTCACCGTCCTGTTGAGCGAGTGATCTGAAGAGCGCGGCAAAAAATCACTTCAACACCCGATACACATATTGTTCTCTGCCGGTAGCTGACGATGCCTTTTCCCGGCGCACGATCCCCAGACTTGTCAGCTTAGACAGCCGCTCGTTCATGGCAGTCAAGTTGACTTCGAGACTCCTACTTAGCGCCCCAGCCGACACCGCCTCTCCTGCCCGGACAATTGATGTGAATGTTGCACGATCTGCAGGATGCACTTTGCCCAGCAGATTTAATTGTCCTTCTTTCCGTTCAATCATGACGATGTTCAAGCTTTCGAGCGCCTTGTCGAGATTCTCTGTCGTGCACTCGTTGAGGTTCTCCACAATAAAAAATCGCCCTGGAGACTCCCCTCCGATTGTTAAAACAGTTTTGCCAAACAACTCAGTTGCGAACGAAAAATCAAACGCATCAACTTGGGCAGCATCGATCACCAAGACGTCACCGACTTCCATCGTTCCAAGAACTATGGCGACGCGGCTCCGAATCTGCCGCGCTTTGTCTTTGGTCCAGAGTTGAGATCCATATTGAACCAGATTGAACCGTTTCTCCATTAACTTCAGTGTAGATAATGAATGTACTCTTGTCAATGCTCCTAAATCTGATTTTTTGAGTTGGCCCCAGAGGGATAACGGTTTGGACAAACGGAAATGAGCAAAAAGCAAACGCCCGCACAATGTGTGGGATGCCATCCATGAGCATAAGCCATTGATAAATATAGCCCGTCTGTCGCATCTGTGGAATCCATTTGACGTCGGACTAGGATTTGCGAGAAGATTAGGCGAATATATGGCGAATCTTCCGCCGAACCCGCTATGCCGTCCGCTGCTGCTCTTCGCATCGAAATCGAGCGCACCCTCGATCGCCGCTTTCCGGCGGCGCTAACGCCTGCTCCACGGACGATACACGAGACGGCGGCGACCGGAATTCCTCAGGTCGACGCCCTGCTGGACGGAGGGTTGCCAGTTGGGGCAATCAGCGAAGTGACTGGGCCAAAATCATCTGGCCGGACAAGTCTGGCGCACTCGTTTCTTGCTCAATTGACGCAAGAAGGCCGAGTCTGCGCCTGGGTCGATGCCGGGGACGCCTTCGATCCGGAGTCGGCGGCGGCCAGCGGGGTGAGTCTGCGACAGTTGCTGTGGGTGCGGTGCCAAAGTGCGAGCGCGCCAGCGAAGGGCAAACCGTGGACCCGGCTCGATCAGGCGTTGCGGGCGGCCGACCTCTTGCTTCAGGCGGGCGGGTTCGCAGCTATTGTGCTGGACCTGGGCGACACAGCGCCCGAAGATGCGATCCGGATTCCGCTGGCGACCTGGTTTCGGTTTCGCCAGTCGGCGGATCGAACACGCTGTTGCCTGGTTGTGCTTGGACTGGCAGCATACGCGCAATCGAGCGCAGCCGTGGTCCTGGAATGCGCGCTGTTGCAACCGCTAACAGCCGGAGACACAGTGCTGAACGGCTTTTCGTTTGAGATTCGTAGGGGGAGGCAGCGTTTCACACCGGCTGCAATCGGAGCACGGAAGCCACCTGCCTCGACCTGGTCGGCAATCGGCGCATGGGAAACGGAGGAACGCGCATGAGCCAGGAACTCTATGCCTGCGTATGTGCGGCGGAGTTTCCCGCGCAGGCTATGCTGCGCTTGCGACCCGAACTGCAATCGCAGCCAGTGGCCGTGATCGAAGGCCGGGCGCCGCTTGAAACCGTCTGTTCGCTGAATCGGCCGGCACGATTGAGGGGCGCGGTTCTGGGGATGACGCGGCTTGAGGCAGATGGTATTTCCGAGTTGCGGTTGCTGGCGCGGTCCGTCGAGGTTGAAGCTGCGGCGCGGGCTGTGTTGCTGGAATGCGTCGCACACTTCTCCCCGCGTATTGAAGAGGCAAGTGAGAGCGAGGTTTATGCTTATGTTCTCGACATCGCCGGCACAGGACTGCTCTTCGGTCCACCAGACGCCCTGACCCAAAGGTTGCGCGCCGCTCTGCTTGCAGCCGGTTTCCGCGCTTCGATTGCCGTGAGCGCCAACTTCCACACCGCCCGATTGAAGGCCGCTGCAACTCGTGGCATTACCGTGATTCCCGAAGGACAGGAAGCAACGGCACTTACAAAGCTCCCTCTCGCCGCACTGAGTCTTGCAAATGAGTACGCCGAGACTTTTGCAGTATGGGGCATTCGCACACTGGGCGAGCTGGCCGCGCTGCCCGAGGCCGATCTGATAGCGCGTCTCGGAGCGCAAGCAAGGGGTTGGCGCGATCTCGCGCGCGGAGTTGCGACCCACACGTTTCAGCCCATCGAGCCTGAATTCACACTGAAGGAGTTCTTTGAATTCGAGACGCCCGTCGAGCAGGTGGACTCGCTGCTCTTCGTGGGCGCGCGCATGATCGACTGCCTGATTGAGAGAGCTTCGACGCGAGCGCTGTCTCTGGCTTCTTTGACGGTAGAAATGTCGCTCGAAGGAGGACGGGAGCACAAGCGAGCGATACGACCGGCATTGCCCTCGGTCGATCGCAAGTTCCTGCTCAAGCTATTGCAATTGGATATCGCAGCCCATCCGCCGCAGGCTGCGGTGCTTTCGTTCACTCTTACGGCTGAGGCAGGACAATCTGGCAAAGTGCAACTGGGGCTCTTTGCGCCGCAGACCCCGGAGCCATCGCGTCTGGACGTGACGATAGCGCGTCTCAAGGCCATCGCCGGCGAAGATCGCGTCGGATCGCCTGTGCTCGAAGACTCGCACCGGTCCGGCAGTTTTCGCATGGAAGGCTTTGCTGTCGCCGGCGCACTTGTTGCGTCGAAAGCCAATAAGCCCCGCATGGCTTTGCGGCGCATGCGGCCGCCTGTGCCGGTGCGCGTCAAGCTGCGAGCAGCAAGGCCCGCATCCTTCCGCGATCCAGAACGCAGCTTCGAGATTACGACAGCCTATGGCCCGTGGAGGACAAGCGGCTGCTGGTGGTCCGCCGTTGACTGGAACGAGGAAGAGTGGGACGTGTTGGCCCAAACGGGAAACGGCACTGCTGTCTCCTGCTTACTTGTGCTAGATCGCAGCAAGAACGAGTGGCGTCTGGAAGCCTACTATGACTGATGCCGCTGAATACGCAGAGTTACACGCGGCCAGCGCCTTCAGCTTTCTTGCGGGAGCCTCACAGCCCGAGGCGCTCGCCGAACGCGCGGCCCAGATCGAAATGCCCGCTGTTGCGCTCGCCGATCGTAATGGCCTATATGGCGTCGCGCGCTTTCACACCACGGCGAAGAAGTCTGGGGTCAAAGCGCATATTGGCGCGGAGATCGCAGTTCGCTCGGTCGGCAACAAGCTCACGCAGGCATCTTGGCTGCCACATCAATGTCCAGACGAACCGCCACGCATCGTATTGCTCTGCGCATCGCAGACCGGCTATCAAAACCTCTGCCAGCTCATCACGCGCTTCAAGATGCGTGAGGCAACAAAGACCGAGGGCGCAGCCACGCTAGAAGACCTCGAAGAATTCTCCGCCGGATTGATCTGTCTCACCGGAGGCGATGAAAGTCCAGTTGCAGCGGCACTGGTGCGCGACGGACATGACGAAGCAGGTAAGCTCATCCAACGGCTCGCTGCAATCTACGGTCACAGCAGTTTATATCTCGAACTCCAGCGCCACCAGCAACGCGACGAAGAAGCTCGTAATCAATCGCTGCTGCGTCTTGCTTCCTCGCTCAGAATTCCAGTAATCGCAGCCAACGGCGTTCGCTACGCAACGGAGAATGACCGCGAGCTTCTCGATGTGTTCACGACAATTCGCCATCACACATCGCTCGATCAAGCTGGCCGACTGCTCACGCAGAACGCTTCACGCTCTTTGCGCTCAGCCCGCGAGATGGCTGTGCTCTTCCGCGACATTCCCGAAGCCGTCGTGAACACCCGCATCGTGAGCGAACGTCTCGAATTCACGCTCGACGATCTCGGCTATGAGTTTCCGCATTATCCCGTTCCCGAAGGCGAAACCATGGACAGCTTCCTCGAAAAGCGCGTGGAGGAAGGCGTCCGCAAACGCTACGGCGCAGGGTCCAAGCGGTCCCTGCTCGACAAGGCCCGAGTCCAGGTTCAGCACGAACTCAAACTGATAGCCAAGCTCGGCTTCGCCGGATACTTCCTCATTGTTTGGGACATCGTTCTCTACTGCCAGCGGCACGGCATTCTTGCACAGGGGCGCGGCTCGGCAGCCAACTCCGCTGTATGCTATGCGCTCGAAATTACTGCCGTCGATCCGGTCGGAATGGAGTTGCTCTTCGAGCGGTTTCTGAACGAGAACCGCGGCGAGTGGCCCGACATCGACCTCGACCTGCCATCGGGAGATCAGCGCGAGCAGGTCATTCAGTACGTCTATGAACGCTACGGCTCGCTCGGCGCGGCGATGACCGCCAACGTCATCACCTATCGCGGCCGTTCGGCAGCGCGTGAAGTGGGCAAGGCGCTTGGCTTCGAGGAAGATCAGCTTGCGCGATTGTCCACCCTCGTCGGTCACTGGGAATGGCGCAGCGAATACGACACTATGGCCAACCACTTCGCCCAAGCCGGCTTCGACATCCGGCACCCGCGCATTGCCCGCTATCTCGAACTATGCCTGCGAATGCAGTATCTGCCGCGTCATCTCGGACAACACTCCGGCGGCATGGTCATCTGCGCCGGAAAGCTCAACCGTGTCGTCCCCATTGAGCGCGCGTCGATGCCGGGCCGCACGGTGATTCAGTGGGACAAGGAGGACTGCGCAGACCTCGGCCTCATCAAAGTGGACCTGCTCGGCTTGGGCATGATGGCCGTGCTCAAGGACTCCATCGAGCTGATTCCGCGCCATTACAGCAAGGAAGTGGACCTTGCCGCGCTGCCCGAAGACCCGCTCGTCTACGAAACGCTGCGCAAGGCGGACACAGTGGGAATGTTTCAGGTGGAGAGCCGTGCGCAGATGGCTTCCATACCGCACAATGCGCCCACTCGCTTCTACGATCTCGTTGTCCAAGTCGCCATCATCCGCCCTGGCCCCATCGTCGGCAAGATGATGCACCCGTATATGCGCCGTCGCCAGGGCCGGGAAGAAGTCACCTATCCGCATCCGTCGCTTGAGCCGGTCCTCAAGCGCACCCTCGGCGTACCACTCTTCCAGGAGCAGCTTCTGCGCATGGCCATGACGGTAGCCAGCTTCTCGGGCGCGGAAGCGGAGGAGTTGCGCCGCGCTGTAGGGATGCGCCGCTCCATGCAGCGGATGAAGGATCTTGAAGGCCGCTTGCGCGACGGCATGACTCGGAATGGCATTGGCCCGGAAGCGCAAGACAACATCGTTCAAGGCATCTCTTCTTTCGCTATGTACGGCTTCCCTGAGAGCCATGCGGCCAGCTTTGCGCTGATCGCCTACGCCTCGGCATATCTCAAGGTTCACTATCTTGCGGCATTTACCTGCGGCCTGCTCAACAATCAGCCGATGGGCTTCTACTCGCCCGCCGTGCTCATCAAAGACGCGCAGCGCCACGGCTTGCGCGTTCGCCCCATGGACGTGCAGCGTTCCGAATGGCTCTGTACGCTGGAACCGGAGCACGACGGTTCACTTTCACTGCGCATCGGCTTCAACTACGCCAAGGGACTCCGACAATCATCAGGAAATGAGATTCTCGCCGCTCGCAACCTCGACGGCCTCTTTGCCTCCGTCGATGACCTGGCTCGGAGAGTACCGGCTCTCAACCGCAAGGAACTCGTCGCGCTCGCCCACATCGGCGCGCTCAATTCGCTCGGCGAAGTCGAACACCGCCGCGATGCCCTTTGGCAAGTCGAAGAAGCCGGCCGTCCAGTTGGCCCGCTGCTGCGCGGCGCCGCCAGCGGGCTGACGGGCGCACACACTTCAACGCCCTTGCAGCAGATGACCACCGACGAGCGCCTAGCCGCCGACTATCTTGGAACTGGCCTCACCACAGGACCGCACCCAATGGCCTATCGCCGCGAGTTTCTGAGGCGGGAAGGCATCCTGTCGGCGGAAGAACTCATGCCGCGGTACAACAACCAATCGGTTCGCATCGCCGGCTGTGTGATTGCCCGCCAGCGCCCAGGCACCGCCAAGGGATTCGTCTTTCTATCCCTCGAAGACGAGACCGGCATCGCCAACGTCATCCTCGCGCCCGATGTATTCGAGCAGAACCGCATCGTTGTCACCCGCAACCGATTCTTGCGTATCGAAGGCCCGCTCCAAAACCAAGACGGTGTAGTCCATGTCAAGGCCCAGCGAATCGCGCCCCTCGACATCGCAAATGTCGAGATTCGCTCACACGACTTCCACTGAGGCAAAGTGTTCCGCAATCAGCGGAGGAGCAAAAAAGGACTCGCTACTAGCCGACTCTCAGGCACCTCGCCGAGCGGTATTGATCTAAATTATGGACGCACAGGAATGAACAGCCTTTGCTTAATCTGGTCATAAATGGGCAAAGAGGCTCCAGACTCAATTGTGACTGCGATCGCGTAGCGCACTGGTGAGTCGCTCTTGGAACCTGCGTCTTCTTTGCACCAGACACGCAATGCAATACTTCCGTTGTCGATGAAGGGAACTGCGAATTCTCCTTGGAACTCTTCGTGGAATACGCTACCCCTCTTGGTCAACTGGTCCGCTGGCTGATCGCCCCAGCGCTCGACGCCAAGCGTCTTAACCGGCTCAATTGCTTCGGCCTCAATGCGTACCCCACGATAGTTTCGATGCTCGGGATTGACTTGCGACAACCAAGCGACCGTTACGGTTACGGTTCGCGGGTCGGTGATCCCTGCAAGGCACTGAGGTAACGGAATGCGAAATTCGTGAGCCCTGTTTGGCCTTAATGACGCAACGCCAACGAGTGTGGCGCGATTAAATGCACATTCGAGGGCCTTCTCTGCGTTTGGCACGCCGAACCCAACGAACCGCGCGACGTTTTCAGATCGCTCGACATATCGGTTGCCATCGGCTGGGCCGCATATCTCCTTAAGAAGCTCAGTGCTCTCGCCCCATCGGGCGCTATGCACGAGAAGAGCCTTAATGAGCACCGGGTAGAACTGCGCTGGGGTGTCGGCCAAAAGTGAGCCATTTTGTCGGTCCACCACAGCCTCAAAAATGCGGTGCGCCGCTCTAGTCGCGAGCGCAGTCGCGGAGCTTGTTCCGTCGCAGAGAGCCAAATAGTCGATCCTCCCGAGTCCAGCCATATCAGGTGCCGCTGCGCTCAGGCCGTAAAGCCTCTGGGGCGCGGCGACGGCGACAGTCAGAGTATCACCTGCCTTCTGCATCCGAACGTACTCGCGACCGGCTGGAAAATAGACTTCCGGCTTGATCGTTCGCCGGTAGCCAAGGCCGAGCCCCGAACTCACGTTTGGCAAGTGGTTGTCGTCGATGGGGTCTGCGACGTTTCCCAAGCCGATGCGGTTCTCGACCAAGTCGTGGTGCTGAGCTCCTATCGTCAGTGCATTGAGGGACTCGGCTGGGGAGAGTATCGTGCGCTCGTGTTTTGACTCGTTTAATGCCTGCAAGACAGCTCGTTGACGATCAGACGGAGTAGCGTCCTGAAATCCTGACCACCCCTTGAAGCCTGGGATGTCGAGGGGGATCGTTACGTTTCCGCCACTAACGAGGAACAGAATGTTGTATCGCTCAGAAAGAAAATCAAGCAGCCTTGCGAGCGGACTCATCCACCCCGTGAATGGGCGATGCAAATCCCCCATCGAGAGGTTGATAAGGAAAACGCTCCCTGCAACACCCTTTTTCTCGGTATTGCCTTTGATTCGCACGACCGCCTGATAGATAGTGTCAATCAACAGGCGGTCTGGGTCTGTGTGCTCCTGGCCGCTTTGATCGGTCACCATTACGGGACGAACGTAGAGCGGACGCGACAACTGCGGCCCATTTTCGTTACGGTCACCGTGTAAGATGAGGGAGGCCATAGCGGTCCCATGCACGCGGCGCGAGACAGTCGCGCGGCTTTGTACGTCATCGGGGTCATCAAGCCGTAATCTGCCATCCAGTAACGTGTGTGCCTGCATCGGCATTCCATCGATCAGCGCTGCAATCGGTTGCCCTTCGATGCGAGCGGCCCCGATCTTGGTTACTGATTCTTTAGCCATTGGCTCAATCTGAAGAGGACCGCGAAACTCGCTCTGAGGACGAAAGAACATGACCTCGTCTGCTATCGCAAGCTTTATGCTTTGTTCTGAAATGAGGCTACCGATTTGCCCCGCAGGAACTTCGACCAGCGCTCCGTGGTAGGCAATGTGGGAGATTTCTGATGACTTGCCAATGACCCGACCTCCGGCCTCCTCAATCGTCGCTTGCAGTTGTTTCAATGCGTTTCTGCGGTGATATGCGCTCTTGCGATACCAAAGTTCTACCTCCACTCGGATTGGATCGTCCGGGTGCAACGCGAGTTCTTCCTGCCAGTATGCGACTGTTTCGAGTGGGATTCGGTCTTTCGGTCCCCAAGGACGAAGGTCTCGCAGTTGTTTGAACAGGCTTGCGAACGGCGCGTATCCTCGTCCGAGCTTTCCCCCGTCCCGCCATATTTCCCACAACCGGACAAGCTGCTTTAGCGCGGCAACATCCGGCATCGCGAGGTAGAAGCGTTCGGGCACGCGCTTTTCCGAACGGTCTTGGCCTTCCTTTCCGGCGCGACCGTCCAAGACCGCGAAATCCTCGTTTGGGGAAAACTCGTCGTCAGATTCCCCCATGAATTCAAATCCTCTTATCTTAGACACTGCGGCTGCGAATCTTCGAACAGTGTCGGCGACCTCGAATACAACGACCCGTTCCGGAGCTAGGCTCTGAGGGTCAGTCCGAAGTTGTGCGCCGCCGTGGGACAGCACATCCTTCAAGCGATCAAAGCGAGGCCCAAACTTTTTGACCTGAGTCCCTTTCGAGGGGAATCGAAACTTTGTGCGATTACGGTCACCAGCAGGTGCCTTAAGCGCGCTCGGCGTCGGTAAAGGAAGAAGCGGGCGTTCCGGCATTGCAGTCTTCTTTCTCGCGCGGTTGCTTTGCGCGCGATGGGGCCGACCAAATCTTGACTTGGTCTGCGATCAAATCCTTAAGGCTCTTCTCACCGTTTGCAAGAACTTGTCGGCGCCGAATGTCGAGACAGAACTGCTCTGCTTCAGCGTAACTGATGCGGCCCAACGATTTGGCAATGCTCAAGGGTGCGGGAATTGCATCTTCGCCGAGACGGGAAAGGAAGGAGTTTATATAATTCGCCAATTCTCTTTGTTTGGGCAGCGGCAGGTCTAGTCGGATTTGAAACCGTCGCCATGCGGCGCGATCCAGCAGTTCTGGATGATTCGTGGCCGCCGCAACAATCGTGTAGCTCGGGAGTTCGTCGACCTGCATTAGAAGCGATGTGACAACTCTCTTGATTTCGCCTGTTTCGTGGGTATCGCCCCTTTCTTTCCCGATGGCATCGAATTCGTCGAAGAACAATACGCAAGGAGTTGTCCGCGCATAGTCAAAAACCCTCTTCAAGCGTGCCGCAGTCTCGCCAAGATAGCTACCTATCATAGACTCATAACGGACGACGAAAAGGGGTACTGCAATCGCTTCCGCAATCGCTTCCGCCAGAGTGGTCTTGCCAGTTCCAGGTGGTCCGACAAGAAGTATCCGATGGCGAGGCTCTACGCCATGAGCACGAAGCAAATCGGCTCGCTGTTGTTCCTCGATAAAGTCAAGGATTCCCTGACGGGCAGCGATCGGAAGAATGAGGTCATCCAATCTCCTGCGAGGGACTATCTCCGCGATAAAGTCCCTACCTCTATGCGTCAGATCGGGAGAGTTCCCATTTGAGTTGTTAAGATATCCGCCCCCGCTTCCATTTCCATTTGGTGCCTGAATCGCGCGAAGGAGCCGATCAGCCAATACGTCATGCCTTTTAGCGCGTTCCTCCGCGATAATCGCTTCAGCCGCCATGCGGAAGACGCGCTTGTCTCCGTTGGTTCCTGCTTTTACCAAAGACTCCAGAAGATCACTCCGCGCCATGTGACCCTCCATTCTTTCTCGGTTTCTCAATTGAGGCTGCTAGGAGCCAGTTGGTTGACGAAACCGGAAAATCTCTTTTCACAGAATTCTCGCAGGCCATCTAGCTCAAGGTCTAGGCCAGCCGCTCTTTGCTTTTCCGGAGCGGTACTGATTGGAGCCCCGCCGCTCCGCTCCCGCACTACCGCCCCTTATTGACATCATATCGACGCCGCAGGCAATCTCAAGTGGATTTCGCGCATTCCTGAGGACAACTGGCTCGAAACTTTTCTCGCCGACGAACTGGCGATGCCCAAGCCCATTGGGAACTGTCAATTCAAGCGAGTCCGAGGCCGGCTCCCGGCCAACGTTGGCGCCTGACCCACCCGAGCCAAGGGATTGGGTGCCCCTTCATTTACGGCCCATTTGCGGGAGGGTGGGAACCACGCTGGCCGAGCTCCAGATCGACCCCAACAAACGCCGTCGCATCCGGCGATCCGGCGGGTTGCTGAATTATCGGCTACCCGTTCCCAGGAGGGTTGGTGGGGCTGCCCGCACATTCAAAGCGGAAATGCAGGCCAACACCACTCGCAAATCGAAGACCGCCGCCACCTTTACTTCTTTTCGTGGATCGCCCTCTTCGCACCCCACCCGCAAGGATGTTTGGTCTGGGCATTTGCTTCGATCTAACATACGGCATCACACTGATTATAAAGGATATGAACGTGTCGTTAGGATTGGCTAAATACTCGGATGTGGAGAACAACGGCAGCCTAATGCACTCGACAGAATAACTGTACGATGTTCATTCCTATGGGCTTATCTCAGGGTTGGCTTTAGATCCATGGAAATCAACCAGATCAGCTGACAGCTATATAGATAATATATCAGTCATGTATTATACTGGCGTGTACCCTCACTTTCGCGAGGTGGAAATGCCACAAGTTCGTCCAATGCAGCAGTCCCTGTTCCCGGAGCTGTCTGGCGCTTTCCGGGA
>Ga0181536_10007171_pt1 | contig 11016 bp, 14 predicted proteins | sample PEATcosm2014_Bin_41_FD_121105 | JGI IMG/M metagenome (GOLD analysis project Ga0181536, IMG submission 121105) | Peatland microbial communities from MTU Mesocosm Facility, Houghton, MI, USA - PEATcosm2014_Bin17_60_metaG | ecosystem: Environmental > Terrestrial > Soil > Wetlands > Peat | place...
CCCTGAACCCTGAACCCTGAACCCTGAACCCTGAACCCTGAACCCTGAACCCCGTTCTTCATCGCCGCGCCCGCTCCGGCCCCTTTGGCCGGCCGGACCGCTCGAAGACGCCGCGCGCGGCCAGATCCTTGAGCGCAACTCGCAGATGCACCACCGCCGAGGCATGGACCTGCGAGACTCGCGACTCGACCACCCCCAGCGCCAATCCAATCTCGCGCATGGTCATCTCCTCGTAGTAGTAGAGGCTCATCACCAGCCGTTCCCGGTCCGGCAACGCGGCGATGGCCTCGGACAACCGCTCTTCCAGTTCGCCCCGCAGGCAGCGAAACAACGGGTCCTCTTCGATGCGGCCCGGCACGTAGGCCAGTTCCTCCTCGCCCGAGTCCTCGTTGCGCTCCATGTGCAGGGTGCCGATCTCCAGCCCCTTCAGATCGCCCAGCAACTGCTGATACTCCTCCAGGCCCAGGTCCATCTCCGCGGCCACCTCGCCCTCGCCCGGAGCCCGGCCCATTCGCGCCATCAGCACCCGGATTGCTTCTTCCACCGCCCGGCCCTTGCGGCGCAGTTCGCGCGGACTCCAGTCCAAGGTTCTCAAGCTGTCGAAGATCGCTCCCCGAATGCGAAACTGCGCATAACTGCGGAACTGCACCTTCTTGGCCGGATCGAACTTGGCGAAGGCATCCATCAGCCCCACCACCCCGGCCGAAACCAGGTCCTCGATGTCCACATGCTGGGGCAGCCGCTCATGAATGCGGCGGGCCAGAAAACGCACGATGGGCAGATGCTCGAGCAGTACCCGCTCCTGCTCGTCGGTAAGCATCGGAGCCGCGGCCGGCTGGGGTGGATACCCGACAGCCCGAACACCCCGGCGCGCCCCGCCCTGATCCCCCGCCGCACCCGCCGTCTCCATCCCCATCACAGTCCCCTTCAACAATTCCCGGCTTTGCGCTCTCCCGGCTTGGCAAACTACGGCTTGGCAAACTCCAGCCTTGGCAAACTCCAGGCCCTCAGCGCACCGTTCCCACCGGACGCAGGCGGATTTCGGGAGGTATCTCCCCGGCGGCCACCACCGCCAGCCGCGGCATCACCGGCTCCAGCCAGCGCTTGACGTGATAACGCGCTGGACTTGGGCAAAGAAGCACGGGAAGGGCCGCGGCAGATGCGGCGCCGATAAGCTGCCGCAAAGAATCGGTGAGGCGGCGGACCAGCGGCGTGGCCGGCACGCCGCTCGAAGCCAGCAGCCGCTGGCCGGTCTCCGGCGAGAGCGTGTTCAGAATCTCTTCCTCGAGCGCCGGATCGAGCAGCAGCACCGGCAACTGGCCTTCGCCGTCCAAAAGCGGCCGGACCAGCCGCCGCCCCAGCGCCTGCCGCGCGGCCTCGACCAGGGCCACCGTGCTCTTGTTCACCGGCGCGGTCTCCAGCAGCGACTCGAGAATCCCGCCCAGATCGCGGATCGAGACCCGCTCGCGCAGCAGTTGTTCGAGCACCCGGCCTACCTCGCCCAAGCTCAACAGCTTGGGCACCAGCTCTTCCATCAGCTTGGGATGGCTCTCGTTGAGCGAGTCCAAGAGCCGCTTGGTCTCCGCCCTGCCCAGCAGTTCCCAGCCGTGCTGACGGATGAGTTCTCCCAAATGCGTGGTGATGACCGTGACCGCGTCCACCACCGAGTAGCCGGCGGCGACGGCCTGGTCCTCGAGCGCCGGAGCTATCCAGATCGCGGGCACGCCGAAGGCCGGCTCCCGCGCCTCCTTGCCGGCCAGCGGACGTCGCCGCGGGTCGCTCGATACGGCCAGCAACTGCGGTCCCTCGGTCTGCCAGCGGCCAATCTCCATCCCCCGCAGCGAGAAGACGTACTCGCGCGGCCGCAGGCGCAGATTGTCCGAGATATGCACCGGAGGCACCAGAAAGCCCATCTCCGAGGAGAGATGGCGGCGCAGCGAGCGCACCCGGCTCAAAAGCTGGCCGCCCTGCTTTTCGTCCACCAGCGGAATCAACTGAAAGCCGATCTCCAGCGTCAAATCTTCCAGGCGCAACAGTTGTGCCAGATCCGAGCCCTGCGCTTCAACGGCCTTCTTCTTTTCGCCGGTCGCCAGTTCTGCCGGAGGCGCTGCCAGGGCTTGCGCCGAGACCCTGCGCCCACCCCAGAAGAGCGCCGCCGCCACGGTCAGAAATGCAAACTTGGGCAGCCCTGGAATCAGACACATGGCCGCCGAGACCAGGCTGGCAAGGTAGAGCGTGGCAGGCCTGCCCAGCAGTTGCTGACGAATCTCGGTGCCCAGCATACCCGCCGAGTTGGCGCGGGTCAGCGTGATGCCTCCGGCCATTGAGACCAGCAGCGATGGAATCAGTGTCACCAGGCCGTCGCCCACCGTCAGCACGGTATAAGTACGCGCCGCTTCGCCCAGTTCAACGCCCTGCTGCAGGGTGCCGATCAACAGGCCGGCGATGATATTGATGGCGGTAATCAGGATGGTGGCCAGGGAATCCCGCTGGTTGAAGCGCGCCGCGCCGTCCATGGCTCCATAGAACTCGGCCTCGCGGGCGATCGCCTGACGGCGGCGGCGAGCCTCGATCTCGTCGATCAGTCCCGCGTTCATATCGGCGTCGATGGCCATCTGCTTGCCAGGCAGCGCATCGAGGGTAAAGCGGGCGGTGACCTCGGCGGTGCGCACGGCTCCATGCGAAACCACCAGAAACTGGATGGCGATCAGGGCCAGGAAGAGCACGAAGCCGACCACATAGTTGCCGCCCACCACGAATTGCCCGAAGGCCTCGATGACCTTGCCGGCGGCCGCCGTGCCCTCCTGGCCATGCAGCAGAATGCGGCGGCTGGAGGCGATGTTCAGGGCCAGCCGGAAGAGCGTCAGCAACAGCAGCAGGGTGGGAAAGACCGACAGTTCGACGGCGCGGCGGATTTGGATCGCGGAAAGAAAGACGATGATCGAGAAGGCCATCGAAAGCGACAGCAGGAAGTCCAGGCCGGCGGCCGGCAAGGGCACCAGCATGACAAAAATCACGCTGATGGCGGCCATCGGCAGCACATACTCGCGCAGCCGGTGCCAGATCGACTGGGCGGGCAGCGTGGGAGCGGCCATCGTGGCGGTGCTCATGACCGGCCTCCGTTAAACGGCGGATTGCCGGTCTCCGGCCGCCGCGACCGCGAAGCCGCCTGAGCCTGCGCATTGGCCCGCGCGGCGGTCTCGCGGGCGCGGCGATCACGCAATTCGGCCTCGACCCTCTGGCGGTAGAGATAGGCCAGAATGGCGGCGACCGCAGCGTAGAGATCGACCGGAATCGGATGGCCAACCTCGACCGAGCGGTAAAGGGAGCGGGCCAGCGGCGGATTCTCGATGATCGGCACTCCGTTCCAGCGGGCCTCGGCCTTGATCTCCTCGGCCAGCAGATTGCGGCCCTTGGCCACCACTTTCGGCGCCTCCATAGTGGCGAAGTCGAAGCCCAGGGCTACCGCATAGTGGGTCGGATTGGTAAGCACCACAGCGGCCTTCGAGACGTCGGCCTTCACCCGGCGGCGGCGCATCTGGCGTTGCAAGTTGCGAATGCGGCCGCGAATCTGAGGGTTGCCTTCGGTCTGCTTCATCTCGTCGCGCATATCCTGGTGGCTCATCTTCAGCCGCGACTCCCGGCTCTGCCACTCGACCAGGTAGTCGATCAAAGACCAGGCGAAGAGCAGCCAGGCGGCGGCCGCCAGCAGGCCGTATACGTCCGAACCCAATATCTCCAGCCGCGCGGTCGAGAACGGGGGAATGGTCAACTGGCGGCCGATCCGCTGCGCGGCGAAAACCGCCAGCAGGCAGGCCGGAACCAGCGACTTGCCCAGCCGCGCGGCGGAGCGCAAGGAAAAGAGGTTCTTCAGGTTGCTCGCCGGGTTGATGCGGTCCGGCTTGAAGCCGATCGCCCCGACATGGAAGTTGATGCCGCCGGTTTGCAGAACCCCCGCCCCCAGAGCGCCCGCCGCCACCATCGCCATCACCACGCCCGGGGGGCCAAGAATCTCCAGAGACAGACGGCGCAGGGCATTGAGCGTGGGCCCGATCTCGGACGGCTCCCAGTGGGCGGGACTCCCGAGGACGAGAAAGGCGGCAAACGCGCCCCGCCAGGCGATCAGAATCCGGCTGCCCAGCATCCCCAGCACCATTACCCCGGCCAGAGTTCCGGTCGCGGCCGACAGTTCGCGGCTGTGCAGAACATCGCCTTCCTTGCGGGCCTCCTCGCGGCGATGCTGGGTTGCCTGTTCTGTTTTCTCTCCGGGCATGGGCTATCCTCCCGCGCCTAGGACCGCGCCTGTCCCTGGCGAGGCGATCAGCCGCTCGGCCAGGTCCAGCAGCCCCCCGAAGCGGGCCTCGATGAAGCGCGGCCACAGGGCCAGCGAGCCGGTCAGCAGGGCAAAGCCGGTTAGCGTCTTGAGCGGCACGGTCAGATTCATTACCGGCAACTGCGGGCTGAGCTTGCCGAGCAGCGCCACGGAAATCTCCACCAGCATGGTGGCGGCCAGCACCGGCGCGGCTAGTTCCACGGCGGCCAGAAAGATGCCGCCGGCGGCGCGCACGATTACCAGCGCATTCACCGGCGTCAGCCCGTAGCAGCCCAGCGGCGCCACCCGAAAGCTGCGCACCAGGGAGGCCAGAAGTATCCGGTCCAGGCCTGCCCCGATCATCACCAGCGTGCCCATTAGTTGGAACAGGTCGCCCATCAGCGGCGTCTGGATCGACGAGGTCGGGTCCAGCAGATTGACCATCGAGAAGCTGAACTGCACCCCGGCGATCTGGCCGGCAAAGAGCAGCATCTCGGTCAAGAGGGTAAGAATGAGTCCGTAGACCACCCCCACGCTCAACTCGCCCAGCAGCGCGGAGAAGCCGATCGCCGTCTGGGCGTGGGGCAGCGCGGCCACCAGTGGGGCCAGCAAATACGCCACCGCCCCCACAAATACCGCCTTGGTGCGCAGGGTGAGCGCGGTCGAGGAAAAGAACGGGGCAAAGGCCACCATTCCGCTCACCCGCACCAGGACCAGCGTCATTGCGCTCAGAAAGCTCGTCCACTCCGGCATCTGCGGCATCTGCGCCTCTCAGCGGTCTCTAACCCAAGTAACGGTAAAAATCGGTAAGCAGCAGCCGGGTATAGGTCGCCATCCGGCCCAGAAACCAGGGCATGCCGACCAGCAGGATCATGGACACGGCCGCCAGCCGGGGAACCGAGGTCAAAGACTGCTCCTGCAGGCTGGTCAGGGTCTGGATCAGGCTCAACAGAAAGCTCAACAGCGCGGTCGCAATCAGCACCGGAGCGGCCAGGATCATGGCCTCCTTCATCAGTTGGCGCAGCAGTTCGGCTACCAGGTCGGGCGTCATCGGAGTCCTTTCAAAAGCTCTTCAACAGCGAACTGGCCAGCAGGTTCCAGCCGTCCACCATCACAAACAGCAGAATCTTGAGCGGCGTCGAGATCACCACCGGCGGCAACTGGAACATGCCGATCGAGGTGGTGATCGCGGCCGTAACCATATCGATCAGCAGAAACGGAAGAAATAAGACCGCGCCGATCGAAAACCCGGCCTTCAACTCGGAGAGTATGTAGGCCGGAACCACCACCCGCATAGGCAGGTCGTCGGGCTTATCGGGACGCGGAATCTGGCCGGCCGCGGTAAACAGAGCCAAGTCCTTCTCCCGCGCGTAATGCAAGAGAAAGTGCTTCACCGGCTGGGCTCCGCGATCGATGGCCTCCCAGCCCGTCAACTGTCCCTGGCGGTAAGGCTCGACCGCCTGCTGGTCCACCTGGTTGAGCACCGGAGTCATCAGAAACCAGGTCATCATCAGGGCCAGCCCCATCAGCGTGGGGTTGGAGGGCGCGGTCTGGGTGCCCAAAGCCTGACGCAGGAAGTGAAAGACCACCAGCAGCCGCACCAGCGGAGTCATGGCCATCAGAATCGCCGGCAACAGAGTAATCAGCGTCAGAACTAACAGAATCGTCCACGGAGTCGAATCCGAGGGGTGAAGGCGGGAGTTCAGATCGGGCAACAGCGGCATGGGCGCCTGAGCGGCAGCCCGCGCCGCCAACAGGATTACCATGAGACCCTCGTGGCCTGTCTCGACCAAGCCGGTCGCGCGGTTGCGGTCGGCGGCCGAGTCCGTTCATCGAGCGCATAGAAGGCAGGCGCGCCCTCCGGCGAGGTCGCTACCAGGAACCGCCGCCCCTCGGCCTCGACCAGGGCCAGCGATTGGCGCGGCGCCAGCGCGATGCGTTCGAGAAGCGCCAGCCGCGGCTGGCGCGGACGGGCTGCCCGCAGCCGTCCCAACAGCCAGCCGGCCAAGCCGCCAATCTGGCCCCTGCCCCGCTGCGCTCTCTCGTTCTGTTCCTGTTTCATCAAATCAGGCTCCTCAGACCAGCCGGGTCACGCGCACCGCCAACTTGGAATCGTCGACGATCTCAAACTCGCTCCAGGCCAGTTGCACCTTGCCGGAGGTTAGCGGCACATCGTCGCCGTGACCCCACTCGGTCTCGATCACCTGCCCCGGTTCAATCACCAGCAGGTTCCGCACCCTGAAATCCCGCACCGCGACCGCCACATTCAACTCGACCGGAAGCCGCGCCAGCGGCGCGCTCAACCGCAGCAAGCTGTCTTCCCCCGGCAGATGCGGCGAAGCCACCAGCGCCTGTTCGGCGGCAATCGCCGCCGCGCTCGCCGCGTCGGGCGGCTGCGCCGGCGCAATGGGTGGCGGCGGCGGTGGATGAACGGTTGCCATGCGCCGTAATTGGAAGCAGAAAGGTGACCAGAAGCGCGACAAACGGATTGGAACGGCTTAAGAAATGCGTCCGGCCAGCATTTCCGCATCCGGTCGGCCTTTCCCGCTTTTATGTGCGTGGAACTCACCGGCTGCTTCGCTGTTACACTGGAATGAACGCGGTTTCCGCGGGTCGCATCAGGCCCGCAACCGCCTCCATTCACCCGGCCCTGATACTGGGTGCCCCACCCACGCCGCGTTTTTGTTTTTGCGGCTAGGGTGGGAAGCGATTATCTCGCTCTACTGGCCGGAGCCATGATCGAGGTTGAAGATTATGCCGAAAGAGAATGACAAATCGAGTTTTACGGGAACTAGCCTGCGCCTGAAAATCGGTCTGGCCGAGATGCTCAAAGGCGGCGTCATCATGGACGTGATGAACGTCGAGCAGGCCCGCATCGCCGAGGAGGCCGGAGCTACCTCGGTGATGGCTCTGGAGCGCGTCCCCGCCATGATTCGCGCCGAGGGTGGCGTGGCCCGCATGGCCAAACCAGCGCTTATCAAGCAGATCATTCAGGCGGTCTCGATTCCGGTCATGGCCAAGGCCCGCATCGGCCACTTCGCCGAGGCGCAGATTTTGCAGGAGTTGGGCGTCGACTTCATCGACGAGAGCGAGGTCCTCACCCCCGCCGACGAGGCCCATCACATCGACAAGCACGCCTTCACTACGCCCTTTGTCTGCGGCGCGCGCAATCTGGGCGAGGCCCTGCGCCGCATCGCCGAAGGCGCGGCCATGATCCGCACCAAGGGCGAAGCCGGCACCGGCGACGTGGTTCACGCCGTGCAACACATGCGCCAGATTACCCGCGAGATGCGTGCCCTCACCGTCCTCACCGAGCAGGAACTTTACGCCGCCGCCAAGGAGCACCAAGCCCCTTACGAACTCGTCCGCATGGTTGCCAAGACCGGCAAGCTCCCCGTCCCCAACTTCTCCGCCGGCGGCATCGCCACCCCCGCCGACGCGGCTCTGATGATGCAACTCGGTGCCGAGGCCATCTTCGTCGGCTCCGGAATCTTTATGAAGGAGCGCGCCACGCCTTTGGATGTCGAGAACGATCCCGCCGAGCGCGAGGAGGCCGTCAGCCGCGCCAAGGCCATCGTCCAGGCCACCACCCACTTCAACGATCCCAAGATCCTCGCCGAAGTCAGCGAGCAGGTCACCGGCACCATGAAGGGCCTGGCCGCCGCCTCCATCGACGAGTCCCAACTCTTGCAGACGCGCGGCTGGTAGCCACCTGCGGTGGGGCCAACCGCTCGCTATCCGCTCGCACTGGTTTCCTTGCTTCCCACCCTTGCGCTAGAATAAAGCGCAAGGGTGGAGTAGCAGGCATCCACCGTCGAAGTTCATTATCAGTGGCGTTCAAATGACTGGTAGACGCTGTTATCAATGCGAAATTGAAAATCCGCCTGACCAATCATTCTGCGGAAACTGCGGAGCCGCACTCGTACTCAAAGATTTCATCTCAGTGCAGGTGAGCAAAGAACTTGCAAACTCGATTCGTGATCGAGACGTTGTAGAAACAGAAAGCGCGATTAAAGTATTCGAAAAGGCTTATGGATGGGCGATAGGCGTTGCGGGAATTCTAGCAGTTCCTATTTTACTCGTAATAACGCTTCTAGGTTGGCTAGGATGGAAGGAGTTCAACCTCTCAAAATCGGCACAGAGCGCCAAGGAACAGATTGAGAGCACTGTCAATACCGCACGTAGCGACATCAGTCAAGCGTCCGCGAAGTCCATAGGTGAGGTTCAGAAAGAATCCGGTAAGACGATCGAAGCCAATCGCGATTCTGCCACAACTGCTATTCGACTCTCCAACGATATGAAACTCGCTGCATCTACGACAAGAAACGAACTCAAAAGTGAAGCGACCTCCGTTCGGACGGAAGTAGCAAATGCCACATCGGAACTGGAGGCTGCGAAAAAGTTACGGCCTGAATTCGACAGGCTGCGTTCTCAACTCGCACAAACTTCTTCTGAGCTGAATGCTCAGCAGAAGAAAATCTCTAGCTCTGAAGAGTTTGTCAAACATGTATTTGGAACTCATGTGAGTTATACTTTTACTTTTAGCCCTGTAAAACCACAAAATGAAATTGGATCCGCTGAACCTGTCGGAAATTCAGATTCTATAAACAACGCAATTGTGGTTAAGACTAAGGAAGCGACCTCGACTGTGGTCTATATGCTTGTGCCATATCTTCCGATAGATGGAACTCTGCAATTGCAGCGTAAGAATTTGTTGGCACCACCGAATTCCTATCTTGTCTTTCACAATCTAATTATCTTGTTTTATGGTGACCCGCCAGATACTCTCAAAGATAGCCCACTTTTTGTATCATTCTTTCCGGATAAGACTTATAAAGACACTATCAGTACAATTGTTCTTCGCAACGAGAGAATTTATGCAGACGGCGAACCAATGCCTAAGTACGGTCAGGTGGACCCTGACTTTAAGGGAAACAAGTGGATGCCTGCTCCGCAAAAACCAGCAGTCCATGAACCTATTCCTAAGAAGGTTACTCCAGACAATTCCAAAGAACAATCTCTGCCGTCTAAAGGATGATTAAGTTATTGTGGCGGGTGGCCCCATCCTTCGCTTTTTCTAGCGAAGGGTGGTAAACCGTCCTTGTTCGTTCCCCGAGCCTAAGGCGGCTGCCGCACCGCAGGTGCCCGAAGGCCGCTGGCCCTACCGTAGGTGGCCACTTGACATGTACGGTGATACCGTACATAATAAATATGTGAGGCGCCATGCAGCTGGTCCGGTTTCGCTACAAGGGCATGGGGCAGTTCTACGAAGACGGAAACGCCCGTTCCGTGCCTCCCGCAATGGCCGATAAGTTGAGCAAGCTGCTTTTCGCCATCGAAACCGCCGAGACGCTGGAGCAACTCGGCAAGTTTCCCGGCTGAAAGCTGCATCCGCTCAAAGGTGATCTCAAGGGATTCTGGAGCATGACCGTAACCGGAAACTGGCGATTGATCTTCCGCTACGACGAAGATGCCAATGCCGCCAGCGACATTGACCTGATCGACTACCACTGAGGAGAATGCCCATGAAGAACCCGCCCCATCCAGGCAGCCTGATTAAGACCGAAATCATCGAAGCGCTCGGCCTCAGCGTAACAAGGGCAGCGGAGATTCTGCAGGTGCGCCGCGCCACGCTCTCCGATCTTCTCAACGGCAACTCCGCACTCACACCCGATATGGCGCTGCGCATCGAAAAGGCGTTCGGCCCGGAGATGGACCACCTTCTTCGCATGCAACTAGCCTACGACGTGTCAAAGACCAGGGAGTACGCAAAGAACATCTCCATCGAGCGGTACGTTCCGGCTTAAATTCTGCTTAGCCGGCCACCCCATCCTTCGCCTTTTTCCAGTGACGGGAGGTAAACCGCCCCTATTCATTCCCTAAATCGAAGGCCTTTGCCTGGACGGCCAGTCCTTTGCAGATAATTACCTCCATTTCCGACACACTATTCCTATGGCTGCTCCAGGCATCACTCAACTTCGCATGGCAGTCGCGAAGGCTCTCACCCAGCCCTCCGCCCAGCGCCGCGCAGACCCCGTCATCGACGCCTCTCCCGGTCCCTCGCCCCTCGACCACCCCGCCATCGCCCTCTGCATGGCCGCCTACGAGCGTGCTCGTCTCTCCGCCCGCAGCCGCCACAAAAGCGAATTCGAGTCCAGTCAGGAAGCGCTGGCCGCCTACAAGGCGGCTATGCCCGCCCTCATCAGCCGCCAGAACATCTCCGATTTCATCGTCTGTGTCGCCTATGCCGACCTGCGTGGCCTTATCTACGCCTCGGACACCGATCACCTGCTCAACATCGCCCGCACCGCGCGTCTCCTGCACACCGCCCGCTCCGCACCCATGCGGAAGCCCTCCACTGGCGCCCATCCTTCCCGCTCCGCTCCGGCCTCGCCCGCAACTGCGCAAAACACCGTCGAATCGCCGCCACCGGATCTGCAAGCCACTAAAAATTCATGAGTTAGCGCATCAGTTTGCGAAAAATGCAACTGAAGTTTTCCCCATTTTCGCCTTTTAGGCCGCAAGCCAAATTCGATAACATCATTTTAATCAACAACATAACTATTCCGAAGTGACCCAAAAAGGCGAAACCCAGGCGCGGGAATTCATGCGGATGTGCCGAATTCCACAAACCCCGATTCCCCACACCGAAAGCCCGCGCTGAGCTTCTCGCAATCGGCCAAGACGACCGGTAAAGGGGAGCG
>Ga0181536_10007177_pt1 | contig 11007 bp, 10 predicted proteins | sample PEATcosm2014_Bin_41_FD_121105 | JGI IMG/M metagenome (GOLD analysis project Ga0181536, IMG submission 121105) | Peatland microbial communities from MTU Mesocosm Facility, Houghton, MI, USA - PEATcosm2014_Bin17_60_metaG | ecosystem: Environmental > Terrestrial > Soil > Wetlands > Peat | place...
CCGTTACGGTCGATCTTCGTTAACGACAACCAAAGGGTTGCCCCGGTACGGGTAGTGGGCTATAGTGGTACTCAGTGGATGGCAATGGTGCCTAGTGGAGTATCCTTTTGGCAGCGGATCGGCCCCTGTTCACCGGCTCGGTCGAACATAGCCTTGACGACAAAGGCCGGCTTGTCGTGCCCGCCCGCTTCCGGGAACGCCTCGGCTCCGGCTTTTTCGTAACGATCGCCGAGCCCGACCCCTGCCTGGCGCTCTACCCCGCCTCGATCTGGAACGAGTTCTGCGCGCGGCTTGAAGCCGCACCGGTGAAGGACGCCCGCTACCGGGCGTTCGTGCGCCATCTGTTCGCCCATACCGAGGAGCTCTCGTGCGATAACCAGGGCCGGCTCGTGCTGCCGCCGGTGCTGCGCGCCTGGGCGGGGATCGAGAAGGACGTCACCTCGATCGGTTCGCTGACCCGGGTCGAGGTGTGGGCGAAGGACCGCTACGCGTTGGCGAGCGCCGGCGCCGGCGACACGACCGATTTCCGCTCCGAGCTCGGACTGTATTAGTGGGTGCCGCCACATACGCCGGTTCTTGCAACCGAAGCGCTCGATGCTCTGGCGATCGTTGCGGACGGAACGTACGTCGACGCGACCTTCGGCGCGGGCGGTCACACGCGACTGATCCTCGAGCGATTGGGACCGCACGGACGGACGATCGCTTTCGATGCCGATCCGCTGGCGGCGACGCACGTGCCGAAGGATCCGCGCCTTTCCTTAATACATTCGAATTTCCGGCTGCTCGCCGACGAGCTGCGCGAACGCGGGATCACCGCCGTGGACGGCGTGCTCTACGACCTGGGCGTGAGCTCGATGCAGCTCGATGACCCGGCGCGCGGCTTCTCGTTCCGGGCCGACGCGCCGCTCGACATGCGCCTCGATCCGACGCGCGGCGAGACGGCGGCCGACTACATCGCATCGCACGACGAGACCGAGCTGGCCGACGCGATCTTCCGCTTCGGCGAAGAACGCAACTCGCGCCGCATCGCGCGCGCGCTCAAGGCCAAGCTTCCCCGCACCACCGGCGAGCTGGCGGCACTCGTCGCCGGAGCGGTTCACGTGAGCGGCAAGCGCGAGCGGATCCACCCGGCGACCAAAACGTTTCAGGCGCTGCGCATCGCCGTCAACGATGAGCTCGGCGCGCTGCGCGAGAGTTTGGCCGGCACCGCCGGCATCGTGCGTCCCGGCGGCCGCATCGCGGTCATCAGCTTTCACTCGCTCGAAGACCGCATCGTGAAGCGCTTCTTCCGCGAAGACGCGCGCTTGCTGCCGCTCACGCGTAAGCCCATCGTGCCGAGCGATGACGAGATTTCCACCAATCCCCGGGCGCGCAGCGCGAAACTGCGCGTCGCCACCGTTGAAAGTGAGGTAGCCGCGTGATTGCGCACAAAGCGGTCCCGCAGGCCAAACCGCCGGCCCGCGTCCACGTTCGCGCGCGCGAAGCCGCGCGCCGGCGCGGGCGCCGCACGCGCCTGCAACACTACGCGATGCCGGCCCGCATCGCGATTGCGTTTGCGATCGGCCTGGTCCCGGTGATGATCTACGTGCTCTTGATGGGCAATCTCACCGCCCTCAACTACTCGCTCGCGCAAGTGACCGAGCAGAAGAGTACATTGCTCGAAGAGACCAATCAACTCGACGATCGCATCGCGCAGTTGGAGTCGCGCGAACGGCTCGCCGGCGTGGCCTCACGGCTGCACATGCACGATCCGCGCGTGTATGCCGTAGTCGACGTTCCGAACCCGGCACCGGCGCCGGCGTCCAACGGTATCGCGTTCCTGGGCGCTTTCTTCCACCGTTAAATGGCCGACCGGGCGTTCGCGCGCGTTCCCGTCGTACGCGCGAAGCTCGCTATTCTCGCGACGCTTCTTGTTTCCGCATGGCTGACGTACCGTCTGTGCGACGTGCAGATTCGGCAGAGCGGCACGCTCTCGCGCCTCGCGCTCTCGCAGCACAGCGAAACCGTCGATGAATTCGCCAAGCGCGGGTCGATTCTCGACCGCGATGGTAACGTGCTGGTCCGTTCGCTGCCGTCGGAGAGCGTCTATGCGGTGCCGACCTCGATCGACGCAGCGAACGTGCCCGCGATCGCCGCCAAGCTCTCGCCGATCTTGGGCTATTCGACCGACCGGCTCGAGGCGGCGCTGAGCGAACGCACGCCGTTCCGCTACCTCAAACGGAAGATCCCGCACTCGGTCGCCGAGCGCGTGCAGGCACTCAACATCGACGGCATCGGTCTCAAGGACGAAGACACGGGGCTGCGCTATGCACCGTCGGGCCGGCTCGCGTCGACCGTGCTGGGATTCGTCGGCACGGATGAAAACGGGCTCGCCGGCCTCGAGTACTCCTTCGACGACTACCTGCGCGGAACGCCGGGCAAGACGCGCGTCGAGGCCGACGAGTTCGGCCGGCCGATCCCGTTCGGCGACTACAGCGTCGTCGAGCGCGCGGTGCCGGGCCGCAGGCTCGTCCTCACGCTCGATTCCTACCTCCAATTCGAAGCCGAGCAACAGATCGGCGTCGCGATGAAGATGTGGCATGCGAAGAGCGCGACCGCGATCGTGATGGACGTGCACACCGGTGAGATCCTGGCGATGGCGAACGCGCCGGACTTCGATCCCAATCACTTCGCCACCGCGTTGCCGGACGCGTGGCGCGACCGGGCGGTGGCGGATGCCTACGAACCGGGCTCGACGTTCAAGCTGATCACTGCCGCCGCCGCGCTCGAGAGCGGCAAGGTGACGATGCGGTCGCGCTTTCCGGCGCGCGATCAGCTCGAGGTCGGCGGTCACGTGATTCACAACGCCGAGGACGGCTTCATGGCCGGCACCGGAAGTACCGAAACGCTCGAACAGATCGTCGCCTACTCGCACAATGTCGGCGCGGCCGAGGTCGGCATGCGCATCGGCGCGCCGGCGCTCTACGCGATGATCCGCAAGTTCGGCTTCGGCGACTACACGCACGTGGAGGTCGACGGCGAGAACCGCGGCATCGTGCCGCCGGTCTCGGATTGGAGCGGCAGTTCCGTCGCGACGATCTCGTTCGGTCACGGTGTCTCGACGACTCCGATCGCGCTGACGCGCGCGTACGCGGCCATCGCCAACGGCGGAATCCTGTTGCGTCCGCGGCTCGTGCACGCGCTCGAAGATGCCGACGGCAAGGCGCTCTACACCTACGGACCGGAGATCGAAGGCCGTGCGATCAGCGCGGCGACCGCCGCCAAGCTGCGCCGGATCTTGCGCTCGGTCGTCGTGTGGGGCACCGGCAATCCCGCCGCGCGCGTGCCGGGATATACGACCGCCGGCAAGACGGGCACGGCGCAAGTCGTCGAAAACGGACGCTACGAGCCGGGCGAGTACGTCGGCTCGTTCATCGGCTACGTGCCGGCCGATGCGCCGCGCTACGTGATCTTCGTCAAGATCGAGCGCCCGCGCGGCCAGTATTACGGCGCGGTCGTCGCGGCGCCGGTCTTCGCCGATCTCGCGCGGGCCGTGATGCTGAACGCGGACGTCATGCCCAGCGCCGCGCCGCGCTTGGTTCGCCGGCCGCCGAAGGCGAAGAGCGCACGATGATGCGAGAGCTACGGCTGTTGCTCGACGCACTGAGCGCGCCGCGTATCGTCGGAACGCTGCCCTCGACGATCTCGGGAATCGCCGTCGATTCGCGCACGGCACAACCCGGGAGCCTTTTCGTTGCCGTCCGAGGCGAGCGTGTCGACGGACACCGGTTCGCGAGAGGTGCGGTCGCGCGCGGTTCGTCGGCGCTGGTCGTCGAGCGCGAGCTCGACGTCGACGTGCCGCAGGTGATCGTCGAGGACACGCGCCTCGCGATCTCGCGTCTGGCCGACACGTTTTACGATCACCCCTCGCACGCGCTGACGGTCTTCGGCGTGACCGGTACCAACGGCAAGACGACCACCACCTATCTCCTGCGCTCGATCGTCGAGGCGGCGGGCGTGCCGTGCGGCGTGATCGGCACGCTGGGCGGCGTCTTCGGCGACGATACCTGGGCGCTCGAGAACACGACGCCGCTGGCCGTCGAACTGCACCGGTTGCTGGCCGAGATGCGGGCCCGCGGCGCGCGCGCCGTGGCGATGGAAGTGTCGTCGCACGCGCTCGCGCTCGGTCGTGTCGACGACGTTCGTTTTCGCGCCGCCGCGCTGACCAACGTCACGCGCGATCATCTCGACTTCCACGGCACGCTGGCGCACTACGTCGCGGCCAAGCGCCGGTTGTTCGACCTGGCGTCGCTCGCCGTGCTCAACGTCGACGATGCGGTCGGCCGGACGTTCGCCGGCGAGTTCGTCGCCGCCACGACCTATGCCATCGACCGCAACGCGCAACTCCGGGCCACCAACGTCGTGCTCGAGGGCAACCGCACGCGCTTCGAAGCCGGCGGCATGCAGCTCGAGATCGCGCTGCCCGGGCGCTTCAACCTCGCCAACGCGCTGGCCGCGATCGGCCTCGCGCGGGCCGGCGGCTTCGACGACGAGTCGATCGTGCGCGGTTTGGCCGCCGCGCGCGCCGTGCCGGGCCGCATGGAGCGCATCGGCGCGTTCGGGATCGATGCGATCGTCGACTACGCGCACACGCCGGACGCGCTGGCCAACGTGTTGCGCGCCGCGCGGGAAACGACGCGCGGCCGGCTGATCGTCGTGTTCGGCTGCGGCGGCGACCGCGATCCCGGCAAGCGCGTCGAGATGGGGCGGATCGCCGCCGCAGCGGCCGACGCCGTCATCGTGACCTCCGACAACCCGCGCGGCGAAAATCCGGCCGCGATCGCCGCCGCGGTCGCCGACGGCATCGTGGCCGAGGTGATCCTCGACCGGCGCACGGCGATTCGCCGCGCGATCAACGATGCGCGCGCCGGCGACACGGTCGTGGTCGCGGGCAAAGGGCACGAGACCTATCAGATCGTCGGCGAGGAACGCTTGCCGTTCGACGACCGCGACGAAGTGCGCAGCGCGTTCTCGCTGCGTTCGGGAGCGCTCCGCGCGTGAGGTTGCCGACGAACGAGGCGATCGCCGCGCTGGGCGGGAGCGTCGTCAATCGCGATCGCTTGCCGGCGACGATCGCCGTCTCCACCGACACGCGCGCGATTCGGCCGAGCGAAACGTTTCTCGCGCTGCGCGGCGAACGTTTCGACGGCCATCGCTTCGTCGCCGATGCGGTGGCGCAAGGCGCGTCGGCCGCGATCGTCGACGACGCCGGCAGCTTGCCGGACGGCGCGGCCGGGATCGTCGTCGCCGACACCCTGGCGGCGTACCTCGCGCTCGCCCGGCTGGCTCGCGCACGCGTGCGCGGACCGGTGATCGCGGTGACCGGGAGTACCGGCAAGACGACGACCAAAACGTTCGCGCTGCAGGCGTTCGAAGCCGCGGGCCGGCGTGCGACGGCCACGCCCGAAAACGAGAACAACGAAATCGGCGTGGCGAAGTTCTTGCTCTCGCTCGAAGACGGCGACGAACGCGTCGCGATCGTCGAATTCGGGGCGCGCAAGTACCGCGATCTCGAGCCGCTCGTCGCGGCCGCGCAGCCCACCGTCGCCGTGCTCACCAACGTCGGCGAGGCGCATCTCGAAATCGTGGGCAGCCGCGAGCGGCTGGCCGAGACGAAGTGGGGCATCTTCGCCGGCGGCGCGCAGGCGGTGCTGAATCTGGCCGACGACGTCTCGCGCGGCCGCGCGAGCACGTTGGCGCAGCCGCCGGTTTGGTTCGGCATCGACGCCGAACGCCCGGCCGGCGCGGCCCGCGCCGTGATCGTGCGCGTCGACGACGTGCTCGCGATTGCCGGCGGCGACGTGCGCGCGCTCGCGCTGCAGATCGACGTTCCGGGCGATTACAACCGACGCAATCTCGCGGCGGCCTTGGCCGCGGCGTGGGCCGCCGGAACCGATCCGGCCGCCGTTACGTCGGCGGCGCCGCAATTCGCGTTGCCGCACGGCCGCTACGAGCGCACGCACATCGCCGGCGGTCCGACCGTGATCTACGACGCGTACAATGCGTCGATGAGCGGCGCGCTGGCGACGCTGGCGGCGTTCGCGCGCGAACGCGCGGTGGGGCGGCGCATCGCGGTGCTCGGCAGCATGGCCGAACTGGGCGCCGAAGCGCCGCAGATGCACGAGCGCGTGGGCGCTGCGGCGGCCGTAGCGGCCGACGTCGTGCTGGTCGGGGGCGCGTTCGCGGCAGCACTTGCTGCCGGCGCACGCGGCACGGGTCTGGCCGCGGACGCGCTGATCGCCTACCAAACGAACGACGAGGCGATCGCTTGGCTGCGCGAGCATGCCGGCCCCGACGACGTCGTGCTGCTCAAGGGCTCGCGCATGTACCGCATGGAGCAGATCGTGGCGGGGTTGTCGGCGTGATTCCGCAGGCCATTCACGAGCCGACGCTCCCCGAGGGCCTGGTGGCGATTCCGGTGCGCACGCGTCTGATCGTCCAAGGCGACGACCTTGCGGCGCTGATGCGCGATGCGCTGCACGGTCTCGCGCGGCCGGGCGACGTCGTTGCGGTTGCGGAGACGGCGGTGGCGATCGCGCAAGGACGCTTCATCGGCGCCGAGACGATCCGGCCGTCGCGTCTCGCGCGCGTCTTGGCGCGCCGCGCCGGCGCCCTGGCGACGATCAACCAGCCCGAATCGCTGCAGCTGGTGATCGATCAGGTCGGCGCGTGGCGCGTGCTCGGTGCGGCGGTGCTGCAGGTCGCGGGCCGGGCGATCGGCCGGCGCGGCGTGTTCTACGCGTTGCTCGGCGAAGCGATCGCAGCGATCGACGGTTATACCGGCACGCTGCCGCCGTACGAGCGCGCGATCGTGCTCGGGCCGGCCGAGCCGGACCGCGTCAGCACGGAGCTCGCCGCGGCGCTCGATCTGCACGTCGCGATCGTCGACGCGAACGATCTGCGCCGCGCGAAAGCGCTCGGCGCGTCGCCGGGCGTGGTGCGCGACGCGGTCGAACGCGCGCTGCTCGGCAATCCGGCCGGGAACGGCGACGAGCAGACGCCGCTGGTGATCCTGGCCTGGCGCGGCACCGGACCGCATCCGTTGGTGAAGCGGGTTCGGGCTCCAGGGGAGCTCGAACCCACGTGACCGCACAACTGCCGATCGCGTTTCTCGCGGCGTTCGCGCTGGTCGCGGTGCTCGCCCCGGCATGGATCCGTTATCTCCGTCGCCGCGCGCTACAGCAGCACGCCTACGAAGACGCGCCGCAGACGCATCAGAAGAAGACCGGGACGCCGACGCTCGGCGGCGTGCTCTTTCTGGTCGCACCGCTGGTTGCGCTCGCGCTCGCCCGCGACGCGCTCGCGCTGGCCTACGGTTTCCTGATCGCCGGCTCGCTGGCGATCGGCTTCATCGACGACACGCTGGCGATTCGCAGCGGCCAGAACCGCGGTTTGCGCGCGCGCACGAAATTTCTCGCGACCGCCGTGGTCGGCGCGGCGTTCCTGAGCGCCGTCGGCGAACTCGCGCCCGATGCGCACGCGCTGCTCTTCATCGGTCCGGTCCCGTACTGGCTGTGGTACGCGCTCTCGCTCGCGGTGATCCTCGCGACGACGCACGCGGTCAACCTCACCGACGGTCTCGACGGCTTGGCGTCGGGCACGATCGTTCCGCCGCTCGCCGTCTTGGCCTTCATCGCGGTGCGGCAAGATGCGACGAGCACCGCAATCGTGGCGGTCGCGCTGCTCGGCGCGGTGCTCGGGTTCTTGATCTACAACCGCCACCCGGCGAAAATCTTCATGGGCGACACGGGTTCGCTGGCGCTGGGAGCGGCGCTGGCCGGAGCGGCGATCCTCACCGGCGCACAACTGCTGCTGTTACTCATCGGTGGCGTCTTCGTGGCCGAAACGTTATCCGTCATCATTCAGGTTACATCGTACAAGACCACCCGGCGCCGCGTGTTCCGCATGAGCCCGCTGCACCATCACTTCGAATTGGGCGGCTGGCCCGAAACGCGCGTTACGTCGTCGTTTTGGCTCGCTTCACTGTTCCTGGGAATCATCGGCTTCGTCATCGTGGTGAGAGCATGAACATACCGATCTCCAGCGTCCGCTTCGATCAGAACGAGCGCGTTCTCGTCATCGGCCTCGGCCGCAGCGGGCGGGCCAGCGTCGCCGTCTTGCAGCCGCGCGTGGCCCAAGTCTACGCCACCGACGAAGGCCCGCCGGCCGCGCTCGCTCCCGCGCTGGCCGAGCTCGCAGCCGCCAGCGTGCCGTTCGTCGCGCCCGAAGCGCTCGGTGACGTGCTGCCGAAGGTCACGGTCGCGGTGCTCTCGCCGGGCATCCCGCTCAACGGCGAGCTGGTGCGGCGCATTCAAGCCGCCGGCGTGCCGGTGTTCAGCGAAGTCGAGGTGGCGTATCGCATCTGCAAGGCGCCCATCGTCGCGCTGACCGGGACGAAGGGCAAGTCGACGACGACCGCGCTGATCGGTGCGATCTTCCGCGCGGCCGGCTACACGACGTACGTCGGCGGCAACATCGGCAACGCGCTGATCGGCGAAACTGCGATCGCCAAACCCGAGGATTGGGTGATCGCCGAGGTTTCCTCGTTCCAGCTCGAATCGATCCGCTCGTTCAAACCGCGCATCTCGTGCATCATCAACATCACGCCCGATCACCTCGACCGCTATCATTCGATGGACGAGTATGCCGAAGCGAAGTTCCGCATCTTCGCCAATCAAGGTCCGGGCGACACGTTCGTCGGCAACCTCGACGATCCGATCGTCGCCGGGGCGCCCGGCGAGGACAACACGCGCATTCGCGCCCGCGCGCTCTGGTTCTCGCGCGAGCCGCACCGTCAGAGCACGCTCTACATGCGCAACGAGCAGACGATCGTCTACGCGCCGCCGACCGGCGATCCGCGGCCGATCGAGATCATGGCCGCGGCCGACGTGCCGCTGCACGGCGCGCACAACGTCGACAACGCGATGGCGGCGATCCTGGTCGGCCTCGCGGCCGGGCTCGACCGCAGCGCGATCGTCGCCGGCGTGCGCGGATTCAAGCCGCTGCACCATCGCCTCGAAACCGTCGTCGAGCGCGACGGCGTGCTCTACGTCGACGACTCGAAGGCGACGAATCCCGGCGCCGTCATCGCGGCCCTGCGCTCGTTCGACCGCCCGATCGTGCTGATCGCCGGCGGCAAGTCCAAGGGCACCGAGTTCGCCGAGATGGGCAAGGTGATCTCGTCGCGCACCAAAGCGGTCGTGCTGATCGGCGAGGCCGCGCCGGAGATCGCGAAGCACGTCAAGCGCGCGACGGTCGCGCGGGCCGGATCGATGGACGAGGCCGTCGCCACGGCCGCTTCGTTCGCCGAAGCCGGTGACGTCGTGCTGCTCTCGCCCGGCTGTGCGTCCTTCGACATGTTCGCCTCGGCCGAAGCGCGCGGCGAGGCGTTCGTCGAGGCGGTGAACGGGGCGGCGAGTGTACGCTAGGGCCACGCACGCCGGCGGCGGCGCGCCGCCGCAAACCGCGCGTTTGCGGACCGGCCTCGCGCCGCCCGACCCGTGGCTCTTCGCCACCGTCGCCGGACTGATCGCGATCGGTCTCGTGATGGTGTTCAGCGCGTCGAGCGCGACCGCGTACGCCATCTATCACGACACCGCCTACTTTCTCAAACGCCAGCTCGTGTGGCTCCTGATCGGCGGCGCGTTCGCCTACGCGGCGTACCGCATCGACTACACGAAGCTCAAGCGCATCTCGCCGGCGCTGGTCGGCGTCACGGTCGTGCTGCTGGCGCTCACGCTCGTGCCGCACGTCGGATTGCAGACCGGCGGCGCGCGGCGCTGGCTGGGCGGCGGCTTCGTCAGCTTCCAGCCTTCGGAGCTGGCCAAGCTCACGCTGGTGCTGTTCCTCGCGGCGAAGCTCTCGACGATCGGGCCGACGATCCGTTCGCTCGTGCGCGGCGTCGTACCGGCGCTGCTCGTCTCGGCGCTGCTCGCCGTGCCGATCTTGCTCGAGCCCGACATGGGCACCGCGAGCCTCGTGATGTTCACCGCCTTCGGCATGCTGTTCTGTGCCGGCGCACGGATCGAGCACCTCGCGCTCGCGGTCTTGGCGCTGCTGCCGCCGGTCGCGCTCGCGGTCGGTGCGAGCGCCTACAAGCGCGCGCGCATCCTGGCCTTCATCGATCCGTGGAAGGACGCGCAGAACACCGGCTTCCACATCGTGCAGTCGCTGCTCGCGCTCGGCAGCGGGGGGATCTTCGGTTTGGGCTTGGGCGCATCGCGCCAGAAGTTCTTCTATCTGCCCGAGGCGCACACCGACTTCATCTTCGCCGTGCTCGGTGAGGAGTTGGGTCTGCTCGGCACGATGATCGTGCTGATGCTCTTCGCCGCGTTCGCGATCCGCGCGTTCATGCTCGCCCAGCGCGCCGCCGACCGTTTCGGCTTCTTCCTGATCGTCGGCTGCGCGCTCCTGATCGTGATTCAAGCCTTCATCAACATCGGCGTCGTCACTTCGTCGTGGCCGGTGACCGGTGTGCCGCTGCCCTTCATCTCGTTCGGCGGCACCTCGCTGATCGTCAGCCTGGTCGCGACAGCTTTGATCATGAACGTTGCGCGGCGTTCCCACTAACCCCGCAACCCTGCGCGTCGCGTTCGCCGGGGGCGGAACGGGCGGCCACATCTACCCGGCGCTGGCGATCGACGACGCGATCCGGGCCGAGTACGATCCCGAGCACTACGAGCCGCGCTTCTTCGGCAACCGCCATGGGCTCGAGGCGCAGCTCGTCACGACGATGCCGCTGACGTTCGTGCCGAGCGCCGCGTTGCAACGCAAGCTCTCGCTGCGCACGCTCGTGACCCTGTGGAGCAACCTGGTCGGGATCGTGGTGGCGCTGGCCGCGCTGCGTTCGTTCCGGCCGCTGATGGTCGTCGCGACCGGCGGCTACGTGTGTTTCCCGGTCGTCGTCGCGGCGCGCATATTGAGAGCGCTGGGCGGCTTGCGCTGCGGGATCGCGCTACTCGAGATCAA
>Ga0181536_10007182_pt1 | contig 11003 bp, 14 predicted proteins | sample PEATcosm2014_Bin_41_FD_121105 | JGI IMG/M metagenome (GOLD analysis project Ga0181536, IMG submission 121105) | Peatland microbial communities from MTU Mesocosm Facility, Houghton, MI, USA - PEATcosm2014_Bin17_60_metaG | ecosystem: Environmental > Terrestrial > Soil > Wetlands > Peat | place...
AGCCCGCCGGCCTGCGTCCGGTGGACCGGCGAGGGCGCCGGTCCGCGGGCGAGGGCGCCCGCCCCACAAAGGCGCGTCTTCATCATCTTTGGTGGCCCGCAGGGCCATGGGGCACTCCCTGACAGTCGCGGCTCAGTAGGCCTTCCAGAATCAGTGCGACTATTACCGAGCCGCGACCGTAAGGGAGCGGTTCCCCCCTTATCAGTGTGTGATAATGATAAGCAATGGAGCGTGATGCGTCTCTGGACGTCCTGCTCGAATTGGACGGGCAGATATTGGTCATCGACCCGGAGAGCAGGCATTGGGTCCGGTTCGCTGTCCGCCGCGTTCCGGCGAGCGACGCGAAGCCGCATGGCCTAGACTACTCGCTGACGCTGCATGGTCCCGATGGCGAACGTTTGATCGGGTTCGATAATGCGCATCCGGCGAGGAGCCGTTCGGGTCCGGGCGGAAAACCCGGCCCGGCGTACGATCACAAACACCGCCTGCAGACGCTGCGCCCGTACGAGTATAAAGACGCGGCGACGCTGCTCGCCGACTTCTGGTCGGCAGTAGACGCCGTCCTCCGCGAGAAAGGAATAGTGCCATGAAAACCCTCAAGATCGGAATCGCCTCTTATGAGGACATGAAGGCGCGAACGATGGCGATTGCGCGGGGCGAACTCAAACCGAAACCCGCAGATCCCAAAGTGTGGTTTACATCAACCGAGAGTTTTGCAAAGGTCTTGTCGAACAAGAACCGCGCCCTGCTCGCGACGATCGCGGCGACACATCCAGCTTCACTGCAGGAGTTGGCTGGGCGTACCGGTCGCAAGGCATCCAATCTGTCCCGGACCTTGAAGACAATGGAACATTATGGCTTCGTGCGGCTTCATCGCGGAGAGCGCGGACGGCTCCGGCCGGAGGTGCCGTATCAATCGATCTCTCTCGAACTGCCTTTCACCGTTTGAGGCTGATCTCCTTGGTGGACCAAGAATAAGCTATATCGTCGCGCGACAACGGCAACCGCGTGAGGAGGTGATTGGATGGCCTGGCTGCGAAAGGGGCACTTAGCAATTTGTCCTTGTTGGGCGGGCCCGTGGCCATTCAGGGCCGTACACAAGCGCTGCAGCAGACGCAGCAAACCGGAAGATACTACGACATAAAAGTGAGCTACCTCGGGTGAAACGCCTGGGGACGAGTCTGTCCGTGAACGCGCCCGGCCGCCGGCTGAATTACCGCCAATCCTGCGCGCCGTGGTGGATGTGCAGAACCTCGCCCGCTTCAGCTTTCACCACGTAGACCACGACGTAGGGGAGCGGCGTAAGCGCCAGTTCTCTCGTGCCGCTTCGATGGCCGGGTCTGCCCCGGTGCGGTGAGGTTTTGAGGGAGCGGATACGCTGGTAGATGGTCCGGACGGTCGGTTCCGCGAAATGCGGGTGGTGCTGTTGAAGGTAGTTCTTGATGCTCTCCAAATCTTCGGCGGCTGGAACCGTCTAACGAATGCGCATCAGGGCCTGAACATGGCCTCAAGGCGGGCGTCCATTTCTTCTTCTTCGATAAACTCGCCGCGCTCGGCCGCCGCGATCCCTTTTTCCACCGCGGCAAGGAAACGGGCTTCTTCGTCGAGATAACGGGCAACAACATTCGTCACCAACAGCTCGGGGACGGTGCCGGCTTTCATGGCGATCTGCGCAAGTTGCGCTTGCTGCTCGGGGGTGAAGTGTACTTCCATTCGTTCAAGATACGCGAAAGCTTCGGCTCAGGCAAGCTGCACGATGGACCGTTTGTGAAGCACCAAAGCCCGCAAGCCGCGCCCCAGGCGCTAAGATAAATTGGAATGCCCCCACGCCTGAAATACCTCTACCGCAAGCTCGGGCGCATCGAAAAGACGTTCCTCCTGTTGGTGATTCTGGCCGTTGTCCTGGCCTACGCGGTCCCGGCATCCTTCATCGGACTGCTGGTCACCTTCGCCGCCTGGATCGTGGGATTCCTGGTGGTCATCCGGCTGGCCAGAAGCGGCGTCAAGAAGCTGATCTGGCGCCTGCGCAACCGCCTCATCGTGGCCTATGCGTTCATCGCCATGGTGCCCATCGCCCTGATCCTGGCGCTGGTCCTGGTCAGCACCTACGGACTTACCGGCCAGATCGCGATCTACCTGATCAATTCGGAATTGGACCGGCGCACCAGCATTCTGAAAGGATCCGCCGCCACCATCCTCGAAACTCCTCCCGAGCGCCGGCCGGAAGTGATCCTGCGGACCCACGACTTCACCCAGCGATTTTTTCCCGCCACCGAGATCCTGCTGCGCGATGGCCGGGATGGCGGCGAATACCGGTATCCGGAGTCGTCCACCATCGGCGCCCCGCCCGCCGGATGGAAGGACGCCAATGGCATCGTGGTCAAGGAGGGCCAACTGTATAGCTGGGCCAACGCGCAGTCCGGCCAGGCCGAGGTGACCATCATGGCTCCGCTCAGCCAGGACTTTCTTTCGGGCCTGCTGCCGGGTATCGGCCAGGTGAATTTCCGGGATTTCGCAGAGTCCGGCGGCAGGCTGCGGAGCGTGCCCGCCGGGGCCGCGCCCGCCGCGCGCATTCCGCCCAAGGACAACTTCCTGGACATGCAAGTCAACGGCGTATCCCTGGTGCCCGTGGCGTTTTGGAACTCGCCGGGCAACAAGAATAACAGAGGCCTGCTGCTGGTCTACACCCGCATGTCCGCGGTGCTCGGCACGCTGTTCGGCACCAGTATCTTCCTCGGCGATATGGCCTACGGGCAGGTCATCTGGGCCCTGTTCCTGATTATCATCACCCTGTTCTTGATTGTGGAGCTGGTCGCGCTGGTGATCGGCGTGTCCCTCTCGCGCACCATTACCAGCGCCGTACACGAACTGTATCTCGGCACGCGCCGCGTGAAGGAGGGAGATTTTTCGCACCGCATACCGGTGCGCGGAAACGACCAACTGGCCGAACTGGGAGCATCGTTCAACACCATGACCGAGAACCTGGAGCGGCTCATCGTGGTGGCCAAGGAGAAGGAGCGCCTGGAGTCCGAACTGGAAATCGCGCGCGAGGTGCAAAGCCTGCTCTTCCCCAAGAACGTGCCGGGTCTGAAAACCCTCATGCTCACCGGCGTATGCAACCCCGCGCGCGTCGTCTCGGGTGACTACTACGATTTCATACGCCTCGATTCCAGCGTGGCGTTCGCCATCGGCGACGTGGCCGGCAAGGGTATCTCGGCGGCGCTGCTGATGGCCTCCATCCAGTCCACCATGCGCATGCAGCTTACGGCGGGAGAGCCCGGCATGGCCGGCAATGGCGGCGCCCCGCACCCGTTTTCCACCGCCGTGATGGTGTCGCGTCTGAACAAGCTGCTGTATGCCAATACCTCGCCCGAGAAGTATGCGACTTTTTATTTCGCCCTGTACGACGAAAAGACCCAGCTCTTGACCTACACCAACGCCGGGCATCTGCAGCCGATCCTGTTGCGCAAGGGCGTGCCCGAGCTATTGGAGGTGACCGGCACCGTGGTGGGCGCGTTCCCCTTCTCGCTCTACGAGGAAAGGACGATTCCGCTTGCGGGCGGCGACGTGCTGGTGGCTTACACCGACGGCATGATCGAGCCCGAGAACGAGTACGGCGAAATGTTCGGCGAGCAGCGGCTCACCGATTTGCTGGCCAAGAACGTGGATCGCGATTCGCCCGAAATCATCGCGCGGGTGATGGAAGCCGTCTTACAGTGGTCGGGCGACGCCGCCGAATTGTCGGACGATATGACCATGCTGGTAGCGAGGCGCCCATGAAAGTTCTGACCGCCGCACAGATGCGGGAAGTTGACCGGCGCACCATCGAAATGGGCATCCCGGGCGTGGTCCTGATGGAGAACGCCGGGCATCGCGTGGTGGAGCTGCTGGCCGAAAAGTTCGCGCCCCTGGCCGCGCAGCGCATCGCCGTTCTGTGCGGCAAAGGCAACAACGGCGGCGATGGCATGGTGGTGGCGCGCCAGCTCTTCACCCGCTTCGCGCCGCGCGCGCTGCACGTGGTTCTGCTGGCCGCGCCGGAAGACCTGAAAGGCGACGCCGCGCAAAATTACCGCATGCTGCAGGTCTGCGGTTGCCCGGTAGCGCGCGAAATCCCCGCCGAAGCCCGCCTCGCGACCATCGTGGTGGACGCGTTGCTGGGCACCGGAATCAGCGGCCCGGCCACCGGCGCGATGCTGGACGGCATTCGCGAGATCAACCGCGGCTTTCCGCTCGCCAAAGTGGTGGCCGTGGATATCCCCTCGGGCATGCCCAGCGATGCCGGCGAGCCGGTGGGCGAGCAGGCGCGCGCGGATTACACCGTCACCTTCACCGCCCCCAAGCCTGCGCTCGTGCTGGCGCCGAATTGCGATGCCGTGGGCGAATTGCGCGTGGCGGCCATCGGCAGTCCGCCGGAATTCTACGATGCCGACGATTCCATCCGGCTGTCGCTGGTGCAGCCGGTGATGTTCGGCGGCTTGCTCGCGCCCCGTCCGCGTGCCGGCCACAAAGGCACCTTCGGCCATGTGCTGGCGATCGCCGGGTCGCGCGGCAAGACCGGCGCGGCCGCCATGTGCGGCATGGCTGCGTTGCGCGCGGGCGCGGGACTGGTCACGGTTGCCTCCGAGGAATCCGCCATCCCGGTCATCGCCGGCCACGCCGCGGAGCTGATGACCGAACCGCTCACGAACGGGAGCCTCTTCGCCACGGTTGACAAGATTGCCGCCAATAAAGACGTGATCGCCATCGGGCCGGGGCTGGGCGCCGATCCCGAAGTAGTTGCCCTGGTGCGGCGCGCCTTCGCCGAATTCGCGCAGCCCATGGTGGTGGATGCCGATGCGCTGAACGCGCTGGCCGGCGCGGCGTGGGCCGGTGGCGGCAAGCTCCGTGTGCTGACACCGCATCCCGGCGAAATGGCCCGGCTCTGCGGCAAGACCACCGCGGAGATTTCCGGCGACCGCGTCTCCGCTGCGCGCGGGCTGGCCACCGGGCGGCAGGTCACCGTAGTGCTGAAGGGTGAACGCACGCTGATCGCGTTTCCCGACGGGCGCGTCTGGATCAATCCCACCGGCACGCCCGCCATGGGCACGGGGGGCACGGGCGACATCCTCACCGGTATGATCGCCGGCCTGCTGGGACAGTTTCCAAAGGACCCCAGCCATGCCATCGCCGCCGCCGTCTACCTGCACGGCCTGGCCGGCGAATTGGGCGCCGCGGCACTCACCGAAAAATGCCTGACGGCTACCGATCTGCTCCGCTATCTTCCGGCGGCCCTGGAGGAGTGTGCCGGTTTTCCGCACCGCCTCTGAAGAGGAGACCATCGCTCTGGGCGAGCGCTTGGTGCGCTCGCTGCCGCGGGGCGCCACCGTGCTGCTGATCGGCAACCTGGGCGCGGGCAAAACCACGCTGGCCAAGGGCATTGTCCAGGGGTTGGGCGCGGCTCCGGCCGATGAGGTTTCCAGTCCCACATTTACGCTGATTCATGAATACGGCTCGCCGCCCGCGGTGTACCACGTAGATCTGTATCGCCTGGACAGCGCGCGCGACGCGGCCACGCTGGGACTGGACGAATTGTTCGACAGCCCCGCCCTGGTGATCGTGGAATGGGGCGAGCGCTTCCCGGAGCTGATGCCGCCGGATCGTGTCGAAATCCGGCTGCGGACGCTGGCGGGCGACGAGCGAGAGATCGAGCTGTGTTAATTGTTGGAGGGCGGCCAATCTTGGCCGCAGCCGCCTTTAAGGCGGCCAGAGCCGGCTGAAAGCCGGCTGCGGGCAAAATTGCCCGCCCTCCAATGGCCTCCCAGGCCGCCCCATTTGGCTTACCCGTGCAGCTTGTGGAAATTGGCCAGACAACGCTGCGCCGTTTCCAACTCCGGATAGTCGCTGCCTTCCTGCTCGACCAGGTAAAACTCCAAACCGCCTGTCTTCTCGGCCGCCGCGAAGAGTTTCTTCCAGGGCGCCACGCCCTCGCCGAGCAGAACCTTGTAGCCCCGGTCCTTGGACCAGTCTTTGCAGTGCATGGAACGGATACGGCCGGGATTGGCCTCCACCCAGGCCACTGGGTCGGAGCCCGCTTCGATGCAGGTGCCCACATCCAGTTGCAGCATGACGTCCTTGGTGGTGTTGGCAGCCAGCACCTCCATCGGGCGCTTGCCTTCGATCGGCGTGAATTCCAATTGGTGGTTGTGATAACCGGCGCGCAGACCTGCCGCTTTCATCTTCTCCGCGCCTTGATTGAGACGTTCGGCAACCGCCTTCCAGCCATCCAGCGTCTTCGGATTTCCGGCGCTGGCCCACACGATAAACTGGCTGCCGATGATGTGGTTCAACTCGATGGCGTGCGCGATGCCATCGGGCGTGAACGATTCCGGGCCGTTGTGCGTGGACAAGCAACGGATGCCGGCGTCGTCCATCATCTTGCGCACCTCGCGGGCGTAATCGGGGGTCCACGCGTAATAGGGCGAGAAGTATTCCACGCACTGATAGCCCATCTTGGCGACGGCGCGCACGGTGCCCATGAGGTCCTTCTTCAGTTCGTCGCGCACGGAATATAGTTCCAGGCCGACGGGGAAGTCCTTGCCCCGCGCGAAGGCGGACGCAATAGGGGCAGCCGCGGTTATGGCGAAGAATCCGCGGCGGGAGAGGGAATGGAGTGGCATAATCGGAAAAGCAAACGATAGCACATACCATGCTAAACAAACTGATTCACACGAACCCCGACGCCGCTCCAACCATCTTGCGGCTGGCGCTGGGAACTGTGTTTTTCGCGCACGGAGCGCAGAAGGTGCTGGGCTGGTGGGGCGGGCACGGCTTTTCCGCGACCATGCACGGCTTCGAGCATATGGGCATTCCGGCAGTGTTCGCTTTTCTGGCGATCGCCGCCGAGTTCTGCGGCGGGATCGGCTTGATTCTGGGCTTGCTCGGCCGGGTGGCGGCGTTCGGCATCGCTTGCGTGATGGTGGTGGCGATCGTCAAGGTACACCTCGTGAATGGCTTCTTTATGAACTGGACCGGCCAGCAAAAGGGCGAAGGCTTCGAGTTTCACGTGCTGGTGCTGGCGATCACGGCGGCGATCATGATCGCGGGATCGGGCGCGTGGTCGGTGGACCGCGCGTTGAGCGCGTCCGATGCGGCGGCGCGGGGGTAAAGCGCCGGAGCGACGGGCATATCGAAAGGAAAGACCGTGGGGCGGCATTATCGCAGCATGAAACCGATTCTCTGCCTCTCGCTCCTGTTCTCCGCCTGCTTGTGGGCGGATGAAGCCGCCGATCGCGTTGCTATCGAGAAGGGATCGGCGCCTTCAACGAGACCCACAGCGGCCCGCACGCACAGCGCCTATCCGACCTGTTTACCTCCGATGCGGATCCGGCCGAACTTCGCCGCCTATCCGAGATGGAGGGGCGGATGCGCCAGATCTCCGACAGACCCTGGTCGGAGGTGACCGCTCCACGGATTGTCGCCACGTCCATTCGCTTTGTGACTCCGGACGTTGCGCCTGTGGATGCGGTGATTGCGCAGTATGGCTCCCTGTCTGGGAGCCGCGAACCGGTGCTTTTGGTGATGACGAAGCAGGGAAGGGAGTGGCGGATTGCATCTCTCCGGCTGGGGTACCGGTAAGGCATCGAGAGGCGATGGAACAGTCTGCACGCCCTGCGCGTCAGGAAATGTGGAGCCGTAGCGATGACTCGAAGTCTAGCCGTTGCCGTTGGGTTGTGCATTGTGGGCTGTCACGCCCGTGCTGAAAAAAAGATCACGGCCAAGATCGCGCATGCGCCGAGCCTGTCTGGGGCGCTGGCCGGCAGGTTGGTGACGCCCGGGCAGCTCACCGGCGATTGCGCCAGGGAATTCGGCGACCTGGTCTTCCAGGATATGCGCGCGCATGGGGTGGCGATGGCCGATCAGGCGGGCTCCGCCGCGGCCGATGCGCCAGCCATCGTACTGTCAATCGATGTCTCGCGATGCGAGGGGCGTCCGCAGCCTGCCATGGTTGGCGAGGGCCTGCCGGCGGTGCACATCGCGCGTACCGAAGGGTGGTTCGTGGCGCAGGTGCGCGCGGTCGATCCGGCGAGCGGCCGGGACCTCGCGGCGGTCGCGGTGCACGGGCATGCTCAGAAGGAGAATCAAAGCCAGAGCACCGTTCCGGAGTGGCCGGCGGCATCCGAACTGAAATCCATGGCGTTGCGCCAGGGAGTGGCGGAAGCGCAGCGGCTCTACACCACGTGGATCGAGAACCGGGAGATCCCGTTCATGGACGGCAAGGAGTGCAACTTGAAACAGGCATTCGACGTGGCGAAGGCGGGCGACTACGAGGCGCTGGTGCGAGTGTCGCGCGCCAACGCGGAGTCGTGCGGGACGGGATCGAAGGCGGCGATGGAGGCTTGGTACAACCTGGGGGTGGCGTACATGCTGGTGCGCAAATATGACGAGGCGGTTTCCGCGTTCGAAAAAGCTTCGGAACGGAACGGCGGCAAGCTGGCAGCGGGGCTGATGGAGGAATGCCGGAAGGAGTCCGCCGCGCTACAGGCGCTACAGCCAAAAGCAGCGCCAGCCGGGCAAAGCGTGCCCGTGCAGACGGGCATGGTGATGACCAACGACCTCGTCGTCAAGCTGATCGACGGCAACATTGCGGAGCAGGAAGTGCTGAAGATGATCGCGAATCAGCCGGGGCGCTTCTCGCTGGAACCCGGCGATGTGGCGCGTCTCAAAGCCGCCGGCGTGCCGGAGTCGGTGATCGCCGCGATGCGCAATAAGAAGTGATGGGTAATGGAGCAGACACGGGAGCGCGTCGCGCCGCGATCACGGTCCGCTTTTCTCTGCGGCGATCGGGCGGCGCACGAGGCGCTCGACCTCGGCGAAAATCCGGAAATTGGTGGAAGGGAGGCGCGCCAATGCCCGATCAAAATCGACGAGGCCGGCGACATACGCATCGGCGAACACGCCGAGGGTGCCCGTCACGTGGAGCTTACGACGCTCGGCTTCCGCACGGCCGGCCAGCTCATCGATGAGCAACTTGTCGGCGTTCATGGCTTCTGCCAAACGTCAGCGCAGCCCTCTCGCCCGGATCGAGGAAATCGAGCGTGGGATCGGAGGGCGGGTCTGGCCGCACTTCGAGCCAGGACGGCGGCTGCCGAATCCAGGCGAGGACGGGAGCCGGTGTGCCCTGCTGGCTGAGCTCTTCGACAACGGCCTGAGGCACGATCACACGCGTGTAGAGAGGCTGGAGAACCTCCACGGCGTCGATCAACACGAGATAGTTGATGGGACCGGTATCGGCAATGACAATCACGCCGGTTGTCCGGCTTTTTGCTTCTCCCGCAATTCGCGGATACTGGCCAGATCCTTCTCAAACTCTTCGATGGTATAGTCGTAGACTTTATGCTCTTTCAGGAAGCCATCGAGATCGTAGCGCGATGGTATGCCTAGGAGCTTGCGGAGCTGGTAGCCCGTCAGGCGGCGTTCGCGGTAGGCTTCGAGGGCGAGGGCTTCCAGTGCGGCGCGGGCGGGGTCCTGACCGGGAGGCGCGAGGGTGGAGGCCAGGTCGTCGGGGACCTCCAAAGTGATCCGCATGACTTCAACCTACCATGAAAGCCGATCATGACCGTGGTCGCCAGAGGGATTCGAAAGCGAACTGGCCATGCAATAATCGAAGAAGATGTCCGAGTCGCTGCTGGGCATGGAACTGACCGAGATTCGGGAAGCTCTGGGGCCCGGCCATCCGCAGTTCCGCGCCAAACAAATCTACACCGCTTTGTACCGGCAGAGAGTTGCCGACCTGGTGCAGGTTTCCACGCTGCCCGCCGCGCTGCGCCAGGAGTTGGGAGGTCCGCGCCGTGTGGGACTGCCGGAGATCGCGCAGCGTTATGAATCGGTGGACGGCACGCGGCGTTACCTGCTGCGCCTGGAAGACGGCCGCACGCTGGAGACCGTGCTGATGCCCGAGGACGAGCGCGACACGATCTGCATTTCTAGCCAGGTGGGCTGTCCGGTGGACTGCAAGTTCTGCATGACCGCGCTGATGGGACTGGAGCGCAACCTCACGGCGGGCGAGATCGTGGGACAGGTGCTGTTGGTGGCGCGCGATAACGGGCTGTTGGAGGACGGCACGCGGCTCAACATCGTGATGATGGGGCAGGGCGAGCCGTTGCTGAATTTGGCGAACGTGGTGAAAGCCACGCGCCTGCTGACGGATGCCGAGGGCGTGGGCATTCCGCCGCGGCGCATCACGGTTTCGACCGCCGGCATCATACCGAAGATCGAAGAGTTGGGACGCGAGCCGGTGCGCCCCAGGCTGTCGATCTCGTTGAACGCTTCCACCGAAGAGATGCGGCAGGAGCTGATGCCCATCACGCGGAAGTATCATCTGCAGGACTTGTTGGCGGCGTGCAAGGCGTATCCGCTGCGTCCGTGGGAGAAGCTCACGTTCGAGTATGTGCTGCTCAAGGGCGTGAACGACACGGACGCCGACGCGCGGCGCGTGGTGCGGCTGCTGGCCAACCTGAACGCCAAGGTCAACTTGATCGCGCTGAATCCGGGTCCGGGCATTCCGTTCGAGACGCCCGATCCCGAGCGGATCGCAAGTTTCCAAGCCATTGTGCGGCGGTCGATGGGGTGTTTTATCCGCAAGCCGCGCGGCCTGGATATCTACGCCGCGTGCGGGCAATTGAAACGGAATGAAGCGCCGCCTTACGGCTCTGGCTCGGCGAACTCCACCGTGAAAAAGACTTCGTGCGATTGAGGCGTGGCGCCAGGTTGGGCGTCATCAGGCGATTGCCAGTTCTTCCACTTGGCCGCTTCTTCCTGCGCCGAACCTGGACCTCGCTCAATTTGCCTTCCGGGGAGAGCAGTGGCGCACGCTTCAGCGTGCCGCCGTGGGCTTCAGCCCACGGTCTGGAGTCTGGCCATTTTCGTGGCGCAAGCTTTAGCATGAAAGAGGCCTTGAAACGAGAATTATGTTCTCGTTACCTTCATGGAACCTCAGGCCGCCACTTCGAGACCGATTTCCCGGA
>Ga0181536_10007188_pt1 | contig 10996 bp, 9 predicted proteins | sample PEATcosm2014_Bin_41_FD_121105 | JGI IMG/M metagenome (GOLD analysis project Ga0181536, IMG submission 121105) | Peatland microbial communities from MTU Mesocosm Facility, Houghton, MI, USA - PEATcosm2014_Bin17_60_metaG | ecosystem: Environmental > Terrestrial > Soil > Wetlands > Peat | place...
AATCAGATCACGGAATCGGGCTTGGACCTTGGATACCGAAATAGGCACCGGAGTCTTAACTCATGCACTAATGATTTTTTGCCCCTTGACTCGGAAATCCCCATGTGAGGTTTTCGGTACACATAGTCCGTCAGTTAGCGACCTATCCATTCGGCCTTGGATGCGTGGTTGCCCCAATCCATGGTATTTCACAACGGCCATGCCGAAGGAGTAGCAACGAGCATAATAGCCGGAACGAGATCGTACCCATCTTGATGGAATTGACCGCAAAGGTAAGTATAATATTTTTACACCTGCCCAAGGCCGATCAATTATTCACGCGGCTACGCGTTGGCGGCTTACTTTAGAATTGGCCTGACCATGAATCTTAAGATTACGCCGAAAACGGTTCAGTCCATGACCGTAAAAAAAATCCGTGATGCGATTCTAACTGGGCATTTCAAGCCAGGGCAGCGATTGACCGAAGCCGCGCTCTGCCAAATCATGAATGTCAGCCGCACGTCGGTGCGAGAGTCCTTGCGGCGGCTGGAAGGCGAAAGACTCATCGTAATCGTCCCCAACAAGGGGCCTTCGGTTGCCGAAATATCCTGGCCGGAGGCCGAAGAGATCTACCAAGTTCGGAGCCTGCTGGAGGCCGAGGCGGCAGCGCTGTTTGCCCAGCGCGCGACACCCGTAGAAATTAAAAAGATGAAGGCGGCGTTGGACGGATATGCCAAGGCAATGAAGAATTTCGACACCATCGGCCGGCTCAATACGACGTCAATATATTACGACGTGCTGCAGAAGGGTTGCGGCAACATGGTGATCGGAGAAACCCTCGAAGGCTTAATGGCACGGATCAACCTACTGCGTTCGCGCTCGATGTCACGGCCAGGTCGATCGCAACGCAGCCTCGCAGAGATGCGCGACATTCTCCACGCCATCGCGGCGCATGACGCGACCGAGGCTCGCCGCGCAACTAAGCGTCACATCGATGCGGCAGCGGCGGCGGCGAAAGAGGCCTTCAATCTCGCCGCGCAAAAAGCGAATACACCTAATTCAGCGGCAGATAAGGCGCAAAAACAAACAGCAAAACCAAACGCAAATGGCCGGGCCCCGCGCGTAAAACGGCGGAAGTAATCTGCTGCATCTCCCGGTCCGTCTTAGTAACGCTCCCTTTGCCTAAAGTTTCAGTATATGTTGCCAACAGCCTTACCCCAGCGGCTTCCCGCCCGCACACCAGTTTCCGCTGCCTAATGTCTTGCGCGCCAATACATTGTCATACAATATACAATCGGGGGCCAAAAAAGCCTGCTTGCTAAAGCCGGCCTAAACCATAAAAGGACGGATTGATGAATTTCCATCGTCTGATCGCGGCTATTACAGTTTGCATTGCACTGCTAGGCGGTGCTGGTTCGCCATCGGCCGAGGAATATCCCAACCATATCGTCCGCATCATTGTCGTCTATCCGCCGGGCGGCGGGCTCGATCTTGTGATGCGTGTGCTGGGCGCGAAACTTTCCGAATATTGGGGCCAGCCGGTAGTGATTGAAAATCGCGGCGGTGCGGCGACCACGCTCGGCACAGCGGCGGCAGCCAAGGCACCCGCTGACGGCTATACCCTGCTCAGCACTGACGTGAGCTTTTCGATCACCGCAACGCTGTTCAAGAACCTGCAATATGACCCGATCAAAAGCTTCGCGCCGATATCTCTGGTCAATGGCGTGTCGAACGTCATGGTAGTGCATCCTTCAGTGCCGGCCAAGACAGTAAAGGAACTCATCAACTACATGCACAAGAGCCCAACTAAGCTCATGTACGCGACCGGTGGCAGCGGCACGCTACCCAACCTCGCAATGGTCATCTTCATGCGCGAGGCCGCGGTTGAGATGGAGCAGATCGCCTATCGTGGTTCCGGCGGCTCCATGTTGAGCATGGTGGCTGGAACGGAGCAGGTCTATATCGGCGCGCTCGGCACCGTAGCACCTTACATCACGTCCGGACAATTACGGCCGATCGCCGTGCTCGACCCGCACCGATCTAAGCTGCTTCCCGATGTGCCAACGATCATCGAAGCAGGGTTGCCGAAGGCGGAAGCGCGTTCGTGGTATGGGCTGCTGGCGCCGGTCGGCACTGACCGCGCCATCATCGACAAGATTTCCAACGACGTGAAACGCGCGTTGCGTGAGCCTGACGTGCTCAAGGTGCTCGACGCTCTCGGCGACGACGCGGTCGGAACTGATCCGGATACGTTTGCCGAATTTCTAAAGGGTGACCTCAAGAAATGGGGAGACGCGGTGCAGGCTGCCGGCGCTACGGTAGATTGAACATCCGGCGGCAGGCAGAACGAATTCATGAATATCGCCCCTAGCATCCAAGCAAGTCCGGCGGCCGCGATGTTGGAGCGGCTGGTGGCGCTGTCCTGGGCGGACTTGCCACCGACGGCGCGCAAGCATGCGGTGCAATGTCTGATGGACAATATCGGCTGCGGTATATTCGGCGCCCAGTTCGAATGGACCAAAATTACCGCGCGATTCGTTGCCGCCGAGGGATCGCGCGGCGATGCCAGCATCTTTAGCTGCAGGGAGCCGGCAGCTCCCTCCCGCGCGGCGCTGATCAACGGCGTCGCGATCCACGGTTACGAGCTCGATGACATCATTCTCGGCACACTGTCGCATCCCGGAACTGCAGTGGTGCCGGCGGCGCTTGCGATCGCGGAACATACGCAAGCCTCGGCCGACCGGCTTCTGTTCGGCCTGATCGCCGGTTACGAAACGCTTGCACGCCTTGGCAGCGTGCTGGCGCCGCATCGCCAGATTGCGTTTCACCTAACGGGTATCATGGGCGCAGTTGCCGCCGCAGTTGCCGCCGCGGTCGTCGCTGATCTTCCGCTTCGAAAGCTGAATGACGCGGTAGGTATCGCCTGTTCGCGCGCGTCTGGCACCAAGGCTTTCAGTCAGAGCGTCGGCGGCATGGTCAAACGGCTGCACGGCGGCTCCGCAGCGGAAACCGGCGTGATGGCTTGTCTACTGGCCGATCTTGGATTTACCGGCCCGCTGCAAGCCATCGATGGCCGGTTCGGGCTGATCGAGGCGGTTTGCGGAGATGCCAGCGGCGCCAGCGCGCTATCGAAGGGCCTCGGAACGAATTGGGCAATCGAACGAGTCTGGACCAAGGTTTATCCGTGCTGCGGCGCCGTACACACCGCACTTCAGGCGATCGAGCAGCTCCGCGCGCAGGAAAATATTGCGCCGGACCAGGTCAAAACGCTTCGCGTCGCGACCAGCCGTCGCGGCGTCACACAAAACGGCGAAACCGCGCCCCAGGACACAATGGGCGCACAATACAGCCTGCCGTTTTGCGCAGCGCTGGCGATGACCGGAGATGCTAAAGATCCATTGGCGTTCGCGCCGGAAAACCTAACGCGGCCAAAAATCATCGACATGATTGCGAAGGTCGAGCTTCAGGTCGATCCGGAAATCGACGCGGCGTATCCCGACCGGCTTGGCAACAAAGTTGAAATCACGTTGCACGAAGGCCGCAAATTCAAAATGACGTTATGGGACGCGCACGGAATGCCGGCGGCACCATGCAGCCCGCAGGAATTGCACAGCAAGTTCGGACGGCTTTGCAGTGCAAGCTTGGATACCAAGGCAATCGAACGACTTCTCAGCGTGTTGGATAAATTCATGACGGGCGGGGCCGTGGCCGATCTTTCGGCCAGCCTGCGCATGCAGACCTGAAAAGCGAGGAAGCCAATGCACGAAACTAAGACTTTGGCGAATTTTGCAGCGTCGTTGCAATACGACGACCTCCCCGGCAATGTTCAAAGCCACTCCAAGCGATTCATCCTCGATAACCTCGGATGCCAGATCGCCGGCGCCACGCTGCCGTGGAGCAAAACTTATTATGACTTGCTAACCGAAACGCGCTCCGGGCGTGGCGGCACCGTCGTCCACTATGGCGGTCAACTCGCGCCCGACGAGGCTGCCTTCGTCAACAGCACCTTCAATCACGCCAATGAAATTGATGATACACATCTCAAAAGCCCGACCCATCCGGGCGCGGTAGCGGTGCCAGCCGCACTCGCGATGGTCGAATACGCGAAGGGTTCGGGTAAGGATCTGATCACCGCGGTCGTCGCCGCTTACGAAATCCAGATTCGCATTGCCTGGGCGGTGTCGCCTTATCTGATCGAGCATGGCCATCATCCTCCGGTCGGTGTCGGACCGTTCGGCGCAGCGGCAGCGGGTAGCATCGCGATGAAGCTCGACCCGGAGCAGACGCTTAACGCCATGGCGATCGCCGGCAGTCATTCGGGCGGCTTGATCGAATACACACGCACGGGCGGCTCGGTGAAGCGCATCCATTGCGCAATCCCCGCACAGGCCGGCGTGCGCGCGGCCCTTTTTGCCAGCCGCGGGATCACCGGGCCGGGCACGATTCTCGAGGGCGAGAAGGGTTTCTGCAAATCATTCGGGCGCACCTACGACCTCGACCGGCTCACCGACCGGCTCGGCGAGCGTTACCAAATGCTAGAAAATGCGCTGAAGCCGCACGCGTGCTGCCATCTCATTCACACCGCGTTCGACGCTTTCGACGAAATAAAGAGCAAGCGCGCGCTTAGGGCTGATAAAATCAAGTCGATCCTGGTCACCAGCAATAGCAAGCCGATCCTCACGCATATCGGCTCGATCGTCGAACCGAAAGATATCCTTGGCGCGCAATTCAGTCTGCCGTTCAGCCTGGCGCTTCGGCTTGAGCGCGGGTCAAACGGATTTTGGGACTACCGCGACGAAGACTTGAAAGATCCCGGCCTGCTCGCGATGGCGCGCAAAGTAAAAGTCACAGCGCCGGATACCGGTGCATGGCTGAATGGCATGGGGGTCGAGATCGAATTCACCGACGGGAGCAAGGATTACGCCTTCGTCGAATTTCCCAAGGGCTCGCCGGAAAATCCGATGTCGGACGCGGAAGTCAACGCCAAGTTCCACGCGATGGTCGACCCGGTCACCGGATCTGCCCGCGCGCAAGCGATTATCGATACGACCTGGAAACTCGAAAACATGCGCAACATCGCCGACTTAGCGAACCTCCTGGTGACGCAACCCGCCGCCGGCGCACGGGCGCCAAAGCGAGCCTGAATGAAAACGATCCGCATCTTCAATATAGGTGAGTTGTTCACCGGAGTGCTGGAAAGTCCACGCAGCCCGGCCACGTCTCTGCTAATCGCGGAAGGTCGCGTCGCTAGCCTCGATCCGCCGGCCTCTGCCAATGCCGACATCGTCATCGACGCGCGCGGCGGCGCGGTGCTTCCCGGCCTGGTGGACGGCCACGTCCATCCGGTATTTGGAGAATGGACGCCGGCACAAGACGCTATCGGTTGGATCGGAAATTATCTGCACGGCGGCACCACCACCATGGTCTCGGCCGGCGAACTACATGTGCCGGGTCTCGATTACGCCAATCTGACGGCGGATCTGGTGACCTCGCTCGCGGTCGTGACGCGCGCGACCACCGGCAGGTTGCGATGGAGCGGCGTTAAGATGCACGCCGGCACTGTGCTGCTGGTACCGGGCATGCGCGAAGAGCATTTCGACCGGCTAGCCGCGGCCGGCTCGATCCTGGCCAAGTTTATTTTCTTCCCGCTCGAAGATAACTGCGAGGAGGCCAAGCAATACGTGCGCTGGTGCCGCGAGCGGAAAATCCGGGTGAAGGTCCACACCGGTGGCGTCTCGCGGTCGGGCGCAAGCCGCGTCTGCGGCTACTCGACCTTGGCATGGCTGCAACCCGATATCGCCGCGCATGTCAGCGGCGGCCCAATCCCGATGAATGACGAGGATCTCGACGCCGTCGTTGATCGCACGACTTTCGCCTTGGAGGTTTGCTCGTCGAACAATTACCGCTCCACGTTGCGGGCGGTGCGGCGACTGACCGAACTCGGCCGTCTGGACCGCCTAATTGTCGGCACCGACACGCCGGGCGGCACCGGCGTCATTCCGCGGGGCATGCTGCGCAACGTTCTCTATCTGTCGTCGATTTGCGGCGTGGCGCCGGCGGAAGCCATTGCGATTTCCACTGGCAATACCGCCGCGGCGCACGGGCTCGACGTCGGCGTGATCGAACCGGGCCGCCCCGCCGACCTCTTGATTGCCGGCCACATTCAAGGCTCCCCCGCGACGGTCACGGAGGCGATCGCACATGGCGACCTGATCGGCATTTCGCACGTCTTTGTCGACGGCGTGATGGTGGTTGATGGCCGAAGCGAGCAGACACCGCCACCGATGCTGGCGGCGAGTTTTTCCGGACCGCTGCGCTTCTAGTCATGCGCAACAGGCCTGACATCGATCCTCGCGCGCCCGGGCTTGGAGTGGGCCTCGCGGCGGACCTTGCCGATCTGGACTGGACCGATATCCCGCCAGACCTCGTGCAAAAACTGAAATTGTACGCGCTCGATAATCTAGGTGTTCTGGGCGGCGCAGCGCACGCGGCCGGAATTGCAGAGCTCAATGCGGCATTGCTGGCCTTCGAGCCGTCAGACGGTCTCGCCACGGTTCTAACGACCGGACGTCGCATTAGTCCGCCGGCTGCGGCCTTCGCCAATGGTAGCACCGCACACGCGCTCGATTTCGACGATCAGCACGATCCGGCAAGGATTCATGTGCTGTCGACCGTCCTTCCCGCGGCGTTGGCGGCGAGCGAGTTTGAAGGGAACATATCCGGCAAGCAGTTTCTCACTGCGTTGGCCATTGGCGGCGAGCTTTCGTGTCGCCTGGGGCTCACCTGCCACAGCAGCCTCGGCCGCGGCTGGCATCCGACAACGGCGCTTGGCGCATTAGCGGCAACTGCCGCGGCGGCAAAGATTTTCCGCCTCGACGCAAGGCAAATGCTCAATGCGCTGGCGATCGCTTTCGTGCAGATGAGCGGCACGACGCAAAGCAATGCGGATGGCGTCCTAACCAAGCGCATGGGTGCGGGGTTCGCGGCGAGGACTGGGTTATTTGCGGCGCAACTTGCGCGCCACGGCCTAACTGGCCCGCCGCGGTTTCTCGAAGGCGCAGCCGGCTTGTTTGCACTGCATGAGCGCGGTGACGTGACGCCGGAGCGGCTTACCGAAGCGCTCGGCCAGAACTGGCGAATTGGTGAACTCAGCATCAAGCCGTTCCCCTGCTGCAGGGCAGCGCACACTGTAATCGAGCTCGGTCTCAAACTGCGTAAACAAGGGCTGAAAATCGAAAACATTGACAGCGGACAGATTCTGCTGAGCCGCCTCAATTGGCAGATGGTGGGCGCGCCGTTCAATCCACCGGCCGTTAATCCGGTCGTGCACGCGCAATTTAACGCCATCTATACGTTCGTGCGCGCGTTGCTCGATGGACGCATCGATCTGCGCACATTCGAGGCCGATCAGATCATGGCGCCGGAAATGGCGCCGGCGCGGCGGCTGCACTGCGATGAGACGCTCGAGATCGCGGCGGACGCCGTTGCGCCGGCGGCCGTGAAGATCCGCTGCCGCGATGGCTCCGAACTGTCGCAATCGATTGCGGTGATGAAGGGGTCGCCGGAGAATCCGATGTCGACCGACGAGATCATACAGAAATTCAGATCGTGCCTGGAATTCGGCCTCAACGCCGAGCCCGACGCGATCGAACGCTTTGCGTCAGTCGTCCTCGATCTCGACCGAGTGAAAAATGTCGCTGATCTGGTCGATGCCTTTCCCACCCCGCGCCGGCGGTCGCCATGACCAAACCCCACACTGCCGAAGGTTCATATTTTCCAATTGTACCGGTGATAAAAGATGCTTGAGGCCACAAGACCCATTGAAATTCCCGCGACGCGTACGCTTGCGGAATTCGGTTCACAGCTTCAGTGGGAGCAGATTCCCTCCGAGGTGATCGCGCATGCGAAACTTTGCGTTCTCGATGCGATCGGTTGTTGCCTGTTCGGCAGCACGCTGCCTTGGACCAAGATTTTAACCGACACCATCGTCGAACAGGGCGGCAAACCGGATGCTTCGATTTGGGGAACCGGGCACCTCACGTCCGTGGCCCAGGCCGCTATGGTCAATTGCGCCGCCGGCCATTCATTTGAACTCGATGATCTTCATACCGCCGCGCTAATTCATGCTACCACGCTTTCCGTGCCGGTAGGCATGGCATTCAGCGAACGTGACGGCGCCAGCGGCCGGGAATTCCTGCTCGCCTGCATCGCCGGATTCGAAATCGGGCTGCGGGTCGGCATTGCCGGCACGCACGGACTTTTTCACCGCGGTTTTCACCCGCAAGGCGCGAGCGGCGTGTTTGCCGCTGCCGGCACGGCCGCGCGAATGCTTCGTTTCGGCGCCGATAAAACTCAACACACTCTGGGCATTGCCGCGTCGATGGCATCAGGACTGATGGCCGCCCAGGAAGGCGCCATGGTGAAGCGGCTCAACAGCGGGCACGCCGGCTATGCTGGCGCGATGGCGGCATTGCTGGCCAGCGGCGGGTACACCGGGATTCTCAACGCCATCGAGGCGCCCTATGGCGGCTTTCTCGCGACCTATTCGGACGACCCCGAACAGGAATTAGTCGTTCGCGGGCTCGGTTCACAATGGGAGACGCTGGCGATCGGCTTCAAGGCATTTCCCACGGTATCGTGCATACATGGGCCGCTGAAGATCCTTCGCGAAATCATGACCGAGCGGAATCTCCAGGCGAAAGATATCGCCCGCATCGACGTCGCCTGCGGCACGTTCAGCTACCGGCACACGGTGTGGCCGTACCAGGCGAGCGGTCTCACCGAAGCACAGATGAATTTGTACTACGGGCTATCGACGATGGCGGTCGAAGGCAAGGTTTTCGTCGATCAGTTTTCCAACGATCGGCTGTCGAACCCGGAAATCATCGAATTCAGTAAACGGATTTTCGTGGAGATTGATCCGACCATCGACGCGCTTGGCCCTGCTTGTCGCGATGCGGTTCGCGTGACGGTCGCGACAAGTGACGGCCAGAACGTCACGAGAGAGAAAAGATGGCGTCCCGGAAGTCCGGAAGACCCAATGACCCCCGACGATTTGAAATCAAAATTCCTGCGGCTGGCCGACGGACGTTGGCCCGCGGAAAAGTCTTACCGGCTAATTGCGCTAATTGAGGAACTGGATGCATTGCCATCAATCGCGGCCATCGCCGAGTGCCTACGAACCTGAAGAGAAACTCTAACGCTAAGCCAGATCGGCTAAATCGACTGTGCAACGGAGGTTATCATGAAGCCTCTCTATATCGCCTTACTAGCGCTTTTCACTTTATTCGGCGTGTATCAACCTACGACGGCGACCGCGGCCTTTCCCGAAAATGGTAGAATCGTAAAGATTATCTGCGTCTATCCTGCCGGCGGCGGCATAGACATCGTCATGCGCAGCGTGGCGCAAGTGCTGACGAAGACCTGGGGAAGCACCATCATCATCGAAAATCACGCAGGCGCCGGAACAACAATTGGCACGACACTCGTCGCGAAATCTCCACCCGATGGTTATACGCTGCTGGCGACCGATGTGAGCTTTTCGATCGCGGCAAGTCTTTATGCGAAGTTGCAGTACGATCCGCAGAACGACCTGGCGCCGGTTTCGTTATTCGCCTCGGTTTCGCAAGTCCTCGCTGTCAATTCAGCTTTCCCGGTAAATTCCCTTAAAGAGCTGATCGATTATGCAAAGGCGAACCCAGCAAAGGTTTTGTACGCCACCGCCGGCGTCGGCACGCCCCCACATCTAACTTGGGCCAGGCTGAAAGACCTGACCGGCGCTGACATCGCGCAGGTTTCCTACAAAGGAGCCTCGCAATCGCTGCTCGACGTGGTGGCGGGCCGAGTGCAGGTCTATTCTGGCGCCACCGGCACCGTCGTGCCCTATGTGAAGGCGGGAAAGCTCCGCGCTCTCGCCGTCCTGGACAAGCAGCGCAGTAAAATGCTTCCCGACGTTCCAACTGCTACCGAAGCGGGCGTCTCTGGACTCGAAGTCAACTCATGGTACGGACTGTTTGCGCCCGCCGGTACACCGCCAGAGGTTGTGAACCAAATCAGCGTCGATCTTACGAAGGCACTTCATGCGCCCGAGGTTCTGAGTGTTCTGGAAAGTCTCGGCAATGCACCGATCTATGACATCGGTCCAGATAAGTTTACCGCGTTCTTGAAGGCGGACCTCGTGAAGTGGAAAAAGGCCGTTGATGCCGCCGGCGCAAGAATTGAATAACGGCTAAACATGGAATCAAATGGTAGCGGCAGCAAGAATGCTCGAAGCCTTCTGCTATTTGCCGGAGTTCCACTTCACCTGTTCCGTAACCTGCCATTCTGCGAATCCAGTTCCCCTGCCCGGCTAAGGCTTTGCTGATTCAAGTTTTGTTTGACTGAACAACTGCGCGAAATTTGTTCAATTCGCTCGGATCATTGCTCCTATGGATCATGCGGTGGCAGTTGGCGCACAGCACCGCAAAGTCGGCCGCAACATCATAAGTGACCGCCACGCCTTCCTCCAACGTCGCGATCGGTTTGAGGTGGTGGGCTTCAATAAAGCCCTTGCCGATAGAGCCATAACGTTTCTCAAAATCGAGATCGCAAACCTGGCAGACTGTGCCGTGGAATTTCTTAGCTTGCTTCACCGCCGTACGATTGCGTTCGATTTTGCACACGCGGTATTAAATGGTATCTTCCCAGAGTGATCCACAATCTGTAATTCTGATAACAGCCGTGGCAAACGGAATTGCCAGAACGTCATCTTGACTGAATTCGCATGAGTCTTGATCAGATTATCGAGCTTATCATCGATGACCGCCGTACGGCCTCCCCGTATATGCGGGCCATCCAGCTTTTTGAATTTCAAGTTGCCATCACTGATTCAAGATCATTTGAGAAGTTTATTGCAGCAGAAACACTTGTCCGGGATCAGCACCTGTGAGAGAGAATTAGCGACTTGAGGAACGGAGGATTTCTGGCTCATCGTAACCATCAAGGAGTGGAGATGAGACAGAAATCCGGACACCTAGAA
>Ga0181536_10007191_pt1 | contig 10993 bp, 8 predicted proteins | sample PEATcosm2014_Bin_41_FD_121105 | JGI IMG/M metagenome (GOLD analysis project Ga0181536, IMG submission 121105) | Peatland microbial communities from MTU Mesocosm Facility, Houghton, MI, USA - PEATcosm2014_Bin17_60_metaG | ecosystem: Environmental > Terrestrial > Soil > Wetlands > Peat | place...
CATTGTTTATCCACCGGTTTTCGCAATCTGGAAATGGAACTTCGAGGTAAAGCCGAAACTGAAACAGCAGGGCCCCAAGCCCCTTGAGCCAGTAAATATACAGGAGCCGGTACATGCCTAGGTGGACTCAACAACTTGGAATGTCGGTCGTGCTGGTTGCACTCGCCGCGTCCGCCTGGTCGCAGACGGCGCATTACACGGTTCCAGCAGCGGCGGTCGGAGATGATTTCGCGGCCTACCGCCAAGCCTTGGACAGTGCAGCTGATTCGGCTTTGGCAATGTGATGCGAGAAGCAGCAGCTAGCAGTCGGATTGCAGACGTTACACCCAAGACTACCGCCCCGCCGGATGCGAAGGCGCTGCACCAGTTCGCTGAGCAATACTGGAACGGCAACGATGAAGCCGTCCGTCGCGCCATCGCGAAAGTGACGGAACTCAGACCAGTGTTGACGCCCATTTTGCACGAACAAGGTGTCCCAGACGAGATTGCTGCCCTCGTGTTAGTAGAAAGCGCTGGGCAGCCGACCGCGCTCTCCCCCAAAGGCGCACGCGGTATCTGGCAGTTCATGCCAGATACCGCCCGTCGCTACGGTCTAGTCGTGACACCCGACGTTGATGAACGGACCGAAGTCGTGAAATCCACGGTTGCAGCTGCTCACTACTTGCACGACTTGTATCAGAGATTCGGTGACTGGCGGTTGGCATTCGCCGCCTACAACGCTGGGGAGCAGGCTGTCGAGCGGGCTGTGGCTAGGACCGAAAACGGTGATTTCTTGCGTATCGATGGTGCGCTGCCGGAAGAGACGCGCAACTACGTTCCCGCTGTCATGCGCGCGATGGAATTGCTCGGCAGCAACAAGCAGGAGATCTTACCGTTACTCAAATCCGAGAAGTCACCGGTTCGGTCCGTGTTGTACGCGTCAACGGAGAGCGCCGATTAGGTGTTGTGTAACGAAGAACCATTCTTAAATGGATTACTAGGAGGACTAATTTCATGTTTCGTCGAACTTCCATAATTTTGGCCTTGGTCATCTTTGCGCTTCTGACCATGCGAGCCTTTGCAGCGCCACAAACGTTCACTGGAACCGTAACCGACACGATGTGCGGCAAGAAGCACATGAGCCCTGGCAAGAGCGATGCCGACTGCACCCGCGAGTGCATGCACTTGAAAGGCGACTGGACCTATGGACTGGTTGTTGGAAGCAGCGTGTACCACCTTGCCGGTGACAACAAGCAATTCGCCACGGTCGCGGGCCAGCGCGTCACGGTTGCCGGAGACGTGACCGGGACCACAATCGCTGTCCAGAAAATCACGCCGGCAAAATAAAAGCATCCACAGTTGGTAAAGTTGACCCGGACTCACGCCCCACGTTGTTCGCACAATCTATTCTTGGGGATGAGGATCGTGAAGACTGCAGTCGGAAAATCAGAATCGCACGTCGAGAGATTTAGCGTAGGCAACGTTCGTCGTCTGCCGCTTTGGGGTTAACCGGCTGGTCATTCGCCGTGCGCGATCTCTTGGGAGGTGTAATTCGATCAACTGGGGTCCAGGAACTTGCACGCCTTCAACTCAAGAATCAACCGAGAATCACGGGTTGGGATCATGGGCCCGGCACTTTTGTTTTGACACTGTAACTTCTTTAAAATGATGCTCTTCAGAGACAGAGATGAACCATCGACTCCCGCCCGGCCAGTGCTACGTAGAGCTGTCGTTGCAACAATTTAAGTGACTCCAGGTGGCCGCCTAAGTACGTGAGAAAAAGTCAGAGACATGAGAATCGTGGGTTGAAAAAAATGGATGCAGTCCGACCCCCTGGTCCCGAACCATGAAATCACAAACTCCAAGTGCTTTATCTGGTGTCGCTTAGGGGTCAGAAATCCATTCTTCCTCTCGCTCAGTTGTACCGAAGTTGTACCGAGGGCCCGAGAACCGTTGACGATTGTCGGGAAGAATTCAGGACAGGTTACTTTGTTTCAGGCAGATCAATGTGGACCTGCGGACCTGCTGATTAAGAGTTATGGTTCTTGATTCGGCTGCAGCGTTACCAACTGTAGTCGCTACAATAACTTAACGATGAAAAGACCCGCATGGACGGCTTCCCAAAACGTTGGAAAAGTTGGCGAAATCGAACGGCATCTAATTGCGAAGGACACAAAAAGGACACAGCGCTTTAAGCTGCCAAATCCTGCAGAAGTGAACCACGCCAGCGTCCGTTGCACGCGATTTCCCAAGCTAGCCGACGGCAGCATCCCCAGCTACTTCGTGACTTGGAGCACCACAAGAACCTGGTGAGTTAAAGTTCCGTAGGTGCCGGTGACAGCGATCGCCGATTTTCCCACGGTCGCGTTCTTGGCGGCCGTCAGTGTCAGCGTGCTGCTGGTATTTGTTGAACTGGGAGAGAACGACGCCGTGACGCCGTTTGGCAGACCGACGGCAGTCAGCGAAACGTTCTGATCGAAACCGTTCTTCGGCACGATCGTGATCGTGCTTGTTCCGGTGCCGCTGCGCGCGATGGTCAATGTTTTCGGCGCGGCCGTCAGGGCAAAGTTGCCCAGCGGGTTCACTGTCACCGTAACCGTCGTGCTTGCGCTCAACGTACCGGAAGTCCCCGTGATTGTCACTGTCGCAGTCCCATTCTTTGCGGTCGAACTCGCCGTGAACGTCACCGTGCTTGACGAGGTTACTGGATTCAAACTGAAGACAGCGGTGACGCCCTTCGGTAGCCCCTTAGCCGTCAGCGAAACCTTCCCTGAAAATCCGTTAACCGGGGTGACGCTAACTGTGCTTGAAGCGCTGCCAACACCTTGCACAAGCGTGACGGCCGCAGGTGCGGCAGACAGAGTGAAGCTGGGATTTCCTTGGGCAATGGTCAGGTTCAAGTTTGTGCTGTTGGTCAGAGAGCCGGATGTCCCCGTAATGGTCAGCGCCGATGTGCTGGATGCTGCTGTCGGGCTTACCGTCAAGGTCAGCGTACTGGCCGTGGTTGCTGGATTTGGACTGAACGAAGCGGTCACACCATCCGGCAGGTTCGATACGGAAAGACCGACATTTCCGTGAAATCCTCCCTGCGGAACGATCGCGATGGCGCTATTTCCAGTGTTGCCCACGATGATGGTCAATGAGGTCGGATTGGCCACGAGCGAGAAGTTGGGCGCCGGTTCGGGCCAGTTATTCACCAGGTTCGCGGCATTGAGGGTACCGATGCCGGTCGCAAAGTCCCAGCCGGTTGTAGTTCCAAAAGCTGGCTGGTACGCGGTATTAGAAGTCGAGAGTACGCCGAGCATGCCATTCGGAAATGTGCCGCTTGTATCGAAGCAATTCACGTTGGTATTGCTGCAAGGCAGATCCATATCGCCAAGTGTCACGTCATAGAAAATGCAGGAATTGCCCGCGGTATTTCCAAGGGTTGAGTTACAAGAAGCGCTGCCGCTCGCTCCATACTCACTGGCCGCGAGACTGTAGTAAACCGGATTGGGATTGCCTTGGCGCTCGCCGGTTTTCTGGTTCACCAACGCCTGAATACCCGCCATAATCGGCGAGGCGAACGATGTGCCTCCGCCTCCTTCCCATGTATCGGGCGTGCCAGTGCACGTATAGCCGTAATAAGGGTCGCTTAGGCAATATGCATAGTAGTGTCCCCAGATCCCATTGGCGGCAAAAAGCGACACATCGGGAATATCCCGAACGCCATCGTTGGGCACCCCGGATAGCGATTGCCACGACGGCTTCGGCCAACCGGCGCAGGTTCCACCAACGATGCCTGGCTGGGATGGCGTTCCAGTAGCGCAGCTACTGGGCCCGCCGCTGCCAGCATCCGTGTTCAAGAACCCACCCGGCAACCAACTCGTAGTATTGCAAAAGCCGCTCTCGCCCCAAGTTTGGCCAGAGCCTTGGTTCAGCGCGATGAGCTGACTGGCGCAGGTGTCGTTCCACGGAATCTCCGGCACATAGGACAGCGCCGAACCATAAACGCTGTTGTTGGTGGCGGCCCAGTAAGTACTGTTGGTACCTGCGTAAGTGTCGCCGAAGTCGGTTCCCCCCACGGCAACGTTATAAGGGGTCGAGGCAAAACCGCTAACTCCGATACCATAGACCGCAAATGTGTCACCCGCACTGCAACTTGACGCGCCTTCATCTCCGGAGGATACGAACACCGACACGCCTTCCGTAACCGCCTGCTGATAGGCCGCATTGAATGCGGCATTGGAGGCCGCACCGCTCCCGGCCTCGCATTCGCCGTAGCTTATGCTGACCAACGCCGGCGGTGCGCTGCTTGCGTTCAGAATGTTTTGCAGGGCAGTCAACCCACCAAAAGTCGATGTGTTCGCGCATGAGGCCAACTCAATGGCCGCGCTGGGAGCGGACGCGCTGGCATACTCGACATCCAAAGTTGCCTCTGCGTCGTCGCCATTCACCTTCGGGTCAATACAGTTGTTGGGGCCGTTCGCAGGAGCGGGATGCACCTGCGTGAGCGACCCGCCGGTGTATGACGAAAGACCGAAGACCGATCGAAACGTTGTCCAGTCCGACGCGCTGTAGATGTTGGAGTCTTCAATCAACACGATCGTCTGCCCTTGCCCCGAGAGGCCAGCGCTGAACAACGGATTCAGGTTGTAGATCGTCGCTAGATCCGCGGGAACGACCGCGTAATATGTGTTCCCACCTGAATCGAAAGTGTAGTTTGCCCGCGGCTTGTACATCGGGCGAGGTGTAAAGTCGTGCAACGACACAACGCCCGCCACTGCCGGCTGCAGCGCGGCTGGTATCTTTGGATCGCTCATATTGGCGATATGCTTCACGCCCTTCACCTTCAGGTTGTGGATCTCGGTCCGGAAGGCCTCTCGCACTTGCCCGGCCGTTCCTGAAAAGTCAATGAGCATTCCGTCTTCATAGACTACGTTGACCGTGAAACCATGCGCCTGCAGCCAACGCTGAATCGTCTCGAGATCCTGCTTCGACAGTCCGAATCGCTCTCCAAATTCCGTCGCTTTGATCCAGTGATGAAAATTCGGCGAAGATTTGTCCTGAATGTCGTCGATGAATTTTTCCAGATCGCGCTCCTGCTCCGGGGAGCGTTTTAGCTGTAGCATCATGTGCTCCATTGGAAGACTGTCCGCTACCCGCCCGCGATCGGCTTTCGCCTTCACTTCCGGGCGCGTGTTGCCGGCCAGTGTGACGAGTTTGCTTTCATCAATACTCTGCGTGATCAGCACGGAACTCGCAGCCTGCGCCCGGCCACTGAAAATGAAACACAGCGAAGTCAGAATTGCCGGTAAGAGAAATATGAGTGACAGCCTGGCTCGGTTCATCGATAAACTCCATTCAATTTGGGTTGCACGCCGCTGCTCTTTGAAACGCGGCCCGGGTGATCCAGCAAGCAATGAAAACGACCACGACAAGGGGGACAAGACTCCTGATGTTCGTTTACGGCCGAGCGTTCCGCTCCACCGCCCGCGGGCAGCCACTTCATCTCTTGCTGCCCACGGGATCGCTTCCGGGAGAAAGATCGATCAGACGGAACGGGCACGATCACTCCACTGCCTGCTCAATCGCTTTGGAGACGCTTCCCTCGTTGTCGGCATCGCCCGCATAAATCGCGGTCAGGGTTTTAATGCCCGAGGAACCGAAGGTGAGCTGGCACTTACTCTTGTCGCCACCCGAGAGTGTTCCCGTACAACTTTCGCCCGTACTGGCGTTCACGGTCACGGTTCCCGTCGGCTTGGTCTGTTTCGTCTCATCTTTCGCGTTCACGCTAAATTCCACTGTCACCGCTTTGCCCACCTTTGCGGGGTCAGGAGCGTGCGCGGTGATCTTGGTGCTCGTGGAGTTGAACGTCGATTGTGTAACTGTGCCGGAAACGCTGCCTTGGTTAGCGGAATCGCCCGAGTAAGTTGCGGTCAGGGTTCTGATTCCGGCCGACTCAAACGCGAACTGGCAACTCGCCTTGCCGCTCAAGGGAAGTGCAACAAAACACGCTTCCCCGGTGCTGGAATTTACTGTTACGGTACCCGTCGGCTGGCTAAAGCCTTTCACGGTCTGAGCGACTATGAAACCCACGGTGACTATTTCACCTGTCTTGGAAGGACTGGGGCTGTCTTTGACAATGGCGGTCGCCGTTGCGACTGGATTCGGTTTCAGTTCGAAGACAACACCGGCACCGACCTGACCGTACTTCGCGCCTCCATTTGATGCCACACCATAGACATTCCCGGCACTATCGACTCGAAGCGGGCCGACCGGGTTTGAGCCATCCGCGCCCGCGTCAAAGCCGAACAAGACGTTCGCGGTCCAGGCTGTGGACTGTCCGCCCGAAGGAGGAGTGAGCTGGTATACCGCACCACAACCGGAGCTGCCGCAGTACTGGTTAACCACACCTCCCGCTCCGACGGCATAGAGATTTCCCGCCGTGTCGAAAGCAAGTCGGCCCCCAATGTCCGCGAAGGCATCGCCCGGAACGTATATCCATGTAATTTGTCCCAAGGGAGTAAGTTTGTAAACGCTGCCGACGAGATTTGGATACAGGCCGAAGGCAGCCGTGCCGTAGATATCGCCAGCGGCGTTGAGAATCAGGCCGCCGAATGGCTGGACGCCATCGTTTGGCGCTCCCTGGAAGGCGTGTACGCTTCGCAAAACCCAACCGCTCTTGGCTGAATAGTGTAATTTGAAAACTGTCCCGTTGTTTGCACTCCCACCTAAACTCGTGGTACCACAGAAATCGCCTTTCTTGTCCCGGACGAGCGGACCGGACGGGTAAGCTCCATCGTCGCCACCGGAAAAGGTGTAGAGCGTCTGCTCAGACCAGTAGGGTCCTCCGCCATTAACACCCTGCTCGAGAACCAGCTCATCAACCGTACCGTATCCGTTCCCGCCATCGTCTCTCGCCGTCGCGACGTAGACGTTGCCGGCTGAATCCAAGATCACGGGTCCTTGTGGAGTTTGGCCATCGCTCCCGCCCGTGAACCCGTAAACATTGCACAGTATCCAGGCTCCGCCGTTTGGTTCCTGGCACAGCTCGAACACAGAACTCGCGGCTGTCGTCCCGTAAAGATTCCCTTGACTGTCAATTGTCAAAGAGTTGGGCCAGGCTCCCACGGTCCCGCCGGGCAGCGAATAAATGTTGTTATATGTCCATCCGCCATTTCCATCTGGGCTCAGTTCGAAAACGGTGCCACAGCCACCCGGGCACGGACCCGATCCGCCATAGTACGCTGTCCCATACAGGTTGCCGGAGCCATCCGCGACCAGGTTGGATTTGGGATTCATGCCATCCGGAGACCCTGTGAAGGCGTGGAGCACCGATTGGGAGTAGGTGAGCGCGCCGGACGCTTCGACGGGCGTTCCCGATTGGCCCGTGCGCGCATTTGCAAACAAACTAACGGCAGCAACTAGAACCAAGGTGGGCAGTAGTTTGAAACGGCCGCTAAGACTGCGGATGGCAACTTGATTCATGATCGTTTCTCCTGACAGGCGTTACGGTCGGCGGCACATTTTCCCCGCCTTGTTGTTCCCTGCAGATGCCGCCTGTTTTCGCAGGCGGCATCTGCAGGGTTTTATCCACAGAGCAGCGCTGTGCTCAAGTTCAAACACTTCGCTACGGCTGGAACTCAAATACGTTGCCGATGAACTGGTCCCCACCGCCGAGATTATTCATCCCATAGAGATTGCCGCTCTTGTCTTTGATTAGCTCGTTGTAGTTGGGAATGCCGCCGTCGGAGCCAGCGGTAAACTGATAGAGGGTCGTTTCTGTCCAGCCGCCAGTAACCTTCTTCGTCGGCTTTACATATGCAAGCTCAACCAGCGAGCCCACGGTGTATTCGCCACTTGCAGCTGCACCGTACCAGGTGTTAGCGTTTTTGCCCTCGACGAGTTGCCAGTTAGGGGCGCCTGCAAAACTGTAGAGCACCTGTTCCGAGTAGCTCTGGGTACCGGACGAATACACTAACTCCCAGAATGTGCCACTACCACTATCGGTCCCGCCTCCAACTGTAGTTCCATAAATATTGTTGCCGACTATAACCGGTGTCATTTGCAGAGGGTTTGCAGCATCCGTCGCAGTAGCGCCGAAGTTATACAGTACGGTTTCAGTCCATCCTTTGGTGCCAGGTTGCAACTCATAGGCGATTCCACAGCCATAGGTGCCGTTCCCGGAGGCTACGCTACAAAAGGCAGCACCATTGCTGGCATCAATGCCACCCTCGGTCGTAACGCCATATAGATCTTTTCCCTTCAGAGCAAGGGCGCCCATCGGAAGAGCACCGTCGGTGGAGGAGGTTGCAGCGAAGCTATAAAGGATGGTTTCCGTCCAGCCCCCCTTAGCCTTTTTCGTCGGCTTTTTGTATGACAACTGGTACACCGTGCCCGAACCATTGGAACAACCATTGAGTCCGAAACCTTCTAGATAGCCATAGGCTCCGGCCGCAGAGCCAGTTCCGCCGCAAAGTGTCGTGCCGTAAAGAGTGGTGGCAGCGCTCGACGCCAGAGTGACACCTGCGAATGGACTGAATCCGTCACCGCTCCCCGCCGCGCCAAAACTGTGGAGGATGGTTTCCGTCCAGGAAGTGCTTCCCCCAGTTGGCGGCGAAAGCTCCCAAACCGTTCCAGTATTGTTGGTACCTCCCCACAGGGTCGTGCCATAAAGATTCCCGGCCGCGTCAATGGCAAGATTGCCACAGGGGAAAGACCCATCCTTAGTGGTGGTGCTTTGTGGATCAAAGCTGTAGAGAAGGTTTTCGGTCCAACTCCCGCCTGCTTGGGTTGGGGGAGTGAGCTCAAAAACTACGCCTGCACCGTCAGCGCCGCCCCAGTCAGTCGCACCATAAAGGTTGCCTTTCGTGTCAAACACCATGCCGTTACAGATCGGGGAATTGGCATCGAAGTTAGAGACGGCACCAAAGTTCCACAACACGGACAAGGTGCCCGCGGTCTGGGCGAAGGCGCCAAGTGCCGATAACAAAACGATCATCATAGCCGCGCCTTTGACAATGCTCAGCGCGAACGAGTGCTTTCTGTGTTGCATAGTTTTTTCTCCTGGGAGTTGTCGTTAGTTTTTCCTGCAGTACTGTTTTTCCCGAGAACGGCTGCTGCTCCTTTCGCGGGAGTGAAATCTTGGCATCCGGTCTGCGCCGCTGTTGTTTGCGCCGTTTCCCGATGAAAACTTTTTGCAGTCCTTGAAGCTGACGAACTAGACTTCGATCTCCCCGCCACTCGAATTCGCGGACCATGGGGTGTGACAGCGTTTCGCGACGCTGACTTGACCGATACCTTAGCGGGCATAACGCTTTCTTGGTCTTCCGCAACTCGCGATCGAAAAGCCGGCAAGGTCGATGAAAAACAAAGACCGGCGAATATCATGGTTGCAACCAAGCCGAACAGAATTCGTTTCACCATCAAGCGCACCGCTCTCACCGATTCAACGCCTCGACCTCGCTCCGTTGTCGAACAACTTGCACGCCTCGCACGAGGTTGGCGCCGTGAACCACAATCGTTGTGGTTTCGGTATCCATGTGTGCCCAGATGGGGCTGCATCATCTCGAACTGGTTCACGCCGTCTCCTGAAGGGGGATCAGGAGTGAATCGACGGCATCGGGGGATTTATCCGAAGAGGCGCTCCTTACTTTGTACAGCGTGAAGCGGCTCGCAGAGCGGCCAACAAAATAAAAAAAACTCGGATGTTTAGGTATTGCCGTTTATACGCAAACCTTTGTACATTTTGTGCGGCGTGAGGGCGAGATTGCCCCCGGCAGCGCTATGCAGCGGTGGTGAGCAATGAGTACGATTTCGGACCGTGCGATGGTGTAGTAACATTAGGTCCGTTGGCGGCGCAGCTCCCCCGCTCGTTTCTCCTCGCGGAGCTATTATGTCTGTTTCCTTAACCGGGATTACAACGTTGCTCCGAGCGTGGAGCGATGGTGACAACCAAGCGCTGGACCAGCTCACCGCCCTTGTTTACAGAGAACTGTACCGCTTGGCGCAAAGCCACATGGCCCGGGAAAAGCCCGATCATATTTTGCAAAATACGGCTCTGGTCAACGAAACCTATCTGCAACTAGTTGATCTTCGCGGAATCGAGTGGCAGGACCGTTCGCATTTCTTTGGAGTGTGCTCGCAAATCATGCGACGCACACTAACGGACTACGCGCGCTCGCGGCTCTATCTGAAGCGCGGGGGGGGAGTAGAACGGGTATCGCTCGATGAAAACATCCGACTTCCCGATAACGATCCCAGCGCTGTACTTATCGCGCTGGATGATGCACTACGCGACCTGGCTCGGTTCGACGAGCGGTTAAGCCAGATCGTTCAACTCCGTTTCTTTGGCGGTTTCAGCGTCAAAGAGACGGCGGAGGCCGCGAAAATCTCGGAGAGAACCGTCCGCAGAGAATGGAAGTCGGCCAAGGTTTGGCTTCTGCGTGAATTGAAAAGAGGGAAGAACCGTGGAAAGTGAGCGCTGGCAGCAGGTCAAGGAGTTGTATCTGGCCGCCTCGGAACGCGATGAGAGCGAGCGCCGTCTTTTTGTAGTGGAAGCTTGTGGCAAGGACGACGCCCTCCGTTCTGAAGTGGAATCGTTGCTCGCGTGCGAAGCGGAGTCGGAAGACTTTATGGAGTCGCCGGCGCTAGAATTCGCGGCGAAGTCATTGGCGGAAGATTTGGCGCGAAGGGCCGATTTCAGTGCACTTGACCTCAGCGCATTGACTAAGAACGGCTCCCGCTACCGCATCCTGGAAAAACTTGGAACGGGCGGAATGGGCGTGGTCTACAAAGCCGAAGATACGAAGCTGAACCGGCTGGTTGCGCTGAAGTTTCTTCCCTCGGTGTCGCCAGACTTCAGCTCGGGAAACATCCTTCTACCCGGTGTGCAATACGACCGCGAGGCCTTGGAACGCGCTATCAGCGAAGCGCGCGCCTCTTCCGCTCTCGATCACCCGAATATCTGTACGGTTTACGAAGTCGACCAGTACGAAGGACATCCGTCTATTGTGATGCAGTTCTTGGCCGG